>Ga0137382_10000660_pt1 | contig 14401 bp, 10 predicted proteins | sample SagtaG_15_FD_104816 | JGI IMG/M metagenome (GOLD analysis project Ga0137382, IMG submission 104816) | Vadose zone soil microbial communities from Sagehorn Ranch, Mendocino, California, USA - Sage2_R_20_16 metaG | ecosystem: Environmental > Terrestrial > Soil > Vadose zone | place: USA... | reverse complement strand
CCGCCAGCGGCTCGGCGATCCGCTCGAGCCACAGCTCGATCTGCCCGTGCCGCCGTTTGAGCGGCGCGCGCGTGCCGTGCACGCCTTGCAACGTCCAGGTGTAGCCGTGCGACGACCGCAGCTCACCGGCGACGGCCTGCGCCGGCGTGCTGTCGGCCGCTTGGAAGAACTCGTCGAGCCGAGAGATGCGGAACGCGCTCGTGGGCTCGAGATCGGCGAGCAGGTCGCGCAGGCGCGCGAGGGAGGGATGTGGCGCGTGATGATCGGCGCCGACGAAGAACGGGATGTGTTTGCCGGCCGCGCGCTCGACCAGTTTCGCGCGCACCTCTTTCCACAGGTCCGGTAATCTCGCGCCGGCGCCCGGCAAGGCGGCCCCGATCTCGTAGCCGTCCGGCGGCAGGTGCCAGAGCACCATCTCCCGGCCGTCCGCGCCCCGCCAGCGAAAGAAGTCGCGCTCCTGTCCCGGCCGGCCGCCCAGCCCCCGCCACAGGATGCCGTATTTCAGTCCGAATTCCCGCGCCAGCGTTGGGAGGACGGCCGGATGCCCGAACGCGTCCGGGGAATAGAGTACGTCGAGTCTGCCGCCGAGACGCTCGGCATCGGCCGAGCCGAGCAGCAGATTGCGGATGAGTGATTCCGCCGAGGGAATCAGCTCGTCCGCCAGGACATACCAGGGTCCGACCTGCAAGCGTCCCGTCTTGACGAGCGCTTTTATGTCGGCTTCGCGTTCGGGCCGCGCGCGGAGATAGTCTTCCACAATGACGGTCTGGCCGTCGAGCAGGAAGGTGCGGAAGCTCGTGTCGCCTTGGAGCCGCTCGATGAGCTCATCGAGCATCGGGATCAGCCGCGCGTGAAAGGCGGCACGCGGGAGATACCACTCCCGGTCCCAATGCGTGTGCGGTATGAGATGAAAGATGTAGGTGGTTGTCGTCACGGCATCAGCTGTGACAAGTCCGCGAGACTCGAGAGATGCACGTGGGCCACGCGTCGTCCGCGCGCGAGCAGCGCGCGCACATCGCCGCGTGCCTGCGCGCGATGCAGCTGGCCAAAGGTCCAGCCCATCTCCGGGATCTCGATGTCGCCCGTGACGTCGGTCGTGATGACGAGGAAGAGACCGCTGTCGGGTCCCCCTTTGTGGAGCTGACCGGTCGAATGCAGGTAGCGCGGACCGAAGCCGAGCGTCGTCGCACAGCGGAGCGTGCGGCCCCAGGCGGCGCGCACCTTCTGGAGTTCGCCAAAGACGTCGGCTGTGGGCGGGACGTACGCGAGGATCGCGAAGTAGTCACCGGGTCGGGCGCGTTGACGCAGCTGGGCCGGTGTCAGCGTGGGTAGGGGCGCAGCATGCTGCGCCCCTGCATTGCGACTGCCTTCCAACTCCGCGCGTGCCATCCGTTTCGCTTCCTCGACATCCGGCTGATCGAACGCGTTGACCCCCAACCGTTCGCACAACGCCACGGTCGCGTACTCCCACCGCAGGAATTCGGCGCCGAGGTCGAGCGGATCGGCCGAGAACACGTCCGGACCAACGGTTTGCGAGTCGACCACAGAGCCACCGTTTGGCTCCTGCACGACTGGAATGATGCCGCGACCTTCCTTGCCGGAGCTCTCAGCGATGAGCTGCTCGATCCAGTTGGCGAGCGCGGCGATCCGGCGCGGCGGACTCAGGCACAGCTTGTCCCGTCCGGTCCGTCCCCGGTCGGCGATCCCGGTGCCCATCACCTGGGCGGCACCGACGTTGACGCCCCGCGCCCGCTCGAGCAACGTGTGGCCGTCGAGTCCGCTCAAGGCGGCAGGCACCATCCCGACCGCGGTGAGCGCGGAATAGCGGCCGCCGACATCGGGCGGGTGCGGAATGAGGGCACGAAACCCTCGGGCGCGCGCGATCTCGGCGAGCGGCGTACCCGTTTCGGTGATGGCGACGAACTGCTCGGGCCGCGCGCGCGCCGCGAAATAGTGATAGAACGCGAGCGTCTCGATCGTGTTGCCGGATTTGCTGGAGATAACGAAGAGCGTGTCGCCGAGGTCGCCCTGACCCGTGGCTCGCACGGCGTCAGGATTTGTGCTGTCGAGCACGTGCAGGCTCTTGACGCCGAACGTCGCGGCGAGCACGTCGGCGACGAGGCTCGAGCCGCCCATGCCGCAGACGAGCGTGCGCGACAGCCCGTCGGCCCGAACCGCCGCCGCCAGCGTCGCATGATCGTCCCAGTGCGCGAGCGATTCCTCAGGCGCACGCATCCACCCGAGCAGGTTCATTTGGCGGGCTAACATAATGCGCATAATTTAGGCGCGGAGAGTCCTCGAGATGTTGCCGCCGCTGAGCCGGTCCGCGCGCGTGCTGTTCAGCATCGCTATGGGGTCGCTGGTGGCGATGGTGTTGCTCTATGCGTTTCCACCGCACGACCCCCGCGCCCTCGTCCTGAGCGCGGATGCCTGCTGGACCTGGGCGGCCGCATTCGCGGCGGTCGCCTGCTTTACGTCGTCCCGCCGAGTCACCACATCGGAGCAACGTCGCGCGTGGCGCTGGATTGGCGCCGGCTGTGCCTCGTTCCTCGCCGGCCAGCTGGTGTGGAACTACTTCGACCTCGTACGGGGGACGCCGCCGCCCTATCCATCGCTCGCCGACATCGGGTATCTGGGCATCTACGTCTGCTTGATCGCCGGCGTCATGATGCTGGTCCGCGGTCAGCCGACGCGCCGCGGCGATCCTGAGCTATTCCTCGACGCCGCGCTCGTGACGTTCGCCGTCGGCGCACTCGCCTACGAGTACCTGCTCGAGCCGCTGCTGGCGGGTGCCACGCCGGTTCCCACCCTGGGACTCCTGACGAGTATCGCCTGGTCCGCCGGGGCCGTCGCCGTGTTGTGGATGATCCTGATCCAAATGTTGCGTCGACCGGCATTCCCCGCGGCGACGGCGGCCCTCGTGCTCCCGAGTGTGATCGCCTTTGGTGTGGGCAACCAGGTCTACGCCGTCGTCGCGCTGCGAGGCACGTACCGAGCCGGCGGCGCCCTCGACCTCACCTGGGACGCCGGACTCTTGCTGATCGGCGCCGCCGCGGCGATCGCACCCGATTACGCGCTGCATCTCCAGGGCGGGCGCACCACCGCGCCGGAGGCGAGCGCCGCCGCGCGGTTCGTCGCGCTGGTCCTCGGGCTCGCCGCCATGACCGGCATGGCGATCGTCGCCCTAATGCAGCCCGCCCCCCAGCGCGACGCCGCCGTCCTCATCGGCATCGGCATGGCGATCGTCGCGGCACGCGTGCTCTACTCCCTCGGCGTGAGCCGGCGCTATGCCCACATCCTCGAAGACGAAGTCGCCCATCAGACGCGCTCGCTCATGAGCTCGCTGGGGGCGACCGCGTCGGCGGAGCGCAATCTCCGCTTGGTGATGGAATCAGTGCCGGATGCGATTACGGTGGTCGATCGCGATGGCTACGTCCTCGACGAGAACACGGCCGGTCGGACCCTCGTGAACGCGTTCCCGGGTGACGTACAAAACGCGGGCGGAAGACGCCTGGCCTTTGGATGGCTCGAGGGCACGGCGTCCCGCATCGCGCGCGAGAATCTGGTGGCGGCGTTCGACGGCGAGCTCCGGCGCTTCGAGGTGCCGTTTCACCGGCCCGACGGCAGCGAGGGGACCGGCCAGGTGTTGCTCGCACCGGTACGGGAAGGGGGCCGGATTCCCAAGGTCCTGGCGCTGGTGCGAGACATCACCGACCAGCGCCGCGCGCAAACGCAGCTGCAGCAGGCGGAGAAGCTCGCCGCCATGGGTCAGCTCGTGAGCGGCGTCGCGCACGAGATCAACAATCCGGCGGCGATCATCTCCGGGTTCGCGCAGACGCTGCTCCTCGATCAGCTCACGCCCGAGCAGCGAGAGACGGTGCAGATGATGTACGACGAGGCGACGCGCATCGGCCGCATCACCTCCAATCTCCTCGCGTTCGCCCGCGCCGGCAGCAAGGAGCGCACGCTGGTCGAGCTCAACGAAATCGTCCGCCGCACCTTCGCGCTCCGCTCCTACTATCTGACGACGCTCAATATCACCGTGAATCTCGATCTCGACGACGCCAATCCCAAGGCCTGGGCGAACGGGTCGGAGGTGCAGCAGATGCTGCTCAATCTGCTCATCAACGCCGAGCAGGCTCTCACGACGGTGTCGGGGGGAGGCCGGCGCGCCATCACGATCCGTACCGCGACCGCCGGCGGCGACGGCGTCTGGCTGCAACTCGCGGACACCGGGCCCGGCATCCCGGCGGGCATTCAGGAAAAAATCTTCGATCCGTTTTTCACGACCAAACCGGAAGGCATGGGCACGGGACTCGGCCTCTCCATCTGCTACGGCATCGTGCATGATCACGGCGGTCGCATCTCGGTTGAGTCGGCGCCGGGACAGGGCGCGACATTCACGGTGGTCCTGCCGCGCGACGCGCGCACGCGGCAGCGGGCGACACCGCCGACGGCGGCGGCGATCCGGGAGCCGCGGACGCCAGACGGAGGGTTGTCGGTGTTGCTGATCGATGACGAAGCAGGGCTGCGGCGGGCGGTGGTGAATTTTCTGAAGCGTCGTGGCATGCACATCGTGGCGGTGGAAGACGGCGGCGATGCCTTGCGGGTCCTGCGACGCGAGCGCTTCGACGTGATCGTTTCGGATGTCCGGATGCCCGGCATGAGCGGCGGCGAGTTCCTGGAGCAGCTGCGCCGCGATCACCCGGCCATGGTGCGTCGCCTGATTTTCACGACCGGCGATACTTTCGCCGCGGACACGTCCACGTTGCTGCGCGAGGCCGGCGTCCCGTCGCTCGTCAAACCCTACGATTTCTCCAAGCTGGAGGCCGTCCTGCACGAGGTCGCCGAGGCGGCTAAAACCTCGACGTAAGCCGAATCTCCAACCCTTCGCGTCCGATGCCGTTCGCACTCGGCGCCAGAGTGAATCGCAGCGGCTGGGCGTCGACCGCCAGAGCGTCGAGCACGCGACCGTCCACGGAGAGCTCGTAGTCACCTGGCTTCACGCCCATCAGATAGAATCCGCCATCGTTGAACGTCACCAGGGTGCGCTGTACGCCTCGTTGACGGTCGGTGAGCAGCAGCGTCACACCGCCGACACCCGACGCATTGCGAACGACACGTCCTTCGATGACACCCGCCTCCACCACCGGGATGTCGAGGTTCCGAAACCGGTTCGGACCGGGGACAATGCTGGTGCGCGCGAAAAACGGCACGAGCAGCGGCGACTCGAGCGACAGCGAGTCGAGGCTGACGCTGACGGGCTCGAACGGCACGAGATCCCAGACATGATACGCCCCCGTCGAATCGGACCGCGCGGACAGCGACCCGACCAAGACGCGCGCGTTCGCGACGGCCGGCTCCCCGACCTCGCGGATTCCGTTGGCGTTCAGGTCCATGAACACGCGACCGGAGAGTCCCGAGCGCTCGAGCGACGGGCCGGGCGCGACGCCGAGGCGGTCGGTGCGGCGGTCCCACAGGACGGATCCCTGCAAGAACTGCGTCGCGGCTATCGGCTGCCCCGGTGGCGCGGAGACAGACGTGACGCCGCGCAAAGCCGAGAAGTACGACGTGATCGTGATCGTGTAGGTCGGCCCGGCGTCTCCGCGCAGCCAATGAGCCCCGACCTCGAGTCGTACTCCCCGCCCGATCGAGTGCGCCGCGAACGCCGACCAGGACGCCAGGCCGGCCTGGCGTTCGATTTCCGTGGTGGTGCGAAGCAGCGTCTGGCTGAGAAATGCCCCCCAGCGCGGACGCGGCATCATGAACGTCGACACGCCAGCGAACGCCTGGTTTCCGGCCATACCGTGCTCGGTGCGCACATAAGGCAAGAGCCGCAGTTCATCGGTCTGCAGTGACGCGCCGAGCCGCGTCCGCGTCAGCACGCCGGCATCGCTTTGGATGCGCTCGAAGCGGCCGTCGAAGAAGAAAAAGCCGTGGCTCGTGGCGGGCCGCCAGAATCCGGAGAGCGTCACCTGGTTTTGCAGACCAGGCGCGGCAAGCACGGATGCCGAGTCATGCGCGAAATGCACGTACTCGCCCTCGAATCGCAGATCCACGGATGGCTCATACTTGAGCGCGCCGCCCGCGAGTCCGGCACCGACGAGCTCGGTTTGTATCGCCCAGGCGTTACTGGGGTTGCCCACGAGCGCCGCGTACGGGTGCGTGCGATCCGGGAGCGAATCGCGCCAGAACTGGTCCAGGCCGCCCTGCACCGTCCAGCGGCGGCTTGCACCATAGCGGAGATCGAGATTGCCGGTGGCGTTGCAGGTGAATGACGGCTGCGGGCAGCGGCCACCCGACAGGCCGTACTCGAACCGGCGGGCCGGGAGCAGCTCCGCCAAAACCCGATAGGTGCGGTTGAACTCGCGAATCTCGCCGAACGGACCGTAGGCGACGAAGTCGACAGGATTCTCGCCGTAGCGCACCGGCAGATCGATCGCGAACCCGCCGCTCGCGCTTGCCGAATCGAAGGCGACGAGCTCGCCCCCGCGGTAAGCCTCGACAGACCATCCCGGCTCGAGACTGCCGGCGTAGCGCAGCGAGCCGATCAGCGACGGGCGAACGAACGGCGCGTTGGTGACCGCGAGTCCCTCGAGCGCGCGTGAGCGCGGGCCTGAGGACGGCACGTCACCCACGTGCAGCTGCCTGACCCAGCGATTCTCGCGCCACACGCCGGTCCAGGACGCGTCGACGTGCATGCGACCAAGCTCGGCTGGTCCCACGCTTTGGCCCAGCATTTCGAGTGAGCCGCCGCCGACATCGGCGCCCAGGCCGACCGCGTACGTCGATCCGGCAACTGGATCGGTCGACGGCGAGAACAGCGAGTAATCGAGGACGACCCCATCCCAGGATGGCCGCTGCAGGCCCAAGGTGACGTCGGCGTGCATGGCGTCGGGACGTCGCAGATACGCGTCGCGGGCCGCCTCGCGGCGGAGGCGGCGCGCGATGGGCAGACTGCTCGGATCCACCACCGTCGCGGTCAGGTCGGACCAGTCCACCACGAACATCAGGTCGAGCAGGTCGCCCAGTCGCTCACTGCCCACATAGAGCTCCGGGGCTTCGAAACGAATGAATTCGCGCTCGATGCGCACGTGATGATCCCCGTACTCCATCGAGTCGCTGCGGGGATCGATCACAATGTGACGGTTGCCCGGGTCGACCGTCGCTTCCAGTCGTCCATCCGGCGTGAGACGATGCCGGATCTCGGCGAGCTGCAAGAACTGCGAGAGGGGGAGCAACACCTCCGAACGCACGCGATACGCCTGGACCGTCGTGCCCGTGATGCGACCGATGCGCAGGTCGATCACCACCGGCTCCGGGGGGGGGGGGACGGTGTCTCGCGGAACCTGGTGGGTGTGGACCGCGGCCACCAGCAGGAGCGGTGCCCGCAGGATTAGCATGGGTTACTGGTAGATGAGCGACACGACGACGTTGCCCTGGTAGATCCCGGGCTTCGCCGCAAGGGCGGGCGTGACCGTGCCGCCGATCCAGACGTACATGTTGAAATTCGACGGTGGACCCAGACGGCCCACTGCGCCGACTGCGGGATCGAAGACCGTGCCGCCGACCGGATTGTTCGTAGAGCGCCGCCAGATTGCCGATATGCCACTGAAGGCGATCGGCATCGTGGAGCCCGGCAGCGCCTGAATGTTGGTCAGCTGCGTCGGCAGCGTGAAGCTGATCACGATGAACGCGTTGGCGCTGCCGCTGACCTGCCACTCGCCGGCGTTAGCGGCCGTCGGTAGGATCGTCGTCGGCACGCCCTTAATCACAGTCCCGAAGTTCAAGTCGCGGAGCGTGGAGATCGTCATGCCCACCGTGACGACGACGGCATGGGCCGACACGGAAGAACCGGCCTGCGCGGCCGCGCGACCCGTCAGGCCGACGCACATCACCAACAGCAACGTCTTTTTCACGGAACCACCAGCTGGACCGAATCGCGCACCGCGGGAGCCTTCAGCACCACCGTCGGATCGAGGTCGTCGCGCTCGGCGACCACCTCGTAGCGCAGCCAGTACCGCCCGCGCGGGAGTCCGGGATGCGGTATCGCGCTCGCGAGGCGCGGCTGCATCGCGACATACACGCCTATGGGCGAAGCAAAGGTGGTGACGAGCGAATCACCGACGCGCTGCCCGCGCACGGCGCCCGTCGAATCCACCAGCGTCTCGCGAATCATCCCGATGAACGCCGCGTTGCCGCGGCGCTCGAGCTTACTGCGCGTGATGAGCGAATCGCCGACGATCCGCGCACTGAGCTGCGACAGCGTCACCCCGGTGCCGACGGGGCCCTTCCGGTAATTGACGCCAATGATCGTGCGTACCTCGAGGGTGAGACCGACCTGAATCGCCGTCGTATCCGCGACGCCGGTGATGGGGACGCGACCCGCCTGCGCCGCGATCACCAGCCGTAGCCAGTATTCCCCGTCGGGCAACCCGGCGGGCGGACGAGCCAACAGCCGCACGGTTTGGCGTTCCCGCGGTCCCACCGTCAACCGCCGCGGAAACGCCTGGATCCACCCCAACGCCGAGACCGTCGAATCGGCGAGCAATGTGTCGAGGGTGATCCGGCCCGCGGAATCCGTGGTCGGATACCCGAAGATCGTCGAGATCGACACTTCGACCGGTTCCGTGCCGGGGTTATAGAGCAGCACGGAGCCGCTGCGCAGGCGGTGATCGATGAAGACCGCGTGCGGCGCAACCATGACGCCTTGCGCCGCCAATGACGCACTGGCAAGCGCGAGCATGCCGGCAAGCCCGAGCGCGCGCATCATGGCAGCACCGTCACGGTGAGGGTGATCGTCCCGGTGTACGCGCCGGCGCGCTGGTTCGTCGCCGGATTCGCAGTGGCCCCGACGAAGACCGACGCGCTGCCATTATTCGGAAACGTTACCGTGGTCGGCTGCTTCGGGTCGAAGCCGACTTGACTCCCAATTGACTGCGTTGACGAGAAGCCCGCGTCACTCGCCCCAAACACGATGGGCATCAACGCGCCACCAGGACCAGTCATGCTCAGTGGCAGCACGAATGACAGCAACACGGGACCACCCTTCGGACCTTTGATATCGAACTGGCCGCTGTTGGCGGGATCGGTTCGCAATATCACGCTTGGCACACCCGGCAGCACGGCGCCGAACGTCAGCCCACGCACACCCGTAACCGTGAGCGGCTTGCCCTGCGCCAAGAGCGGCGCAGCGAGCAGCATCACTCCGAGCACGACCAGCGATTCCCGATTCATGTTTTTCATGCGTCTCCTTGCGACAGCGCCGGCAGAGGAATATTGCATCCCCTGCCGGCGCGCCATCAGCTCGACGCCAAATTCAGTCGCTTAGTAGACCACCGTCATGGTGATCGAACCAGTGTAGACACCGGCCGCCTGGTTCGTCGCCGGCTGGACCTGCGCGCCCACCCACACCCACAGCGCGCCAGAGGCGTTCAGCGAGGGGGACGCACCAGCCGCCGGTGAGAAGGCAGTGCCGCCGGTCTGCGCGTTGTTCTGGGCATGCACGCCCGTGTAGCTCACGATCGGCATGGTGTTACCAGCCGAACCGAGCGTCGCGGGCACCGTGAACGAGATGGTGACCGGGCTGCTGGCCTGGCCCGTGACGTCGAACCGGCCGGCGTTCGTGAGATCTGTAGCCGCGATCGTCTTATTCACGCCCGGGAAGACGTTCCCGAAGCTCAACTGCTGGGCGCCTAGCACGTTGATCGGCGTTTGGACATTCGCCGTCGCCGTGATGCTGGCATTGTTCGTCTGAGCCTGGACGGCCGTGCCCGTCAGCACGAGGGCGGCCACAACCAGGGACAGCTTGGTGATACTGCGCATTTCGAGCTCCTGTTTTGGTGTCGAGCTATTGGTCAGTTGGAGTGCCATTCGGCGCCTCACAGCTTCGGAGTTGTCGTCATGGCAAGGCTCATGCCAACTGCCAATTTCTTCGCCACTGTCAACTTTCTTGACGCATACAGGGCTGGAGATCGGAAACCAAGATAGGACTTTGACTTAGGCGCTGCAATAGCGAGCCGGTGTCACAATTGTTGACAATTACCAACAGTCGCCGTCGTCAGCAACAATCACTGAACTCACTGATATAACAAGGCATTACGCTGTTACAATTGACCGGCATAGAGCCTGCCCTAGACGGGACCGAAGCCAACGGCACTCATTCAGGGGAGCAGGCGATGCGGTTCGGACTCGGCGCGGTCGTGATGGTGGGAGCACTGATGCTGATGGGGAGGAGTGCAGAAGCCCAAGCTCGTGGCACCCTGCAAGCCAGTGCGACCGTTGTCGATACGCGCCAGGGTTTTGAGGCCCTGTCGGCCGTCCGGCAAGCACTTACAGATTCCAGAATCGAGAGTCAGCATACTGTCGCGACGGTAGCTCTAGTCTCCACAGAGCGCCCGGCGAGTAAGCCGAGCACGGTGGTGGTGACGGTCGATTTCGCGAGAAACTAAAGACAAGAGTCACTGACGCAGAGCCCGGGGCATCAACCGAAATCACTTCCCCATCCGCATTAAAGACCGCACTCCCCGAAGATCCGCCCGTCGTCATGCGCGCCGCGAGATCGTGCCGCATCGTGTAGGATGGACAACCTCGCCCATGCTCTCGTGGGTGCCGCGCTCGGTCGAGCAGTCGCCGACCGCCACGTCCCGCGAGCGAGCCTGATCGGAGCGATCGCCGCGAACATGCCGGATTTGGCCGAAACGTTCTCGGGCTACTGGGGATGGTCGCGCTCGCAGTTTCTGGTCCATCATCGTGGCATCACGCATTCGCTCGTCGGGGCGCTCATTCAAATCCCGGTGCTCATTCTGACGATCGGACTCATCACCCGCGCGCGGACCCAGTGGCGTGCTCCCTGGCGTTGGCTCACCCTGTGCGTAGGCATCACGTTCGCCAGCCACTTGTTCATGGATTGGCAGGGATCGTACGGCTGGCGCCCATTTCTTCCCTGGAGCAACCGCTGGTTCTATCTCGACTGGGTGGCCATCGTCGATCCGTTTTTCTGGCTCGTGCCGCTGGTCGCGCTGGCGTGGGGCAGCGAGCGGCACTGGACGCCGCTGAGCGGGGTGCTGGTGATCGGCGGTTTCATCGGCGTGCTGCTCGTCGAGCGACACGACATCGTCGCGCCCTGGGTCCTTTGGGTCTACGCGGGTCTCTGCCTCGTCGCGATTGTGGGGTGGGTTCGCTACTGGTTCGGTCCGGTGGCTCGGCAGCGTGCCGCTGCGCTCGCGGTCCTACTCCTTGTGCTGTATAGCGGCGCGCACGCAATCGTGGCAGCGGTGCGCAAGCGGGAGGTCCGGCAGGTGGCCGAACACCGCTTCGGCGCCGGCGCGTCCTGGGCGGCGTTGACCAACATCGGTCAACCGTTTACGTGGGAAGCGATGTATGCCAGCGCGGATACGGTCGCGAGTGACGACTGGAAAGTGGCGCGGCGCCTGCGCGAGCCGGCGGTGGTACACACGATACAGGACACGCCGGACGGGCGCGCGATCGCCCAGTTCGCCCGCTTTTTGACGGCCGAAGTGGACACGGCAAGCAACATCATCTACCTGCGCGATGCGCGCTATGCGCGCGTGGGACGAACTGGCTGGGGCGTGACGGCGATCAGGATGAAGTAGAGTTACGACCGGAGCCGCGGCGATCCTTCAATTGACGGCGCGGTTGCGGCGAGCGCCGCTCCACGCGACCGCGGCGTTCAGTGCGCCCCCGCCGTTCGACCAAGACCGTGACCTGCTTGACGCGTCGTTCGGTGACGCGGCGATCCACTCCGGACCGCCGCTCGGGCCGTACCCGGCGCTCCATCTGATGGCGGCCGGGTTGGTGCGGACCGGAGGAACGCGACGGACCAGACGAACGTGAGGGACGGCGGGGCTCTTTCTCCATCCAGGGAATCTGCGGCGTCGCGGAGGTTCGTGCCAGCCGAACTCACCCACTACATTTCTCGCCCGTGACCACGCCAGACCGGCGCTCCACGCCTCCCAGGGTGACGGCCGTCACCAGCTCTCCCGCGCAAACGCCGCCCGCGGGTCTGCTCGACGACGCGCTGCGCGCACTCGAGCCTGCGTTTCGGCTCGACAACCTCGTCGCGCTGTCGGCGGATCGCGCGCTGTATCACGGCTGGGATCGCGTGTTGAAGCGGAACGTCTCGATCCGCGTGCATCTCGCGGCCGAGGCGCCGGGACGCGCCTGGTTCATGCGCGAGACCGAAACGCTCGCACAGCTCGACCATCCGGCGATCCGTCATGTCTACGCCGCCGGCGAGATCGCGTCGTTCGCGTATCGCACTGCCAACTGGATCGAAGGCGAGAGCCTAGCGGACGCACTGCGACGCGGACCGCGCCCGATTCCGCAGTCCATGTCGCTGATCCGTGATCTCCTCGCCGCGCTCGAGCACGCGCATGCGCGCGGCATCATCATGCGGCGCATCGTCCCCTCGACGCTGATGATCAACACCGGTGGGCAGGGCGTCATTACCGATTTGCGATACTCCAACTGGTGCCTGCCCTACCTGCCGCCGCTGCCGACGGACGACGCCAACGCGGCGTACATGGCGCCTGAAGTCCGGGCTGCAGAGGCCGGGGAGCCGGCGAGCGATGTGTACACCGTCGCAGCGAACATTTACGCTGCGCTCACCGGTAACCCGCCGGATCCGGATCCCGCGCGCATCGTTCCACCGCGCCAGCTGCGGCAGGCGATTCCCGCCGCCGTCGAGCGCGTGATTATCCGCGCGCTGTCGCGCGTGCCCAAGGACCGGTATTACACGGCGACGGAGATGCTCGAGGACTTCGTGAGTGACGCCGGCACCTTCCAGGTACTCGCGGCCGCTCCCGCCCTCACTGAGTCGGGTTTCGAACGGCGCCTGCGGCGCGCGCTCGGCGATGACTACGAGCTGCTGGAAGAGATCGGCGCCGGTGGATCCGGCCGTGTGTATCGCGCGCGCGACCTCGCCCTCGAGCGCGACGTAGCGATCAAGGTCTTGCACCCGGCCCTGACCGCCGATCCCGGGGTCATGGAGCGCTTCCGGCGCGAGGCACAGCTCGCCGCGCGACTCCGGCATCCCAACATCGTGAGCATCTACGACATTATGGGCCGCGCCGGACTCACGTGGTACACGATGGAATTCGTCCCCGGCTCGAGCCTGGCGCAGGTGATCCAACGCCAGGGCACGTTCTCACTCGAGCAGACCGAGCGGCTGCTCAACGAAGCGCTGTCGGCACTCGAACACGCCCACGGCCTGGGGTTGATTCACCGCGACCTGAAGCCGGAGAACATGCTGATCGAGCCGGACGGCCGGCTGCGGATTACGGATTTCGGACTCGCCCTGGCGCTGCGCGGTGGGACGCGGTTTGGCGGTGCGACCTCCCGGAGCGGTACACCGCAGTTCGCCGCGCCCGAGCAGTTGCTGGGCGAGCGTGTCGACCAACGAGCCGACTTGTATTCGCTGGCCGCCGTCGTGTATTTCTCATTACTGGGGAGACCGCCGTTCAGCGGGAAAACCCCGGAGCAGATCCTGGCGCGTCAGACGACGGACGATGTACCGCCGCTCGTCGCCGAGCGTCGCGACGTCCCACGCGAGCTCGAAGACGTGCTGCGGCGCGCGCTCCGCAGCGAGCCGGCCGAACGCTTCCATTCCGCCAGCGCGTTTCACCACGCCGTGCGGGGTGCGCTCGGGGGATTCTGGCGGCGCCTCGCCGCGCTGTTTCGACCGGAGAGTTAACCTCACCCCCCGTTCCCCCTCTCCACAACGTGGAGAGGGGGTCAGGGGGTGAGGCTACCGCCAGCGAAAGATCCTCAGCGCGACCACGAAGCTCACGGCACCCCAAGCCACCACGATCGCGATCGGGGTGCCGAGCGCCGTCACGGCGGCGCCATCGATCATCACGGCGCGCAGGGCGTCGTTCAGGGCCGTGAGCGGCAGCGCCTTCACGAACGGAATCATCGCGTTCGGGAAGCGCGAGTAGGAGAAGAACGTCCCCGACAAGATCCACATCGGCAGCATCACGAGGTTCATCAGGCCCGAGACCCCTTCGATCGTCTTGGCGCGGCTCGCGACGAGCAGCCCCAAGCCCGCGAACGCAAAGGAACCCAGGACCGTTAACCCCGCGAGCGAGGCGAAGGACCCCCGCACGGCGACGCCAAACAGGAGCCAGCCGAACCCGACCAGCGCCACAACCTCGACAATCAAGAAGACGAGACGCGAGAGAATGAAGCTCAGCAGGTAATGGCTCCGGCGCATCGGTGTCGCCAGGTACCGCTTGAGCAGCTTCCGCTGCCGGGCCTGCACGACCGAGAATCCGACGCCCCAGATCCCGCTGCCCAGCAGGTTCATGCCCAACAACCCGGGAATGAGGAAGTCGATGTAGCGCGAGCCCGGCGCAACGGCGCGGTCTTCTCGAACCACGAT
>Ga0137382_10000657_pt1 | contig 14422 bp, 10 predicted proteins | sample SagtaG_15_FD_104816 | JGI IMG/M metagenome (GOLD analysis project Ga0137382, IMG submission 104816) | Vadose zone soil microbial communities from Sagehorn Ranch, Mendocino, California, USA - Sage2_R_20_16 metaG | ecosystem: Environmental > Terrestrial > Soil > Vadose zone | place: USA... | reverse complement strand
TCGGCGATCGCCTTGAACACATCGAGAGTACGTGTCGCCTGGGCGTCAGGGGATCCTGCCGGACCTTCTCCTTGCTCGAGCACACGCCGTAGCCGCGCGAGGCGGTCGGCCGCGGTGCGGTCGCCCCAGTCCGGGTCGCCGAGCAGCGTCGCGAGCACCGCGCGATGAACATGCGAGTGTTGCCGCACGTCGATCGTGGCCAGGTGAAAGCCGAACGTCTCGACCCGGCGCAGCAACCGCTGCACGCCGAACAGTCCCGCGTGCTCGCCGCGGTGCGCGCGTAGACTCGCGATGACGACCCCCAGATCACGCTCGAGCTCGGCAGCAGCGGGGTACCCATCCGGCGTATCGCGGCGCGTTGCCTCGAGTCGCGCCGCGATGAGGCGAAACAGCACGCGGTACGGCATGTCGTGATAGCGCGCCGGGATCGCCGCCAGCGCCTGGGGGAACCGGGCGCCATAGGTAGCGACGCGCTCGCGCACGGCGTCGCTCACGCCCGTCAAGGCTCCCGATTGCGACAGCCGGCGCGCCAGCTCCGTCGCCTCCCGGCGATAATTCTCCAGCAGGAGCTCGCGCTGCCGAGCGAGCCCCTCGCGCAGCGTCTCGGCCCCGACGTTGGGATTGCCGTCCATGTCCCCGCCGACCCAGGAGCCAAACCGCAACACCGGGCGCGTGGGTACCTGGACGTCGTACGCCTTGTGCACCGCCTGCTCGAGCTCCTCGGCGAACGGCGGGACGATGCGGTAGACGATGTCGGTCAGGTAGAAGAGCACATTCTCGAGCTCGTCCATGACGGAGGGCCGCGCGGAAGGTTGCGGATCGGTCTGCCACGCGCCGGTGATTTCCTCGCGAATCTGCGCCAGTGCGGCGCGCTCTTCATCGGGGGTGCGCGACGGGTCGAGCCGCTCCACGAGCAGCCGGCCGATCACCTGCTCCTTTTCGAGCAGCGTTCGCCGGGTCGCCTCGGTGGGATGGGCTGTGAATACGGGCTCCACGCGCAGTCGTTGGAGCAGTGCGGCGATCTGGGCCGACGTGACGCCGCCGGCCGCCAGCCGCAGCACCGTCGCCTCGAGGCTCCCCTCCTGCGGATCGCTCGCGCTGCGCAGGTAGTCGCGGCGGCGGCGGATGCGGTGAATCCGCTCGGCGAGATTGACGACCTCGAAGTAGGTCGAGAACGCGCGAACCAGCGTCTCGGCATCGCGCGGCGGCAGACCCTTTACCAGCGCATGCAGCTCGTCGTCGGCGCCGGCGATCGCGGCGTGCCGGGCGCGCTCCACCAGCTGGAAGAACGCGTCGCCACACTGCTCGCGCAGCACGTCCCCGACCAGCGCGCCGAGCGTTCGGACGTCGTCGCGCAGCTGCGCGTCCTTCGGTGCAAACTCGACGGCGCGGCGTTCGTTAACCAGAGGCCTCGCCAGGTGTAAAGAGCCGCGCGGCAGCGACACCCCACGCGGTGAGGTCGACGGCAGCTCGTCCGTCGCCGCTGACTGGAATCGCGTCACCGTTTTGCTCGACGAGGTTGGTGCGGCGCGCGAGCTTGAACGCATACGCCGCGGGCCACACGCCGACCGCACGCGCCTGTCCCGCGACATCGAGCAGCTTGACGACGACGCCGTCGCCATCGTCCGCCGCCTTGGCGCCGACGATCATCACGCCCTTATCCGCGTAGAACAGCCCCCGATCCTTCGCGATCAACGGGCCCGGCGTTGTGTTGCTGTACGGCGCGCTGACGTACAAGGGATCGCACGCGGCCCACCCGCGGCGCACGGGCTCCGCCGCGTCGCCAGGTGCCAGCAGCGAAATCCTGAACCGGAACGTCGCCGCGCCGCCTTGTGACGCCGCGTAGTTCGTGTGCCAGTAGTTGTTCATCGCGTAGGCGAACAGCGTGCCGTCAGGGACGATGCTGCGGCGCCAGGCGCCGCGAAACAGGTCGTTGAGCGTGAACAGCGGCGTGTCGGGCCCGCTCCACAGCACGCCGTCCGTGCCTTCGTGGATCCACACCCAGTGCGTGTGGCAGAACCAGTCGCGGCAGCTGCCGGGCTGCTGATCGCGCTCGACGCCCATGCGGCCCAGCGGCACTTCGACGTCGACGCCAGGCTTCAGGAACGCAAACGGGAAGGCGACGTACAACGCTTCCTTCGCCGTGGTCGCCGTTTTGACGATGCGGTTCTCGATGTCGACCCAGGGCAGCTCGTCATACAGCGTGACGATCGAAGTGATGGTCGGGAAACCGTCGAGCGCACGCTCGACCACGAGCCGCACACCGATGCCGGGGAGCTTCTCGCGACGGCAGCTGATGAGCTTTGCCTGCGTCAGCTCGAGCTGCGGCGGATTCTTGAGGTCGTCGCGATTGCCGGAAGTCCACAGGGCGCTGTGCTCGCCGCCGCGAGCGTAGACCACCTGATTCAAGCCCGACCATGTGGATGGCTTGACGCGCTCCTTGCCGTCCGGACCGGTGAGTGAGCGGATCGCGCCGCTCGCCTGGTCGATCTGGGCCGTGAATCCTCCTGCCTTGGCGTCGAACGCCTCGCCGTCCGCGGCGGGCAGTCGTGCGTCGCGGTCGGCTTCGGTCAACGCCAGGTAGCCGAGCGGCGGTACGTCACGGACGAGGACCAGCGCATCGCCATCGGGGAGATCCACCGAGGCCAGATCGCGTCCGTCATAGGACAACGCCTTGCCCGAGCCTCCCGCAACACGCGCGACGTCAGTGCGCTCCCAGCTCCCCGCGTTGAATACCAGCCGGCCGCGGCCCGGGCGCGTTGCGCGGCCGAGCCGCAGCAGTGCGTCAGCCAGCTCATCGCGCGCTGCCGCCGCGCCGGAGTCGATGAAGCGCTTCTTGTAAGCCCACTGCGCAATGGTCTGGCGGGACGTGGGCGCCGATACACTCTCGGCGGCGCCCCAGGTGTGCTCGCCAAAGAGCAACAGGTCTCGCCACACCGCGGCACGCGACTCGGTGTCAGCGTCTTGAACGCCCAGGCGAACATTCCACAGCGTCACGATCTCCGCGGCGCGGGCCGCGAGCTGAGCCGACCGGTAGGACGCAAGCTCCGCGGCCGTCGATGCGGCACCGTCTTCCCAGTAGAGTCCCGTGTCGCCACGTCTGACGGGAATCCTGGATCCGAAGCGACGCTCGACGTCGCGGAAGAAGTCCTCGGACCGGCCCATTACGATCAGCGGCCACTGGAATCGCCGCCCGAATTCCTGGACGTTGGCGACGATTGCTTCCTTCATCAGCGCGTTGTCCTGCCAATCGGCGCCATACAGCAACGCGGTGTCGTACGGCCAGTTCTGGGCCAGGAATGCCGGCTGATCGAGCAGCCAGCTGGACAGCCGGTGGCCCATTTCGTCCGCACCGACGTCAAAGCCAAAGCGCGTGCCGTCGCCGTAGTGGTGCGCCCGCCAGTGCAGGACGCGGCTGCCGTCGGGACCTTCCCAGTAGTAGAGCTGCGGATACGCGGTGCCTTCGCTCCCGCCACTCGGCGGCAGCAGCGGCACCGCGCGCTCGGGGTTGGGTCCGCTCGCGAGATACTTCACGCCGCTCGCGGCGAGCAGCATGGGAAACGTGAGGGTCTGGCCCGGGACGTCGGTGATTTGCGCCGAGAGGAACGTCAGGCCGCGCTCGCGGGCGAGCTTGCCGGCCGGCCACACCAGCCGCGCGAATGTTTCGTGATCGAGCAAGCCCGTGAGCATGTTGGCGAACAGCGCCTGCCAGCCGACCTTCCCATCGCGGATCGCCTGGAGCAGCGCGTCGGCCGCCGCGGGCGAGCGATTCTCCACGTACGACAGCACCTGCAACGCGCATTCGGCGGTGAAGTGAAAGTCGCGATGGGTCGACGTCCACGCGAGCGCCGCGTCGAGATTCTTGCGATGGACCTCGAGGGCGTTCTCCTGGATGTCCGTGTAGCCGACGTCGGTATGAATCGACGCCAGCCAGTAGAGCGTCCACCGTTTCGGCGGCGTGAGTCGCAGGCGTCGCCGGGCCGCGCGGTCCTTGCCGACGTCGACGTCCACCTGAAAATCGGACGGCTCGGAGAGCGGCACCCACACCTCGCCGCCCAGCGCCACGCCGTCCGCGGACGGCAGCAGTCCGGCCGTGCCGACCAGCGCGCCGCGCCGGTCCGTCACTCGCGCGCGTGCGGCGGGCGCACCCAGTCCCGAGACGGTGATGCGCACGAGATTCTTGCGGCCGTCGGGTTGCTGAAACAGCGCGGTGGGACGCACTTCGATGAACGGTTGCTGCGTCGAGCCGTTCCGCGCACGGCGCAGAACGGGCAACGTCGCAAGCCACGCGAGGAAAGTGCGGCGATCAAAACGGTGCATGATTGCTATAACTTAGCGCAGCTTGACTGTGCAGGTCCGCTATGTACGTTTCGCCGTTCTTCTCGACCCCGACCCCTGTACCTCAACAGGAGCGAGCATGAAGCGGATCGCATTGGCTGTGGCGCTGGTCGTCATAGCCGCAGGCGCGTGCAAGAAAGCCCAAGACCGCGGAATGGCCGCAGACAGCGCGCGTGCCGACTCGATGAAAATGGCTGACTCGATGAAGATGGCGCCCGCTGACACGACGCATCACATGATGGCCGACACGGCCAAGGCACACGCGACGCCAGCGCCAAAGCCCCCGCCGGCACCGGCGCGCAAGCCGACGCGGCGTCCGTAGCGACGCGGTAGTGCTTGACGGTATCAAGCCCGGGCGCCGCCCGGGCTTTTGTTTTGTGCGGTGGCACGAGCGATGGCCGTCCGGGTGCCGAAGGGCGGCTCCCATCCCAGCTCCAGCCGGATCCGATCCACGGAATACGGATTCTCTCCCAGAATGAAGGACATCGCGGAATTCCCCAGCGCGGTGTAGCGGCCCGGCAGCACCACGCGCATCAGGACGCTCCAGCAGCGAACGCCGATGCGTATCGTGGCCACCGGAACGCGAATGCGCCGCGGCCGCACACCCAACGCCTCGGCGAATGCCGCAAAGAACTCGCGCTGCGTGAGGCGTGGCGGCGCGTCGCACGTGACGTTGTACGCCCGAAATCCCGGTTGCGCCGGCGCGTCGAGCGCCGCCACCACGGCCGCAGCGACGTTGCCGGCGTACACGCACGACAGATGATTCGTCCCCGGACCGATCTGCGGCAGGAACCCACGCTTGAGATTGGCGACCAGGCGCCGCGTGAACAGCACATCGCGCTCGCCATAGATGACGTTCGGCCGGATGGCGATGATCGAGAGTCCCCCGCGGGCGGCCTCATCCCGCAGCAGCTGCTCGGCAGCGCGCTTGCTGCGCGCGTAAAAGTCCGACGCCGGAAGCGGCTGCAACGGGTAGTCTTCGGTCACCCCGTGCTCACCGGCCGCATATACCGCCGCGCGGCCATACACCGCGACCGAGGAGATGTGAATGAGGCGCGCGCCGGTCCGGCGCGCCGCCTCGATGGCGAGCCGCGTCCCTCCCACGTTGACGCGCGTGAATTCTGCGAGTGATGCGTGCGATGCGACCAGCGCGGCGGCGTGCACGATCGCGCGCACGCCGTTCGCGGCGTGCTGCCAGGTGACGGCATCGGTGACATCGCCGACAAACGCCTCCGCGCCGAAGCGTTCGACGCTGGCGCGCGAGTGCTCCCGAATGAGCGCGCGCGGTCGCTCGCCGCCGGCGCGCAGCGCCTCGAGCACGTGCGTGCCGACGAGCCCACCCGCGCCCGTGACGAGAATAGTCACGCCGGAGCGACGCGCGGCGCGTCGAACGGCAGGCCGACGACCCGCGCTTCGCGGCCGGCGGCACGCACCGTGGCGCCGACCGGGACTTCGCGCCGCACCATCGCGAGCCCGATCCAGCGGCCCAACACCGATCCGCCGCCGTCCGGCAACCACGCGATGCTGGTAACCCGACCGACCTCGAGCTCGTCATGCGTGACCGCGCTCCACCCGCTCGCCGGCGCGGCGGGCGGATCGGCCTCGAACAGCAGCCCGCGCAGCTGCCGGTTGGCGTGACCGCGGAAGTGCAGCCGGCTCACCGTCTCCTGGCCCGTATAACACCCCTTCGTGTAGGAGACGCCGCCGATTTCATCCAGCCGCACTTCCTGCGGAATCGTCTTTTCATCGACTTCCGAAGCGAGTCGCGGCCATCCCGCCAGAATACGCGCCAGCTCCAGCGCCTCGGGGCTAGCGGCGTGCGCCCCGGCATCGATCAAGCGCCGCTGGATGGATGCGACGCGGTCGGCGGCCGCCGTGATCTGAAAAACGAAGGGCGCCAGGTCGCCGCTCCGCGCCACCTCGAGGGACAACTCGGCTGCCGAGCTTTCCAGCACACGATTCAGTCCGTGCGGAACCGAGACGGCGGCGGCACCCATGACCGCCACGGCGTGCGCCCCTGCTACGCGCAGTACGGCGGTTTCTTCCGTGCGATCGGACGTCCGTGCGAGCCGCGGCGGAACGGAGCGCTGCAGGATCTGCAGTGCGCGCTCACGGCCCTCGGCCGGCACCGTATACCGAACTCGCGATCCGAGGCGGGCAGCCCAGCCGTCCACGACCATCATCCCCTTGGGCGTGAGCAGCGCGCCGTACACGAACGCCCCGTCGCCGGGCTTCTCGATGTCGTTGGTGAGCAAGCCCTGAAAGCAGGTGACGGCGCCGGAACCGGCCCCTGTCAGGTCGATGACGGCGACGTCGGCGCGGGCGACGATCGCACCGGCGCGCAGCTGATCGACGACCTCCGCGGGCACCGCATCAGGCTCGAGGCGCGTGACCGTGGCCGGTGGAGCAGTCGGAAAGAGGTCGCTCACAGATCCGCCAGCTCCGCCGCGGCATGCCCCGCCAGCGAGTCCCACACCCTGGCCGCGCCGCGTCCCGCGAGTGCATCAGAGGGATGACTGGTCGTCAGCATCACGCAACGCATCCCCGCGGCGCGCGCCGCCGCGAGTCCGGGCAGCGAGTCTTCGATCACGATGCAGCGGTCGACCGCGACCGGCTGCCGCTGGTTGAACGCGCCGTGCGCGGCGAGGTAGGCCGCGGGATCGGGCTTGCAGCGCGGCACGTCGCCGGCGGCGACGATGATCTCGAATCGATCCGCGAGGCCCGTCCGGCGCAGCACTGCGTCGATCTCGCTCCGCAACGCGCCTGAGACGATCCCGAGACGAAATCGCCGGCCGGCGTCCTGCACGAACTCCGCTGCGCCCGCGACCAGGCGCAACGACGTCGCGACGAGCTCCAGGTAGAGGGTCGACTTCTTTTTCACGAGATACGTCAGCAACTCCGTCGTCAGGGTCCGCTGCGCGCGGCGATAGGCCTCCATAAACCCGGTGCGATCGTCAAAGCCGAGATACGACGCGTAGTACTGCTCGCGAGTCAGCGTAATGCCTTCGTCGGCCAGCACGCGCTGCAGCGCCAGACAGTGTTGTGGCTCATCGTCCACCAGCACGCCGTTGAAGTCGAACAGCACCGCTTCCGTCACAGCGTCTCCTTGAGCCACGCCACGATGTTCGGCCAGCAGGAGCTTCGTGCCTGCTCGCTCACCACTAAGCCGCGATGCGACAGGCCCGGCTCGATCGCCAGTGCCTTCCGCCCGGCGCCCACGCGCTCGACCACCTGGCGGCACGCCGCCGCGGGCGCGAAGATGCGGTCCGCGGCCCCGGCGACGCCGAGGTACGGCACGCTCAGCGCCGCCAGGCCGGCAAAGTAGTCGAAGCCGTCGGTCCCGAGCCATCCGCCGCGCACATTCCACTCCATCCATTCGGCAATGATCTCCGCGGCCTCGTCTTCGTTGCCGAAGCCCAGCGCCCGGGCGGGGAATCGCCCGAGAACGCGCGACAGGGCGATCGTCGTCGCGGCGAGCGTGCGCCGCACCAGGCCGAGGCGCCGCGGGCCGGGGGTCCCCAGGGTGACGATGGCTCGGAGCGGCGCGGCGGCCGCAACGCGCGCGAGCCAGCACAACCCCGCGGCGCCGCCGGCGGAATGTCCGATCCACGCCAGCGGCGCGCCGTCCGTTTCCTCGCGGACCCGCGCGACCAGCGTCGGCGTGTCGTTGAGCACCCAGTCCTCGAACGTCCACGCCCCGCGCCGCGGTTCGCGCGCGCTGTCGCCGTGATGGCGCAGGTCGGCGAGCCACACGTCGAGCCCCGCCGCGCCGAGAAAGTGCGCCATCCCGCCCGCACTGTTCCCATCCTCCGCATGCAGCCAGAAGCGGTGGTTCGTGAACGCGCCGTGCACGAGCAGCACGGCGGGACGGCCGTCCCGGTAAGCACGCAGGCGGTGCAGCGCCAGATCCACGCCGTCCGGTGTGGTGACGCGACGCGCGCCTCCGGTCATTCGTAGCGCCCGGCGGCACGATAGGCATCGTCGAGCAGCTCCACCGGATGGCGGGCGTGCGCGTGGATGCCGGCGGCGGCGAGACCGGCACCGAGCTGCATGAGACACCCGGGATTTCCCGTCGCCACGACCTGAGGCGCCGCCGCGCGCAGCCGCTCGAGCTTGGCCGCAAGGACCTGGCGCGACATCTCGGGCTCGAGCAGTGTGAACAATCCGGCGCTGCCGCAACACTCGGCGGCGCCCGGCACGCTCACGAGCTCGAGCAGGGGAATCGCGGCGAACAGCTTGAGCGGCGGCACCGCGACGCCTTGCGCGTGCAAGAGATGACAGGGCGGATCGTAGGCGACGTGCAGGTCGAGTGGTGCGCCCGGAACCGGCCCCGTCGTCCCATCGCCGGCGAGGAGCTCCGTCACGTCGCGAACCCTCACACCGAATCTCTCACCCTGCGCATCGCCCACGAGATGCCCGTACTCCTTCATGAGTGCCCCGCAGCCCGCGCTGTTCACGACGATCGGCTCATCGCCGTCGCCGCATGCGGCGATATTCACCCGCGCCAACGCCCGCGCTGCTTCGAGCAATCCCGCGTGCGCATGCAACGCGCCGCAGCAAACCTGGCCCGGGACCTCGTGGACTTGATACCCATTCACCGCGAGGGTTCGCCTGGTGGCATCGTGCACATGCGAGAACAGGCCCTCCATGACGCAGCCGCGGAAGAGCAGGGCGGTTGAGCGGTTGGGCGGTTGGGCGGTTGGAACAGCACGAGCACGCCCAACCGCCGAACCGCCCAACCGCCGAACCGCTTTCGTCGCCGCCAACATTCCAAGTCCAAACCGAATCCTGCCCCATCCGGCGACACTCCGGGGCAGCACCGATCGCAGCAGCCGGGCAAACCAGTACACCACCCCGCTCACCCCCGGCGTCGTCAACGCCCACAGCGCCAGGCGCGCCAGGCGCGGCGTGCCACGGGCCGCGGTAATGCGCGACCGGGCGGCTTCGAGCCCGTGCCCGTAGTGTACGCCCGATGGACAAACCGGCTCACAGCCGCGGCAGCCGAGGCAGCGGTCGAGGTGGTAGGCGAGCGCGACGTCGGTCGCGGCGATATCGCCGCGTTCCAGCCCCCGCATCAGCTCGATGCGGCCGCGCGGCGAGTCGGCTTCGTCTCCGGTGGCAAGAAAGGTGGGACAAGCTTGAAGGCAAAACCCGCAATGCACGCACGCGTCCAGCCCTTCGAATCCGCCTCGCGTCCGGTCCTCCCCTGTCATGAGCCTTCTGTGGCAACGACGAGGGCGCCTCCGGGATCGAACGTGCGGCGCAGGCCGGTGACGAGCGGGCCCACGCCCTCGCGATACGCCCCGAAGTGCCCGACGGCGCCACGCAGCGCCCAGGGTGCGCGCTCGAGCGTGAGCGGCACCTCGAGCCCGGCGAGCGTGCGGCGCAACCGCTGCAAGCGATCGATGCTCGCGTCGCCGGTCCAGCGGATCGCTCCGGCCGCGGGCGAGGCGGAGATCCACTCGTCGCCGAGCTGATGCTGCAGCAGATCGAGCAGCTCGTCGCTGGCGGTGGGCACGCCACCGATGCGGAACGTCACGGGCCGCACGGCGAATCCTTCCGCCAGGCGCATCCAAAAGGCATGGGCTTCCTCGGCGCGCAGTGGCGCGAATCGCCCGCCGCCGCTCGCGGCGCCCAGGCCGGCCTCATCCGCAGCGACGAGCGCCGGGGACCCGGCCAGCCGTGCGCCCAACACCCACCGCTCGCGTCGCGCGAGCGCGGGCGAGATCAGCTCCAGCGCCGCCGGCGTCAGTCCCGCGGCGGCGATGTCTTCGCCGACCTGCGTCAGGTCTTCGCGCGCGCCCTCCAGCAGGTAGGTGACGTCGGCGCGGGGCAACGTGCGCAGCCGCAGATGCACGAGGACGATCACGCCGAATGCCCCGAAGCCTCCCGCCTGCAGGCGCGTCAGGTCGTAGCCGGCGACGTTCTTCATGACGCGGCCGCCGCTCTGGACCATGCGGCCGTCGCCGGTCACGAACGTGACGCCGAGCAGATGGTCCTTGATCGGGCCGAAGCCGTGGCGCAGCGGCCCGGCCGTCGCGGTCGCGACGACGGAGCCGAGCGTGCGCCCGGCGAGACCGGGTGGATCGATCGCGAGCCACGCGCCGCGATCGGCGAGCTGCTGGCGCAGCTGGTCGAGCCCGATGCCCGCCTCGGCGGTCGCGGTGAGATCGGCCGGCTCGATGGCGGGGACGCGGTCGAGGCGGCGTGTCGTGAGTGCGAGATCGGAAGGAGCGTCGCTCTGCAGCCAGGTGCCGGCGCCCTCGATCCGCACCCGCCAACCCTCCTGGTGGGCCGTGCCGAGCAGCAGCGCGACGGCATCGGGGGAGCCCGGGGCGATGCGCGGCACGCGATCGGTTCCTGCCTCGAGCACGGCCCCTTCGCCGAGCAGGGCGGTGACCTTCTCGAGAATGGTCATACGGCACCCACAGGCTGACCCCGGGCGGAAGCCCGGGGATTTCCGGTTTCCCCGGACTGCCGTCCGGGGTTAGCCGAAGCCCACTCTCTACACGCATGAACCGGCACCACTTTGCCCGGATTCACGCGCTCATCGGGATCAAAGACTTTCCGCACCGCGTGCATGGCTCCCAGCGATTCGGCATCGAAGATCAAGGGCATGTAGCGCAGCTTGTCGATTCCCACGCCATGCTCGCCGGTGATCGTCCCGCCCGCCGCGATGCAGGTGGCCATGATCTCGGCGCTGGCGGCTTCGACGCGCTGCTTGAGCGCGGGATCGCTCGCGTCGAACGAGATGTTGGGATGCAGGTTGCCGTCGCCGGCGTGGAAGACGTTGCTGACGACGAGTCCATAGCGCTGCGCGATGGCGGAGATCGTTTCGAGCACCTGCGGCAGTGCGGAACGCGGGACGACGGCGTCCTGCACCAGCAGATCGCGCGACAGCCGGCCCATCGCGCCGAACGCTTTCTTGCGTCCCTGCCACAGGCGCTCACGCTCCGCTTCGCTGGCCGCGGTTCGCACCGATCGCGCACCCGATTTCCGCAGGAGATCAGCGACGACTTCGGTCTCCGCGACGACGGCGTCGGCATTGCTGCCGTCGATCTCGACGAGCAGCACGGCGGCGGCGTCGCGCGGATAGCCGGCCGCGTACACGGAGTCTTCCACTGCACAGATGCACGACTGATCCATCATCTCGAGCGCCGCGGGAACGATGCCGGCGGCGATGATGGCCGACACCGCCTCGCCCGCGATGCGAAGGCCGTTGAAGTCGGCCAGCATCGTCCTGACCGCGCGCGGCAGCGGCATGAGACGGACGGTGATGCGCGTCGCGATGCCGAAGTTTCCTTCCGATCCCACGAACAATCCGACGAGATCCGGCCCCCACGGCTCGCCGCCCGGGCTGCCGACGTCCACGAGCGATCCGTCCGCCAGCAGCAGCTCGAGCGCCAGCACGTGATTGGCGGTGACGCCGTACTTCAAGCAATGCGGCCCACCCGCGTTTTCGGCGACATTGCCGCCGATCGTGCACGCGCTCTGGCTCGATGGATCGGGAGCGTACTGCAGACCATGCGGCCGAGCCGCCACGCCCAGCTTCGCGTTCACCACGCCCGGCTCGACGACCGCGAGGCGATTGTCGCGGTCGACGCGCACGATCCGATTCAACCGGGTCAACACGAGCAGCACAGTCCCTTCGTCTGCCAGGGCGCCGCCCGAGAGGCCGGTGCCGGCGCCGCGCGGGACGAACGGAATGCCGTGCGCCGCGAGCAGGCGCACGACGGCGATCACCTCTTCGCGCGTGCCGGGCAGCACGACGACGTCGGGAACGCGGCGATGAGTGGGGAGACCATCCATCGAGTAGGTCAAACGTTCAGCACGAGCTTCGCGGACGTGACGCTCCCCGACGATGGCGGAGAGATCGCGGGCGAGGGACGAGGTCATGCTATATAGTAGTCAAAAGGGGGTCAGGACAGACTGTCCTGACCCCCTTGATCTCGTGAAGCTGGAGTGCTTAGGCTGCTCTCCAGAATCCCTTCAGCGCTTTACCATCTGGAGACTCACGCAACTTCTCGAACGCGCGCTCTCTAATCTGCCTGATTCTCTCCCGCGTGACGCCCATCAGCGCGCCGATCTTCTCGAGCGTCATCGCCTCGCTGCCCTCTTCGAGTCCGTAATAGAGATAGAGAATCTTGCGCTCGCGCGGCGTGAGATACTTGTGGAAGATCCGATCGATGAATTCGCGCATCAGCTTGCCGTCGGTGCGCTCCTCGATCTCGCCGCCTTCTTGTCCCGCGAAGCGCTCGCCGAGCGTCGCGGCGTCCTTGTCGCTGCGATCGACCGGCGCGTCGAGCGACAGCTCCGCCGCCGTCATGCGGCGGGCGGTGCGCACGTTCTCGACGGAGTCTTCGAGGGCCTGCGCGATTTCGTTGTCGGTCGGTTCTCGGCCAAGCTCTTGTGAGAGATACGTCTCGGTGCGGCTCATGCGAATCAGCTGTGAGTTCTGATTCAGCGGAATTCGCACGCTGCGCGTCTGCTCCGCCAATGCCTTCAGCACCGCCTGCCGCACCCACCACACGGCGTACGAAATGAACTTGACGCCCTGGTCGGGATCGAACTTCTTGACCGCCTTGAGCAGCCCTTCGTTGCCGATCGCGACCAACTCGGAGAGATCGAGACCGTGGCCCTGATATTTTTTGACGTAGGAGATGACGAATCGCAGATTGGCGGTGACTAAACGCTCGGCGGCTTTTTCATCCCCCCGTTGCACGCGACGGGCGAGGCGACGTTCTTCAGCGGGATCTTTGATGAGGGGAAGTTTTTGTATGTCTTGCAGGTACTGGTCGAATGCGCCGGAAGGGGTGGTGCGGAAAAAGGCCTTCGCCTTGCCGCCATTCGACCTCGCCATGCGCACTCCCCTTGAAACGATATGTGTGTGGAAACAGCGGGCTGACGCCGCCATTTAGGCCACCTAACTGCGCGCCAATATAGGATTTCCTGCCAATCTGTGCAAATAGACGCGGTTATCCACATCACAAATTGTTTGATTCTGAAGCATTCCAGAGTTTGTCCACTATCCACAGGAGCTGTGGATAATGGACAACCTCTCGAGATCGCCCGCATGTGGCCTATCTCCATCCGAGGGATGAGTTCCGCCCTGTGGAGACGTGGAAACCATGTGGGGTACGTCTTCAGCACCCCGTTACCGTACGACGACCACGGCCGTGTCCGCCAACGCGCCATGCCGCGCGATCAGTCGGGCCGTTCCGGCCCGACGGGCGTCAAAGACGACCCACGACGTTCCAATCGTCCGCATCTGCAAGACTCCCGTGGTGTCGACGTCCCAGTTGACTCCCCCGGATCACCCGCTGAGGATGCGGTGCACCTCCTCGGGCGCGACTGCCGCCGTCCAACCCTGGGTGTCGTCGCCGTAGGCCATCCCGATGGCGCGTGGCAGGGCGAAACGGATCTCTCCGGCTCGGACCTTCTTGTCGTTCCGCATGGCGGCGATCAGGTCATCCACGCGGCTGGCATCCGGACGTTCGACCGGTAGGTGCAGGCGCTCGAGGACTGCCTTGATGCGTCCCGCCGTACCCGCGGCGGCGATCCCCAGCGTCTCCGCGATTCTTCCTTCGTAGACCATCCCGATGGCCACCGCTTCACCGTGCAACACCTCGTACTTCGACGTCGCCTCGATCGCGTGTCCGACGGTATGCCCGAAATTGAGGATTGCGCGCTTGCCTTTTTCACGCTCGTCCTGCGCCACGACACCCGCCTTGATTTCAACGGAACGCCGCACGACGCGCTCCAGCGCCGGCGCGTGCTTGGCGAAAATCGCCGCATACTCGCGCTCGAGGAAAGCGAAGTAGTCGGCATCCGCGATCACGCCGTGCTTGACCGCTTCGGCGAGCCCTGCGGCGAGCTGCACGCTCGACAGCGACCCCAGCAGCTCGGGATCGGCGACGACGACGCGCGGCTGGTGGAACGCGCCCAGCAGGTTCTTGCCGGCGGGAACGTCGACACCCGTCTTGCCGCCGATGGAGGAGTCGATCATCGCGAGCAGCGACGTCGGGACCTGCACCAGCGGCACGCCGCGGAGATACGTCGCCGCGACGAATCCGGCGACGTCGTT
>Ga0137382_10000654_pt1 | contig 14465 bp, 9 predicted proteins | sample SagtaG_15_FD_104816 | JGI IMG/M metagenome (GOLD analysis project Ga0137382, IMG submission 104816) | Vadose zone soil microbial communities from Sagehorn Ranch, Mendocino, California, USA - Sage2_R_20_16 metaG | ecosystem: Environmental > Terrestrial > Soil > Vadose zone | place: USA... | reverse complement strand
GCGGCGCGGACCTGCCGGCGATGGTGCGGGCGGTCACGGGGTGACGCCGGCGGAGCACGCGCGCGCGGGGCTCGCCGCCCTCGCGGCGCTGGCGACCCGCGTGGCGGAGACGCACGCGGAGACGATCGCGGCGATCGCGGATACGTACGCGGCGGCGCTGCGCGCCGGGGGAACCCTGTTCTTCGCGGGCAACGGCGGCAGCGCGGCCGACGCGCAGCACCTGGCGACCGAATACGTGGTCCGCTATCGGGCCACGCGGCCCGCGCTCCGGGCGATGGCCCTCACCACCGACTCCTCGCTGCTCACCGCGTGCGCGAACGACATGGGCTTCGACGAGGTGTTCGCCCGTCAGGTCGAAGCCTTGGCGCGGCCGGGCGACGTGCTGTCCTTGCACTCCACGAGCGGCGAGAGCCCCAACGTGATCCGCGCGGCCCAGACCGCGAAGCGGCGCGGCGTGAAGGTCGTCGGCTTCCTGGGGCATTCGGGCGGCCAGGTCAAAGAGCTCGCGGACGTCGCGCTGATCGTGCCGTCGGATGACACGTCGCGGATCCAGGAAATCCATCTCGCGGTCGAACATTTGATCTGCGAGCTGGTGGAAGAGCGCCTGCGGGAATGATTGCGGATTGCGGATTTCGGATTGCGGATTGGAAGAGCGGGTTTCGAATCCGCAATCGACAATCCGCAATCCGCAATGGGGAGGGCCGGTGATCGACCTTACCGGCAGGCGGGCGTTCGTCACGGGTGGAGGGCGGGGCATCGGGCGCGCCACCGCGCTCCTGCTGGCGCGCGCCGGCTGCCGGGTCGCGGTGGGGTACCGGAACCGCCGGGCTGAAGCCGACGAGACGGTGAAGGCCCTGGCCGGCCAGCGTGGGGTGGGGGGGAGCAAGGCGGTGCGAGGAGGCCGGGGAGCCGCGGCACGGACCACGGGCGTGGCGATCGCGGCCGATCTCGGCGATGCCGCCGCGGCCGCCGAGGCGGTGGAGCAGGCGATCAAGGCGCTGGGCGGGCTGGACGCGCTCATTGTGAACCACGGCGTGTGGCCGGCCGACGACGTACCAGTCGTGGCCATGAGCGACGCGCAGTGGGATGCGACGCGGCGCGCCAATTTGGACAGCGTGCTCTACGTGTGCCGCGCCGCGATCCCGCTCCTCCCCGACGGCGGCAAGATCGTGCTCGTCTCCTCGACCGCCGGGCAGCGGGGCGAAGCGTTCCACGCCGACTACGCCGCCACGAAGGGCGCGATCATTGCGTTCACGAAGTCCCTCGCGATCGAGCTCGCGCCGCGTCACATCAACGTGAACTGCGTCGCGCCCGGCTGGGTCGATACGGAGATGGCCGCGCTGCCATACGCCCGAGACGGGGGTCGAGGGAAGCAGGAGATCGAGCGCACGATTCCGTTGGGCCGCGTGGCTACCGCCGAGGACTGCGCGGGACCGATCGTGTTCCTGTGCTCCGATCTCGCGCGGCACATCACGGGCGAGATCCTGAACGTGAACGGGGGGAGCGTGCTGTGCGGATGAGTGAACGCCCGCGGTGATCGTAGGCATCGGGCTGGACATCGTCGCGACGGCCAACGTCCGGGATCTGCTCGCCGGGCACGAGCAGCAGTTCGAGGAGCGGGTCTTCACGCCCGCCGAGCGTAGCGAGTGCGCGGGACGGGCCGACCGGGCCGACGCGCTCGCCGCGCGCTTCGCCGCCAAAGAGGCGTGCTTCAAGGCTCTGGGCACGGGATGGAGCAAGGGCGTCTCGTTTCTGCAGGTGGAGGTGCGGCGGGGGGAAGGGGGCGCGCCCGAGCTGGCGCTGAACGGTGAGGCGGCGGACCGCGCCAAGGCCCGCGGCGTCACGCGCGTCCACGTCACCCTCACGCACAGCGCCGGCGTCGCAGCCGCGGCCGTGATCCTCGAAGGAGGAGGCTAGGTCCGGCATGCGCTTCCCCGCCCGCCTGTCGATTCCCGACGCCGTGCTCAAGATCGCCCGGCAGCTGGAGACAGCGGGCTACGAGACGTGGTGCGTGGGCGGGGCGATCCGGGACAACCTGTTGGGCGTCGAGAATCATGACTTCGACCTGACGACCGCTGCACCGCCCGCGGAAGTGCAACGGCTGTTCAAGCGCACCGTGCCCGTGGGGATCGAGCACGGCACCGTGGCCGTCCTGGACCGGGGGAACCACGCGCACGAAGTCACCACGTTCCGCAAGGACATCAAGACCGACGGCCGGCACGCCGTGGTCGAGTTCGGCGTATCCCTGATGGACGACCTCGCCCGTCGAGACTTCACGATCAACGCGATCGCGTACCATCCGATCCGTCACGAGTGGCGCGACCCGTTCAAGGGCGCGGACGATCTCGAGCACAAGCTGATCCGCTCGGTGGGGGACGCGAACTGGCGCTTCCAGGAGGACTACCTGCGCATCCTGCGGGCGCTGCGCTTCAGCGCGCGCTTCCAGTTCCGCATCCACCCCGCCACGCTCGAGGCCGCCAAGGCGAACGCGCAGGGGCTGGCGCAACTGTCGGCGGAGCGGGTGCGGGACGAGTGGTTCAAGGGCATCCACACCGCGGTGCGGGTCTCGAAACTCTTGGCGCGCTGGATGGAGGTCGGCGCGGCGCGGATCTGGCTGCCGGAAATCCGGGATGCGGGAAGCGGGATGCGGGATGCGCTGAAGGCCGTCGACAGGCTGCCCCGCGACCCGGTCCTGATCACTGCTCATCTGGCGTCCGACCCGGCGTCGCTGCTCACGCGGCTCAAGTGCTCCAACAAGGAGATTGAACGGGGCCGGGCGATCGGTCAGAGGCGCGACACGTATCCTGACGCGAAGCACCTTCCCACCGTCCGGCGCTGGTTATCCGAGGTGGGTGAGTACGCCGACGATCTGCTCGCGTTGCTGTCCGCGCGCCCCGCGTCCCGCATCCCGCATCCCGGCCTGGCGAAGGTGGTGGCGTCCATCCGCGCCGCCAAGGACCCTCTGCACGTGAAGGATCTGGCCGTCACCGGCGACGACCTGCTCGCCGCGGGCGTGCGGCCGGGCCCCGACGTGGGGGCGGCGCTCGAGCGCCTGTTGGCCGAAGTGCTCGAGGACCCGACGCGCAACACACGCGCCTATCTGCTCTCCCATGTCTAGCGCCTTCGCGTACGCCCTGGTCGCGGCGCTCGGCAACGTGATCGGCGCGCTGGCGGTCACGCGCCGCGCGGCGCGCGAGCTCGTGTTGATCGAGCACTTCGTCGCCTTCGGGGCCGGCTTCATGCTGGCGGTGGCGCTGGTGGAGCTCCTGCCCGAGGCGTTTGCCCGCTCGGGGACCGCGGCGCCGGCGCTCGTGCTGGCGGGCTATCTGGCGGTCCACCTCACGCAGCACACGTTGACGCCGCATTTCCATTTCGGCGAAGAGACCCATACGGTCAACCGGCTGGCCGGCACGTCGGCGTTGGTCGGCTTGCTGTTGCATACGTTCTTCGACGGCGTCGCGATCGCGAGCGCGTTTCTCGTGCGACCGTCGCTCGGCGTGCTGGTGTTCCTGGCTATCTTGCTGCACAAGCTGCCGGAGGGCGTAACCGTGTCGAGCCTCATGCTGGCGGGCGGACGGTCAGCCCCGCAGGCGATCGGGGCCGCCGCGCTGCTCGGCGTCGCCACGGTGGCGGGGGTTGTGTTCACGGATCAGATCCCGTTCCTGGTGCGCCATGGACTCGCCCTGTCCGCCGGCGTAACGATCTACGTGGCCGCATCGAACCTCGTACCGGAATTTCAAGGCAAACGGGGCTGGACGCTCCCGGGCATGTTCTTCGCCGGCGCAGCGGCATTCTATCTCACCAAACTCCTGCTCGACGAGCTGTCTTGATCGACGATGTCTGACCCGACGCTGTTCTCCCGATCTGCCGAGCCCCTCGCGGCGCGCATGCGCCCGCAGCGCCTCGAGGACTTTCTCGGGCAGGAGCATCTGCTCGGGACCGGAAAGGCGCTGGGCGATCTGATCCGACGGGGGGACGTGAGCTCGTGCATCTTCTGGGGACCACCGGGCTCGGGGAAGACGACCCTCGCCCGGCTGATCGCGAACTACACCGACCGCCAGTTCGAGGCGTTTTCCGCGGTCACCGAGGGCGTTGGGCGCGTGCGCGAGATGATCAAGGAGGCGGAGGAACGACTCAAGTACGAGGGGCGGGGGACGATCCTGTTCTGCGACGAGATCCACCGGTTCAACCGGGCTCAGCAGGACGCGTTCCTGCCGTGGGTGGAAAGTGGCGTCATCACGCTGATCGGCGCCACAACCGAGAATCCCAGCTTCGAGCTGACGGCGCCGCTGTTGTCGCGGTGCCGGGTGTTCGTGTTTGAACCCCTCTCCTCCGACCACATCCGGACCGTGATCGAGCGAGCGCTCGCGAAGTCGGGATGTGAGATGCGGGATGCTGGATGCGTGGATCACGACGGTGTGGATGCGCTCGTGCAGTATGCCCAGGGCGACGCGCGGCGAGTCCTCAACGGTCTGGAAGCCGTCCTCAAGCACATCCACGCAGCTCGTATCCCGCATCCCGCATCCCGTGACGTCGTCGTCTCCGTGCTCGAGAAACCGCTCCCCTCGTACGACAAATCCGGCGAGCAGCACTTCAACCTCATCTCGGCACTCCACAAGGCGGTGCGGGGCTCGGACGTCGAGGGCTCGCTCTACTGGCTCGCGCGCATGCTGGCGGGGGGGGAGGATCCCCTCTACATCGCGCGGCGCCTGGTCCGCATCGCCGCCGAGGACATCGGGCTCGCCGATCCACGCGCCCTGGCGCTCACGCTCGCGGCCAAGGACGCGTATCATTTCCTCGGATCGCCCGAGGGCGAGCTGGTCCTCGCCGAGGCGGTCGTGTACCTGGCGACGGCCCCCAAATCGAACCGCGTGTACACGGCATTCGGGCACGCGACGGACGCCGCCGCCGAGCATCCCGCCGAAGCGGTCCCGCTCCACATCCGTAATGCGCCCACCAAGCTCATGGAAGAGCTCGGTTATGGCGCGGGGTACAAGTACGCGCATGCGGCTCCGAACGCGTACGTCCCCCAGGACTATCTGCCGGAGGTGTTGCGTGGCGCGCGGTGGTACGAGCCGACGGAGTACGGCTACGAGAAAGACATCAAGAAGCGGATGGAGTGGTGGGCGGGGATCAAGAACAAGGCGACGGATGCTACGGCGACGGGTGATACGGCGACTGATGGAAAGGCGGGAACATGAGCAAGTGGCCCCTGGCCGTCGCCGTAGCAGTCATTACCTCCGCCTGCGCCACGCTGCGAGGGCTGACGTTCCAGGATCCACAGATCGAGCTCCGGGAGATCGAGGTCGTCGGCGTCGGTCTCACGGGCGGGACCTTGAATCTTGCGTTCGACGTGTACAATCCCAACGACTACCGTATCCGCTCCACCCGGATGGAGGTCGGGATCGATCTCGAGGGCAGGCACTTCGGCGATGCGCTGCTCGAGCGGCCGCTCGACCTCTCCCCTACTAATCACAGTCGCGTGGTCTTACCGGTGCGGTTCGAATGGGACGGACTGGGCGCGGGGGCGAAGGGCCTCGTCACGCGGCGGAGCGTGGCGTATGCGGTCACCGGGCGGGTATCGCTCGACACTCCGCTCGGAGACAAGGCGGTGGCGCTCACGGGGAAGGGGAATGTACCGCTGGCGAAGCTCCTAAAATGACGGCGGTCACAGGACGCGAGGACCCGGGCAAGCTGCGGATCGGCCTGCTCTTGGATTCCTTCGAGGTCGCTGCATGGGTGTACGAGATGCTGGTGATCTTGCGGCAATCGACGTATGCGGACATCGCGCTGATCGTCTTGAATGATTCGCCGAAGCCGAAGCGTCGAAGCTTGGTTTCGCGAGTCCTGCGCGCGTGGGACAACCTATTATTTGCGGCCTATTGGAAGCTCGACGCGAAGCTATTCGCGGTGACTCCAGACGCGTTCGAGCCGCGGAACGCCACGGCCCTGCTTCACGATGTTCCCGTCATGCGGGTGAGACCGGAATGTACCAAGTACTCGGACCGGCTTGCGGACGCCGACATCGAGAGGATCGCGACGTACCACCTCGATGTGTTTGTGAGACTCGGCTTCAGAATTCTGAGGGGCAGGATCCTTACAGTCGCCAAGCATGGAGTGTGGTCTTATCACCACGGCGACAATCAGGTGAACCGAGGCGGGCCACCGGGGTTCTGGGAAGTCCTCGAGGGGCACGCGGTGACGGGCTCGATTCTCCAGGTGCTGACCGAGGACCTGGACAACGGCGTGGTACTCTACAGGTCGTTTTCCGCAACCGACCCCGTTTCGGTCAAGCGAAACCGGAATAACTACTACTGGAAGAGCTTATCCTTTCTGCCGAGAAAACTGAAAGAGCTCCATGCGATCGGGGGAGCGGAGTTTACCCGTCGCGTGAGTTCGTCCAATCACCCGCAACTCTATGCGCACCGGCTGTACGTGACGCCGCGAAACGCGGAGTGTGCTGTCGTGTTGACCAGGCATCTGGTGAGGTGGGCGCGCCGCAGGCTGGAGCGGGCGCTCCTGCGGGAGCAGTGGATTGTGATGTTCGACATGCGCGACGGCGTGTCCGGCTCTCCGTGGCGATTCAAGCGAATGACACCTCCCCGCGACCGGTTTTGGGCCGATCCGCACGTGATCTACAAGCACGGCAGGTACTGCGTCTTCATCGAGGAGTTCGTTTACACGAGAGGAAAGGCACACATCTCGGTCATCGAGATAGACACGAACGGGACCTACTCCGCGCCGGTACCGGTGCTCGAGCGTCCCTATCACCTGTCGTATCCCTTCGTGTTCGAGTGGAATGGGGACTGCTACATGGTTCCGGAGAGCTCGGCGAACAGCTCGATCGAGGTGTACAGGTGCGTCGAGTTTCCGCACAAGTGGGAGCTGTGCGTCACGCTGATGCAGGATGTGACCGCCGTCGATGCCACGCTGTTCTGTGATGGGCGGAAGTGGTGGTTGTTTGCGAATGTCCGGGAGCGACCAGGCGCATCCAAGTGGGACGAGCTCTTCTTGTTTTCTGCCGACACGCCACTCAGCACCCACTGGACACCCCATCCCGCCAATCCCGTTGTGTCGGATGTGAGACGTTCGCGACCTGCCGGAGCGATTTTCGAGCACGGCGGCCGACTGTATCGGCCTTCGCAGAACAGCGGAACCCGCTATGGCTACGGACTGAACCTCAATCGAATTATCACCCTGAGCGAAACGGAGTACCGCGAGGAGGAGTCGAGTACCCTCGAACCCAAATGGGCGCGCGACGTTCGCGGCATCCACACCTTGAGTCATGTGAATCGGCTGACCGTGGTAGACGCGCTGGTGCAGCGGATCCTGTGAGGCGCACGCGCGTACCCTGGTCCCTTGCCCCCTCCCGCCTCCGGGATCCGGCCCTAGATTGCAACGTGACGCCTCGCGCAGGAGCTTGAGCAGATCCGCCAGCTCATAGACATCCAAACGCCGGTGGAGCGCGCGTTCCTGGTTGGCGCGCCCCGCAAAGGGTCGGCGGACGCGGCGCAGGTGGACGAGCATCTCGACGAGTTGCGCCGGCTCGCCGACACGGCGGGGGCCGAAGTCGTCGGCCAGACCTACCAGCGCCTCGAGGCACCCACACCCAACCTGTATCTCGGCCAGGGAAAGGTCGAAGAGTTGAAGGGCGTGCTACAGGACGCCCGCTCGACCCTGGTGCTATTCGACGAGCCGCTCTCGCCCGTCCAGGGCAGCAATCTCGAGCGGGCGCTCGGGGTTCGCGTCATGGACCGCACCGAGGTCATTCTCGACATCTTCGCGACGCGCGCACGCTCGGCGGAGGCGAAAATGCAGGTCGAGCTGGCGCAGCTCGAGTACCTGCTGCCGCGTCTCACCCGTATGTGGACCCATCTGTCGCGCATCCGGGGTGGCATCGGGCTCCGAGGCCCGGGCGAGACGCAGCTCGAGACCGACCGGCGCGTGATCCGCCGCAAGATTTCGACGTTGAAGCGGCGCCTGGAGGAAGTCGCCGATCACCGGGCGAACCAGCGGCAGGGCCGCCGGGATCGGCCCACCGCGGCCCTGGTGGGCTATACGAACACCGGCAAGTCCAGCCTGCTGCGGGCGCTGTCCGGCGCCGAGGTGTTCGTCGAGGACCGGTTGTTCGCGACCCTCGACACGCTCACGCGCGAGGTCGAAGTCGGGGATGGGTATCGGTTCCGGCTCAGCGACACTGTGGGCTTCATTCGGAAACTGCCGCACCACCTCGTCGCCTCGTTCCGCGCGACGCTCGAAGAGGTGCGGGGCGCCGACATCCTCCTCCATGTCATCGACGCCGCGCATCCGGCGTGGGAACAGCAGGCGGAGGTGGTGGATCGGGAAACACGGATCGCGGAAGGCGGAACGTGGAACGATGACACGACCGTCGTGGACCGCAAGCGCGTTGTGTACGTCTTCAATAAGGCCGACTTGTTGCCCGATCCCGAAGCGTTTCTCGCGCAGGTGCGGGAACGGTACCCCCACGCCGTGCTCACATCGACTGTTCCGCGTTCCGCGTTGCGCGTTCCGACTTGGGTCGGGGTGGAAGGGCTGAGGAGCGTGCTCCGTACCTCCGCACAGGCGCTGCGCCCGATCGCTCGCATCCACGTTCCCCTCGGAGACGGGAAGCTGTTGGCTGCGCTGCATCGCGATGCGGAAGTGCTGGCGGAGACCCAGGTCGACGGTGTGGTCCAGGTGACGGCCCGTGTGCAGGCGTGGCTGCTCGGTCGCCTGCGGCGGGACGGCGTCGGCGTCGAGATCGGATAGAGCTTCGGTCGGCGGCCGCCGGGGCGACTCTTGGGGTTTCAAGCCCGCGAGCGACCTGCGCCGGAAGTGTAATGGTGGTGCTACAGGCGACGCCCCCGCCCGTCGACGCCTCTACCCAACATCATACCGCTCAAGACGTTATCGGATATCGTTGCGCGCACGCAACATGCGCTGGCTGCCGCCGTTGCCCTGTTTCCGTTGTACTTCTCCCGCATCCACGCAGCCGGAGCGATCCTCCTGGTCGGCGCGTTGTCCACGACGTGCCGCGAAACCCAAGAACCCCAGCAGGGCCCCCCCCTCCCGCCCCCTCGAGAGCTCGCCAGGCCCGAGTTGAGCACGACGCCCGGGTCGGCGGTCACACTCGTGGGCGCGGGGGACATCGCGCGCTGCGACCGCACCACGGACGAGGCGACCGCGGCGATTCTGGATACCATTTCGGGCACCGTCTTCACCATCGGCGACAATGTGCTCGGTACGAGCTCGCAGCCCCCCGACTTCACCAATTGCTATGCCCCCTCCACGACCTGGGGTCGTCACAAGGCCCGTACCCGGCCTGCCCCTGGACACACGGAGACGTGGTCCCCCGGCGACGCGACTTACTACCACTACTGGGGCGCTGCCGCGGGCGACAGCGGCAAGGGCTACTACAGCTACAATCTCGGTGCCTGGCACATCGTCGTGCTGAACAGCGACGGGAACGTCTCCACGACGGCCCCTGGGTCTCCTCAGGAGCAATGGCTCCAAGCCGACTTGGCCGCGAACACCCAGCAATGCATCCTCGCCATCTGGCACTTCCCCCGCTTCAGCTCTTCGGGGACAGCCGGGCGCCCCGAGGTCAAGCCGTTCTGGGACGATCTCTACGCCGCCGGCGCCGCGCTGGTGCTCAACGCGCACTACGAGCTGTACGAGCGCTTCGCGCCGCAGAGTCCGGCCGGGGTGCTCGATCCGCAGCGGGGGATCCGGCAGTTCACGGTGGGCACGGGCGGGATGGGGACGAGCTCCGTCACGGCGGTCCAGCCGAACAGCGAGGTGCGAAGATCCGGAGTCCCCGGCGTGCTGAGGCTCACGCTGGGAGACGGGACGTATTCCTGGCAATTCATCCCCGTTGCCGGCCAGACGTTCACGGATGCCGGGAGTGGCGGATGCGTCACTCGAGCGCCGTCCGTGTACGCAGGCCCCGACCTCACGACGCACCCGGGCGACATGCTGAGCCTCACTGCCTCGTTCACCGATGGGGGTGCCAACGCTGCCCCGTGGACCTACACGATCACGTGGGGCGACGGCACGTCGACCAGTGGGACTACGGCGAGCTCTGCTCCGCCGATCACCGCCGGGCATGTGTACGCGGCGGTGGGCCTGGATACCGTACGCGCCACGGTCACGAACAATCAGGGCCTCTCGGGGTCTGATGCCGCGGTCGTCCAGGTTATCGCCACAGGCAGTGCCGTATTTGTTGGGGCCGGAGATATCGCCGACTGCAGCCTGAACGGGGATTCCTTCACGGCGAACCTGCTCGACACCATCCCCGGCACGGTGTTCGTCGCCGGCGACAACGCGTACCCCGACGGTTCGAGCACCGACTACGCGAACTGCTACGCTCCGACGTGGGGCCGGCAGAAAGCTCGGACCCGACCGATTCCGGGCAACCACGAGTACAGCACTGCCGGAGCCGCCGGCTATTTCGGGTACTTCGGCGCGGCGGCCGGCGATCCATCGAAGGGCTACTATAGCTACGACCTCGGCGATTGGCACATCATCGCCCTGAACAGCAACGTGGGGCACGCAGCGGGCTCGCTGCAGGAGCAGTGGCTGCGAGCCGATCTCGCGGCCAGCACCAAGCGCTGTACACTGGCTTACTTGCACCATCCGCTCTTCAGCTCCGGAAGCCTGGCAGACAGCAGTACACGCATCCTGTGGCAGGACTTGTACAGTGCCGGCGCGGAGATCGTGGTCGCCGGGCACGAGCACAACTACCAGCGCTTCGCCCCGCAAACCGCGAAGGGCGTGGCCGATCCGAACAGCGGTATTCGCGAATTCATCGTTGGTACGGGCGGCGAAGGCCGGTTCGGCGTGGGAGCGCCGCGGCCCAACACGGAGGTGCAGAACGACGCGACCTTTGGGGTCCTGAAGCTGACGCTGTATGCCACCGGCTATAACTGGAAATTCATCCCGATCGCCGGCCAGACCTTCACGGACTTGGGCAGCGGGAGCTGCCACGACGCGCAGGGCGCCGTGAATCATTCGCCTACGGCGGCGGCTGGGGGCCCCTACGCGGGCGCTGAAGGCGCGGCTGTGAGTTTCGATGGCAGCACCTCAACAGACCCCGACGGCGACGCACTGACCTATGCGTGGAGCTTCGGTGACGGGAGCAGCGGTACGGGGGTGAGGCCGAGCCACACGTACGCCGACAATGGCAGCTACACCGTGACGCTCACCGTCACCGATTCGCACGGAGCGGCGAGCGGGCCGGCGACGACCACGACGGCGATTTCGAACGCGGCGCCGGTGGTGAGCACGGCCGCCGCCCAGACGGCGACCGCGGGCAGTCCGTTCACGCTCAGCGCAACCTTCAGCGATGTTGGGGGGGGGAGCGACACGCCGTGGGCCTACGCCATCGACTGGGGTGACGGTTCCTCCCAGACCACGGGCAGCGTGAGTACTGAGGCGCCCCCGATCACGGCCACGCACACGTACCCCGCGGCCGGGACGGACAATTTACGACTGACGGTGACGGACAAGGATGGAGGGACGGGGTCGGCCACGGTCACCGTGACGGTCAGCGGCGTGAATCATCCCCCGACGGCCGGGCCCGGGGGGCCCTACGCGGGCACTGAGGCCGCGGCCGTGAGCTTCGACGGCAGTGGGTCGTCCGATCCCGACGGCGACGCGCTGACCTATGCCTGGAACTTTGGCGACGGCGGCACCGGTACGGGCGTGCGGCCGATCCATACGTACGTGACCAGCGGTAGCTACACCGTGACCCTTACTGTCACCGATTCGCGCGGGGCCGCGAGCGGCCCGGCGGCGACCACGGCGACCATTGCGAACGCAGCACCCGTGGTCGATGTGGGTCCGACCCAGACGGCCACGGCGGGCAGCCCCTTCACGCTGAGCGCGAGCTTCCATGACGCGGGAGTGAACGATGCGCCCTGGGCGTACGCGATAAGTTGGGAGGACGGCACACCTCAGGCCACCGGGAGCACGAGCAGCCAGTCCAGTCCGATCACGGCTCCGCACACCTATTCCGCGGCCGGCTCGTATACGGCGCAGGTCACCGTGACAGACCGCTATGGCGCCTCCGGCCTGGGCGGTACGTCTGTCACCGTGTCCGTCGCCCCTGCGACTCAGGTGCTGGTGGGCGCGGGGGACATCGCGCGCTGCGACCGTACCAATGACGAGCTTACCGCAGCGATTATGGATACGATTGCGGGGACCGTCTTCACCATCGGCGACAATGTGGTCGGCTCGAGCACGCAGCCCCCCGACTTCACCAATTGCTATGCCCCTTCCACGACATGGGGCCGTCACAAAGCGCGTACCCGGCCCGTGCCTGGGCATACGGAGACGTGGTCCCCCGGCGACGCCACTTACTACCAGTACTTCGGCGCTGCCGCCGGCGACAGCGGCAAGGGCTACTACAGCTACGACCTCGGCGCGTGGCATATCATCGTGCTGAACACCGGCGGGAACACCTCGACGATGGCCGCTGGGTCTCCCCAGGAGCTGTGGCTCCGGGCCGACCTGGCCGCGAACACCAGGCAGTGTACGCTCGCCATCTGGCACCACCCGCGCTTCAGCTCCGCGGGAACCGCGCTGCGCCCCGAGGTGCAGCCGTTCTGGGACGATCTCTACGCCGCCGGTGCCGAGCTCGTGCTCAACGCGCATTACGAGTTGTACGAACGCTTCGCGCCCCAGACCCCAGCGGGCGTGCTCGATCTGCAGCGGGGGATCCGGCAGTTCACGGTGGGCACGGGCGGGATCGGGACGACGTCGATCAGCGCGGTCCAGCCGAACAGTGAGGTGCGCAACCCCAGCGTCTTCGGCGTTCTCAAGCTGACGCTCAGCGATACCGGCTACACGTGGCGATTCATTCCGGTGGTGGGCTCCACCTTCACGGACTCGGGCACAGGGAGCTGCCACTAAGGATCGGACGCCCTTCATTGTGCAACATTCTCCTCAGACCGTCCACGTCGTGACACCTGTCACAGTGTAGGTTGCGGCACCCTTCGTAAAATGCCTGCCGGGACGCGGGGGGTTGGCACCCGCGCAAAAAGCCTAACTCACAAGATGAGGCTCAAGTAGTCCGGACCGGGCGGTACGGAATAGGACTTGCCCGACAGGCGTTCAGACTGACAACTACGCATCGCTGCTCAGAGCAAAACCGTCGAAAGACGGTGACGCAGAGCCACCGGGGCTACCGCGGATTCCCGCCATGCCAGCCGAGCCGCCAGCGGACACGCGCTGCTCAGAGCAAAACCGCCGAAAGGCGGTGACGCAGAGCTACGGGGCTACCGCGGACGCCGTCCGCCACGCTCGCCGGGCCGCCAGCGACCGACACGGGTCGACGTTGGCGGCCCGGTTTGTTTCCAGCGACTGCGAGCGCGTCCATGACATTCAAACACAAGCTGGCGCACCGACTGGCATTGCTGAACGGCCGCTTCCTTGTAGGGGCGGCCACTGGGCTCGCGTTGCTGTGGGCGGCGAGCTGCGAAAAGCCCGTCACCCTCACCGAGCCTAATCAGTCCGTCGCACAGTTCGTCGTTTCGCCCAAAGTCGTCACTCTCCAGCAAAATCAGGTGCAGGACTTCACGGCCGTCGGCTTCATGGCGACCGGTGACACGGCGCAGATCGATGTGACGTGGACCGCCACGGGCGGCACGCTCGACACAAACTCGGTCGGGAAACGGCACTTCGGTCATTACAAGAGCGGGCAGTGCGGCGCCTTCAAGATCGTCGCAACCAGTCACCCCGGTTCGAAAAGCGACACAGCCAGCGTAACCGTGACCTGTCCGGTGTCCGTCGCCTCGGTGACGGTGAGCCCGGCCACGACGAGCGCCCCGGTAGGCCAGACGGTCCAGCTCGCGGCGATCCCGAAGGACGCGAACGGGACCCCGCTGACCGGGCGGACGGTGACCTGGTCGAGCGGCAACCCGGCGGTTGCCACTGTCGACCCGAACGGGCTCGTGACCGGAGTGACTGCCGGCTCCGCGACGATCACCGCGACGAGTGAAGGACAGAGCGGCACCGCCAGCGTCACCGTGACCCCCCCAACGCCGAACAAGTTCGCCATCGGCGACCGCGTGCAAACGACGGACGTCACGAACATTCGGAGCGCGCCTGCGGTCTCCGGGGCGTTGATCGGAACTCAGCCGGCGGGCGCCCTGGGCACGGTCGTCGGCGGTCCGGTGGTCGATGCGGCCGGGGACCAGGCTATTCGCTGGCAGATCGACTTCGACCAGGGAGCGGACGGCTGGGCGGCCGAGGCCTACCTCACCAAGGCGGTGGCGGTGGTACCGGTGAGCTCGGTGACGGTGAGCCCGGCGTCGGCGACCGTACAGGTGGGCCTGACGGTCCAGCTCACGGCGACCCCGAAGGATGCGAACGGGAACCCGCTGACCGGACGGGCGGTGACCTGGTCGAGCAGCAACACGTCGGTCGCCGGCGTTGACGGCAACGGGCTCGTCACCGGCGGGACG
>Ga0137382_10000652_pt1 | contig 14473 bp, 18 predicted proteins | sample SagtaG_15_FD_104816 | JGI IMG/M metagenome (GOLD analysis project Ga0137382, IMG submission 104816) | Vadose zone soil microbial communities from Sagehorn Ranch, Mendocino, California, USA - Sage2_R_20_16 metaG | ecosystem: Environmental > Terrestrial > Soil > Vadose zone | place: USA... | reverse complement strand
CAGCGGCGGTTCGTGATGGCGGTGGCGCTCGAGAGCTGGAAAGCGCTGGGCACCTCGGTTCACGTGGTCGCCACCGATGCGGATGGACTTGGTCACGCGACATCCGCCGTGAGCGAAGTTCTCGAGGACGTCGACAGGGCCTACAGTCGGTTCCGCAACGATAGCGAGCTCAGCCACCTGAACGCGAATCCCGGGCGCTCGGTTCGCGTGAGCCCGTTGCTGGCCACCGCGATCGACGCGGCGCAGCGCGCGGCGCGCCTCACCGATGGGGCGGTCGATCCGACCATCGGCCAGGCCATTCGCGTGGCGGGCTATGACGTTGATTTCTCCCGAGTTGCCGCGCAGGCTGGGCCTCTGAACCTGCGCGCCTGGCGCGTTCCGGGCTGGCAGGCGATCCGCTTCGACCGGCGATCGCGGACCGTTCTGCTGCCTCCTGGCGTTGAACTCGACCTCGGCTCAACGGGAAAGGCGCTGGCGGCCGATCTTGCCGCCCGGGCCGCGCTTTCCGCCGCGGACACCGGCGGTGTGCTGGTCAGCCTCGGGGGCGACATCGCCATGGCCGGGACACCACCCTCGGGCGGATGGGCGATCCACGTCGCCGAAGACAGCCGCGTGAGCCCCGACGCTGACGGCGAGGTCATCAGTGTTCCGTCGGGCGGCGTCGCCACGTCGAGCACCACCGTCCGCCGCTGGACGCGCGGCGCCGCGGTGCTGCATCACATCATCGACCCACAGACGAGCCTACCGGCGACGGGTCTCTTCCGAACGGTCACGGTTGCCGCGGCGACCTGCCTCGATGCCAACATCGCATCGACAGCGGCGATCGTCCGAGGCGAGGCGGCGATCAACTGGTTGCTGAGCTGGCGCCTGCCGGCCCGGCTGGTCGAGAACGACGGCACGATCCACTACATCGGCCGCTGGCCGGATCCTTCGGGACCGGCGGCATGAGCGACACCATCCTCTGGTACGCGACCCGCGGCGCCGGCGTCGTCAGCCTTGTCCTCCTCACCGGCGTCGTCGTGCTGGGCATCGTGTCAGCGATGCGTTGGCAAACGGCTTCCTGGCCGCGGTTCCTCACCACCGGCTTGCACCGCAACCTGGCGTTGGCCACCCTCGTTTTCCTCGCGATTCACATCGTGACCGCGGTTGTCGACCCGTTCACAGCCCTCGGCTGGCAGGCCGCCGCCATTCCGTTTTCCTCGTCATACCGTCGCCTGTGGCTGGGGCTTGGGGTGGTCGCCATCTATCTTCTCCTGGCGATCGTCGTCACGAGCCTGCTTCGCCCCTACTTCGGACAATCCGCCTGGCGCGCGGTGCACTGGCTGACTTACCTAATGTGGCCGGTTGCCGTCATCCACGGCATCGGAACCGGCACCGACCCACGCTTCGCGTGGATGCTGGCCATTGAGGCAGGATGCATCGGCACCGTTGTTGCCGCCGTCGCCTGGCGGGCGACCGGCGCTCAGCAGACGGCGTGGCGGCGCCTCCCCGCGGCCGCCCCGCAGGCCCAGAAATGGAACTGATCGCTCGCGCGGCCGGCGCAGAACGCTTGTCGGCGCATCTTCAACGCCTCGGGCCACTGCCGGCGCTGTCCTCCGGCGCGCTGATCGCCGAGTTGGAGGCCAGCGGCCTCCTCGGCAGAGGGGGCGCCGGCTTCCCCGTCGGCCGCAAGTGGCGTGCCGTCGCCGAGCGCGCCGCCGGCGGCGCGGTGGTGCTGGCGAACGGCGCCGAGGGCGAGCCGTTGAGTTTCAAGGATCGCTCGCTGATGGCGGCCCGGCCGCACCTCGTGATCGACGGTGCGCTGCTCGCTGCGCGAGCGGTCGGCGCCAGCGACATCATCTTTTATGTCGGTGCCGAGCACCGGACGGCGCAAGCGGCGCTCCATCAGGCGCTGGCTGAGCGACCGGGCGATGTGCGGAGGCGCGCCCGTATCGTCACGGCGCCGTCCGGCTACGTCTCGGGCGAGGAATCGGCCGCGGTGCACTACCTCAACGCCGGCGATGCCCGGCCGACGACGACCCCGCCGCGCCCCTTCGAGCGCGGTGTCGGAGGACGCCCGACGCTGGTTCAGAATGTCGAAAGCCTGGCGCTGGCCGCATTGATCGCGCGCCGCGGCCATGCCTGGTACCTGGGTCTCGGTCATGGCCGGGCGCGGGGAATTGGTCTCTTGACCGTGTCTGGGGCCGTCAATCGTGCCGGGGTGCATGAAATCGAGCTGGGAGCGACGCTGTCGGACGCAGCGGGGGCCGCCGGTGGTCTCCGCGGCGATGTGCGCGCCGTGCTTCTCGGTGGCTACTTCGGCGGATGGGCGGACCTCCGTGAGCACTGGGGCCTGCCGCTCGATGCGGCCTCCATGCGTACGCGTGGGCTGGCGCTGGGATGCGGGGTCGTCCACTTCCTTCCCTCCGACGCGTGTGGCGTGCAGGCGACGGCCGGGTTCATAACCTATCTGGCCTCCCAGAGCGCGCGTCAGTGCGGGCCGTGTGTCTTTGGACTGTCGGCCATCGCCGGCGCGACGCAGCGGCTGGCGGCCAAGTCGCCGCAGCCTGGCGACCTCGATCGCATCGTGCGCTGGAGCGGCCAGGTGACCGGGCGCGGCGCGTGCCATCATCCCGATGGGGCGGCGGCGCTGATGCACAGCGCGCTGCAGGTCTTCGCCGACGACTTTGCCGGGCATCAGCAGCGCCGCTGCCTTACGATTTCTCAGCCGGCGAGGGTGGCAGCCGCCTGATGGGCGAGGTCCTGGACATCGACCGGATCCGCTGCGACGGTCATGGGCTGTGCGCCGAGTTACTCCCGGAGCTGATCAGCCTGGATGACTGGGGCTATCCGATCATCGAGCCCGGGAACGTCCCGCCCAGCGTCGTCGAGCATGCCCGGCGGGCGGTCGATGCCTGTCCGGTCCTGGCGCTGCGACTGGCCCGCACCGCGGCCCTCGCCCCGCGCTAATCTCCGGCCTCGGCTCGCTGCTTGAGCCCGTTGGCGAATTGGGTGAAGGATGGGCCCAGGTCCGGGATGGAGCGCCAGATCATCGGCAACATCGGCTCGAGCACCGGGGCTGGGAGCGGCTCGGCAGCCGCGGAGCGGGCTGCCGTGACACCAACCGATCCGGATGGACGGCGTATTGCCCGACTAGATCGCAGTCTGCTCTCCAGCGGGCGGCTCGATCGACGCTGGCCAGACCGTCAACGCGATGTAGCCGTTGACGCCCCATAGTTGACGGCATAATATGTGTTAGCCCGAATGGGCGAATATGGGCCTGACGGACGAGCACGCGGACCGCTGCATCTATCCGCGTCCGTTCCCCGAGGGGTTCGACGCCTGTCCAGCGTTCCAGGCCACGAACTTCATCGCCGCCGACTCGCGAAACAAGCCGCTCGGTACCTGGCAGACCTGCCGGCATCTTGGCACCGGAAACGACCTCGAGAACCGCGGGCGTTTCTACCCTCGCTGCGCGCTTGGTGACCAGCGGCAGCGACTGCAGTGGCTCGCTCAGGTCAGTCCCGCGAAGCTCGACATCGTCCGAGCCCTTCAGGAGGAGTTCGACCAGCTCAGCCGGCCGCACCGAGAGCGGCTGTTCGACGCGCGGGCGCGCCTGCACTCGGGGCCGCCGTCAGCGATGCGCGAACCCGAGCTCGAACAGCTCATCAATGCCTTTCTCGCCACTATCGACCGTTTTCTGGAGCAGAACGACGAGCGCTTCCGCGACGTGGGGCTGCCGGCCGAGCCCCTGCGCCAGCTCATCAAGGAGTGGGTGTGGGCCTGGGTGCGGACCCCCGAATTGGCGACGCCGCGATTCGACGGCAAGCCACTCGAAGTCTTCGATAAACCGGTCCGCGCCTTCCTCGGGGCGCCTGCCGAACCGGTGGTCTCCGCGGCGCGCCGGCTGTGGGACCGGCCGCTGTTCGCCGATACCATCCTGCAGATCCTGCCCACCGTCGATCCTCCAGGTCTGGCGCTCGTCGGCGATGTCGACCGCTCGAACGTCGCGGCCGTGGCCCAGGCGCTCGCCCGCATGCGTGGACACGCCGGTGACGTCCATCTCGATCTGAGCGGCTTGCTCTTCTGCGACCTGGGCGGGCTCCAGGTTATCGTGCGAGCCTCCCAGGCGCTCGAGCCAGGGCGCCGTCTCGTGCTCCATGGCATCCCGCACCAGCTCGAGCGCGCGCTCGAGATCGTCGACTGGGCGCCGCTCCCCAACCTGACCATCGCGGGCGGCCCGAGCGCATGAGCGCGAGGCCGGAGGTAGCATGCTTCCGCCATGAGGCGTTGCTCTACGCCGGGATGGATGAGTTCCTTGAGGGCACCCTGCCGTTCATCCGGGAGGGAGTGGCGGCATCCGAGGCAATCCTCGTCGTGGTCGGCGCGCGCAAGATCGCGGCGCTGACCGCCCAGCTCGGCGCCGATGCCGGTCGGGTGCAGTTCAAGGACATGGCGGACGTGGGAGCCAACCCGGCCCGCATCATCCCGGCCTGGAATGAGTTCGTCGAGGCGCATCGGGAGGCGGGGCGCCCGTTCCGCGGAATTGGCGAGCCGATCTACCCGGAGCGGTCCGCCGCCGAGCTGATCGAATGCCAGCGGCACGAGGCGCTCCTCAACCTGGCGTTCGATGATGGACCCGGGTGGCGGCTCCTCTGCCCCTACGACACAGCGGCGCTTCCGGCTGACGTCATCGAGGAGGCCCATCGCAGCCATCCCTATGTCGCCCACGATCACAGCGATGCCGCGAGCGGGCTCTACGTCGAGCGGCCGCCGTCCGGCCCCGCGCTTCCCGAACCACCGGCCATCCGGGCGACGCTGACCTTTAACGGCGCGGGGCTCCGGCCGGTGCGCCGGCTGGTCTCGACCCTGGCCGCCCGGGCCGGCTTCACCAGCCGGCCAATCGCCGACCTGGTCCTGGCCGTCAGTGAGGTGGCGGCCAACAGCCTTCAACATGGTGGCGGCGTCGGCACTCTGCGCATCTGGCGTGATGGCGGCGTCCTCGTCTGCGAAGTTCGGGATAGCGGACACGTCAATGATCCGCTGGCCGACCGCCGGCGACCCGCGCCCGACGATGACGGCGGTCGCGGGCTCTGGCTCGCGAATCAACTGTGCGACCTGGTGCAGGTGCGCTGCTTCGAGGCGGGGACGACCGTGCGGCTGCACATGCATCGCGACCGCACGCGTTAGAGGCGTTTCTGAGACCGATAAACTGATCTGGCGCGATGCCAGAAGCCATCATCGTCGCCTACGGTCGATCTCCCATCGGACGGGCCGGCAAAGGTTCGCTGGTCGAGGTGCGTCCCGATGACCTGGCGGCACACGTCACCAGTAAGGTCCTGCAGAAGGTACCGCAGCTGGATCGGGCGACGATCGACGACCTGATGTGCGGCTGCGGCCTCCCGGCCGGCGAGCAGGGCTTCAACCTCGGGCGGGTGGTCAGCATTCTCACCCGCCTCGACGTGCCCGGCACAACTGTCAACCGCTACTGCGCCTCGTCGCTGCAAACCAGCCGCATGGCCTTCCATGCCATCAAGGCCGGCGAGGGCGAGGCCTTCCTCTCCATCGGCGTCGAGTGTGTCTCGCGCTACGTGAACGGCTTCGCCGACCAGCCCGACGCGCAGAACCCCCGCCTCAAGCGCGGGAACACCGAAGAGTATCCGGACATCTACATAGCGATGGGGGAGACGGCCGAGAACGTCGCCGATCTGAAGCAGGTCACGCGCGAGGAGATGGACCGCTACGCCGTCAAGAGCCAGACCCGTGCCGTGCAGTCGCGCGACGGCGGGTTCTTCGACCGCGAGATCATCCCCGTGCCGCTGCCGAACGGTACCACGATGAGCCGCGACGACGGGCCGCGACCCAACACCACAGCAGAGGTACTCGCCACGCTGAAGCCCGCCTTTCGTGAAAACGGGCGGGTGACCGCCGGCAATTCCTGTCCGCTAAACGATGGGGCGGCCGCGGTCGTCATCACCTCGGACCGCCGGGCGAGGGACCTTGGGCTCCGTCCCCTGGCCCGGATCGTCGCTACCGGGGTCTCAGCGCTGGAGCCGGAGATCATGGGCCTCGGTCCGATCGAGGCGTCGCGGCAGGCGCTCAAGCGGGCGGGCATGTCCATCGGCGACGTCGATATCGTCGAAATCAACGAGGCTTTTGCGGCGCAGGTCATTCCCTCAGCTCGAGAGCTCGGCATTGATCCCTTCAGCGACAGGTTGAATCCGCACGGCGGCTCGATCGCGCTCGGGCATCCCTTCGGCATGACGGGTGCCCGCATCCTCTGCACGCTGCTGAACGGCCTCATTACCGAAAACAAGACGATCGGTTTGGAAACGATGTGCGTGGGCGGCGGACAGGGGATGGCGATGATTGTCGAGCGGCTGAACTAGACACGGCATCGGCCGCCTGAGTCGAGGAGGATGACGGTCAGCACGACGCCGGTCTACATCGAGTCGAGTCGCACGCGCACCTTCGCCTGTGCATACGATTGGCCCGGTTGGTGCCGCTCGGGGAAGGACGAGGCATCGGCGCTCGCCGCACTTGCCGCGTACGCGCCGCGCTACGCCGCGGTCGCCAAGCGGGCCCGAGTCGCCTTCGATGCGAAGCCCAGCTTTCGCGTGGTCGAGCGGCTGGCGGGGTCAGCGAACACGGAATTCGGCGTGCCGGCAGAAGTCGCCAAGCGCGACACGAGGCCGATCGCGGCGACGGAGGGGAAGCGGCTGGCGTCGCTCGTCCAGGCGGCGTGGGGCGTCTATGACAGGATTCTTGCCGGCACGCCGGCCGAGCTTCGCAAGGGTCCGCGCGGCGGCGGCCGCGACCGCGAAAAGATGGCCGATCACGTGCGTGACGCCGAGGGTGCCTACGTGCGAAAGCTCGGGTTGCCCCTCGCGCCACCGGACCGGCACGACCGGCGCGCGCTCGCGCAATTCCGAGCCGCGATCGCGGAGGCCGTCCAGCGGCCCTCGAATGGCGCGGCCCTCGTGGCGAAGGGCTGGCCGCAGCGCTACGCAGCTCGTCGCATCGCGTGGCATGCCCTCGATCACGCCTGGGAGATGCAGGACCGTAGCGATCCGTCGAAGGACTGATCGGAATGGCCTTCGAGTCGCTGGACTTTGTCTATCACCCGAGCCGCGACGTCAAGCGCGATGTCGCCTATTTCACGGACGTGCTCGGCGGCCGGCTTCGCTTTGCGGTCGAGGGCATGGGGGCTCGCGTGGCCGCGATCGAGCTGGCGCCGCCGCCGCCGCTCCTCCTGCTGGCGGACCATGTCAAGGGCAGCACGCCAATCCTCGTCTACCGTGTGGCGAGCCTGAGCAGGGCGCTGGCCAGGCTGACCAAGCAGGGGTGGAAGGAGGAGGCGACCTTCGAGATTCCGCACGGACCGATCTGCTCCTTCCGCGCGCCGGGAGGACAGCGGATCGCCGTCTATGAACTCACTCGGCCGGCGGCGGCGAGGACCTTCGAGGGTCGGAAGGATTTCTAGCTCCGCCATGGGGAGGCGCGGCGCAGCTCCAGGCCTAACGGCGGCCGGTTTTTCCGCCCCGCATCAGCTCGTGCCAGCTCTTGACGTGGGTTTCCACCCCGAACTTCTTCGCGGCCGCCTTGATCCGACGCCAGGCTGCCGCTCGCTCAGCGTCGCTGACACCCTCGACTTGATCGAAGCGGGCGATCGCATTGCGAACGTGACGGGCATCACTGAGCGGCTCCTTGCGTTCCTTTGGAAAGGCAAAGGTCTGCGCCGGCATCCGATTTTGCTGCCGCGTACTGAGCCCCGCTGATTTCTTCGGCACTCGGGCACCCCGAGCTCGGGCGCTCTGCACGGTCCGCGCGCGCTTGATGTTCTTTCGGGCTGCCGTCTTCTGCTTTTGCGTGGCCATCAACTGCCTCCTTTTCCCCGCTCTTTCACGCCGGAGCGGGGCCCTTACGATGTGAGTTCGTCTCTATCACTTTATCGCTAAGCCTTGATCTCAGGCTCGCCATGGCCGGCATTGGCGCGGCCGCGGTTCCAGTAGGCCTTGGCTGAGATCTGGTCGGCGCTCCAGCCCCGACCAAGGAGGCCGGATTTGAGCGCCGAGACGAGCGCCACCTCACCCGCCAGGTATGCATGGCCAGCATCCGGCGATGAAGTAGCCGCGGCCGCGACGAGGCCGCCTTGCTCCTCACCGCTGTTTTCATAGCACCAGGTCACCGTTCTGGTCGGATCGGCGGCGTCGAAGCGTTGCCGCTCCGTGCGATCGGCCACCAGCAGGTAGGCGCTGGCCCGCACGTGGGCAGGCACCGTTTCCATCATGGCGAAGGCACCGGGGAGCGCGGTCGCGTCGCCGGCAAAAAGGTGCCATGTCGCGTGTGGATCCAGGCCGATCTTTCCGCGCGGGCCGATCGCCTCCACGGCAAGGCCGCGATGCGCTGCTCGGGCCCACTGGATGCCCGGACCATCGCCGTGCATCACAACCTCGACGTCGAGCAGCTGCCGGCCTGCGTCAAAGCGGCGGATCGTGTACCGCCGGCGAACGATGCTGCCATCCGGGCGCACCACACCCAGGGCCAGGTCCTGCCCAGGGAAATACTCGAACGCGTCGAGCGACGGCCCGGTGAGCTGGATGCGACGCATGTGCGGCGTGACGTCCTCAACGGAGGCGACAACGAGGGGTAAGGTCCTCGGTTCGGGCATCAGTCCCAGTTGTACCGGAAAATGCAACGGGCAAGTTTGCAGCCACACGGCTGGATGAAACCGAGAGGGCCATGTTGAAAAGAAAGCCGCGCGCGCGACGAGGAAGAGCTCCGGGCTTGCGCCCGTACCTGCGCTGGATGCGGCGCTCGCGCCTGCCGCGGTTGGCGTTTCTGACAGCCCTCGGTCCCGGGCTGATCAGCGGCTTCGCCGACAACGATGCCGGAGGTATCACGACCTATTCCGTCGTTGGTGCCCAGTTCGGTTATGAGCTGATGTGGGTGGTTCTCGCCAGCATGCTCGCGCTCGCCATCACCCAGGAAGTGGGGGCCCGGCTCGGGCTCGCGACCGGGCAGGGGTTCGGCGGGTTGATCCGGCAGCAGTACGGCGTGCCGCGCGCCGCCTTTGCGATCGGCGTCATGTTGCTGGCGAACCTCGGTGACACGGTTGCCGAGTTCGCCGGCATCGGGGCGGCGCTGGCCATCTTCGGCGTGCCCATCGCGCTCAGCTCCGCGCTGGCCGCGCTCGCCATTCTCTTTCTGCTGTCGCGCGCGAACTTCCGCCGCGTCCAGTTCGTCTTCCTCGGGGTCGGCATCGGCACTTCGCTCGCCTACGCGATTTCCGCGATCCTCGCGCATCCCGACTGGGGCCGTGCGGCCACGCACACCGTCGTGCCGCATGGCTCGGTCACCACGCTCTACCTGCTCGCGGTCATGGCCACTGTTGGCACCACCATCACCCCCTGGGGACAGGCCTTCATCCAGTCCTATGCTGCTGACAAGCACCTGGGGCCGAAGGATCTCCCCGCCTCGCGCATCGATGTGGCGGCCGGTGCCTTCCTCACCAACCTGGTGGCCGGTTTCATCGTGGTGGCGTGTGCCGCCACGCTGTGGTCGCACGGGCAGACCGCGATCACCACGGCAGCGGACGCGGCGCGCGCCCTCGGCCCGCTGGCCGGGCGCTTCGCGGAGCTGCTCTTCGCCTTCGGGCTTCTCGCTGCCTCCCTACTGGGACTCGGCACCGTCCCGCTCACCAGCGCCTACGCCGTGACGGAAGCGTTCGGGTGGGAGAAAGGTCTCGACCGGAGCTGGCGCCAGGCGCCCGCCTTCTACGGCTTGCTGGCCTTCTTCATCGGATTCTCCGCGCTCTTCGTCCTCATCCCGGGCCTGCCCCTGATCGCCGTGATGTACCTGAGCCAGGTGTTCGACGGTTTGCTCTTACCCTTCATCCTGGTGTTCGTCATGGTGATGAGCCGGGACCGCCGGCTGCTGGGTCGCCTGCGCAGCAGTCTCCCGCTCTACCTTGCCGGGTGGACGGTGACCGGCTTGATCGCCGTTCTATCGGTTGCGCTGGTGATCAGCCAGGTCGCGGGTGCGCACTGACTGTCAGCGAGAGCCCGGCCGTCGGAGGAGGACGATGGCGGCCGCGACCGCGATGGCCCAGACGGGGGCCATGGTGATGATGAAGGGACGAATGGTGTCGCTGTTCGAGTGTGACACGCGGTCGAACGCCAGGAAGACCATGACGGTGCCATAAAGCAGCAGGATGAAGGCCACGATCACCGCCCACGTGACGCCTGGCCGGTTCGCCATCTACTTGGACAGGAGACGGTCGACGGAGAGGCGACCGGGGCCGGTGAGGAACAGGCTGAGTGCGACGGTGCCGAGCAGCAGCGAAAACTCGTAGCCGCCCTGTCCATAGAAGCCATTTTTCCAGTGCGCCTTGTAGGTGGCGACGCCCATATTGAACGTCACCGCCAGGGCCGCGGGCCGGGTGAAGAGGCCGGCGGCCAGCGCCACCCCGCCCCCGAGCTCGGCCAGACCGGAGGCGGTGGCGGCGGCCCTCGGATTCGGGACCCTCATCTTTTCGAGCGCTGCCACAAACCCGGGCCCGCTACGCTCGACGGCACCCGGGTAATTGGGCCCCATCGTTTTAGCCAGCAGCGGATGCGCTAGCTTTCCGGGGCCGCCGAACAGCTTCGGATAGCCGTGTGCAAACAAGGTCACCCCGGCGACGATCCGCAGCAACAGTAGACCCAGGTCTTGCATCAGTGGCGCCTCGCTGGAAGCGTAGCCGAGACTAAGGGCGTGATGCTGGGACAGAATCGGAAGTCGCTACGGGCTGTGTCAGCATGAAGCGGTGAGCGAATCGGCGGCTGGCCGTCGCCTGATGGTGAGTACCGTCGACTATCACACCGCCGGCGAACCCTTTCGCATCGTCAGCGGCGGCGTGCCGTCGCTGCGCGGCCGGACGATCCTCGAGAAGCGGCGCTACGCGCTCGACCACCTCGATGACATCCGCCAGCTTCTCGTCTTCGAGCCGCGCGGGCACGCGGACATGTACGGCGGATTCGTGACGGAGCCGGAAGATGGGGACGCCCAGCTCGGGGTGGTCTTCTTTCACAACGCCGGCTACAGCACGGCGTGCGGCCACGGCACCATCGCGCTGGTGACCTGGGCGATCGACGCCGCAATCGTTCCCGCCGCCGGCCGGCTGGTAGAGGTCGTGGTCGACGTACCCTCGGGCCGCCTGAAAACGGTGGCCACCATGGAGGATGGGCGCGTCCGCTCGGTTCGCTTCCGAAATGTCCCGAGCTTCGTGCTCCTCGACGGTCTGACGGTGACCGCGGGCGGCCGGCAGACTGAGCTGGCGGTCGCCTTCGGCGGCGCGTTTTACGCCATCGTCCCCGCGGACCGCTTCGAATTGCCGATCGAGCCGGCCTTCGTCCCCCGTTTCATCGAGCTCGGCCGCGAGATCAAGGCCGCCGTCGAGGCCGAGCGGGAAATCCTCCATCCGCTCGAACCGGAGCTCGCCGGGATCTACGGCGTGATCTTCACCGCACAAAGCCGAAACGTGACCGTCTTTGCGGACGGCGAGGTCGATCGCTCACCATGCGGCAGCGGAACCTCGGCGCGGCTGGCCCTCCTCGACCAGCGCGGCGAACTGGCCCGCGGCGCCACGTTGATGCACGAGAGCATCATCGGCGGTCGCTTTGCGTCGAGGGTGGTGGGCGAGGCCCGCGTCGCGCACTATCCGGCGGTCATCACCGAGGTCGAGGGGAGCGCGCATCTGACCGGGTACCACCAGTTCGTGCTCGACGCCGACGACCCGATCGGACTCGGCTTCCTGATCCGCTAGTGGGCGACGATGATCTTCACCGCATCCACGATGAATTGCACCGCGATGGCGGAGAGGAGCAGTCCGAGCACCCGCGTCAGCAGTTGAATCACCGAGGGTCGCAGCAGCCGCGCAATCTGGGCCGCGAGCATCAGGCCGAGCGCAACCGCCACCACCGCGGCGGCGATCCCGAGCAAGACTCCGAAACGGCCAGGCGCGTCTTCGTATCGCTTGGTGAGCACCATGACCGCGGCGATCGCTCCCGGGCCGGCGAGCAGCGGCGTCGCTAGCGGCACCAGCGCCACGTTCGCCGTAGCCGTTGGCGCGATCTCCTCGCCGCGCAGCATCTGCAGGGCGACCAGAAGGAGCAGCAGACCGCCCGCGATCGTGAGGCTCTCCACCGAGACGTGCAGGTAGTCGAGGATGAGCCGGCCGAAGAGCGCAAAGACGACCACCAGTCCGCCGGCCGCCGCCGCCGCCTCGAGCGCCGCGCGCCGGCGCGCGCCGGGGGTGCGACCCGCGGTCAGGCTGATAAAGATCGGAGCACTGCCGAGGGGATCCATGATGACGAGAAGCGTGATGAAGGCCTCGGCGAACGCTCGCCAATTCATGGCGTCAGCCTAGGCTCCGGCGGGCATAGCATGAAGGGGATGGCGAAAAAGTCAGAAGACCTGCTCTGGAAGTTGGCAGAGAGCGACGAGGTCGAGATCGAAACCCGGCGCGACGCGAAGTCGCCGCTCCACCGCACGACTATCTGGATCGTGCCCACGGAGGACGGCATCTACATCCGTTCCTACAAGGGGAAGAAGGGTCGCTGGTACCAGGAGGCCATCGCGAACCCGCATGTCACGATCCGCGTCGGGCGGCGCACGGTGACCGTGCGCGCCAAGCCCGAGCACGGCCCCCTCGTCAACCGGGCCGTCAACGCAGGCTATCGCAGGAAGTATGGTGAGCGCTGGCCCGCGGAGACCAAGGAAATGTTCAAGCGCTCGATTCTCCCGACGACGCTGCGACTGACCCCGGTCTGAACACCGTCGGAGACCCTATTGCGAGTTATAGGGGAGCAGCAAGGCGGGATCCCAGCGTTGCTTGGTGGCTCCCGCGATGAAGGTGGACTCGGCGAAATCGAGGATCGCCTGGCGGGGATCGGCACTGCGGCGCACCGCCTCGTAGGGCAGGATGAACTCGCCAAGCGCCGGGCTCCATGCCGCCGGGCTCGGTCGCAAGGCCGCGGCCTCGATGCCATCGGGCTTCGGATAGGCGTACGCGAAGAAGGCCGGCTCCCGAATTGTCGCGTTGCCCGGCCAGAACCCAACACAGCATTGCTCGGCATCGCCGCCCACGCGCCGGATGATCCCCGCCCCTTCCGGAGGCCGCACCGGCCGTCCCGAGTAACGCGCCAGCGCGAGGTCAAAGGTCCCCCACCAGAAGGAGACCGGGCTGCTCCGTCCGACAAATCGGCCCCGGTGTTCTTTGAGAACCAGGTCGATGCGCGCCAGCAGACGCCAGAAGCGATGGGCCCACTCCGGGTCATACGCCGCGTGAACCGTGTCTTGCGGAAACGGGATGGGGTTCTCGACCTCCGATGGCACGATGGTGATCGCCGGATCGATGCCCAGGGTGTGGAGGCGGCCCATCAATTCGTGATAAAAGTCGGCAACCGGCCGCGCCTCCAGCGCGACGCGCTCGATGCGCCCGTCGTTGAGGGCCACGATGACCTCGTGGTCGATGAGGTCGGCATCGATCGCGAAACCGGCGCGGCCGCTCCAGATGGTCGACGTCGTCAAGCCTCGCGCCGTCAGGTAGAGGGGCACGTTGGCCCATTGCGGCTCCCGGCGTGTCAAGGCGAGGCGCACCTTGCCGATGATCTGCAGCTTCATGTGCAGCGTGTCCATCGTGGGCGCCCAGGTGTCGTAGGGCAGTTCGGGCCATTCGGCGAGCTGGCGGGTCGGGCCGGCGGCGATCACACCTCCATCCTAGCCAGCCGCGAAAAAAAAGTCCCGGCCGATCCGGCCGGGACTCGGGGAAGGGAGAAAAGCAGCTGAATCGTCAAGCCGCGCGGGACCGAACGAAGGCCAGTTCCACGGGCTCCTCGCGGGCGCCGCGCAGTGCGCCGACGATGCCGCCGTAGACGGTGCCGGCGTAGATGCCGCACACCAGGAATACGACAGGCTCGAGGCCCAGCATGATGGCGCCGATCATCGTTGTCATGAAGGAATCATGCGCCCATCAACCTTTCGAAATCGTGACGAGGATTAGGCTTCTTCGAGCCGGAAACCCGCGCCACGCACGGTCAGAATGCGGATCCCGGAGTTGACGAGCTTGGCACGCAGCCGGCTCATCTTGACGTCGATCACGTTGGATCCTAATGGCTCCGTCTCATCGCGCCAAGCGTGCTCGGCGATGGCCTTGCGATCGACCACCGATGGGAAGCGCCGCATCAGCAACTCGAGGATGTGGAATTCGGCGGTCGTGAGGTTGAGCAGCTTGCCGTTCATGGTCACGTGGCGCCGGGCCGGGTCCAGTGAGAGCGCGCCGCGGCTCATCACCGGCGCACCGACGCCACGCGGCCGCCGTTGCAAGGCGCGCACCCGGGCCACCAGCTCGCCGAAGTCGAAGGGCTTGACGAGGTAGTCGTCGGCGCCGGCGTCCAGGCCCTGGATGCGGTCGGGCGGCGTATCACGAGCCGTCAGCATGAGGATGGCGGTG
>Ga0137382_10000651_pt1 | contig 14486 bp, 20 predicted proteins | sample SagtaG_15_FD_104816 | JGI IMG/M metagenome (GOLD analysis project Ga0137382, IMG submission 104816) | Vadose zone soil microbial communities from Sagehorn Ranch, Mendocino, California, USA - Sage2_R_20_16 metaG | ecosystem: Environmental > Terrestrial > Soil > Vadose zone | place: USA... | reverse complement strand
TCTGACGGCATGCTGGCACCAAAGCGCGTCAAGTTCCGCAAGCGGTTCAAGGGCCGCACCAAGGGAATGGCCACGCGCGGCAACACCGTCGCGTTCGGCCATTACGGCCTCATGGCGCTCGAGCCGGGCTGGATCACGAACCGTCAGATCGAGGCCTCGCGCGTGGCGCTCACGCGCGAGATGAAGCGGGGCGGCAAGGTGTGGATCCGGCTGTTCCCGGACAAGCCGATCACCAAGAAGCCTGCCGAGACGCGCATGGGGAAGGGCAAAGGGAATCCCGAGGGGTGGGTCGCGGTGGTGAAGCCGGGCCGGGTGATGTTCGAGCTCGAGGGAATCGCCGAAGACCTGGCGCGGCAGGCGCTGGCGCTCGCGGCGGCCAAGCTGCCGATCAAGTCGAAGTTCGTGCGGCGGGAGGAACGGTAGCATGGCGACGAAGGCGAAGAAGCCCGAGGGCCTGCGCGAGATGAAGACCGAGGAGCTCGAGCAGCAGCTCGCCATCCTCACCGAGGAGCGGTTCCGGCTCAAGTTCCGGCGGGCCACCGAGGCGTTGTCGAACCCGCTGGAGCTGCGTCGCATCCGCCGCGAGATCGCGCGGATCAACACCATCCTGGTGGAGAGGAAACGCGCATGACCGAGAAAGTGCGGGGGCGGCGCAAGGTCCGAACCGGCGTGGTGGTGAGTGACAAGATGCAGAAAACCGTCACCGTCTCGCTCACGCGGCGGTTCGCGCATGGGTTCTACGGCAAGCAGGTGACGCGGACCAAGCAGGTCGCGGCGCACGACGACAAGGGCGCCAAGGCCGGCGACACGGTTCGCATCGTCGAAACGCGGCCGCTGTCCAAGACCAAGCGGTGGCGGGTGGTTGAAATCGTCGAGCGCGCGAGGTAGCGGCGGGACGAGGGAGGGGGGACCGTGGTGCAGCAGGAGTCGATTCGCAAGATCGCGGACAACTCGGGCGCGCGGCGCGCGCTTGTGATCCGCGTGCTGGGTGGGTCCAAACGCCGCTACGCGGGACTGGGCGACATCGTCGTCGTCACGATCAAGGACGCCATTCCCACCGGCCAGGTCAAGAAGGGCGAGGTGGCGAAGGCGGTGATCGTGCGGACGGCCAAGGAGACCAAGCGCAAGGACGGCTCCTACATCCGGTTCGACGAGAACGCCGCCGTGCTGATTACCGATCAGGGCGAGCCCCGGGCGACTCGCATCTTCGGACCCGTGGGACGCGAGCTGCGCGAGAAGCGGTTCATGAAAATCGTGTCGCTCGCGCCGGAGGTCATCTGACATGAAGCCGCTCGTTTATAAGAAGAGCCGCCGGCGCGCGGAGGCGCGGGAGCCCGAGCGCCACAAGCTGCACATCGCCAAGGGCGACACGGTGCGGGTGATCTCGGGCGAGTACCGCGGCAAGGAAGGGAAGATCCTGCGCGTCTACCCGAAACATTTTCGGGTGGAGGTCGAGGGCGTGAACGTCGTGAAGAAGCACAAGCGCGCCGGCGCGCCCAACCAGGAGAGCGGCATCATCGAGCTGACGGCGCCGATCGCCGCCTCGAAGGTCATGCTGCTCGATCCGAAGTCGGGCGAGCCGACCCGCATCCGGCGGCGCGTGGACAAGGACGGCACAGTCGAGCGGATCGCGGTCAAGTCGGGTCAGCCGATTCCGCGGGCGAAAGCGAAATAGCCGATGGCAGATACGAAAGAGAAGGAACCAAAGCAGGGGGCGGTTGACCCCGGGGCGGCGCCCCAGGGTGAGCCGGCGGCTCAGGAGGCCCCTCGCCCTAAGGAAAAGAAGGGCAAGAAGCCCGCCGAGGGGGAGAAACAGAAGAAAGCTCCCGCTCCGCCGGTGGAGGAGGGCCCGCCGCCCGAGCCCGCGCCGCCGCCGCGCCTGCACGAGCACTACGCGCAGCGCGTGCGGGCGAAGCTCGCCCAGCAGTTCGGGCTCGCGAACCCGCACCAAATTCCGAAACTCTTGAAGATCGTGCTCAACGTGGGGATGGGGGACGCGTCCAAGAACCCGAAGTCGCTCGAGGCTGCCGTCGCCGAGCTCGCCGCCATCACCGGCCAGCACCCGGTGGTGACGCGCGCCAAGAAGGCGATCGCGAATTTCAACTTGCGGGAGGGCATGCCGGTCGGGTGCTCGGTCACGCTGCGCGGTGCCCGGATGTTCGAGTTCCTGGATCGATTCATCTCGATCGCGGTGCCGCGCATGCGCGACTTCCGCGGCCTGCCGACGGACAGCTTCGACGGGCGCGGCAACTATTCGATCGGGATCAAGGAGCAGATGATCTTCCCCGAGATCGACTACGACAAGGTGGACAAGATCCACGGGATGGACATCACGCTCGTGACGAGCGCCGGACGCGACGACACCGCCCTGGCGCTGCTGCGCGAGATGGGGATGCCCTTCCGCGGAGAATCTCCGGTAGCCGTCAACTAAGAGGATTACGGCATGGCGAAGCGGTCATGGATAGAGAAGGTCAAGCGGAAACCGAAGTTCAAGGTGCGGGCCTATTACCGGTGCCAGCGTTGCGGCCGCAGCCGGGGGACGCTCCGCAAGTTCCGGCTGTGCCGCATCTGTTTCCGCGAGCTCGCGCTGCGCGGGGAAATTCCCGGCGTGCGCAAAGCCAGTTGGTAAAGGACGGAACACGAGATGAGTGTGATTGATCCCGTCGCCGACATGCTGACCCGGGTGCGCAACGCCTGCCAGGCGGGCCACCGGCGCGTCGACATGCCGGTGTCGAAGCTGAAGGTCGAGATTGCGCGGTTGCTCCGCGACAACCATTACGTCCAGGACTACAAGGTGCTGGACGACGGGCGTCACGGGCTGCTGCGGCTCTACCTCAAGTATCACAACGACGCCCCGGTGATCCGCGAGCTGCAGCGCGTGTCCGCGCCCGGCCTGCGGCGGTACGTCAAGGCGCGCGAGATCCCGCGCGTCAAGAACGGCCTCGGCATGGCGATCCTGTCGACACCGCAGGGGCTCATGACGGACCGCGAAGCGCGCACCGCCCGGGTGGGCGGCGAGCTGCTCGCGGTGGTCTGGTAGGAGGCGGCCATGTCGCGCATCGGCAGGAAGCCGGTCCCCATACCCAAGGGCGTCAGCGCCCAGCTCGACGGCCTGCGCATCACCGTCAAGGGCCCGAAGGGCGAGATCAGCCGGATGGTCCACCGCGAGCTGAGCCTCGCGCTGGAAGGCGAGACGATCGTGGTGAAGCGGCCCTCGGACGAGAGCCGCCACAAGGCGCTCCACGGCCTCACGCGCACCCTCGTGAACAACATGGTGGATGGCGTGACCAAGGGCTTCGCGAAAACGCTCGAGATCCAGGGCGTGGGGTACAAGGCCGAGCCCAAGCCGTTCGGTGTGCAGCTCGTGGTGGGATTCTCGCATCCGGTGCCCTACCACGCGCCGCAGGGGATCAAGATTTCGGTGGAGAACAACGTCGTCGTCAAGGTCGAGGGCGTGGACAAGGAGCTCGTCGGCCAGGTGGCGGCGGAGATCCGCGCCGTGCGGCCGCCCGAGCCGTACAAGGGGAAAGGGATCCGCTACATGGGCGAGCAGGTCCGGCGCAAGGCCGGCAAGACCGCCCAGGCGGCGAAATAACACATGCGCACGAACCACAAGGCGCGTACCCGGGAGAGCCGCCGCTACCGGCGGCACCTGCGGGTCCGGCGGAAGCTGGCTGGCAGCGCGGAGCGGCCGCGGCTGGTCGTGTTCCGCTCCTCGAAGCATATCTATGGTCAGATCGTGGACGACACCCGGGGCGTAACGCTGGTCGGAGCGGCCGATACGTCGGACGGCCTCCAGGTCGAGGGCAAGGGCAAAACGGCGCGCAGCTTCGGGCTGGGCAAACTGCTCGCGGCCAAAGCCAAGGAGAAGGGGATCACCAAGGTCGTGTTCGACCGCGGCGGCTATCAATATCATGGGCGCGTGAAAGCCCTGGCGGACGGCGCGCGCAAAGGCGGATTGGAGCTCTAATGGCGAACGAACAGCCCAGCCCGTCGGGGCCGGGGACGACGGAAGCGCCGGAGACGGCGCACGCGGGTGGCGAGCCAGCACGCGAGGAGCGTCCTGCTGGTGGAGCAGGTGGTGGGGGTGCTGGCGGCGGTGGGGGCGGTGGCGGGGGGGGGGGGGGGGGCGGGGGCGGACGCGGACGCGGTGGGCGAGGCGGAGGTCGAGGTCGCGGACGCGGCGGCGAGCGGCGCGACTCGAGCGAGCGGCAACGGGAGGGTGACGGGCTCATCGAGAACGTCATCTCCATCAACCGCGTCGCGAAGGTCGTGAAGGGCGGCCGGCGCTTCGGCTTCAACGCGCTGGTCGCCGTGGGCGACGGGCAGGGGCGCGTGGGGATCGCAACCGGCAAGGCCAACGAGGTGAGCGAAGCGGTGCGCAAAGCCGTGGAAGCGGCGCGGCGCCGCCTGGTCGAAGTCCCCCTGGCGGGCACCACCATCCCGCACGAGATCGTGGGCCACCACGGCGCCGGGCGCGTGCTCCTGAAGCCCGCGGCCTCGGGAACGGGCGTCATCGCCGGCGGCCCCGTGCGCGCGGTGCTCGAGTGCGCCGGCGTGCGTGACATCTTGACCAAGAGCCTCGGCTCCACCAACCCGCACAACATGGTGCGGGCGACGCTCGACGCGCTGCAGCACCTCACCACGGCGCGGCGCGTCGCCAAGGAGCGCGGCGTCGAGCTCGAGGCCATCCCGTACCGCGCGCGTCAGAAGGCGGCGGTTCATGGCTAGAAAGCCGCCCACGCGGAAATACCGGAAACGCAAGCCGGGCCGCGATCGGCCGCTGCCCCCCGCGGGCAAGGGTGACCTGCGGATCGTTCAGGTGCGGTCGGGGATCGGGCGACCTGCGTCGGAGCGGCGCACGCTCGAGGCTTTGGGCCTGAAGCACCATCAGGCCTCCGTCGTGCAGGCGGACCGCCCGTCGCTCCGGGGCATGCTGTATCAGGTTCGGCATTTGATCGAGGTGACGCCGGCCAAGGCAAAGGCAGGGGAATAAGCGATGGCGAAGGCGAGGACGAAGTCACCCACGAAGAGAAAGGCGCGGGCCAAGCCACGGGCCAGGACGCGAGCGGCGCCTAAGGCACCAGCGGCCGAGCTGCCGCGCATCACTCTGTCGACCCTGCGCCCGCCGCCCGGCTCACACCGCGCGCGTCTCCGCAAGGGGCGCGGGCCCGGCTCGGGGCTGGGCAAGACGGCTGGTCGCGGCGGCAAGGGGCAGACCGCGCGCCAGGGCGGCAAGGTCCGGCCCGGGTTCGAGGGCGGGCAGATGCCGCTCATCCGCCGCATTCCCAAGCGCGGCTTCACGAACCCGTTCAAGCAGGTGGCGCAGGTGGTCAACGTCCGACACCTGGGCCAGCTCGCCGAGGGCCTGGAAGTGACACCGGAGACGCTGTTCGGAGCGGGGTTGGTCCGGCGTCCGGACCATCCGATCAAGCTGCTGGGCACGGGCGACGTGCAGCGCAAGTTCAGCGTCAAGGGCGTGAAGGTGTCCGCCTCCGCCCGCTCGAAGATCGAGCAGGCGGGCGGGACCATCGCGAGTTGACCCGATGACGGCGCCCCGCCTCCCCAATCTCTTCAAGGTCCCGGAGCTGAAGGAGAAGATCCTCTTCACGCTCCTGTGCCTCGTCGTGTACCGCGTCGGGGCGCACATTGCGACCCCGGGTGTCAACGTGCAGGCGCTCGCCGACTTCCTGCGGAACCAGGGACAGGGGACGCTGTTCAGCCTGTACGACCTGTTCGCGGGCGGGAGCTTCGGTCGCGCCACGGTATTCGCCCTCGGGATCATGCCGTACATCTCCGCGAGCATCGTGTTCCAGCTCGCGGCGCCCGTCTTTCCGGTGGTCGAGAAGATGCAGCGGGACGAGGAGGGCCGGAAAAAGCTCACGCAGTGGACCCGGTACTTGACGGTCGTGCTGTGCCTGTTTCAGGCCTACGGCTACGGGCTCTTCACCGAGCAGATTCCGGGCGCCGTAGCCACTCCCGGCTTCTTCTTCCGATTGACCACCGTGCTGACGCTCACGACGGGCGGCGTCTTCGTCATGTGGTTGGGCGAGCAGATCACCGAGCGCGGCATCGGCAACGGGGCGAGCCTGCTGATTTTCTTCTCGATCGTCGAGCGCATCTGGCCCGAGACGATCCGCACCATCGAGGCTCTCCAGGCCCGCAGCCTGACGTTCCCGAAGCTGCTGATCGTGCTCACGGTCATGGTGTTCGTCGTGGCGGGGACCGTCGCGGTCACGGTGGCCGCGCGCCGCATCCCCATCCAGATCCCCCGCAAGGTCATGGGACGGGGCCGCATCCGCGAAGGCCAGAAGACGTTCATTCCGCTGCGGCTCAACACCGCGAACGTGATGCCTATCATCTTCGCGCAGTCGCTCATCATCGTGCCGGGGACGATTGCGGCGTTCAGCGGCAATCAGGCGCTGAAGCACCTCGCGGAGTACTTCAGCGTCACGTCGGTCGCGTACCTGGTGACGAGCGCGGTGCTGATCATTTTCTTCGCGTACTTCTACACGTCCATCATCTTCAACCCGGTGGACCTGGCCGAAAACCTGAAGAAGCAGGGAGGCTTCATCCCGGGCGTGAAGCCCGGCGCGGCCACCGCGGACTATATCGACGACGTGCTCTCCCGCATCACGTTCCCGGGGGCGCTGTTCCTGACGGCGGTGGCGATGCTGCCGATCATCGTCTCGAACACGTTCAACATGCCGTTCGGCTTCGGCGGCACGGCGCTGCTCATCGTCGTGGGTGTGGCGCTCGATACGGTGCAGCAGGTGCAGCAGCACCTCCTGCTACGCCACTATGACGGCTTCATGAAGGAAGGGCGCGTCAAGTTCCGCGGCCGCCAGCGCTACATGTAGGCGTGCGGTGTTCATCCTCCTTCTAGGCGCGCCCGGCTCGGGGAAGGGCACACAGGGAAAGCTGCTCGCGGAGCGGCTAGGGCTGCAGAAGATCACGACGGGCGACATCCTGCGCACTGCCGTCGCCGGCGCCACGCCACTCGGTCTCGAAGCCAAGAAGTTCATGGACGATGGGAAGCTCGTCCCCGATACGGTCGTCCTTTCGCTCATCAAGGAAGAGCTGGCGAAACCCGAGGCGCAGCAGGGCGCCGTGCTGGACGGCTTCCCCCGTACCGCCGCGCAGGCCGAGCTCGTGGACCGCACCCTGGCCGAGCGTGGCCAGCGCCTGAACCACGTTCTACTGCTCGACGTCCCCGAGGAAGAGGTGGTGCGCCGCATGATGGCCCGGGCGGCGCGGGAAGGCCGCTCCGACGACACGCCCGACGCCATCAAGACGCGGCTCCAGGTGTACCAGCGGGATACGGCTCCCCTCATCGCGCATTTCGCCCAGCGTGGCATCGTGCGTCGTGTGCCCGGGACGGGCACCGTGGACGACATCGCCGTCGAGATCCAGCGCATCATCGGTCGATGATCACGATCAAGTCGGCACGCGAGATCGAGACCATGGCGGCCGCAGGCCGCATGGTCGCCGAGACGCTCGCCCTGGTGGCGCGTCACGTACGGCCCGGCGTCTCGACGGAAGAGCTCGACCGGGTCGCCGAGGACTTCATCCGCTCCCACCCCGGCGCCCGCCCCTCGTTCAAGGGACTGTACGACTTCCCGGCGACGCTGTGCACATCGATCAATCACGAGGTCGTTCACGGCATCCCCTCGCCCCGGCGCATCCTGCAGGAAGGCGACCTCCTCAGCGTGGACGTGGGCGTGTGGCTCGAGGGCCTGCACGCCGACTCGGCGGCCACCTTCCCGGTGGGGAAGGTGAGTGAGCAGGTCGTGCGGTTGCTCAAGGTGACCCAGGAGGCGCTGGCGGCGGGCGTGGCCCAGGCGCGCAGCGGCAACCATGTGGGCGACATCGGCCACGCCGTCCAGGGCGTGGCGGAGGGCGCGGGCTACTCTGTCGTGCGGGAGCTGGTCGGGCACGGGATCGGCTCGGCGTTTCACGAGGACCCGCAGGTGCCGAATTACGGCAAGCCGAAGCGCGGCCCCCGGCTCGTGCCCGGCATGACGCTCGCCATCGAACCGATGGTGAACGTGGGTGGCCCCGACATCCGTACTCTCGAGGATCGCTGGACGGTGGTGACCGAGGACGGATCGCTGTCCGCCCACTTCGAGCACACGGTGGCGGTCGTCGAGAACGGCGGGCCGCCGCGGGTGCTGACGGCGGTAGCTTAGCCCCGCTCCAACTTCTCCGCCTCTTCGATCAAGGACTTGCCGAGCCCCGGCTCCGACAGCGCGGCCACGTTGACGCGGACGTTCTCGACCGCTCCGGCCAGGGCCGCGCGGGCGAGCGCCGCCGCCACGGTGGCGTCCGACCGCGCGTTCTTGTTTCCGATCTCCCCGATCTCGCGCGCCAGAGCGACCAGACGCCCAGCGCCTCGCGCCATCGCCAGGGGCGTGCGCGCCGCGCCGACGAGCGCCTCGTCCACCGCGCGCGCCCGGCCGGGACTGTCTTTCGGGAGGCGGTAGGCCGCGCTCACGCGAGTGTATGCCGCCGCGTCTTCGTCTACCAGGCGGCGCAGCTGCGAGCGGATGGCCTCGGCTTCCGCGAGGATCGCGGCCACACGCGGTTGCACCCCCGCATATGCCTTCCGCCCCACCGTGAGCCGCGCGACCATCGCGACCAGCGCTCCAGCGAGCGCCCCCGCGAGCGCAGCCGCGCTGCCCCCACCGGGGGTCGGAGCGCCGCCGGCCAGCTCGTCCAGCCAGGCGTCGAGTGTCGGACCCTCCGCCGCGCGGATCCTGGCTTCGAGAAGATGAGCCGCGGGATCGGGCAGTTTCAAGTACGCCGCGCCCGCGCCGAGTACCCCACGCTCCGGGATCAGCCCCACGACTTCGCTCTTCAGAATCCCGACGCCCCGCTCGCGGGCAGCCGCCTCCACCGCGGCGAACACCGCCGCGGGAGAGGTCGTGTCGATGTCGAGCAGGTTCATCGATACCTGCGCCTTCCCCGCGACCTCGAAGCCCGACGCCTGCACGGCCGGGAGTCCACCGCTCGAGGTGCGGATGCGCTTGGCGATCTCCTTGGCCAGCGCCACGTCGCTCGAGTCGAGGTAGATGTTGAACGCCACCAGGAACGGCCGGGCGCCGATCGCCGTCACGCCCGCCGTCGGGTGGATCCGGCGCGGCCCGAAGTCGGGATCGGCCGCGGGGTCCGTTCCGATGCGCTCGCGCAGGCCCTCGAACTCGCCCTTGCGGATATCCGGCAGGCGTTCCCGCTCCGGGCGGGTCGCCGCCCTCGCATACAGGTAGATCGGGATCTGTAGCTCGCCGGCGGCGCGCTCGGCGAGCCTCCGCGCGAGCGCGACGCAGTCCGCCATCGTCAGGTCGCGCATGGGCACGAACGGCACCACGTCGGTCGCGCCCATTCGTGGATGCTCGCCGCTATGCTTCGTGAGATCGATCCGCTCCATGGCGACGCGCATGGCGGCGAGCGCCGCCTCCACGGCGGCGTCCGGTGGCGCCACGAAGGTGAACACACTGCGGTTGTGGGCCGTATCGGCCTGGACATCGAGCAGCGCGACGCCCGGCACCCCCGTCATGGCCCGGCGCAGCGCTTCGATCGTCGCCGGGTTCCGGCCTTCGGAGAAATTCGGGACGCATTCGACCAAGGGTGTCGCCATTGGATGCCTCAACAAGTGATTGCGGATTGCGGATTTCGGATTGCGGAATCGAAGGACGATCTTCCAATCCGCAATCGACAATCCGCAATCCGCAATCTCACGTGCCCCTCAAGAGATCCATCAGCCAGTGGTGCAGCGTAGGATTTCCGGCGACTATGGACCCGTGCCGCACCACGTCGGGTGAGCCGTCGACGGTCGTCACGACGCCGCCCGCTTCGCGTACGAGCAGGACGCCGGCCGCCACGTCCCATGGCGCGAGCGACAGCTCCCAGAAACAGTCGAGCCGGCCCGCCGCCACGTCCGCCAGGTCGAGCGCCGCCGCCCCGGCCCGTCTGATGCCGCTGGTTGCTCCCATCACGGCGGCAAACTGATCCAGGTAGCGGCGCAGCAGCGGGAGATTCTTGAACGGAAACCCCGTGCCGACGAGCGCGTGGCGCGGCTCGCCGAGACCCGAGACACGCAGTGGACGCTCGGCCATCCACGCGCCGAGTCCCAGGGCGCCCCAATACGACACATCCCGGACGACGTCGTGCACGACCCCGAGACTCAGCGTTCCCTCCATCAGCGCCCCGATGGACACCGCGTACTGCGGGTACCCGTGCAGGAAATTGGTCGTGCCGTCGAGCGGATCGACGATCCACACGAGTGGGCCGGTCTGGGCGGCCTGGGGCGACAGCTCCTCGCCGATCACCGTGGAGCCGGGAACGTCCTTCAGGAGCGCGCGTGTGATCAGCGCCTCCGCTTGCCGGTCGGCCTCGGTGACGAAATCGTGGCGCCCCTTCTCCCCCCAGTCGTGTGGCGGCGGCGGCGTGAGGGCCCGGAGGTAGCGCGCCGCCGCGGCGGCGGCGCGGCGTGCGACATCGCCCAAGTCCTTGACTTCTCGCACCTTGCGGCGCTGACCTCCACCCTCGTAGGTTGTGAGCCCATGGCGCGCGTGTTCTCGGGCATTCAGCCCTCCGGCGAGCTACACATCGGCAATTACCTCGGCGCCGTCCAGAACTGGGTGCGCCTGCAGCACCAGCACGACTGCCTCTTTTGCGTCGTGGACCTGCACGCGATTACGCAGCCGTATGAGCCGGGTACGCTGCCCCAGCGCACCCTCGACATGGCCATCGGCCTGTTCGCCTCCGGTATCGATCCGCAACGGGCGATCGTGTTCGTGCAGTCACACGTCCCCGAGCACACGGAGCTCTACTGGCTCCTCAATACCGTGACCCCGCTGGGCGAGCTCGAGCGCCAGACGCAATTCAAGGACAAGGCGCAGCGCCAGGAGAGCGTGCCGGCGGGGCTCTTGAACTACCCCGTTCTCCAGGCTGCTGATGTCCTCCTGTACGAGGCCACCCTCGTCCCCGTCGGGGAGGATCAGCTCCAGCATCTCGAGCTGATGCGCGAGATCACCCGGCGCTGGAACGCTCGCTTCGCGGACGGCTTCGCTTTTCCCGAGCCGCAGGCGCTGCTCTCCACAGCAAAACGCGTGCTTGGGTTGGACGGCCGGGCCAAGATGTCGAAGAGCCTCGGAAATACGATCGGTCTCTTCGATTCGCCGGAGACGATTTGGGAGAAGCTCAAGCCCGCGGCCACCGACCCGGCGCGCGTCACCCGCAAGGACCCGGGCAACCCCGACATCTGCAACATCTTCACGATCCATCAGGGCTTTTCGCCGCCGGACACCGTGACGCACGTGGCGCACAATTGCCGCACGGCTGGATGGGGTTGCCTCGACTGCAAACGGGTGCTGGCGGACAATATGATAGCCGCGCTCACTCCCATCCGCGAGCGGGCGCAGGCGCTGCAGGCCGAGCCACGGAAGACGATCGATCTGCTGCGGTCCGGCGCCGCCAAGGCACGTGGCATCGCCCGTCGCACCATGGCCGAGGTACGGCGCCGGATGGGGCTCCTGGAGGGCGGGCAGGGAGCGGAGGGAGCCTGATGCAGCAGCTGGCACGGCAGATCGTCGAGACGTTCCGCCTGGAGATGTTCCTCCAGCTGTCTCTCGCGACGCTGTTCGGCGGGGCCATCGGCCTCGAACGCGAGCTCGGAGGCAAGCCGGCGGGCCTCCGGACCAACATCCTGATCTGCATCGGGTCGGTGCTCTACACGAAACTGTCGATCACCATGGCCGGCGGGAATGCCGATCCCACGCGCATCGCCGCGCAGATCGTGACGGGCGTCGGGTTCATCGGCGCGGGGACGATCCTGCATGCGCGTGGCGCCGTCGTCGGGCTGACCAGCGCGGCCACGATCTGGGTGGTCGCGGCCATCGGCGTCGCCTTGGGCGGCGCGTTCTATTGGGAAGCGGCGGGGACCACGCTGCTCGTGCTCGTGGTGCTGCGGGGGCTGGGGCGCGTCGAGCGGCTGGTGGCGCGGCACTCCACGCGGAGCGCCTTATCGGTACACGCCCGCCCCGATCCGACCGTGCTCGACGATCTCGAGGCCGTCGTCCGGCGCACGGGGCTCGAGATCGAGCGGCAGGCGAGCCGGCACGAGAACGTCGACATGGTCATCGACTTCACGCTGAGCGGGCCGAAGCGGCTGCACGACGAAGTCATGGTTGCCCTGCTCCATCACCCTGGCGTGCGGACAGTCTCTACGGGCGAGTGACCCCCGCCCGACGACTCGTCGTCGATCTCGCGTCGCCGCACGCCGCGTGGCGGGTGCCCGCGACCGCCGTCTCCACCATCCATGCAGCGTTGGGACCGGGGTGGGATGTGGTCGAGGTCGCCGCGCCGACGGCACCGGATGGTCCTGGGACGCCCGAGGCGGTGACGGCGGTCTGCGGCGCCGAGATCTACCTGGGACACGTGGTGCCGGTCCGCGTGGTCGAGGCGGGCCGAGATTCGCTCCGCTGGGCACACACCGTAACGGCGGGTGTCGGTCCGAGCTTGCTGCATCTTCGGGGGACCCACATCGTGCTCACCAACTCGGCCGGCGTCCATGCCGAGCCAATCGCCGATTGGGTGATCGCCGCGATCGGTTACTTCGTTCGAGGCCTCGACCGCCTGCGCGAGTTTCAGACTGCGGGCCGGTGGGCGTGGGCGGAATTCGCCGATTTCGCGGTCCCGGTGCGCGAGCTCTCGGAGCTGCGGCTCGGGGTGTTCGGACTGGGCGGCATCGGCAGTGCGATCGCTCGGCGGGGGGTCGCACTCGGAATGAGCGTGGCGGGTGTACGGGCCCGGCCGGCGCGCGGGGGGCCGCCGGGCGTTCGTTGGGTCGGCGGGCCCGCAGAGCTGCTCCGCCTAGCCGCCGAGAGCGATTGCCTGGTGATTGCCGCCCCGCACACCGCCGAAACGGTGGGCGCGGTAACGCGCACAGTGCTGGGGCGCCTGCCGCCCGATGCGATTGTCGTGAACGTTTCTCGCGGGTCGCTGTTGGATGAAACGGCGCTCCTCGACTTGCTCGACGCCTCGCGGCTACGCGGCGCCGCGCTCGACGTATTCGGGGTCGAGCCGCTGCCTGCCGGCCACCCGTTCTGGCGTCACCCGCGCGTGCTCGTGAGTCCCCACGTCGCCGCCGTCACGGCGCGCTTCTGGGAGCGCGAAACGGGGCTGATCGTAGAGAACCTCAGGCGCTATCTTGCAGGGTCCCCGCTCGCCAACACGGTCGACCCGGAGGCCGGATACTAAGGTGGAGGAGAGAGGCAAGGGCGGCCGCGCCAGCGCCGCCGGACAGCAACGCGGCATCGAGCAAATCATCAAGGCGGCAATCGATCGCGGTGCGTCCGACGTCCACATCAAGGCCGGGGACGTGTTCCGCGCGCGCATCGATGGGAAGCTCCTGCCCCTTACGAAGCACCGCCTCACGCCGGAACAGACCAGGGCGATCGCCCAGCACCTGATTTCCAGCGAGGAAGACCGGAGTCGCCTCGACCGGTTGCGCGATTACGACTGCTCGTGGGGCACGCCCGGGGTCGGGCGCTTCCGCGTGAACATCCTGCGGCAACGCTCGTCGTTCATGATCGTGATGCGCGTGATCCCGTTCGACGTGCCGACGTTCGAGACCCTCGGGCTGCCGGCGATTCTGTCGAGCGTCGCGTCCGCGGAGCGCGGCCTGATCCTGGTGACGGGTGAGACGGGCTCGGGAAAGAGCTCCACCATGGCCGCCATGGTGAACCACATCAATCAGACCCAGAACAAACACGTCGTCACGCTCGAGAATCCCATCGAATTCCTGCACCGTGACATCAACAGCTCGGTGACACAGCGCGAGATCGGCGTGGACGTGGACGACTTTCCAGCAGGCCTGCGCGCCGCACTGCGCCAGGATCCCGACGTCATTCTGATCGGCGAGCTGCGGGATCCGGGAATCATCGACACGGCGCTCAAGGCCGCAGAGACCGGGCACTTGGTGATCTCGACGCTCCACACACCCGACGCCGTCACCACCGTAACCCGCCTGGTCGCGATGTTCCCGCCCGAGGAGCAGGAAATCCTCCGGTTGCGGCTGAGTGAGGCGTTGCATGCCATCGTGGCGCAGCGGCTGCTGCCGCGCGCCGACGCCCGCAAACGCGTGCCCGTGGTCGAGATTCTGATCGGTACTGCAGGGGTGCGTGACTTGATCAAGGACGAGAACCGTACGTCCAAGCTCCATGACTACATCCGCGATGCGGGAGACCAGTACGGCATGCAGACCTTCGACCAGCATCTACTGGAGCTGGTGGAGGAGGACGTCGTCACGTTCGAGGTGGCGCTCGCCGCGACCGCGAACCCGAAGGATTTGGAGCAGCAGCTGCGCACGCTGCGTCGTCGCCGCCCCCCCCCCCCCCCCCCCCCCCCCCCGGGGGGCCCCCCCCGCCCGCGGCCCAGCCCCGACGGAGGCCCCGCCCCCGGGGGGGCCGGCCCCCCCCCCCCCG
>Ga0137382_10000647_pt1 | contig 14545 bp, 11 predicted proteins | sample SagtaG_15_FD_104816 | JGI IMG/M metagenome (GOLD analysis project Ga0137382, IMG submission 104816) | Vadose zone soil microbial communities from Sagehorn Ranch, Mendocino, California, USA - Sage2_R_20_16 metaG | ecosystem: Environmental > Terrestrial > Soil > Vadose zone | place: USA... | reverse complement strand
GCAGACCCCACACATCCTCTTCTTAGTCTAGGCGCATGTGAAGCTACTCTGCCCCCATGGTTCGCGCAGTCGAGGGACACAGGCTGCGGAGCAGTGTGAGCGTGGGGCGCCGGAGACTCGGAATCTACAACGACGGATCTGTCAGCCTCGTCCAGACTGCAGACGGTCCGCGCGTCGCGCCCGACGCCGCCGACTTCCCGTTCTTGACGTTTGCCTGCGAGGTCGGGAGCAAGTTCGACTCGACACTGCTCTTCGGCCGAACTCGAGCGACCTCCGACTTGGATGCGCGTCTTCTGCTGCCCAATGGAGCGGGTCTGGTGCAACTTCCCCATTACGAAAGTCTCTTGCGGCTCGACCAAGTTCTTCGAGCAACTCCTGGTACGGCGGTCGCCCTCTGGCGTGGACTGTCGCAGGTCGACGCGGTGTGGATCTTCGGGCCACATCCATTCGCCGTTCTTCTCGCGGCACTCGCGCTCCTTCGGCGCAAGCGGGTGGTTCTGGGAGTGAGGCAGGACACCATCTCGTACTTCCGCGCCCGCCTGCCCAGTGCGCGCTGGAAGCCCGCGCTCCTCGCCGTCCACATCTGGAACGGGGTCTTCCGGGGTCTCGCGCGCTTGCTGAAGACGACCGTTGTCGGCGCAGAGCTGTCCCGAAGCTACGGTGGTGAGCGTTCCTCGCTCCTGACCATGACGGTCTCGCTCGTGCGAGAAGAGGACCTCATTGAGGATCCGCGGGTACGCGACTGGGCCGGAGCGATCGAGCTGTTCACCGCGGGCCGGATCGAGCCGGAGAAGAATCCACTTCTTTTGGTGGACGCGTTGGCAAAGCTCGAACAGGAGCACCCGGGCCGGTACCGGCTCGCCTGGGCGGGAACCGGCCCGCTCGAGGACGCGGTGCGACAGAGAGCGCGCCAGCTCGGTGTGAGCGAGCGGATCGAGCTGCTCGGGTTCGTTCCCTTCGGTCCCGCGTTGCTCGAGCGCTACCGCCGAGCGCACGCGTTCGTGCACGTTTCACTCACCGAAGGTGTGCCGGCCGTGCTGATCGAGGCGTTTGCGAGCGGCACGCCTGTCGTGGCGACCGCGGTCGGGGGCGTGCCGGCTGCGCTCGACAACGGTCGAGCGGGCCTGCTCGTGCCTCCGGGCGACATCGATGCTCTCGTCGCGGCGCTGATCCGTGTCGTCGAAGACGCCGACGGCCGCGAACGTCGCTTGATGCGAGGCCTCGAGCTGGCCCGCGAAGGCACACTAGATGTCCAGGCGGCACGGGTGGCGCGTTTCATCGAAGCGCCGGTGAGAAGGACGTCCCGACTGCGCCGTCACCGAGGGCTGCCAGGTGAACTGATTTCCTCAGGAGAGGCAAATGCGGATTCGCCAGTTGTCCCACCCGGTCGTGACGGTCGCTGATCTACGAATGCGGGTCGGAATACTCACGCAGTACTACGTGCCCGAGATGGGCGCGGTGTCGGCGCGCCTCGGGGAGCTAGCGACGCGTCTGAGGGAGCGCGGGCACGAGGTCGTCGTCGTTTCGGCCATGCCCAACTACCCTCGCGGAGAGGTCTATCCAGGCTACGGCGGTTTCTTCGCGCACGACGAGATCGACGGGGCGGCCGTGCTTCGAACCTGGATCTGGCCGACCCTGAGCGCCTCGGTGATTCCGCGCACGCTCAGCTATCTCTCGTTTGCCGCCAGCTCTCTCTTGATCGGTTCCGTGCGACTGCCGCGTCTCGATGTGCTGATCACGGAGAGCCCGCCGCTCCCGCTGGGCGTCACCGGCTTCCTGCTGAGCCGGCTGAAGCGCGCGCGGTTCGTCTTCAACGTCTCCGATCTCTGGCCCGAGAGCGCGGTTGTGCTCGGGGTCCTCGGCGACGGCTTCGCCACCAAGCTCGCCTACAAGCTCGAGCGGTTCTGCTACCGACGCGCCTGGCGCGTCTCCTGTCAGAGCCGTGAGATCCGGGCGAGCATCAACCGTCGCTTCGCGAACGTCCACACGCTCGCGTTCTTCAACGGCGTCGACACCGGTCGGTTCAGTCCTGTCCACCGTTCGGACGCAGCGAGACGACAACTCGGGCGTAGCTCTGAGCTGATCGCACTGTATGCCGGTTTGCACGGCATCGCCCAGGGGCTCGATCAGCTCCTCGCGGCAGCGGAGACGCTCTCGGAAGAGAACCTGCGCCTCGTTCTCGTCGGTGACGGCCCTGAGAAGGGCGCTTTGCTCGAGGAGGCGCGGGCTCGCGAGCTCCGCAACGTGACCTTCCTCCCGCCCCAGCCGCATGCTGCGATGCCGGCTCTGCTCGCGGCGGCCGACATCGCGGTCGTATCGCTGAAGACGCAGATCCCCGGCGCGGTCCCTTCCAAGCTTTACGAGGCTATGGCGAGCGGTCTGCCGGTCGTGCTCGTCGCGGAGGGCGAGGCCGCCGAGATCCTCGAGTCCGCCGGCGCAGGTCTCGTGGTGAAGCCGGGAGACACTGACGGTTTGGCGGATGCGCTTGCACGCCTGGCTCGATCGCCAGACGAGCGAGCGCGGCTCGGCGCGGCGAGCCGTACGGCGGCGGTCGAGCGGCACGACCGCAGGCCTCTTTGCGACGCCTTCATCGACGCGCTCGAGTCCGCGTGACAACCACACGGTTGCGTTTCACTCGGTTGCGTGGCCCGAGCGGCCCAGCGACCGAAGCTCCTTCACCGAGACCTCCCCGGTCGCAAAGAGAACAACGAATGCGCAGAGAGGCCCACCCAGAACTCCGGCGATCCACTGGCTGATCGAGAGATCTCGGGTCCCGACGAAGAAGAGCACTCCGGCCATGGCTCCGGCTGCCGCCAGCGACCGTGCGAAGGTGACCAGTAGCGGGCGCAGCGGGATGTCGATCATCCTGCGACAGATCTGAAAATGGCCGGCCACGTAGATCGAGTAGGCGACGCTGGTTCCGATCGCCGCGGCCACGACTCCGATCTCACGGAGCAGTGCCAGGTCGATGGCGGTGTTGATCGCGAGCGCGGCGAAGACGATCGGGATTCGACGGCCGGCTGCGCCCAGGTAGTTGACGCCGACCGAGAGGATCGGACTGATCCCCGACAGGAAGATCGCGGGCGCCAGGGCTCTCATGACCTCGGCCGCCCCGCGGAAGTCGGGCCCGAGCAGCACTGCGACGATCGGCCGCGCCCAGACGACGACGGGCGCGATTACGAGAGCCTGGAGGATGATCATCCAGCGCAGGCTCGCATTGAAGGGCCGGACGTCGGGCTCCCTGTCGCCCTCGCGCGCCAGCCGCGGGGCAACGGCTCCCGACAGTGCCGTTCCCGGCTGTGCGAAAAAAGCCATCAACCGGAGTGGGGCGGAGAAGAGACCGACTGATGCCGTGGACAGAAGCGCGCCGATCAGCAGCACGTCGATCGTCGAATAGAGAGCGTACGCACTGTTGGTGACGAACAGGGGCCGGGCGTATCGCGCGATCTCGCGCATCCGGCCCGCTGAGGCCGTCCGGAGCGACAGGGCGCCCCGCCCGATGACCCGGATGCAAATGATGATTGCCGCGGCCCCGCCGATCGCGTTGCCGATCGCCCGTCCGAATGCCGCCCCCGCGGCGCCGCCGCCGAGAGCAACCAGGGCGATGCTCGCCAGTGTCTCGAAGAGGCTCTCGAAGAACACGATGCCGAGGTTCAGCGATACGCGCCGCAGAGCCGTGAACGCATAGATGTAGAGGCCCATCAGGCTCTGGGCGAAGACTGTGAGAGCGATGCCTCTGAGAGGCCAAACGAGGCCGTTCTGGCCGTAGGCTCGAGCGATCGGCGAGGCGAGGAGAAACAACGCTGACGACACGACCGTTCCGATCGCGAGCTTCATTCCGAGCGCGGTCGCGGCGATGGCGGCAATCGCTCCCCGGTCTCTGCGACTCTCCGCGACGAATCTCGCGGCCGAGTTGGAGATGCTGAGATCCGACAGCAGGAGGGTGATGCCGCCGATGCTGAGCGCGAGGGAGAACGTTCCGAATCCCTTCGGGCCGAGCGCACGGACGAGGTAGAGGGTCAGGATCGCCGTGAAGACCGACGTGGAGGCCTGTGCGAGCAGCCCAAACAGCGTGTTGGACAGAATCCCGGCGGCGCGGGGTTCTCGATCCTCTGCCACTGGCGGAGCGGTCAGCGCGGCATCGTCTCCCGGGTCGTCTCGCGGAGGGGGATCGCCCAGTGCCACTCGAGCCTCAGGATAGGGTCAAGAGGTGATTCCGACGCGCGTCACCGGACCAGGACGCCGGGCGCGGCGCGCTGCGCCGCATCTGTCAGCCTTGGCCGATCGCCTTGCCGCGAGTGATTGCCTGGCGTAGCCGTCGAGCGGAGGGAGAGACCTTCACTCGAAAGCGGGGCAGAGAGTCCTTCCCGTAGATGCCGAGACGCGGCCACATCATCATTGGACTGCCCTGTTCGAGTCGCCCAGGCAGTGCGGCGGCCGCCACGTAGCCCGCGGTTGCCGCCGCTGCCGCAACGCGGGAGTCCACGTCGCCGTAGGGATAGGCGAGCGAGGGGCAGCGTCGACCGAGTTCGGTCTCGCAGGTCACGCGCGACTCACGCAATTCCCTGACGAGCTCCTGGTCGTCGAGCGCCGTCAGCATCGGATGTGTCCGCGTGTGTGACCCTATTTCCCAGCCTGCTCCTGCGAGCTCTCGGAGTTGACCCCAGGACAGACTTCGCAGCTCGGGCCGATGGGGACCGTCGAGCCAATGGTCGATGCCCGGCCAGTCCAGCGTTCGCCCAGAGTCGGCGAAGTCGGTCACTACGAAGATCGTCCCCGGAAGTCCGAGCGAGCTCAGGATCGGATACGCCAGCTCGTATTGGGAAAGATAGGCATCGTCGAAGGTGACGACGAGCTTCTTGCCGGGCTGACGCGAGGTCACCGCCTCGTGGAAAGTCGCGCCCTCGTAGCCCCGACTCACGAGAAGCTCGAGCTGTCGCTGGAGGCGTTCGGGCGTTACCGAAAGCGGCGCAGGCCAATCGGGACTGATTGCGTGATAGCAGAGAACCAGCACATCGTTCAAAAGCCGCCGCCCCTTGGTTTTCCAACGACGTTCTTCTCGAACGTCGATTCGTGGGTGAACTCTTGCACATCCGCCCAATGGCGTTTGTGACGCGGCGGCCCTCTTCCTGCACAATGTATTCAGCTACGGCGCCCCTGGCAACTCACGCTGCATGAACGACACCGGCTCTCCCTGATCCCCTCCCACATGGCTGCAACTGTCCCCTCACCCCCACGATCGGTGATCCGAGGCGGCGTTGTCGCCGGCCTCGATGCTCGCCCCTGGCTCTGGCAGATCGGGCTCGTTGCGCTGACGATCGTCTTCGGACTCGTTGCAGGGGTCCAGCCCCGGCTGGCGATCCTGGCCGCACTCGTCGCTGTGGTCGGTGCGTTGATGTTCGCGAATCTCGTGTTCGCGCTCTGCTTCTTCACGGTGATCTCGTTCATCGACGTCCTTCCTCAGCTGACTGGTGGGTTCCCCGTCACCAAGGCAGTCGGGCTCCTCCTCGTGGGATCGTGGCTCTTGAGGAGGGTCAGTCAGCGAACGGCGGGGGACGACGGAGGTGGACTGCTCGCGCAACGGCCGCGAGTTGCGGGTGCGCTCGTGCTCTTCCTCACCTGGACGGTCTTCAGCATGCTCTGGGCCGAGCGGTCGTCCTCGGCCGCGAGTTCACTCGTCCGTTTCGCCCTGAATTTTGCACTTTTCCCGATCGTGTTCACCACGCTGCGGACACGCCGTCAGATCGAGGCGGTGCTCGGCTCATTCGTGCTCGGCGCCCTGATCGCAGCCGCCTGGGGCGTTGCTACAGGCACCGCTATGGCCGGACGGCTGGGCGGGGCGGGGCTCAACCCCAACGAACTCGGCGTACCTCTCGCCGCCGGGATCGTGCTCGCGGCGGCGCTGAGTGCGAACCGAGCGTGGCCGGCGCTAGCCCGCCTGGCCGCGCTGGGCGCGGCTGGCGTTTGCATGGTGGGGATGTTCTTGACGGTCTCGCGTCAGGCGGCTTTGGGCTTGGGCGTCGCACTCCTGGCGACCCCGTTCGCCGCGGGACACGGCCGCCGGCTCGCGGCGCTTGGCCTCGTGGGCCTCGCGCTCGGCGGAGGCGTGGTCTGGCTAGGCCTGATTGCACCGGCCAGCACAGTCAACAGGATCACGCACGGCGACAAGTACGGCGGCAATGGTAGGCAAGACCTCTGGCGGGTCGGATGGCGGATGGTTCGCGCGCATCCAGTCCAGGGCGTCGGCGCCGGCAACTTCCCCGTCTCTTCGGTTCACTATCTTCTACAGCCGGGGCGCACAACCGAGGATTCTTTGATCGTCGACCAGCCGAAGGTTCCCCACAACATTTACCTCAATGTTCTGGCCGAGCTCGGTGTCGTGGGCATCACGCTGTTCGCTGCGATCTTGGCCTCCTGTCTTTGGTCGGCGCTCGCGGCGGCACGCACGTTTGCGCGTTCGGGTGACGTAACGGCGGAGATCCTCGCCCGTGGGGTCTTCCTGGCGCTCGTCTGCTACGTCGTCGCGGACTTCTTTTCGTCGCAGCTTTTCAGCAAGCAACTGTGGTTGCTGCTCGCAATAGGATTGGCGTTGCGCGAAGTCGCGGTTCGCAGCACAGTTTCCCCGCTGGGAAGGGTCTTCAGGCTGTAGCGCACGCTTTGTCGAGTTGAACGCGCGGCAACTCCGTTGCCAGAGTAGAGCTTCGCGCTAGGAGGGGCCGTAATAGCCCGAGTGATCCTTGCCCCCGATGACCACGAAGCCGAGCGGCGTTATGTCCTGTTGCGCGAAAAGCTCCGCGAGTTGCTCCAGATCCCGAAGGCGTGTATTCCCGAGGCGGACGATGACGAGCACTATGTCGCTGTGCTTCGCCAGCGTGAGCCCGTCGGAGACATGGGTGGGCGGCGGTGTGTCGAAGATGACCCAGTCCGCCATCTGCTCCGCCTGGCCCACGAGCTTCGCGACCATCTCGCCCGTCAGCAAGCTAGCTCCCGGGAGGCGAGTCGTGTCCTGGAGAACCATCCGGGTTGGCGGATCGACGTGGTAGCTGTGCACGAGCGCGTCCGTGAGCCCGACGCCTCCGGCAATAACGCTCGACACACCGTGAGCGGGTGCGAGTCCCGTCGCCGCCCCCAACGCCGGACGCCGCGCATCTCCTTCGATCAGCACCGCCCCCCGTCCGACTCCCGAGAACGATGTGGCGAGATTGAGTGCCACCGTCGTCTTTCCGTCTGAAGGAGTGGGCCCGGTGATCGCGACACTCGACCCTCCTCGCGCCTCACCCCAAGATTCGGAGATGGATGCGGCGAGGAGATTGTAGGAGTCCCTGGCCCGGTCGGAGATCGCATCTGGCCGCAGAGGGTGACGCTGGCCGGAGAACGGTCTGCGGTATTCGATCGGGATTCGTGCGAGGATCGGGAGGGGGTAACGCCGGAGTTCGTCTGCGGTCTGAAGACGGGTGTCGAACAGCTGTGAGGCCAGGACCATGCCCATCCCGAGGATGAGCCCGCCCAGTCCGGCGGCCAGGATGCTGAGCTTGACCCTCGGGGATATGGGAGAGCTCGGCGGCTGCGCCTCCGACTCCAGGTGGATCGTCGGATCTGGCAACGCGCGCAGCGTCTGCAGACTCTCGAGCTTGGCCGTCAAGGTCTGGGTCGTCGGGTCGTTCTTCGGCGACTGCGCGATCTGGTCGCGAAGTCGCGGGAGGACCAAATCGATCTGCTGGTGAAGGCGGTCGGTCCGTACGGCAACCGCAGCTCGACCGAAGGCATTTGCGATCGCTGCCGCCAGGTCTGGGCTGTGTGCCTTTGCCGCGACATTGACGATGTTGCTCTGGGCGACCGGCTCGGCTCGGATGTTCTTGAGCAGGCTACGCGCGCTTGCTTTGAGGCCTAGATCTCTCCGAACCCGCTCGGCGACGGCCGGCGTCCTGATGAGCTGCGAGATCGTTTCCACGTCGCGGCTCGGATCGGCTGATGCGCTAGGGAGACCCAGGCCGAGCAGCGTCTCGTCGCTCGACGGAACTGGCTGCACGAGCATGGTGGCGTTGGCCCGGTAGACCTTCGGGATATTCGGAACGACGACAAGCGTCGCGCCCACCGCCAGCCCGACGCAGAGGACGACGAACCACCACTTTGCCCTCAGCGCGCCCAGGGAGCGAGCCAAACCGTCGCTCTCGGGCGGCTCGCTGAACCAGTCGGCCCGCGTGGCCACTGCCATGCGACCCCCTGGGCGTCCCGTCGAGGCTTCCCGCGGGAGCTTCATCGTGTTTTCCGCATCATTGCGATGACTCGAGAGAGCGTTTCTGCAGCGGAACATTTCCGCACGCGCGGTAAGTGACGGCGCCACACACTATCCCCAAATTTAGGCCAAGTGGGGGATGCTGTAAACACCCATCGGCGAGCCAAGAAGGGAGATACGCCAGCCTCGATCATGGAGAGATCATGTTCTTTAGCGCTTCCGTCCTTCGTCCCAGCAAGGCGGCGGCGAGAGCGGCGCGTGACGCCAACCCCCGAGTGAGCCCGATCGTCTCGAGCCCGGGGTCCGAGCTCGCGAACCGATATTTGTACCCCTCTTCTCCGCGCAGGAAACGGTATTCGGACATCCCGTCCGCCAGTGCCTCCCGGATCGAATGCACCAGGACGAGGAAGCCTGTCGAGTATGCGTCCCATGAGGGGTCCCGCCCGCCCTGATAGAAGGACTCGACGCGCCCGAATCTGAAGCCGTACCATGCCGCGCGCGGCAGGCCATCGATCTCGAGGAACCAAAGGCGAAGCCAATCACGGTCAAACGCGCAGGCCGCGAATTCGCGGTGAAAGGATTCGGCCTTCATGAAGCTCGTTGGTTTCCCCTGCCAGCGGAGTCGGTGCAGGGCAAAGAGCGTGTCGAGGTCCGCGTCGAGCTCGGACCGGTTCGCTGTCATTCGATACTCAACCTCGAATGTGCGCATCAACTTCCGTTCTCGCGTTCGGATCTGGGATCGCAGGTTTCGGCTGCACGAGGCGAGGAATGTCTCCCAGTCGGGCTCCTCGAGGCGGAGAATGGGACTTCCTTCACGGACGAGCGTCTTCGCGTCCAGCAGACCGCCCCAACCTTCGGCACACGCCATCTGCTCTCCGATGAAGATATCTGCGTGGCAGTCGGCGAGAGCTGTCCCCAGCGCCTCCGCCACGGCATGTCGATCTCGAGCAAGGCAGACAGGCCCCAATTGATCGCCGGCGTGGTGACCGACAAGGCGAACGACCCGTAGTGGCCTGCTTCGCCAGAGATAGAGCGGCAGCACCGCAACCAGGCGACCTTCTCGGGAGCGGCACTCCGTCGCGAGCAGTTTTCTTCCGGCCCCGAAATGACGCCACCAAGTCGACGCCCACTCGGGCGTGGCGAAGATATTCCCCGCCTGCTCAGCGAGCTCGTTCCAATCGGTATTTGTGACCTCGAGAGGGCATAGCGGCCGCAACTCGAGCGCCCCCGCTCGTCCGTCCTCCACTACGACCCTATTCGGGCCCAGTCAGCACAACACGGTGGATCGAGGTCACGGCTTTGCTTCGACATGGCGTCTTCGGGCTGCCCGGCTGCCGACGGCTGCAGGGATCCTGCGTATGTTCACGAGCATCGGGAGGGGGTCACGGAGCGAGAACACCGCGTGAACCGTTCTGCGACGTGGCAGGAAGCCTCGGAGAACGGCAGGTCGGTCTCCACCTCGTAGAAGTCGCATGGAGAGCGCACGTAGGTCCGCCACCTCGTACCGGTATCGGACGCCGGACCGATACGGGCCGACTCGGGGAGGCCGGCCGAGGAGGAGATCCGTCCAGATCGCGGGCAAGTTGTGTCCTGCTGCGATCGCGAGGGCGGCTGAGCCGTAGATGCGAGGATTGAGATCGATGGCATAAGCACGTCCGTTCGCGAGGATGAATTGAATGCCGAAGATGCCACTCCAATCGAGGAGCTCGAGTACCCGCGCAACACCCGCTTCGCGTCCCTCGTCGCGCTCGACCGTGCATGCGAACGAGCTGTTCCCACAGCCCGGCGGCCAGATCCGCGGGGAGACCTGATGGCAAGCACAGACGAGTTTCCCCTCCCATGCGACCCCGCAGATCGCAGCGAGGGTTCCATCGAAGTAGGGCTGCAACAGGAATTTCCGGTCGGGTTTCCCTGCAAGTTCGCGCTTCAGATCCTCGAGGTCGACGATCCTTCGAGCTCCGCCCGTCTGCAGGGAACCGTTGTCGCCGACGTCAACCGAGCGAATCGGCTTGAGAACTCCCGGGAGATTCTGGTCGAGTCCGTTAAGCGACTCCCTATCCACCTCGACGGTTGGGGGAATGTCGAGGCCCGCCTCCACGCATAGCTGGCCGAAGAGCGTCTTGTCCGTGACCCGGTCGAGCCGCTCGGGTGAACAAACACCCACGACGGCCCGCTCGAAGAGCATCGCCCGACCGGTCAAGGCCCGCATCGTGGGCTCGGTGCACGGCAACACGACATCGGCTTCGAGCCGCAAAGCCTCCCGCGCCAGTTCACTCGCGTACGTCGCGGGATCCTCTTTCGGTGGCGAGAGCCGAACTACACCCTCAACCGCGCGGGACTGGACTGCATAAGCGTGGGGGCGAGAGACCGCGACCCAGGGCTCGTACCCTGCCGCCCGCAGTCCCCGGACGGCTGCCAGAGATCCAGTGCTTTCGTCGACGCAGCAAAGTATCCGCTCCCCGGCCACACCGGAAGCATAGGGAGGAAACTGACCTCCATGTGACGCCGGGCGGCCGTTCAAATGCGACCCTTGCCGGCCCGCTCACGAATGACTGGTTGGCGGACATATAGACGAAGGGCGCTACGCCGAACCCGGTGCCGACGAGCCCAGCCGGCGGATGAAGCGTCGTCTCCGGCGCCGATGCGCCTCTCCCGTCGCGGTACGCCACACTTCGGTTGCGATCATCGTGCAGATCTGATCCTGCGGCAGTTCCCCATCCAGGCGAAGCGCGCCGAGGCGTGTGCATTCTTCGCGGTAGAGCAGAGCGTGACGCTGTAGGTCTTCGAGATTCCACCAATCTTGCTTACGGGCCAGCAACGTCGCGGGCGCGACGTCGAGAAGGAAGCCCAGGGAGATGGGATGCGGGAGCGTCCGCAGCAGCCACCGCTGGAATCGGAATCCATGGCCCTCGCCGTAGAGGAACCTCATCAGGACGATCGCGTCGAGGGCAGAGCGGTCGAGGATGACGATCCGGCCGCGGCGCACGTGAGGGGTGACCGCAGTTCGCTGGGAGGCCGCGTTCAACAGGGCGATGACCGTAACCCAGACGTTCCTGAAGATCCCGCCCGCCGGTCCCGTAGCATCGCTTCTCCTCGACATGATCGATCCTGCCGAGCTGTGTGGGCCTGCCTGCTTGAAAGGCCCGCGTTTTCCGACTCGGAGCAGCACCTTGACCGGTCGGCTCAGAACGGTCAGGAAGCCGAAGTGCCCCAGCGGACGCCAGATGACGACCGCCTCGAAGCCCGTCTTCTCCAGTGCCTCTTGCAGTGACCGGGCCTGCGAGCTCTTTCCGGCCCCGTCGCAGCCCGAGATCGAGATGACCGCTCCCCGCCGCCCGCGCAACCCAAAAATCCTCGCCGCCCGAACGTAGTCCCCTGGCCCAGCTCTCTGTCCGGACGCGTGGCTGCGCGCGATCGCCCGTAGGCGCGCGCGCCTGGTCACCGATCCATCGTGATCGAACACGTCTTGCAGAAGAGCGAGCTCCGCATCTGCGCGCCAGCTGCGTGCATGCTCGCCAGCGTCCTGCCAGCAGTTGGCGTTCTCCGCGCAAGCCGCTTCCACCCTCGCGCGCTGCTTGTCCGAGAAACCGCCGGTGCGAGCGAGTCTCCGTGCAGCGATCAACAGGGCGTGATGAGGGGCTGGGCGAACGAGTCTTTCGAGGCCATCGAGCGGCATGCCGTCGGCGAACAGTGCCTCGACTTCTTCCGGGGGAAGGTTCCAGGCTTCGCTCGGCACGAGTTCGATCGCCTCGGCACTGCAGCCATGAAATGCCGCCCAGCGTCTCTCGTAATCGAGGAAGCCGTCCGCACGCAGCGTTGCAGCGATTGCCCGGTGCTCTGCCGGGCGGGCGAGCAAGTCGATGTCCCGGCCCTGAGGCGGCGGCGATCCAAAGACCAGGACCCGATCGCGGACGACCGAGTCAAGCCGCTGTGCTCTGCTCAAAGTGCTACGCGGGCGATGGCGGATGGACCTTCCTCGAGTTTCGATTCAGCAGTCGCGCCGCCGTCCGCCTCAGCAACGGTCGCCCGTATGCGAAGACAGCGTGCTCGAGGCGTCCCGTCACAGACGGGGCGAAAGCCTGAAGGCGAACGCGGTCGCGACGCGCTTGTGTCCAGGCCATCTTGAACGGGTCGTCGGCACCGAGGAACTCGTAGCTCGAGAGACGTTTCGAGAAGGCGTAGCGGAGCATGTCGTGGGTCAGAATCATGCCCGTGCCGAGTGCTTTGTAGGCCGGGTCATATCCACCCTTGAGGACATAGCAGACCCCCCCATCCTCGATGTTGAAATCGAAGGCAATCGGTTTTCCGTCGAGACGCAGGAATGCGAATCGCAAGATGCCTCGTGACGCCGCCCAATGAGCAACATCGAAATAAAACTGTCTGACCGGAGATGAAGCCGCGATCGGCTCGCCGTATCTGGCCTTCCAGCCAGAGCCTTCGATCTCGATTCCCTCCTCGAAGAGTGAGTCGAGATCGTGCCTCCCATCCGTAAGCTCGAACGTGAGGTGACCTCTTTCCTCGAGCCGTCGTCTGCAGCGGCGGATCTCCTTCAACAAGTGACGACGCAGCCCCGCTGCATAGTCTTCCCAGGAGCTCTCGATCGGAACATACGGCGAGCGTAAGAGCACGCGCTCGATCGTTCGATAACCAATCTTCTCGGCCTCGGCGCGGCTCGCGGTCAGGTCGGGTCCAGTCGAGCAGAGGAACGAGAGGTGGATGCTTCGCGGCGCGGAGTGCGTCAACGCAAAGGCAAGCTCCGAGACTGCAGCGTCATTTTCCCCGAGAAGGCCGTAACCCGGCGTATGCCAGTTCGTCGGAGATCGCACGGAACCACGGCCGGCGCGAACGGAGCCGACGGCCACGAGGCGATTCCCCTCTCGAACGGCGATGATCTCGAGCTGGCCGTTCCCAAACGCTCGCCACCACGCCGCGATCCAGCCAGGCCTCAGCCAGGGCGCAGCCTGACTGCGATCGGCGAGCTCGTCCCATTCCTGGGCAAGTGGCTCCGCAATGCTGTCGTACCGCTCGACCCGCATGTACAAACTCTATTTGCTCGGTCGTCTAGCACAATACTTTCGTTTCGCTCGGCCCGGACGCGCGAACGGTCTTGGTTTCGGACGAGCCTGCCTACGATGCATCCTGTGGCCGCGGTTCTGCTTCTCGGAGACGAGTTTCATGCGACGCTTGCCGGGATTCGCGGACTGCGCGCTGGAGGACACGTTCCGTACCTGGCCGTCAGCACACCGCACACGTACGCCTCGTATTCCCGTGACACTGTGGCAACCGTTCGCGTCCCGGATCCCGACGTCGATCCGGGGTCCTACGCGGTCGCGGTCGGAGCCGCGGCCGCGGAGGTTGGTGCGGCGGCCGTCCTCCCCGGTACGGAAAGCGCTCTTGTCGTGCTCAGTTCCTACCCCACGGCGGTACCGGACGGAATCGCGGTGGGTGCGCCGCCTGCAGCCACGGTCATCGCGGCTTTCGAGAAGGCCGCGGTGGTCGATCTCGCTGAGCGGGTGGGTCTTCGGACTCCACCGAGTCGCGTTGCCACCCGCGACGAGCTTTGCGCTCAAGCAATCGAGCTCGAGTATCCAGTCATTCTGAAGCCTGGGCGTTCGAAGTTGCCCACTGGCGCTGAGACGATGCGGTACTTCCGTGCGCAGAGAATCGAAACCGCAGCGCAGCTTCGTGAGTCACTGGCCGATGCGCCGCCTGGCCCCTGGGTCGTGCAGCCGTACCTGGCTGCGAACCTGTGCGCGATCGGCGGCGTCGCGTGGGACGGCTCGATCGTCTGCGCTGTTCACCAGATGGCGCACCGGATCTGGCCTCCTGACGTCGGCTACAGCTCCTACGCCGAGACGGTGCCCGCAGACGAGCAACTCGAGCAGGCGGCGGGGAGACTGCTGAACGAGTTGCAGTGGAGCGGCGTGTTCCAACTCCAGTTCATCAGGACGCGCAGCGACTCCTACTTCATCGACTTCAATCCGCGCCTCTACGGCTCGATCGCGCTCGCGATCGCGGCGGGTCTCAACCTCCCGGCGATCTGGGCGGATCTGGTGCTCGGGAAGGAGCCGAAGATCCCGGGCTACCGGTCCGGTGTCCGCTATCGGGTCGAGCACAATGATGTGCGCGCGATCATGCGGCTCTTTAGACATGTGGCCCCGGGCGTGGCTGCCAAAGCCCTTCTCCCGCGGCGAAACACGGTTCACGGCATCGTTTCCCTGCGTGATCCGGGTCCTCTTCGTGCCTTGCTCGTCAAGGCGGCCGCGCGTATCTCTTCGCGACCCCGACCGTTCTGAGGGGCTCGAAGGT
>Ga0137382_10000646_pt1 | contig 14545 bp, 14 predicted proteins | sample SagtaG_15_FD_104816 | JGI IMG/M metagenome (GOLD analysis project Ga0137382, IMG submission 104816) | Vadose zone soil microbial communities from Sagehorn Ranch, Mendocino, California, USA - Sage2_R_20_16 metaG | ecosystem: Environmental > Terrestrial > Soil > Vadose zone | place: USA... | reverse complement strand
TGATTCCTCATGGCGGGCCCCGAACGCGTGAGAAAACCCATTGCCAGTAATCTGCAGTCGACGATCCGTGATCTTCAACGGCGCAAGGCGCGCGGCCGCCGCGGGCTGGCGTTGATCGAGGGCGTGCGCCTGGTGGAGGAGGCACTCGCGGCGGGCCTGACGTTCCGGGGCGCGCTGGTCACGCCGGACCTGGCGCGCACGACGCGCGGCCGGGAGCTGGTGGTGGAGCTCGAGCGGCATGCCGTCTCGGTGGAAGAGGGGTCGGCCCGCGCGCTGGCGCAGGTCGCGGACACCGAGGCGCCGCAGGGCATCGTCGCCGTGGTCGAGCCCCGCACCTGGGTGCCCGGCGACATCCCGCTCGGCGGGGAGCGGACCGCCGCGCTGGTCATCGACGGCGTGCAGGACCCGGGCAACGTGGGCACGCTGATTCGCACGGCCCACGCCCTGGGCGCCGCGGGCACCATCGTGCTGCGCGGTACCGCCGATACGCTCAACCCCAAGGCGTTGCGCGCCGCGATGGGCGCGACGTTCCGCCACCCGGTCGTGCCGTTCGACGATGCGGCGTTCATCGCGTGGGCGCGCCAGCACGACGTCACGCTGTGGGCCACTGCGGCGGACGGCGAGCCTCTCCCGCGGGCCGTCGAGGCGGGCGGCTCCGGCCCGATCGCCGTCATCGTCGGCAACGAGGGCGCGGGCATCCGGCCCCAGCTCAACGCCGTCTCCGCCAAGCGCGTGGCGATCCCGCTGGCCCAGGGCGCGGAATCGCTGAACGTCGCGGTCGCGGCGGGCATCCTGCTCTTCGAGGTGACCCGTGGTCGCTGATCCGATCCTGCTCGTCGGGGCAGCCATCCTCGGGCTGTGCTTCGGGAGCTTTCTGAACGTCTGCATCCTGCGCCTGGCGAACGAGGACAACAAACAGCGGTCGCTGTTCTACCCGCCCTCCACCTGCCCGAGCTGCGGGCAGCCCATCGCCTGGCGGGACAACATCCCGATCGTGTCCTGGCTGCTGCTGCGCGGGCGGTGCCGGCGCTGCGGCCACGCGATCTCGCTCCAGTACCCGATCATCGAGGCGGCGGTGGGCGTGCTGTGGATTACGGCGATGGTCGCCTACGGACCGACGGTGCATTTCCTCGCCGCGGCGCTGTTCGCGACGATCCTCCTCGGGATCGCCGTCACCGACGCCCGTCACTACCTGATCCCCGACGAGTACAACTGGGCCGGGCTCATCATCGGGCTCGGCGCCTCGCTCACGGCGGGAGTGCCCGGGTTCAAGGATGCGGTGCTCGGCGCCGCCACCGGGTTTGCCCTGCTGTACGCGGTCGGCGTGGTGGGGCGCTGGCTGTTCAAGGAAGAGGCGATGGGCGGCGGCGACATCAAGATGATGGCGATGGTGGGCGCGTTCGTCGGCTGGAAGGGCGTGCTGTTGACCGTGTTCGCGGCGTCGGTGTTCGGCAGCCTGGTGTACGTCCCGCTCCTGCTTCGGGGCAAGAAGCGTCACGTCCCGTTCGGGGTATTCCTCGCCATGGGCGCGGCCGTCGTGTTCGTGTTCCGCGATGCCATCATCGACTGGTATCTGCGGTTCCTGCGGGCGGGGTGACTGGATGGGCGATCCGTTCGAAGGGCTGTTCGACTCAGGGGGCAGCGCGCTGCTCGAGCGCATGGGCATCGACCTCACGGCCCAGGCGCGGCGGGGCGACCTGGAGCCGGTGCGCTGCCGGGACGCAGAGATCGCCCGCGCGGTCGACATCCTGCTGCGCCACAGCAAGAACAACCCCGCGCTGATCGGTAAGGCGGGCGTGGGGAAGACCGCCATCGTGGAGGGGCTGGCGCAGCGCATCGCGGCCGCCGAGGTGCCGCCGGCCCTGAAGGACGCCCGCATCGTCGCCCTCGACCACGTCGCCCTGCTCGCGGGGACGGCGTTCCGCGGGCAGTATGAAGACCGGATCCGCAAACTGGTGCGAGAACTGTCGACCGACCCCGATCTGATCCTGTTCGTGGACGAGCTGCACAACCTGATCGGCCAGGGCACCGCGCTCGGCGCCGCGATGGACGCGGCCAACATGTTGAAGCCCGCGCTGGTGCGCGGCGATATCCGTATCATCGGCGCGACCACGGGAGGCGAGTACGACAAGTGGATCCGCGGCGACCCGGCGCTCGAGCGGCGGTTCCAGCCGATCGTCGTGGAGGAGCTCGACGCGATCCAGACATGGGAGGTCCTGGTGGCGCGACGGTCGCGCCTCGAGCGGCACCACGCGGTCGCCATCACCGACGACGCCCTCAAGGCCGCCATCGTGCTGACCGACCGCTTCGTCCCCGAGCGGGCCCGCCCCGACAAGGCGATCGACGTGCTGGACGAAGCCTGTGCCCACGCGCAGGCAGCCGCGCGCGTGTCGCCCGAGCTCGATCGCCTGATTCGCGAGCGACGCAAGGTGGAGGCGATGATCCGGCGGGGACTCACCCACGATTCCCCGGCGGCGGAGCCGGCCGAAGACCTGGTGGCGGAGATCTTCCCGATGCTGGAACGGATCGGGGCGGAGATTGAAAAAATGCTGGGTGGGGAAGGACGGGGAAAGACGGGGAAGGACGGGGAAGGCGGGGTGCGCGTGCAACCTTCCCCGTCTTCCCCCGTCCTTCCCCGTCCTTCCCCGTCCTTGGCCGAGCGTCGCGCCGAGCTCGACCAGCTGCTGCGCGACGAGCTGGAGCACCAGGGGATCGTCGTACGGGGTCAGGACATCGCGCGCGCCGTCGGGGTCTCGGTCGGGAAGAACATCGAGTGGCGGGGATGACACGGCTCGTGAGCGCCGGCGTGGTGCTCGCCGCCGCCGCTGCCGTCACCCCGGGGTGTCGCGACCGCGCCGAAGCGGTGCAGCGCCAGGGCGCGTTGCGGGAGCTGGTGCGCCAGCGCATGCCCGCGCTCGAGCAGGTGACCGGGCTCAAGTTCAAGCGGGACCCGGCGGTCGCGGCACGCTCCCGCGCTCAGGTGCGCGACTACATCATCCACAAGTTCGACGAAGATCTCCCACCCGCGGAGCTCGCCGGGTTGGAGCAAACGCTGCGCCTGTTCGGATTCGTTCCGGATTCGCTCGACCTGCGGGAATCGTTTGCCGACGTGCTCACCGAGCAGATCGGCGGCTACTTCGATCCTGACTCGAACACGCTCTACGTACCGACGGACATCGACTCGTTCATCGTCCGGACGAGCGTCACCCACGAGCTGGTGCACGCCCTGCAGGGCCAGTACTTGAACCTCGATTCGCTCCTCGAATTGAAGCATGCCAACGACCGTCGCAGCGCCGCGCAGGCCGTGCTGGAAGGCCAGGCCACGCTGGTGCAGACGCTCGTCATGATGCCCGAGCAGCGCCTCGACCAACTGCCGAGCTTCTGGGAAGCGCGGGTCGCCACCATGGCGCAACAGCGCCACATGCCCGCCTTCGCGCACGCGTCCCGCTGGCTGCGCGAGACGCTGATCTTCCCGTACCTGGCGGGGGCCGATTTCGTGCGGTGGTACGCCACGACGCACCCGGGGCGGCAGCCCTACGGCGCGGCGATGCCCGTGTCGACCGAGCAGATCCTGCATCCCGATCGCTACGTGGCGGGGGACGCACCGCTCGAGCTGGCATTCGTGCCCCCATCGGCCGATACCGTGCGCTACGAGGACGACCTCGGAGAGTTCGAGACTCGGTTGCTGTTCGCGGAGCTGCTCGACGACAGCACCGAGGAGCAGGCCGCCTGGCTCGCGAGCGGCTGGGGTGGCGACCGGTTCCGGGTGCTGGGCCCGGGGTTCGATGCGCTGGTGTGGTACTCCGCCTGGGACAACTCCGCCGCGGCGGGACGGTTCGCGAAGGGACTGGAGCAGGCCTGGACCAGGAGGCGCTCGGGGGGAGGGGGGAGCCCGGGGAGCCCGGCGACGCGGCGCTGGGAAGTGACGCGACTCACGCTCGACGGTCGACCGCTGGTGCGGCTGGTGGACGCACCGCCTGGATGGTCGGGATGGAGAAACGTACCGCGGATTACGATCGTGAAAGGCCGGTAAGAACGGGGAAGGGGGAAGGGTCCCTTCCCCCTTCCCCGGCTCCTCACGGGCCTTTCCCCCTTCTAATCGGCCAACTCCATAAGTAGCTTTGTGCCCCGATGTTTACCGCCCTGTCCGAACAGCTGACCGCGGTGTTACAGCGCCTCCGGGGGCGGGGCGTGTTGTCGGAAGCGGACGTGACCGAGGCGCTGCGCGAGATCCGCCGTCACCTGCTCGAGGCGGACGTGAGCTTCGAGGTGACGCGGACCTTCGTCGAGCGGGTGCGTGAGCGGGCAGTGGGGGTGCTCCAGATCAACGCGGTCAGCCCCGGCCAGCAGGTGGTGAAGCTGGTGCACGACGAGATCGCCGCTCTGCTGGGCGGCACGAAACAGGGGCTCGACTTCGCGTCCGTAGGCCCCACCGTCATTCTGCTCGTGGGTTTGCAAGGCTCGGGCAAGACGACGACTGCGGCGAAGCTCGCCCGGCGGCTCAAGCTGGAGCAGAAGGCCCCGTGTCTGGTGGCGGCGGACGTGTACCGGCCGGCGGCGGGGGAGCAGCTCCGGCAACTCGGCGAGCAGGTGGGAGTGCCGGTGTTTCCGGGGAAGGGGGAAGAGGGAAGGGGTCGGGGCGTCGTCGAGCTGGTGCGGCAAGCGGTGCGGGAGGCCGAGCAGGCGCGCTGCCGCACGGTCATCGTGGACACCGCCGGGCGGGTGCAGATCGACACGGAGATGATGGACGAGCTGCGAGCGCTGCGGCAGGCGGTCGCGCCCCGCGAGGTGCTGCTCGTGGCGGACGGGATGACCGGGCAGGACGCGGTGCGGATCGCGCGCGGATTTCACGAGGCCGTGCCGTTGACCGGGGTGATCCTCACCAAGCTGGACGGCGATGCCCGCGGCGGCGCGGCGCTCTCGATCCACGGCGTGACCGGCGTGCCGATCAAGTTCATCGGCACCGGGGAAAATGTAGGGGCGCAGCATGCTGCGCCCCTACTCGAGCCCTTCGACCCCGTGCGCATGGCGGGCCGGATCCTGGGACAGGGGGACGTCGTCGGCCTGGTCGAGAAGGCGGCGACGGCGATGGACGCGGCGGCGGCGCAGCGACTCGAGCGGAAGGTGCGGTCCAAGAAGGGGATGGATCTGGGCGACTTCCTGGTCGCGCTCAAGCAGATGCAGGCGATGGGGCCGCTCAAGCAGGTGCTGGGCTTACTGCCTGGAGTGAACGCGCAGGCGTTGCGCGGCCTGCCGAGCGACGACAAGCAGCTCAAGCACGTCGAGGCGATCGTGCTCTCGATGACGCCCGCGGAGCGGGCCGAGCCCGCGATCCTGAACGGATCGCGGCGCCTGCGCATCGCGAAGGGCGCGGGCCGGCCGGTACAGGAAGTGAATCGCCTGCTGGAACGGTTCCAGCAGATGAAGCAGCTACTCAAAAGGATCTGAGCATATGGCGACTCGCATTCGGCTACGGCGCGTGGGCCGGAAGGGGCAGAGCTACTTCCGGATCGTGATCGCCGACCAGCGCGCCGCGCGGGACGGGCGCTTCGTGACGACGATCGGTCACTACAACCCGCGCGCCAACCCAGCCGTGATCCAAGTGGACGCGGAGCAAGCGCGGGCGTGGCTCGACAAGGGCGCACTCCCGAGCGACACGGTCCGCTCGCTCTTCAAGAAGGCCGGAGTGCTGGGGAAACGGCCCGGCTAGTCGGGCGGCTGCGCAAGCCGCACGGGCAGCAGGGGGAGGTGTCGGTCTTTCCCCTGGTGGAGAATCCGGGTGCGGTATTCGTGCCGCGCGCCCGGTTGTACGTGGTGAACGCGGAGCGGCAGGTCGTCGCGGGTCCGCTCATCGTGGCGCGGCGGCGCGCCTACCACCGCGAATGGCTGCTCGGGTTCGTCGGGGTCACGTCGCGGGCGGTCGTGGAGTCGTGGCGGGACCACTTCGTCGCCGTGGAAGAGGCCGATGCTGACGATTAACGTCGTGACGCTCTTCCCTGAAGTGTTTCAGGCGGCGCTCGCGGTCAGCATCCCGCGGCGCGCCGCGGAGCGGGGGCTGGCACGGTACCGTGTCGTGCAGCTGCGCGACTACACGCACGACCGGCACCACACGGTGGACGACGCTCCGTACGGGGGCGGCGCCGGGATGGTGCTCAAACCCGAGCCGTTCTTCGAGGCGGTGGAGGATCTGCGCGCCGCCGCGCCGATCGTGCTGCTGTCGGCGCGCGGGCGGGCGTTCACGCACGACGACGCGGTGCGGTTTTCCCTGGGGCGGGAGCTGACGCTGCTGTGCGGCCACTACAAGGACGTGGACCAGCGCGTGGCGGACGGCCTCGGCGCCGAGGAGCTGTCGCTCGGCGATTTCGTGTTGTCGGGGGGTGAGCCGGCGGCGCTGTGCGTGCTCGACGCCGTGGTGCGGCTGCTCCCCGGCGCGCTGGGCGATCACGAATCGGCGGCGAGCGACTCGCATTACGACGGGCTGCTCTCCCCGCCGAGCTACACGCGGCCGCCGAGCTATCGCGGAATGGATGTCCCGGCGGTATTGTTGAGCGGTGACCACGAGAAGATCGCGGCCTGGCGGGCGGCGCAAGCCGAGCGGCTGACACGCGAGCGGCGGCCCGATCTGTGGGGCCGATATCAGGATAGAGGGTGAGCGTATGGAGCGACTGAGAGCGGTCGAGCGCGAGGGCCTCAAGACCAACCTCCCCGCGTTCGACCCCGGCGACACGGTGCGCGTCATGGTGCGCGTGCGCGAGGGGGACAAGGAGCGGCTGCAGGCGTTCGAAGGCGTGTGCATCGGCCGCCGCGGCGCGGGGATCAACGCGACCTTCACGGTCCGCAAGATCTCCGCGGGGGTGGGCGTCGAGCGCATCTTCCCGCTGCATTCGCCGGCGATCGCCGAGATCGAGCTGGTCCGTAAGGGCCGCGTGCGGCGCGCCAAGCTGTACTTCCTGCGACGCCTCGCGGGCAAGGCGGCGCGGATCCGCGAGAAACGGGGTGTCGTGGTCCCCGAGACGGAGCAGCCGCCGGCGTGAGAGGCCCTCGCCCCACGCTCGAGCGCGAACGCGCGCTCTGGGTGGCGCGGGGCGAGGGGGGGAGCGGGCTCGTCGCCGGTCTCGACGAAGCAGGCCGCGGTCCACTGGCCGGTCCGGTGGTGGCCGCGGCCGTCGTGTTTCCGCCGTTCTGCAAACCGATTCGCGGGCTGCGCGACTCCAAACTGCTGGCGCCGGTCAAACGCGCGCGGCTGGCGCGCGTGGTGCGGGCGCGGGCGCTCGCCGTCGCCGTGGGCGCCGCGAGCGTGCACGAAATCGATCGCCTCAACATCCGGCGCGCATCGATCCTGGCGATGCGGCGCGCCCTGTTCCGCCTCCCGTGCGTCCCCGCCTTCGTCCTCGTGGACGGCCTCCCGATCCCCGAGCTGGCCTGCCCGCACGAAGCGATCGTGGCCGGCGACGCCCACTGCCACTCCATCGCCGCCGCATCGGTCATCGCGAAGACGGTGCGCGATGTCCTGATGGAGCGGCTCGCCGCGCGCCACCCGCGCTACGCCTGGGCCAGCAACAAGGGCTACGGCACGCCGGAGCACTTGAGTGCGCTCGCGGACTACGGCTTCACCCCCCATCACCGGAAGACCTTCGCGCCGGTGATTCAGCTGCTGCTGTCTAGCGACTTTCTTTCGCGCGTTTAAGCGCCTTCCGAAATTCCGCCAGCGGGCGCGTGTTTGCGATGTCGCCCGCCTCGAGCCACGCCCGCCGCGCCAGATCCACCGCGTACTTCATGAAGGGCAGGTTGTTGGGCTGGTGGCTGTCGGTGGACAACACGAACCGCGCCCCGTGCTGCTTCGCCGCGGCGGCGAGCGTGTCGGGGAGGTCCATGCGCTCCGGGTGCCCGTTGAGCTCGAGCAGGCAACCCGCGCCGGCACAGGCGCGTGCCAGGGCATCGAAGTCGAGCCGATAGGGCTCGCGTTTGCCCAGCCGACGACCGGTGGGGTGGCCGATCGCGTCGATCCAGCGATGCTCCGCCGCGCCGACGAGCCGGCGCGTCAGCTGTCGCTCGGTCTGATTGGTGCCGTAGTGAATCGTCGCGACGACGTAGTCGGCTTCGGCGAGCACGTCGTCAGGGAGGTCGAGCTTGCCGGTTTCCAGGATGTCGAGCTCCACGCTTTTCAGGATGGTGAAGCCGCGCGCGCCCGTGTTCCACTCGTCGATCGCGCGCCACTGCTCGCGCAGGCGTTTCGCATCGAGCCCGAGCGCCATGGTCACGCGCTTGGAGTGGTCGGTGATGGCGATGTACTCGTACTGGAGCGCCCGCGCGGCGGCGGCCATCTCGGCGATCGTTCCCCGGCCGTCGGTCGCGCTCGTGTGCATCTGCAGGTCGCCACGCACCTCGGCGAGCTCGACGAGCTTGGGGAGGCGATGCTCGCGGGCCAGGGCGATTTCGCCGCGCGCCTCGCGCAGCTCCGGCGGGATCCACTCGAGGCCCAGGGCCTCGTAGATCTCCGCTTCGGTCTCGCCCGCGATCCGCCGCGTGCCGCGGAACAGCCCGTATTCGTTGAGCTTGAGTTTCTTACCCTGTGCGACCTGCCGCAGCTCGACATTGTGGGCCTTGGATCCCGTGAAGTACTGCAGCGCCGCGCCGTAGGCGGCGGGCTCGACGGCGCGTAAATCGACCTGCAGCCCGCCGCGCAGCTTGACCGTCGAGCGGGTCTCGCCCTTGGAGATCACCTCCGCCACTTCGCCGTATTTGACGAACCGGTCCATCACGCGGGCGCCGTCGCCTGAAGTGACGAGAATGTCCAGGTCCCCGATCGTCTCGCGGCGCCGGCGGTAGCTCCCCGCGACCTCGATCTGCTGCACGCCGCCGCCGGCCTTGACGTGGGCCACGATCGCGTTGGCCTGCGTTGCGGCTTCGTTCAGGAGCATACGGCGCTCCGTCACCTCCGCCTGCCCCAGCCCGGCCCGCATCTTCTCTTCGATTTTCGGGCCGAAGCCTTTGAGCTTCTGCACCTTTCCCGCGTCGAGCACCTTCGCCAGGTCGGCGGCGGATTTCACCTTCAGCTTCTTGTACAGGAGCTTCACGCGCTTGGGGCCGAGGCCCGGGATGCGCAGCAGGTCGAGCAACCCGGCGGGGAGCTTGGCGGCGAGCTGCTTGCGCAGCGGCAGCTCGCCGGTGGTGACGATATCGGTGATCTTCTCGGCCAGATCCTCGCCGATGCCGGGGATGTCGGTCAGGTTCTTCAGGCCCGAGCGTACCCGCTCCGCGATCGGCTCGGGGAAGTCCCGGATCGTGCGGGCGGCGTTGCGATAGGCGCGCACCCGGAAGGGGTTGGCGTCCTGGATCTCGAGAAGGTCGGCGACCTCGTCGAACAGGCGGGCGATGTCGGGATTCTGCATGGCTCAAAGATGAGCGCTCGCGACGCCTTGCGCCGCTCCCGGTCCGGTGCTAATTCTGGCGCGCCCTTATACCACGCCTGCCGGAGAGATACGTCATGACGTGCGGCATCCGCGGGTTCAGGCCGGCCCCCCTGCTGGGCGCGGCGCTCTTCGTCCTTGGTTCAGCGGTGGCGGCGTTCCGGCCCTTGTGGGGGCAGGGCGTAACGACGGCGGCGATGAGCGGCGTCGTCGCCGCGCAGGACGGAACCCCCCTCGCCGACGCGACGATCGTGGCGGTCCACGTCCCCAGCGGCACGCAATACCGGGCGGTGACGCGGGCCGGTGGGGCGTACAACGTGCCGAACATGCGGGTGGGGGGGCCATATCGGGTCACGGCCACGCGCATCGGCTACAAGTCCCACGCCCAGGAGGGCGTGTTCCTGAGCCTGGGGCAGGACCTCCGCGTCGATTTTGCGCTCGAGCCCCAGGCGATCGAGCTGGAAGCCGTCCAAGCCGCCGGACAGCGCGACCCGGTGCTCAACCCCGGGCGCACCGGGGCGGCGACGTTCATCGATCCGGAGAAGGTGGCCCTGTTGCCCTCGGTCAAGCGCAGCACGCGCGATCTGATCCGGGTGGACCCGCGCAACGACGGCAACTACAGCTTCTCGGGTCGAAACTGGCTGTACAACAACATCTCGCTGGACGGGTCGTACTTCAACAACCCGTTCGGCTTGGACGACCCGGCGCCGGGTGGGCAGACTAACGCCGAGCCGGTGCCCTACGACGCGGTCGCGCAGGTGCAGGTCTCAGTGGCGCCGTTCGATGTGCGCCAGGGCGGGTTCACCGGCGCCAACGTCAACACCGTCACCAAGAGTGGCACCAACGAGTTCCACGGCTCGGCTTACACGTTCGGTCGCAACCAGGACTTGCTTGGCAACACGGTGCGGGGGTCGCCCGTCGTCGCCAATCCCAACCTGAGCTTCATCCAGGCGGGTGGCTCGCTCGGCGGGCCCCTCGTGCACGACAAGCTGTTCTTCTTCGTGAACGGGGAGATCGAGCGGTCGGATAATCCCGGCTCCGACTTCGCGGCCTCGAGCAACGGATCGTCTGGGTTCGGGATCTCGCGCGTCGAGGCGACGATCATGGATTCGATTCGCCGGCGCATGATCAGCGCCTACAACTACGATCCCGGTCCCTATCAGGGATACCTGCACCACACCGACAACGACAAGTTCATCGCGAAGCTGGACTGGAATATCAACGCCAGCAACACCATGTCGTTTCGATGGGATTACCTGAAGGCCAAGCAAGATCTGCCGCCGCACCCTTTCGCCGCAAGTTACAACGGTACCGGTCGTGGCCCAAACGAGAGCAGCCTACCGTTCTCGAACGCGGGCTACGCGATCAACAACCACTTGCACTCGTTCGCGCTCGAGCTCAACAGTCGGGCGCGTGGGTTCGCGAACCGCTTCTTCACTAGTTACAATCGGTTCCGGGATTTCCGCACGCCGTTCAGCCCTCCCTACCCAACGATCGAGATTGGCGAGGCCGGCGTCACCTACACGACGCTCGGCCACGAGCCATTCTCGATCCACAACATTCTCGATCAGGATGTGTGGCAGTTCACTGATAACGTCAGCGTCTTCCGCGGGAAGCATGTCGTCACGGTCGGCGCCAACTTCGAGTCGTTCTCGTTCTACAACTCTTTCAACCTCTTTCGAAACGGTGTGTTCCTTGCGCCCGAGCCCTTTGGGACGACGTTCAACTCGTTGAGCGAGTTCTTCCAAGCTACCGATCCGAGCAACCCGAACCAGATCAAGTTTCAGACGTACATTGGGACCGGACCCTATAAGGGTGAGGACATGTCCGTAGGGCAGGTGGGCTTTTACGCTCAGGACGAGTACCCCGCGACGGATCGGCTCAACCTCACCTACGGACTACGGGTCGATTTCCCCATATACTTTACCAAGCCGATCGACAACCCGTTCTCCCGCGATACCCTCAAGGCGCTGGACGCGAACCGGATGCCGGAGCGGGTGGACCAGAGCCGACTGCCCGGCGCGACGCCGTTGTTTGCCCCGCGCGTCGGGTTCAACTGGAACGCCGTGGGGGACCGGCACACCCAGGTGCGGGGCGGGACGGGGATCTTCACAGGCCGCGTGCCGTTCGTGTGGGTTGGGGACGTGATCTCCCAAGCGGGCGACAACCCGAATCTTTATCCCACAGGCCCGCAACGCCCCAGCGGCTCGCCTGCGGACTCTTCCACCCTCATGCAGGCGTTCGACGTCAACGCGCTGGCCCCGAACTTCAAGTGGCCGCAGGTGTGGACCACCGACCTGGCCGTCGATCAGCAGCTCGGTGGGGGCGTGCTCGGCACCCTCGAGATCATCTACGGGAAGGATGTCCACGCTGTGTACGTTCGGAACGCCGACCTACGGGCGCCGGTGGGCAATCTTCCCGCGCCCGATGGGCGGCTCTTCTTCGGCGGCGCGGGCAACAACAGCCTTAATCCCGCGTTTGGCGGCGCTGGGCGCGGCATCTACGTGTTCGACAACACGAGCGCCGGGCATTCGCTCAATATCACCGCCCAGGTGCGCAAGGATTTCGCGTTCGGGCTGGGGACCAGCCTCGGGTACAGCTTTACGGACGCCAGGAACTCCTTAAAATCAACTGAGATCGCGTTTGCTCTCTGGCAGAACTTGCCGGTGAAGGGCGACCCCAACAATCCGGAACTCGGCTACTCTGAATTCGGTCAGCGTCACCGCATCGTCGGCACGCTCACCTACACGAAGTCATGGTCGCCTAGTCTCAAAACACGTATCGGCGTGTTCCTGGAAGCGGGCGAGGGAAACCGTTTCGCGGGTAACGGAACCAACCGCTACTCGTTCATCTACTCCGGTGACGTCAACGGCGACGGCCAAGGCGGCAACGACCTCATCTACATCCCTCGAAGCCAGGGCGAGATCCAGCTCGATCCCTGTCTCAGCGGCTGTGGCGCCAACGTCACCGCGGCGCAGCAGTGGACGGCCCTGAACGCCTTCATCAGTCAGGACGGCTATTTGAACTCGCACCGCGGTCAAATCGCGGACCGGTTTGGGGAGCCGAATCCGTGGTACAACGACGTCGATCTCCGGATTCTGCAGGAGTTCGCTATTCAGGGCGCGCAACGTCATGGGTTCGAGCTGAGTCTCGACATCCTCAACGTGGGGCACCTGCTGAATTCGTCGTGGGGGGTGCGCAAAGTCGCGAGCGCCGCCGCGACGTCGCCGCTCAAGCTGGTGCGCTTCGACGGGACCGGCGCGCCGGTGTTCAACTTCACCGGCCCGTCGCAGACGTTCGTGGATGACGCGAGTCTCTTGTCCCGCTGGCAGATGCAGCTTGGGCTGCGGTATCTGCTGAACTGAAAGAAAGGTCTGTGGAGGTTATGGAGGATGGTGGAGGCTGTGAAGGTTGCAACCTCCACTAACCTCCACAACCTCCACAACCTCCAGAGTCAGCCCTTTGCTAACAGCACGATGCCCGAGAAGCGCCGAAACTCTTCCCGCTTGCGTTTAGGGTAGACCCGGCCGAGCAGGCTCCACAGCCACGCCAGGCGCATCGTCCGCTTGAGTCGCAGCGATTCGTCCCAGGTCGAGCGGAACTCGGCTTCGCGCCACCCCAACGGCTCGAAGAATCGCGTCCCCTCGGGTGGGGCGAACTGGAAGGGGGCGTTGTCGGCGACGGCGCGACCCCAGGTCTTCGACATCATCTTGAGCAGGCCAGGAGAGGCGAGGTCGATCAGCCACCACGCGAACGACGGTCGCGCAGCGAGATCGCGCGCCAGCGCGCCGACCTGGTCGCCCGTCAGGTAGATGAGTAGCCCTTCGCTCACCACCAGCACGTGTCGCGCTGTGCCGCCGATCTGCGCGAACAATGCGCGCCGGCGCGCGGCGTCCGTCAGGTCCGCGCCGATCTGCTCCAGCGCACACGCCGGTCGCTCACCCGCCAGCTGCTGCTGCTTGTAGGCGATCACGTCGGGGAAGTCCACCTCGACCCAGCGGAACGAGGGGGCGAGCGGCAGCCGATACGCGCGCGTATCCAGCCCGGCGGCGAGGTTCAGCACCGTGTCGACGTGGTCCCGCGCGATCGCCCGCAGGATCAGCTCGTCCATCACCGCCGTCCGCACGATCATGGGCCAGGCCCATGTGCGCCCCTGCTTCATGGACGCGAGGATGCGCTCCCCGCGCTCCCCGGCCAGCCGTCGCGCGTAGGGGTCGTGAAACAGCGCATCCGGCCGCTCCGACTCCATCGCGCGATACAGCGCGACCCAGCGCGCCGTGTCGGAGACGTGCTGTATGGCGCCGGCGGCGTCGCTCACTTAGGCTCGCTCATGCGGGTCGCAAAGCTAGCGCGCTCGGTGCGGTGCGTCGAGGACGCCCTATCTTTGTGAACGTGCGTGATCCCGCCATCCATCTGTCCGTGGTCGTGCCCGTACGGGACGGCGCCGAGCGTCTGCCCGCGCACCTCGAGGCGTTGCGGGTGTTCACGGCAGCCCAGCCGTGGGCCACCGAGCTGATTCTCGTCGACGACGCGAGCCATCCCCCCGCTGCGCGCCTGCTGGCGGACTTCGGTCGTGCGGCCCCGGGCGTGACCGTGCTCCGCAACGATCCCAACCGCGGCAAGGGGTTCTCGGTCGCCCGGGGGATGCAGTGCGCCCGCGGGAGCTATCGCGTGTTCCTGGACGCGGACCTCGCGTATCCGGTCGAAGAGATCACGAAGATCGTCCGCCAGCTCGAGACGGGGAGCGACGTGACGGTCGCTTGCCGCGTGCTCCCCGAGTCACGTTATCTGATGAGCCCGTCGTTCTTCCATTATCTGTACACGCGACACCTGATGAGCCGGGTCTTCAACCTGGCCGTGCGCCTGTCGCTCCTCCCCGGGATCCTGGACACGCAGGCGGGTTTGAAAGGCTTCACGGCGCGGGCCACCGAGCTGATCTTTCCGCGCCTTACCATCGCGGGCTTCGGCTTCGACGTCGAGCTGCTGTACGTCGCCCGGAAGCACGGGCTGAGGGTGACGCAGGCGGCGGTTCAGTATCGCTACGACGAGGAGCCGACCACCGTCCGCTTCATCGCGGATGCGGTCGGGATGATGGAGGACCTGGCGCGGATCCGCTGGAACGACTGGCGCGGCCG
>Ga0137382_10000636_pt1 | contig 14665 bp, 10 predicted proteins | sample SagtaG_15_FD_104816 | JGI IMG/M metagenome (GOLD analysis project Ga0137382, IMG submission 104816) | Vadose zone soil microbial communities from Sagehorn Ranch, Mendocino, California, USA - Sage2_R_20_16 metaG | ecosystem: Environmental > Terrestrial > Soil > Vadose zone | place: USA... | reverse complement strand
TCATGGGATTGTGCTGCTGAACGGCGGCGGCTTCGAGGCGCCAGACTGGTCGCTGCGCGTGTCCCTGGCCAATCTGCCCGACGAAGTGTACGAGGACATCGGACGCGGCGTTCGATCGGTCGCGCGCGGCTACCGGGATGCCTTCGAGGCTTCGAAACGCGCCGAAAAACCAAAAGCGGCAGCCGCACGATAGTTCGTTCGGCTCTCCGAGAATCCGGGGATAACCCTGGTGACTTACGCGCCCGAGGATCAACAAGAACTCGCAGCAGCTCACGGGCGGAATTCAATTGGCGCTCCGAGCAGCGGTGGCAGCGGGTTTGTCGGTTGCCTGGGCCAGGCTCTGCAGATTCGAGTTTCCGATCTACGCGCCAATTGCTGCAGTCATCGTCACCGATCTCTCGCCGTCACGGACCAGCAAGCTCGGGCTGCAGAGAATCGTAGCCACGGTCGTGGGGGGCTCCGTGTGGCGCCGCGCTCCGTCAGGTATTTCCGCCCAGCGCGTGGGCGATCGACCTGGACATATTGGTCGCCATGTTTATCTGCCATATCTCGCGATCGAACGACGGTGCCAAACTTGGCGGATACATCGGTGGGGTCGTGGTGGTTGGGCACGGAACGCATCCATGGTCCTACGCGGTCCTTCGTTTTACCGAGACCGTCCTCGGGATTGCCGTGGCTTGGCCGATAGCTTCGTCCCAAGGTAATTCAGATCGACGAAACGGACTCCACAGGCGAACGAGTTGACACGTTGGTTTCAGCGAAACGAAGAGCGGTTCGAATGAACCCCGAACTTAAGGGAGGAGCGAAAACTTCTAAGGCGACCTCGACAATGATCAAACGGAACTCACCTGATAAATCCGCCAGACAGAGGTCGCAGTAAAAGGAACGGTATATGGAATGGTTGGCGAAACTCTTTACAAAGTATCCCGAAATGGCAGTTTACCTGGCGGTGGGCATAGGGTACTTGATCGGGCGGCTGAAGTTTCGCGGGGTAGGACTTGGTGTGGTAACAGGATCATTGTTGGGAGGAATCCTTATTGGAAATTTCTTTCACGTGCCCGTCTCCGACCAAGCCAAATCAATCGTGTTCCTTCTATTTCTTTTCGGGATCGGTTACTCGGTGGGACCTAGTTTTTTTCAGAATCTCAAAGGAGACGGCTGGCGTTGGGCTGTGCTCGGTTCATTTGTTCCTATCATTGGCCTCATAACAGCGTATACGGTCGCTCATTTCCTGAAGCTTGACCCAGGCTATTCCGCCGGTTTGCTTTCTGGAGCTTTGACGGAGTCGCCCGCAATCGGCACTGCGAGCGAAGCGATACGTTCCCTATCCTTACCCGACGAACAAAAACAGCTTTGGATCGGACATATAGCTGTGGCGGATGCGATCTGCTACATCTTCGGAACCTTAGGAGTAATCTGGTGCTGTAGCAGCCTCGGGCCGAAACTTCTTCGCTTCGATCTGCGTGCGGAATCGAAGAAAGTCGAAGCAAACCTGGGAATCCAACGCTCGAAGCTTGGCGTTTATTCTGCATGGCAACCCATAGGCTTTCGCGCGTATGAAGTTCCTCAAGACGGGCTCGCCGTTGGTAAAACAGTCGCGGAGGCCGAAAAGTCTGTACCCGGTGTCCGCCTCTTTGTGGAGAGGATTCGGCGCAAAGGGGGCATCTTTTCACCCCTCGGCACCACTGTCCTCGAGGCGAATGACACGGTCGCCGTGCTTGGCCGTACCGAATTCATGATCAAAGCACTTGGTCCTTCGGCGCGCGAGGTCGCTGACCCGGAACTACTGGAAATTTCAGTAGCATCCTTTGATCTTTATATCACCACCAAGACAATCGCGGGCAAGACTCTCCAGGAGATCGTTGATGGTGTCGAAGAGGCTCGCGGCGTTCTGCTACGCGGCATCACACGCGGTGGCCATGACATTCCGATCGGAACAAACACGGTCATCAAACGCGGCGACACACTCCATGTAACCGGATCTGAAGCTACAGTCGAGAAACTTGCCCCGGTAGTTGGCAGGGTGATTCACCCAACGGACGAGAGCGATTTAGCAGTGCTCGGAACAGCCATATTTGTCGGAATATTGGTCGGGGCCGTGCTCACAATACCCGTGGGCCATCTGAGAATAGCGCTGGGCACTAGCGTTGGTACTCTCCTCGCCGGGGTGATCGTTGGTTGGGCCCGGTCCGTCCGTCCTTGGTTCGGAATAATCCCAGATGCCGCGATTCTTTTTATGCGGTCGATTGGGCTGGCAGCGTTTGTGGCCATGATTGGGCTAAAAGCAGGCCCGATCTTTGTGCAGGCGGTTAGAGAATATGGCTACATCCTCTTCCTTGGAGGAATCGTGGTGACGCTCATACCTCTAATTACGGGTCTCTTCTTCGGCCGCTACGTTCTTAGACTCAACCCGGCACTATTGCTGGGAGGAATCGCGGGCGCTCAGACGATGATCGCGGGCGTCGCTGCGGTACAGGAGAAATCAGACAGCCCGGTTGCCACACTGGGGTACTCGTACACGGCGGCATTCGGTCATATCTTTCTGACGACTTGGGGAACCATTATCGTCTCTCTCATGACCTAACTCAGATCGAGGATACGGTGGCCTCTCGAAGCAGCGGGACTCTTTGACGAAACGAGCAGGAGATGTTCGAGGCCTAAACAAATGCAACTGAAACGGTCCCTCATATGGCTAACGTCTTTGCTCTTCTTGTGCTCTTCTGTGCTCGTCCTTACGCGTGCCGCACAGCACAATCGGACATTCACGGTGGCGGGACATTCTGGGGAGATCCCCGTTACCGAGATGGGAGGACGTTCCTATGTTGAAATCGAAGCATTGACCCGGCTCGCGAATGGCTCGCTCAGCTTCAGAGGCAACCAAATTGTATTGATACTGCCTCCCTCCAATGCTAATGCGACGACTGCCGCACAGGGATTTACAAAGGAATTCCTCAGGGCGAGCATCGAACAGATGTCAGTGATCAGGGAATGGCGAAGCACTCTGATCAACGCAATCCAGCGCGAATTCCCCATAACCGGCGATTGGATGACGAGCTTTAGTGACCGAGCCCAACATAACCTCAGATTAGTTTCGCTGGCCGCATCAACCGAATCGGACAAAAATGCGCTCCACCTGCTTACGAACGAATTCAACAACATGAAACAGTTGAGCGATCGATTTGTCGAGGCAAACAAATCGAGGACATACTCCCGTACCGATGCGCTAGAGAATGATCCATTAGACCGACGAATCCTGGATTGCGGGCACTCACTGGCGGCAATGGCTGCGACTGGCCAGTTTGTGGACGACGGTTCGTGCCGATAATGTTGCCAAAAACGAATCACAGCATAACGCTAAGGAGCGATGCAATGTATGTTCAATCCGCTGGACCGTCCATTTCTTATTTTTGTGGTCTCCCTGCTTATATTTTGGATTTCGGCGTGGGTCGGCGGCTGGATCCGCATGAGGCAGGGCAGCGAGAAGGAAGGCAGCCACGAGGATTTCGCATTCGTCCTGGGTGCCACCCTGACACTGCTGGGGCTTATCGTCGCCTTCACCTTTTCTATGGCCGTGAGCAGGTATGACCAGCGCAAGAACTACGAAGAGCAGGAAGCCAATGCAATCGGGACTGAGTACCAACGGGCGGACTTGTTGCCCATTGGGGACGCGGCGAAGGTCCACGCGTTGTTGAGGAGCTATCTAGATCAGCGCATACTCTGTTACAAGACGCAAGATGAGCAACAGCTTCGGCAGGTCAACGCTCAAACCGCTCGCTTGCAGATTGAAATGTGGTCTACAGTCAGCGCGCCCGCCGCGGCAAAAGCAACTCCTGTGGCGGCTCTTATTCTCGCTGGCATGAACGATGTACTGAACTCACAGGGATATACACAGGCCGCGTGGTGGAATCGCATTCCAATTGCTGCATGGGCATTGCTTATGGCTATTTCTATATTCTGTAATATATTAGTAGGTTATGTCGCCCACGGAAGGAGCGCTTTCCTCTTTCTGATTTTGCCTGTCGCCCTTTCCATATCACTGTTTCTAATAGCAGACATCGATAGCCCGTATCACGGGATTATTCGTGTGGCGCCCCAGAATTTGGAGAGCTTAGTTGAGTCTTTGCATTCGCAATGACGCTGAAGCATGCAGCAGAACTTTCTCGAACTAGTTTGGTCTCCCTAGCCATGTGTATTGCCACGCAACAGAGACATTCTGAAAATTGCCGCCGTACTTGATATAGGCGCCATTGTTGTAGCTGACCTTCATGGATTGATGCCTCGATAGAGGAACGGAGGCGGTGAAGCCCACACGGGAATTCCTTTGAAGAGTACGGGGGTTTTGCACGCCGTTAAGGCTTGTGCTCCCTCCGAACCAGCAGTTCGCATCGAGTGAGACCCACAGTCGAAGCTTAAAGTCGTAGCTGAGGTGTCCTTCAAAGGAACCTATTGGGCTCTCTGTCTGTTTGTTGGTACCAGGTGAAAACTGGTTGTGTGAGAAAAACTCAGGGTTCGTTGTGAAGAACCAGGCTCCTCCGTACCCGTCGAGGAGCCAATGGCCCCATCGCCTTGAGTAACCGAACTCGGGCTTGAAGGCCCAGCGGTTGGTTCCGAGATTGATGAGTTTTGTCGGGTCATACTGGCCCGTCAGAAGTACGACCTTCATGCTGACGCCCAGAATAGTCTTCTGGCTCCAGTTCCTGAACTCCTGAACGTTCATCGCTGGCCCGCCTCTGAGATTTACCGAAAACCGAATTGTTGCAGGCAGGAGGCCAGACCGGTACGCCAGAGTCTCCGCGCCGACTACATTCCCCCGGAAATTGCCGACACCGTATGGCAGCGAAACCAGGGTATTGGCGCTGCGTCCAAAAAAACTTAGTGAGTGCGAGTAGTTGAACACCGAAACGTTGAATCTTGCTGTCGCACCTGTAATTGGGACCGTTCCGTCAAAGGTTAAGCTTCCGTCGAAGATGGAATACGTCAAAGTGACCGCGTTGGAGTGAATCGGAGTGATGAGATAGGCGCGAGGAGCGAGGTCCTGCGGCCGGCCCATGGGAGGGAATAGACTACATGCCAGGGATAGCACGGTCCCGCATATGCCTGCAGCTAAGAACCTCATTTTCAAAAATATAGAAGCATGACCCAAAACTGCCATCTGTAAATTCTGACAGTTCTGCTCGCCGCCGACGGGCTGCAACATGATCTTGAGATGCCCAGCACTCAATTGGAGCCGGACGGCCTTACGCGGCGAACGCCGATTGTTGGCACGCGCAAGCATCGGTATCCCTCCCTCTATCAGGTCAACACGCGAGTTTGGCTTCGAGAGCTGGCAGCGAGCCTAAGAGAACGAGCAACGCTGGACGATATGCCCGACAGCGAACTCGATCGGCTGGCGCACGCGGGCTTTGACTGGATTTGGTTTCTCGGTGTTTGGCAGACGGGGCCGGCCGGTCAAAGAGTGTCCCGCGAGAATCGCGAGTGGCAGACCGAGTTCCAACAAGTGCTACCAGATCTTCGGCAAGACGACATCTGCGGTTCCTGCTTCGCGATCACCAGCTACAAAGTGCACTCCGACTTCGGTGGGGAAGTGGCTCTCGAGAGGCTTCGCCGCCGGCTGCACGAACGCGGAATGCGATTGCTGCTTGACTTCGTACCCAATCACACGGGGTTGGATCACCCTTGGGTGGAACAACACCCAGAGTTTTACGTGCGAGGTACGGAAGTACAGCTCCACAACGAACCCCATAATTACGTCCAGGTCGAGACCTCCACAAAACCGAGGATACTGGCATATGGACGAGATCCCTATTTTGTGGGCTGGCCAGATACGCTCCAACTGAATTACGCGGAGTCATCGTTACAAGAGGCCATGCAGTTGGAATTGGAGAGCATCGCCGAGAAGTGTGACGGCGTGCGGTGCGACATGGCCATGTTAATCCTTTCAGACGTTTTTGAGCGGACCTGGGGCCTGCGAATGAAGCCGTTTTGGCCTAAGGTCACCCGGTCAATCCGCTCCAGCAGGCCGGATTTCCTCTTCATGGCGGAAGTTTACTGGGACCTCGAATGGACACTTCAGCAGCAAGGTTTCGACTACACGTACGACAAGCGACTCTATGATCGCCTCCGCGACGTGCACGCGCGGCCAGTGCGTGACCATTTCCGAGCGGACGGAGAGTTTCAGCAAAAGTCGGCTCGGTTTCTTGAGAACCACGATGAGCCACGAGCAGCGGCAACATTTGCGCCGGAGACCTACCGGGCCGCCGCTGTATTGACCTATTTGTGTCCAGGTCTGCGGTTCTTCCATGACGGGCAGTTCGAAGGCCGAACGAAGAAGGTCCCCGTGCACCTGGGCCGGCGACCGACCGAGCCAGAGGAACCGAACTTGCACGACTTTTACGCTCGCCTTCTAAATTGCGTCCATAGGACGGAGACCCAAGACGGGGAGTGGCGTTTGCTGGAGGGCGCGCCGGCATGGGACGGCAACTGGACATGGGACTGTTTCGTCTGTTTCGCTTGGTATAAGCAGGGCATTCCACCGCTCATCGTGGTGGTCAACTACGCTCCGAATCAGAGCCAGTGCTATCTGCGGCTCCCGTTTGATGAAATCCGTGCACACTTCGTGCGTGCCCGGGATCTGATGACCTCGCTGGCTTACGAGCGTGACGGGGGGGAACTGGCTTCTCGCGGCATGTTTCTGGACCTGCCCCCGTGGGGTTATCACGTGTTCAGACTAGAGAGAGGAGATTTACAGCCGTGAACCAGATTGCAGAGAAAGAACGTCTTGAAGCTGTTCGCAATGAGAAAGCTCCATGGAAAAAATGGGGACCCTATCTGAGTGAGCGGCAGTGGGGCACGGTCCGCGAGGACTATAGCGAAGGGGGTGACGCCTGGAATTTCTTCACCCATGATCACGCCCGCTCGCGCGCCTACCGCTGGGGCGAGGACGGCATCGCCGGCATTTCCGATGACAAACAGCGGCTCTGCTTTGCGCTGGCCCTGTGGAACGGCAAGGATCCGATCCTCAAGGAGCGGCTCTTCGGATTGACTAACAGTGAGGGCAACCACGGAGAAGATGTGAAGGAGTACTACTTCTACCTCGACAGCACGCCGACGCACTCCTACATGAAGTACCTCTACAAATACCCGCAGGCGGCCTTTCCTTATGCCGATATTGTGGAGACGAACCGCCACCGTTCGAAAAACGACATGGAGTACGAACTCCTCGACACCGGTGTCTTCAATGACGACCGATATTTCGACGTCTTTGTCGAGTACGCCAAGGACAGTCCAGAAGACATCCTGGTGCAGATCACGGCTGTCAACCGTGGACCCGACGCCGCAGAACTGCATCTCTTGCCGACACTCTGGTTCCGCAATGACTGGTCGTCGTGGATTGCCCAATCCAATAGGGCCCCCAAGAAACCAAACCTCAGGCACATCGAAGGAACTCCGAACACGAGTGCGGTTGCGGCAGCTCATCCGCTTCTTGGTGAATTGATTCTTTCCTGCGAAGGCGACGTGCCGCTGCTATTTACCGAGAACGAAACAAACCACGAGCGGCTCTTCCCTGGACAGAAGAATGAAAGCCGTTACGTCAAGGACGGCATCAACGATTTCGTTGTGCAGGGCAACCAGGGCGCCGTGAACCCCGAAAAGCAGGGCACCAAGGTTGCTGCGCACTATCGACTGCTGGTGGCTCCCGGCCAGTCGTCAACCGTGCGGCTGCGTCTGACCGGTCAGGCCGATGCGCTCAAGAGCGGAAAAAGCAAAGCCACCGCATCCAGCTTCGGCACGGAGTTTGAAAAGGTCCTAAGCGCTCGGCTTCAGGAGGCGGACGACTTCTATCGCTCGGTGACGCCACCTTCGGTCTCCCCGGACTCAGCCAAGGTAATGCGTCAGGCCCTAGCCGGCATGCTTTGGAGCAAGCAGTTCTTCTTCTTCGACGGTGATAACTGGCTGGACGAGCACCGCTCCAACCCGCTCCATACCGGATATCGAAATTCTCGGAACTCGGAGTGGTTCCACATGCTGAACCAGGACATCATCTCCATGCCTGACAAGTGGGAATACCCCTGGTACGCGGCCTGGGACCTGGCCTTCCACACGCTCCCACTCTCCATCGTGGACTCCGACTTCGCCAAGGAGCAGATGGAGCTGATGCTCCGCACCGTCTACCTGCACCCCAACGGGCAGATGCCTGCCTACGAATGGAACTTCAGCGACGTGAATCCCCCAGTCCACGCCTTCGCGACGCTGTTTCTGCATCGCACCGAGCAGGCCCTGCACGGCGAGACAGACGTGGATTTTCTCAAGTCGACTTTCAACAAGCTCTTACTGAACTTCACTTGGTGGGTGAACCGCAAGGATCGCTTCGGCAAGAACGTGTTCGAGGGCGGCTTCCTCGGTCTCGACAACATCGGCGTCTTCGACCGCAGCGCGCCGCTGCCCACCGGCGGCCACCTAGAGCAGGCAGACGGCACCGCCTGGATGGCGCTGTTCAGTCAGAACATGCTGGAACTCGCGTTCGAAATCGCCACCCAAGACCCCACCTACGAGCCCATGATCATGAAGTTTGCCGAGCACTTCTACTACATCGGCATGGCTATGAACCGGCAAGGTCAGGACGGCATGTGGGACGAGGAGGACGGCTTCTACTACGATCTGCTGCGGCTCCCCGACGGCAGCTCGCAGAGGCTCAAGGTACGCTCGATGGTAGGGCTGCTGCCCCTGTGCGCCACCACGATTGTCGAAAAGTCGTCGCGGCAGCACATTCCGCAGACGATGGCTCGGTTGCAGGAACGCCTGCGCCGGATTCCCGAACTCAAGGAGACTATCCATCCCACGGGCCCGGGAAATTTTGGGGTAGCCGAGCGCGGGATCATGGCCCTCCTCAACCCGGAGCGTTTGCGCCGGATCCTGACCAAGATGCTCGATGAGAACGAGTTCCTGAGCCCCTACGGCATTCGCTCGCTCTCCAAGTTCCACCAGCAGCATCCCTTCGTTTTAAACGTAGGCGGCCAGGAGTACCGCGTGGACTACCTGCCGGCCGAGTCGAACACCGGCATGTTCGGCGGCAACTCCAACTGGCGGGGACCGGTCTGGATGCCGGTGAACGCCCTCATTATCCGGGCGCTGCTGAACTTCTATTTGTACTACGGCGATAATTTCAAAATCGAATGTCCGACGGGGTCCGGCAAGCTCCTGAACCTCTTCGAGGTGAGCAAAGAGATCTCTGACCGGCTGACCCGGATCTTCCTGCGCGACGAGCATGGCCGGCGACCCGTCTATGGTGGCACGGAAAAGTTCCAGAGTGATCCATTCTGGCGCGACAACATCTACTTCTTTGAATACTTCCACGGCGACAATGGTGCCGGATTGGGAGCCAGCCACCAGACCGGCTGGACCGGACTCGTTGCCCAGCTCATCCAGCTTTACGGTTTCTTAGATGCGAAGCGCATCTTGGAAATGGGCAAGCGGGCCGCGTTCACTGAGCTCGTCGAAAAAGCGCGAACCGCGGAGGCAAAGGCGATGGCGGGAGGCAAACGCTAGTAACCAAGCTTGCGAAAGACTGGCGTAACGTCTGTCTCCGGATCCGTGAGTAATCGAGACTCTAATCTAATTGTTTTCTTGCTTTAAAGGGAGGGACCTAGTATTTCTCCGGTACAAAGTGTCTTCCCTTCAGAGGAATCTGATCGTCATAACCTCCTTTGTTTTTGCGCTTTGGCAATTTCACTTTTTCCCGCGGGACTTTGCCATAAGGGATCATGCCCAATAGATGCGTGATGCAATTTAGCCTCGCTTTTTTCTTGTCGTCGGAGCGAACGATGTACCATGGTGCATGTTTGCTGTCGGTTGCTTCCAGCATTTGGTCTCGCGCACGAGAATACTCGTACCAGCGGCGAAATGACTCCAAGTCCATTGGGCTTAGCTTCCATTGACGAAGCGGGTCTCTAATGCGAGCTTCAAATCGGCTTTGCTGTTCCTTCTTGCCAACTTCCATCCAGTATTTGATAAGAATGATCCCAGCATCCACGATGTATTTCTCAAACTCGGGGCAGAGTTTCAAGAACCTTCGATGCTGCTCTTTGGTGCAGAAACCCATCACGCGTTCTACTCCAGCGCGGTTGTACCAACTTCTGTCGAAGATGACGATTTCCCCGGCACCAGGAAAATGTTGCATGTAACGCTGCATGTACATTTGGCTTTTTTCGCGGTCGGACGGCGCGGGCAGCGCTACTAAACGGAAAACACGGGGACTAACGCGCTCCGTGATAGCGCGAATTGTGCCGCCTTTACCGGCAGCATCACGTCCTTCGAAAACGACAATCACTCGAAGTTCTTTGTATTTGATCCAGTCCTGAAGCTTGCAGAGCTCCGCCTGCAGCTGCCCAATCTCCTTTTCATATTCCCTGCGCTTCAATCGTCCATTATTGTTGCCATTTTCCTTCTTCGCCATCGAAAATCACTCCTTGCTTCGTAGAGGCTTTGAATTACTGCTGGCCAAAATCGCGGCCTTCACTCCTCGTCCCACACTCAATCATTAACAGTTGACATACACGGGCAACGGGCAAGAGTCACAGCCAGCTTGCAATTTCCCTGCGAGAAAACGCCTGCCCACGCTGTTTTGGCAACCAATAACGTACAAGCCGAATCGAGGTGCATGCGCAACTGCCAGACGGGGTACTCTCTAAATTGTTTTTCGAGTGAGAACCCCTCGAACGCAACTGGAGGCCCCAATTTGTCAAACAAAGACTGCAACGCTGACCATCAAGAAAGGCGTGTCACGACTGGTTACTTCCTAGTGTTCGGTGGAAAGTTTTTAAACGATTTCGATACGAGTTCACTGACTTCTTTATCTAAGTGGCGTATCGCCTTGTTGGGATCACGAAATGTCTTGTTGTATTTCGTTTCCCACACGATTTTCCCGGGCTCGTCAGTAACGTAGAAATCGATTTGGCCATTTACCTTGAGCCATGTGGCTGGAGCCAGTGCCGGGCCGTTACCTAACCCGTACGTCGGAGCGCGATCGGTTGGACCAAGAGGAGTGGAGTTCGCCTGTGCCTGACCTCCAGCACTGAGCTGCATGTCTGCGCCTCCATCATAGTAAATGTAGAAATCCGGTTTGTCTTTGACTTCCGCAAAACCCCTCGCGATGAGGGTTTGGTTCACGGCCTTAACTATCTTGAGATCCATAATCTCATTGGTATCAGGGTGCTGGTGTGTCATGAGGTGGTTTTCCCGCCAGGCGTAACGTTTGTGTCCAGAAAAATCGAAGTTCTTGTCGAATGTAGTGGAGGTCTTCTGAGCAAAAGCGATCGGTGCCGTTAGCATTGCCAAAGACAATAGGCTCAGGTGGAAGGCTCGATTCCGGAAAAGCGACACATTTGTTTGGTTTCTCAGGAGCTTCGTGAGACGCGGAACCGTTTTCGCCACGTATGCTGCCCACAAGTTCTTGCGCGGACTCATGTAATCGGTCATCGCTGTTGTTTCCTGTGGGCCGAGCCCTATTGTCTCAAGACTCGGCGACGGCGGAGGCTAATATTAGTCCGCGTCCACTTTCACGAAGCTGTACTTGGCGCTGAACTGGATACGGGGTGCATTTGCCTTCTGACCATCCTGGCGCATGATCCAACCATATAGAAACTCCGCACCGATATTGACCGAACCGAAGGGATTCCAGATCAGGTTGGTTCCGGTGTACGTGCCGTGATTGTAAGGGATAAACGAGGACGATGCGGCCAGGGCAAAGTTGGAATTGTTTACCGCGGCGTAAGAATAAACCGCGCTGGACCGCAGAGTTTTCTGCCAGTAGTGTTGATAGGCTGCTTCGACACCGACCGCCGGAGTTGCCTTGAGAGAAGTGGATGATGATGCTTCTGCGTCAATCCCTAGACCCGAGGTGTCCTGGATATATCGCGAGATCCCGTGCCCTGCGGCAACCGCAAAGATTACATTGTCCTTCCCGAAAGTCTTCGCACCCAGTGACGTGTTTATGCCCCAGCCAAACACGGAATCTGTTTTCGCGGTCGGACCTGTTCCGACAGACGCCGCGATAGAACGGAACACGGCTGCGACCTGGAAATGGCCACGCTCGAATTCCTGCCGAAGACGAATCACCCCGTCTGGACTGGGAGCATTGGGCTGGGCTGAGAATTGTGATGTTTTGAAAGCGACATCGGAGCTGGGCTTTTCCACTGAAACATATAAAGTCGTGCTTGGGCTGAGGGCAAATCCATAGCGCAACTGCGGATTACGAACGCTGACCATGCCATTTGGACCCTGGAAATCCAGCGTGTCAGGAAATCCGTCAGGATCCATAAAGTTTGAGAATGTTTGCCCTAAGAGGAAGTTCTTCACCTGTCCGTAAGCGTGGCGCAGCCTCGGTGTCGTCGAATTAGTTCCGAACAAGTCGCCTTCCAAATAGAAACGCGCATCTCCAACCTTGGTCGCGGGCACACGGAAGTCCAGACTCAGCCTCGTCGGCCGAATGGAAACAGTCGCGTTGTTCACGCCAGTGGGTGGCGGGATGACAAACGAAGAGGGAACGAACGATTCGGTGTTCCCCGCAGGCTTTAAGTCATAAATGAAGTCAGACTTGAAGTAGCCCCCAATCTTAAGGAGCGTTTGCGTCCCAAGCAAACGAAAGAATCCGTGATATTTCGGATCGAGCGGTACGTTATCGAAACGCGCCGCGGCAAGCGTGTCCTCAGAAAATTCCTGGTAGGTGGCCGTGGCTCCTCCTACCTGCTTCGAGGGCGGAGCCGGAGGAAGAGGCTGCGTCGTTTGAATCGTACCCTCTTGCGTACCGGACGGAGCCGCTGGAGCGACTGCGGATTCCGCAGCCTTGCTGCTCTCTAATTCGCCAAGTCGCGTTTGCAGTTTGTTCATCTGCGCGCGCAATTCATCGAGCTGCTTGCGCAACTCTTGTACGTTTTGATTGGAAGAATCCGACTGGGCCGTGGCGCCCATCGGGAGGAAAGCAACGCTAAGCAAAGCTATTGTCAAGCATATAGACCTTCGGTTCTTCACTGTTGTCCACCTCTCCTCGGGCACGTAGCCGGTCTTCGCGCCTTCAAACCAACCTTCTTGGCATGGGCACAACATTTAAGTAGCAGCAACCCGAGCAAAGTTGCGGCATCGCTACCAGCATTTCTAATTACATAGGCTGCAAAAACGGTGTTGGGGCGACAACTGTCACTTCTTACAGCGAGGGAACCTAAGATCTGCGGAAGACGCCGGCTGGGCGGGAGTCGAGGTGATCATTGCTTCAGGAAATCACGGGGCTGTTGCTTGAGGAAAACCCATGTCCCAGGTCTTACGCTCGCGCAGCCCTAGAACTAGAACTAAGAGGCACAAGGGCGCGAATTACAGTGCCAAGTCCGGTCTGGGAATCGATGGAAAGCTCCCCATGGACCAGTTTCAGCCTTTCCCTCATGCTGGTGAGGCCCAGCCCTCGCCCCCTCATTGCCTCTTCGGGACTAAAACCGATGCCCGCATCGCGTACGCTCAGCTCGATTCCGTTCGATGCGCCTCTGAGCCATGCTTCAATGCGCTGTGTTCCGCTGTGCTTGATAGCATTCTGCAGACTTTCTTGCAAGATCCGAAAGAGACAAAGCGCGATCTCCTGTTGCAGGTCCTTCGGTATGCCTTCGGAGTGAAAGTCAATCTGCACTCCATGCTGGTCGGATAACTCTCTGCAGAAACTGGAGGCCGCCGCCGCGATGCCCAGGTACTCCAGCTTTGAAGAGTGTAGCCGGTGCGATAGGGATTGAATATCGCTACCGAGACCTGAGACTTGATCGAGTATTTCATCGAGGGGCTGGATGACTGCCGGGCCCAGAGCGGGAAAATCTTGCTTCAAGCGCTCCAGATTCACTGACACTAAGGCAATTTGCTGATTGATGTCGTCATGAAGCTCTCGCGCGATCCACGTACGTTCCTGCTCATGGGCCTCGATTAGCTTGCGGCTCATGTCGGACAGAGCCTCTTGAGCCAGTTTGCGATCGGTGATGTCGATACACGAGCCGATGTAACCTGCGAACGAGCCGTCACCATTTAACCTGGGCAGACCCTGATCCAGCATCCATCGATATTCCCCATCATATCGCCGCAAGCGATACTCCATCTGGAAAGATTCCTGCCGATCGAAGGCATTCGCGTAGGTCTCCCAACAGCCTTGTAAATCATCCGGGTGGACCCCTTGCATCCAGCCGTTTCCGAGTTCCTCTTCAAAACGTCGACCGGTGAACTGCAGCCAAGGTGAGTTGAAGTATGTGTATAACTTATCGCCGCCTGCCATCCAGATCATCACTGGAGCGGTATCCGCGACAAGGCGGAAGCGCTCTTCGCTTTCTTGGAGCACGGTCGCAGCTTCCTTGCGCTCTGTGAGATCAACGAAGCTGACAATGTTGGTATTTCGGAGCGGGGAGAAATGAAACTCGATGAAGCGGCTCGACCCGTCCTTGCAGCGAACAGTTGCCTCCATGGGGTTGATTTCATTTCTATTTTTGAGGGCTTCTTCTACCCGCACATCCCATTGTGCTCTTATCGAGTTGCGATAGGCTTCATCGGGGTACGCAAGTGGCCACCAGTGGGCCACGTCGGGTACATCGTCTAACGTGTACCCGAGAAGACTGGTGAACCGATCATTCATCATGATGACTCGCTG
>Ga0137382_10000631_pt1 | contig 14694 bp, 18 predicted proteins | sample SagtaG_15_FD_104816 | JGI IMG/M metagenome (GOLD analysis project Ga0137382, IMG submission 104816) | Vadose zone soil microbial communities from Sagehorn Ranch, Mendocino, California, USA - Sage2_R_20_16 metaG | ecosystem: Environmental > Terrestrial > Soil > Vadose zone | place: USA... | reverse complement strand
ATCTTCATTCGACGTGCCGCAGCGCCTGCACGACGGGGAGGCGCGCCGCGCGCAGCGCGGGCACGAGCCCGCTCGCGAGCATCAAGAGCAGCGCGATCACCCCACCCAGCGCGAGCGTGGCGCCGTTGACGTCGAAGCCCGGCAGGAACCCGGCGCCGTTGAAATTCGTCGCGCGGTACAGCAGCTTCGCGCCCCCCAGGCCGAGGACGGCGCCCGCCAGCGTGATCACGCCGGCCTCGAGCATCACCAGCCCGAACAGCCGGCGGTCGGAGAAGCCGATCGTCTTGAGCACGGCCACCTCGCCGGTGCGCTCGCGCGCGCTCATCATCATTGCGTTGGCGGTGACGAGCAGGATCGCGAACACCACGGCCATGCCGATCGTGTTCATCAGCAGGCTCACGTTGCCCCACATGGTGGCGAAGCTCGCGTTGAACGCCTGCTCGGTGCCGGTCTTGGTCGCCGCGCTCGAGTTCCGGAACTGGTCGTCCACGAGCTTGGCGATCCCGGCCGCGTTGTCCGGGTTGTCGATCTGCAGGATGTACCAGCCCACGATGCCGGCGCGCTGCAGGCGCTCGTCGAAATAGTCGTGCCGGAAGATCAGCATGTCGTCGTTGATCACTCGATCGGAGGGTGTGTAGACGCCCCGGATCGTGAAGGTCCAGTCACCGCTGAAGATCGTCCCCTGGATGGTGACGTCCTGGCCCAGACGCCACCCGAACACGTCGAGCAAGCGCTTGCCCACGATCGCGGACGAGCGCTCGCGGAGAAATGCTTCGCGCTGCTCCGCCGGCAGCTGGATCTCCGGATACATGGCGAGGTACGACGCCGGATCGACGGCGAACGTCGCGAAGAAGCGCTTGCCATCGCCGTAGCGCCCGCCGAACCAGTTGGCCCAGCTCACCGCCTGCACCCCGGGCAGCGTCCGCAGGCGGCCGGCGTAGGCGACGGGCAGGGGGAACACGATGCCCGTGGCGTTGGTCACCACGAGGCGGCGCGCGCTGCCGAATTGCGCACCCGCGGCGATGGTCGTGACCACGGTGCGGAGCGAGGCGAACAGGAAGAGCGCCAGCGCGACGCTCGCCGCGGTGAGGAACGTGCGGCGCTTGTGGCGGCCGAGATTGGCCAGCACGAGCGGGAGGTATCTCACGAGGTCACCGCCGCGCGCTCGATCAGCACGCCCTTCTCCAGGTGGAGCACGGTTTTGGCCTGCTCCGCCGCGTGCGCGTCGTGCGTCACGATCACGATCGTCTTGCCGAACTCACCGTTCAACCGGCGCAGCAGCGCGAGCACCTCCTGCGAGCTCTTGGCATCGAGCTGCCCCGTCGGCTCGTCCAGCAGGATGAGCGTCGGATCCGCGACGATCGCCCGCGCGATGGCCACGCGCTGCTCCTGCCCGCCGGAGAGCTGGCGCGGGTAATGGTGGATCCGGTCGTCCAGGCCTACCACACCGAGCGCGACGCGCACCCGCTCCTCACGCTGCGGCTTCGAGAGCCGGGTGAGCAAGAGCGGCAGCTCCACGTTCTGATACGCGGTCAACACCGGCAGCAGGTTGAGCTGCTGGAACACGAAGCCGATGTGCCTGGCCCGCCACGCCGCGAGCTGGCCCGCCGTCATGACGTGCACGGCCGCTCCCGCCACCTGGACCGTACCGCTCGTCGGCCGGTCGAGGCCGGCGATGAGGTTGAGCAGCGTGGACTTCCCCGAGCCCGACGGCCCCATCAGAGCGGTGAAGCTGCCCTCGGCGACGTCGAGCGAGAGGCCGGTGAACACGTCGATGCGCTGCGTGTCGCGCTGGAAGCTCTTGTAGACGTCGCGGATCTGTACGAGGGCCATGTAGGAGTCGGGGGTCAGGGACCAGGGGTCAGGGTGTCGGCTGTACGCGCAGGCCGGCCCGCGGGGTTTCGACGCCACCCACCAGCAGCAGCTCGCCGCCCGAGAGGCCGGAACGGATCTCGCGGAACTCCCCGCTCACGGGACCCGCCTGGACGACGCGGGGCTCGAGCCGGCCGTTCCGCACCAGCCACACCACCGTCTGACCGTCCCGCTCGCGCACGGCGCCGGCCGGGACGCGGATCCGCAGCGGGGCGGGCGGCGCGGCACCACGCGCCGCGGCCGGGCGCTCCGGCTCGAGGAAGTCCACGCGCGCACCCATCTCGGGCAGGATGCGGGGGTCGTGGTCCAGAATGCTCACCTTCACCTGCACCGTCGCCCGCTGGCGGTCGGCGGTGGGCACGACCTGGCGAACCTGGCCGCCGAACGAGGTATCGGGATACGCGTCGAGCGTGATCCTGGCCGGCTGGCCGTGATGCACGCGGGCAATGTACGCCTCGTTCACGTCCACTTCGACTTCGAGGGTGCGCAGGTCCGCCATCGTCACCACCGCGCCGCGCGTCAGCCCGCCGCCCACCGAGGGTGCCACGACCTCGCCCACCTCGGCCTCCTTGCGCAGCACCGTGCCGCTGAACGGCGCGCGGATCAGCGTGTTCTCGAAGCTCGCCTGCGCGAAGCGCAGGGCGGCCTCGGCGGCCTCGATGCGGGCCGCCGCCGCGCGGGCGCGCGCATCGGCCTGGGCGGCGCGGCTCTCGGACGCATCCACATCCTGCTGCGACACCAATTGAGCGTTCTGCGCGCGGATGTCCTGGACCCGACGTGCCTCGCGCTGCATTTGGTCGCGGTCCGCCTGCGCCTCGATCAGCTGGGCCCGGGCATTCGCCACGCCCGCCTCGGCCTGCGCGACCTGCGCCCCGTAGTCCGCGTTGTCGAGGCGGGCAATCACGTCACCGCTCTTCACCTCCGACCCTTCGCTTACGGCCAGATACGCGAGCCGGCCCGGGACCTTGGAGGATACCGACGCCCGGGTGCGCGCGACCACGTAGCCGTTCGCCGTGACCGCCGTGGCTCCTCCCCCAGCGGCCCCGCCGGCGGCGTCGAGCGGGGTGACGACGACGGTCTGGACCGGCACGGCCGCGCCGCGCCGCACCACCAGCACGACCGCGGCGATCAGCCCGGCGGCCACGGCGGCGAGGATGAGGCTGCGGCGGAACGCGCGCCGCACCCCCGGCGGGGTGTCGCGATCGAGGCGGAGCTTGCCGAGGTCGTGCACGGATGTGGTCATCGGGCCCGGAGAATGTAAGAGCACGGCGACGGCACGCCAAGGCTTGACGCGCGCCCGCGGCCGGCGCGTATTCGTGCTGGTGTTGACTCCGCGCACCCGGTTCGTCGCCGCCCGCGTGGCGTACGTGGCGGTCGTGCTCGTCGCCACGGTGACCGAGCTCCACTTCTCACCCGATCTCGCTGCCGCCCTCCAGCGGCTGGCGCGGGCGTTCACGCCCTCCCTCGGCTGGCGTGACGCGATCGACGGCCTGCGCAACGCGGCGCTGTTCGGCGGGCTCGGCGTCGTGTGGGTCGTCACATCCCCCTCGGGCCGAGTGCGCGCCGAGATCTGGCGCGCGACGCTCGTCGCGCTCGCACTCAGCGCGACCGTGGAGGGGCTGCAGGTCTTCTCGCCCGTGCGTACCGCGAGCATCGTGGATGTCACGACCAACACGCTGGGCGCGCTCGGCGGCGCCGTCTTCATGGCCCTGCTCGTCACGGCCGTTGTGCGAGCCCGGGACGGGCACTTCCTCCTGGGAGTGCCGACGTTTCTTCTGGCGGGTGCGTACGGCCTGGCCACGCTGTGCGAGGCGGTGACGCCGTTGTTTCGGTCCGATCGGCTCCCGGGTGTGGAGGGAGGTCCACTCACGCTGCTGGATACGATGCTCGATCGCTCAGTCCCGCTGCGGCCTGGTGAAGTGCCGCTGTTCGACGTGGTGCTGTTCGCGCCCGCCGGATTTCTCGTCGTGGCGTGGCTGATCGAGCGGATGGGGAGCGCACGGCGCGTCTGGCCCGCGGTGGCGGCCGCCGGCGCGGGACTCGCGTTCGCCGCGGAGTTGATTCACGGAACGTTCGGGCTCTCGATCCGGTGGGAGGCGGCGGCGACCCACGCGCTCGCCGTAGGGGCGGGCGCCTGGGCGGCCCAGCGCTGGCTCCCGTCGCTGCGACACGCGCTGCGCGGCTGGCCGCGGGCGCGCGCCGCCATCGCCGGCTACGCGGCGCTGCTCGCCGTGTGGGGGTGGCGCCCGTTCCTCCCCAAGACCGACGCCGGCGCCATCGCCCAGCAGCTCACCGCGGCGCACCTCATGCCGCTCGCGTCTCTGTCCGGGCGAGTGGACGTGTTCAGCGCTTTGCACGTCGCGCAGCAGTTTCTGCTCTATCTGCCGCTCGGGAGCGTGCTCGCCGTCTGGCCGCTGCGCCGCCCGCCGCACCTCTGGCCGGCGGTGTGGCTGGCCGTCGGCATCGAGGCGGGACACATCGTGATCGCCGAGCGCTTCTTCGATGTGACCAACGCGCTGGTGGCGTGCGCGGGGTTGGGAATCGGGTGGCTCGTGGTGCAGCGCTCCGGATACGCGCCGCACGGGGATGCATCGGGGCGCCGCTAGAAAAGGACCAGCTTCCCCCCGCCCGTCAACACAATCGTGAGATTCATCACGAGCAGCATCAGGTCGTAGTGCCAGCCGTGGCCGCCCCAAAAGCCGCTCTTCCACACGAAGATCTTCTTCTGTATCGCGCCGAGCATAATCAGGATCAGCCCGATGGCGGCGAGCTGCGTCAGGATCCCGAGCGCCACGCCAGTGCTGCCGAGTAGCTCCGCCGTACCGAGAAATACGGTGAAGCGCGGGCTCATCCCGATGCTGTGCGAGCGTGCCACAGGGTCCTTGACATGATTCAGGCCGCTCGCGAAGAACACCACGGCGACCATGAGCCGCAGCAGCAGCAGCCCGAGGTCGCCGAACCGCACCACCGCGGGAAAGACGACGTGCATCAAGCGGGCGCGTGCGTCCTGGCGGCGCCCTCCGCGTGGGCTTCGACGAACCACAGCCACTTGTCGACGCCGCGCGAGATCTCGGTGCAGATGTCGGTCGAGTCCGCGTCCCCCAGCTCGTCCGTTTCGTCGATGGCGCGGCGGATCCGTTCACCGAAGCTGGCCAGCGCGTTGGACAGGGCCCAGACGTGCTCCTCGCCGGTCGAGATGTTGATGGGGTACTGCGGCAGCTCGGATCGCTCGGCCACGATCGCGCCGGTCCCTTCCGCGATGCCGCCCAACTGAATTACGCGCTCGGCCAGAAGGTCGACGTACTCGAGCGCGGCGTCATGCAGCTCGTCGAACAGCTTGTGGAGCGCGATGAACTGGGGACCTTTCACGTTCCAATGCGCCTGCTTCGTCTGCAACTGGAGGTCGATCGCGTCCGCCAGCCGCTGGTTCAAGAGGTCGATCACCTGACCGCGAGTCGATTCCGGGATGTCGTTGAGCGTCGGGTGCGTGGTGCCGGCCATGGCAGAACTCCGTGTCTCGTTGAAGTGTGGGGCGTATTTAATCGGGCCGCGGCGGGTGCCGCCGCAGGCTCGCGGTCGCGTCGTCGATCCGGCCGATGTAGGCGCGGATCACCTCGCTGTGCGCGCGTCGCGGGACGACGTAGTGCGGATCGTCGGGGCGCGAGCTGCGCAAGTCGTCAACCATCAGGTCCCCGCCGTGCGCTTCGACCGCGAGCTCGAACCGCTCCACCGCCGCGAGCAGGTTGGCGAGGTCGTCCGAATCCTCGGCCCCGGTCACCGCGATGCCGCGCTGCCGCAGCCGGTCGGCCACCTCGGCGGCCGCCGCGGCTTGCTCCTCGGCGCGGTGGGGGTCCAAGCTGCGTTCCAGGTCCTCGTATCGGTCCATGGGTCTCCTCCGTGTTGCACAAGCGTCACGGGGTCGCCGGCTGTTCCCGACGGGTCAAACCCCTCCCCTTGCGCCCAAGCATACCTGCCGGAATGTTCCGAAAGGTAGCTCGGTGCCAAGCCATGACGAGCCGGCTCAAACGTAGTCTCTGATTGGCCAAGGAGCGACTCATGATTCCCGCGCAGATCGCCGCTGCCGTACAGCATCACTGGTGGCTGTTCTTGCTCCGCGGCGTCGCCGCGCTCGCGTTCGGCGTGCTCACGCTGGCGTGGCCCGGAGCGACCCTCCTCGTCCTCATGGCGTTCATCGCGGCGTACGCGCTGGTCGACGGCATCGTGGCTCTCGTGTACGCGTTCCGGCTGCGCCCAATGTTCGATCGCTGGTGGATGCTGCTCGTGCAGGGCCTGATCAGCGGCGCCTTCGGCGTGCTGGCGTTCATCTATCCGAGCCTGTCGCTGGCGTACATCGTGGTATCGGTGTCGCTGTGGATGCTGATGGCGAGCATCGTGCAGTTCCTGCTGGCGCGAGCCCAAAGGGCGATGGGTGCAGCGCCGGGCTGGAGCGTGCTCGGAGGCTTCCTCACCCTGGCGCTCGCTGCGGCCGCGGTCGCTTATCCGCAACTGACGGTGACGACCGTGCTGGCGCTGATCGCGTGGTTCGCGCTGGCGCTCGGGGCGGTGCACCTCGTGGTGGCGTTCCGTGTCCGGTCGTTGGCGCGGACGCTCACGACCGCCTGAGGGCTCGCCGGCTCCCAGCCCTGGCCGAGCGAAACCACCGCCCACACCTGCCGCGCGACGCTCGACGGCGTGCGAGTATCGGCGTGAGCAGCGGGTCACCGGCGTCCGAGACCGACGTCGAGGCGTAGCGTTACCGCCGCCAGCTGCTCCCGGCGGGAGATCGCCCCCTGAGCCGGAAAGTCATAGCGCTCGAGCGAGTACAGTGCGCCGAGCGTGGCTCCCCGCCGCCGGATTTGCAGCCCCGTGGCGGCGGTGACGGCGACGTCGGGTCGTGGCAACCCGCTCACCGACACCACCGGCACCACGGCGGCACGAGTCACGCCGGTGATCGTGCCTCGGGCGAACGCGAACCGCACTTCCGCACCGACGTCGACCAGGGTCCAGCCCTGACGGGCGATCACCGATGAATAGGCGCGGCGCTGCGCGCCGGCTCGGAAGGTGAGCCAGGGAGCGGCGCGAACGCCTGCTTCGAGCCCCACCTCCCCCACGTCCCGATCCACCGCACCCGGCGTGGCGGCATTGAGCCAGCCCCCCTGCACGCGGAGTGCCAGCTCCACCCTCGCGCCGAGGCGTACGCGCGCACCACCGCCCAGGATGGCTCCCCTCGAGCGTTCCACGCCATACCCTACATCCACGCGGTGCTCGGCCAGCGACAACGAAGCGAACGGGGTCACGGCGCGTTGCGCCGCCGTCGGGCCGGCGCTGAGCGCGATGCCGAAGGCTCCCAGGCCGATCGCCGCCACCGCCCGGCTCAGGGACCGATTCCCGCCGCCGGCGTCACCAGCAGCACCGTCGCGGCGGTCTTGGCGGAGTTGCGGGCCTTGATCGCTGCGTTTTGCCCGGCGCGCTCGGCCCGCCGCTGGGCGTTCGCCACGATGTTTCCGGGGATGTCCGGATGACGTCGGTCACCGGCGAACGCCACGGCACCGGTGACGACAGCCGCTCCCGCGAGCACCGCCGCGCCGGGCTTCAGGCTCCCCCCGAGATGCCGGCTTGCCAGACCGTTGGATATCAGGAGGGCCGTCCCCGCCACGACGAGCCCTCTGAGCAAGTCACGCGTCGCCGCCGACCGCGAGAACTGCTCGGGAACGAGGTCGCGAGCCGTGAGGTCGGGCAGCGTATCCTCCAGCGGAGCCACCTCGTGCCGGATCTCGAAATAGATGACGGCCGAATCCGCTCGTCTGGAGAGTTGGCTGCTGCCGGTGATCCGAAGCTCGTAGCGCCCGGCAGGTGCCAGGTGGCGGTCCGCCAGCAGCCCGTCCCAGGCGACGTCCCGCGGCCCGTCGCTCACGCCTCGAAACAAGCGCAGAGCCGAGTCCGAGCTGACGGGACGCAGCTCGAGGTCAACCAGTCCGGCGTGCGTCGTCACGACGGTGAAGGTCAGGCGGTCCGTCCGCGGGTCGATCCGCGCGGAGGCGACCGGTCGCACCGCTACCGCAAACGTGAGTCGCCGAGCCTCTCCAAACAGACGGAGTTGCGCGGGTGTGAACACGGCCGCATCGAGGTCCGCGAACGGGTCCCGCTCGATTGCGGCCCGGAAGTACAGCGTTGCGGAGTCGCCTTTTCCCACCAATGCAAGACAGGCTCCCAGGTACTTGTAGGCGGCCACGCGTTGGGCCGCCGTCACCTCGAACGGCCAGCTGGGCGACACGACCTGGCGCAGCAGCGGCAGGGCGCGCTCCACGTCCAGACGCTCGTAGAACGCGGACGCCTGTTGCAGCAGATCCTGCGTGCTGCCCTGCGCTGCGAGCCGCGGGACGACGCCGCCAGTCAGCGCGAGTACCAGGACGAGACGCTTCACGTGCCACCGTCACGACTGCGCAGGGCGATGCGCCCGAGTCGCAGCGTCTCGCCCCGCGGCACCACGATGCTGGTGTCGAAGGTTTGGTAGCCCGGCGCCCGGACGCGCAGGCGGCGGGGCCCGGCTGCGACTTCCTGATCGAACACGCTCCCAACTCCGAGCCGGCGGTCGTCGATTAGGATCTCGGCATCGGGAGGGCTGGTGAGCATTCTCAGCTTCCCGGTGGGGCTCGGAGCGCGTAGGCTCGGGGGCCGTGCCGCAGCGGGCGCGGGCGCGGCGGTCAAACCCGGAGTCGGAGGTGTTGCCGGGGTGCCGCCGGCACGGCTGATCTACCAGGGCGCTCCGGCTGCCACGCTGGCGACGGCGCCTACGGCCGCTAGCCGGGCACGCTGCCGCCACGGCCTGCGGCGTCGGGGTGGGGCCGGGAGGCCCATGGCCAAAGTCGGGCTCTCCGGTAGCGCGGAGAGCAGACGCGTGGCGACCTTCCCCACCGGCAAGCCGGCGGCCAGCGCGCGCAGCGTCCGCTCCCCCTCCCGGCGATCCGCTTCGGAGAACGGGATCGCCTCCACCGCGGCGAGCATGTCGCGGGTCGACGTGTAGCGGGCGCCTGGCTCCTTAGCCAACGCGACATGCAGCACGTCGATCAGCGCGCTCGGCACGTCGTCGCGCACCAGCCGCACGTCCGGCACAGGCGTGAAGAAGTGATGGTGCATGATGCCGGGCAGCGTGTCGGCGTGGAACGGCACCGCGCCCGTCAACATCTGAAAGGCGACGATGCCGAGCGAGTATTGGTCGCTTTGCGGGCCCGCTCGGCGGCCGGCGCACTGCTCCGGGCTCATGAAGGGGGGCGTGCCGATCACGGTACCGTCGGCCGTGAGGGTCACATCGGAAGACCGCAGGGCGACTCCGAAATCCGACACCATGACGCGCCCGTCTCGATCGACCAGGATATTCGCGCCCTTCAAGTCACGGTGCACGATGCCGCAGTCGTGGGCGTACGCGGCGGCGCGGCAGGTGCCGCGCAGCACGTACACCACCACCGGCACGGGCAGCGCGCCTTGCGCGTCGATGATGACGTCCAGGGACTTCCCCTCGATGAACCTCATCGCAATGTGCAGAACCCGACCCACCTGCCCCACCCGATACACGGGTATGATGTTGGGGTGGTCGAGCTCGGCCACCATACGCGCTTCCCGCTTGAACCGCTCGACCGCCCGGGTGGTGAGCCCGAGTTCGGGCGGCAGGATTTTCAAGGCGACCGTGCGGCCGAGCCCGATCTCGGTCGCCTTGAACACCACTCCCATTCCGCCGCGCCCCAGCTCGTGCTCGACTTCGTACTCGCCGGCGAGCACCATCCGGACGCGCTGCAGCAGCTCGTCCTGGTTCTCGTCGGGGAGCACCAACGTGGCCTCGAGCGGGTCCGAGGTCCGCGTGCCGCAGCGAGCGCAGAAGCTCGCGTCCGGCGCCACGCCGGCGCCGCATTTGAAGCACTTGCCCGTCACGGTCTCACGTGGAGGGCCTGGGCGAGCGTCGGCGCAGTCGCCGAATCGGCGAGCATCGCGCTCTCCAGGCGGGCCGTGAGCGTCGCGTTGCCCGTCTTACGACCGATCAGCGAATCGGCCCCAGGAGTCAGAGCGACGATGGACGTGTCGGATAACGTGATCCTGAGATGCGGCCGGGACAGGGTCGCGCCCCCGACCTGAACGACGACTGCGAACGCGATCGTGGAGTCGAGCCGGATGAAGGCGTCGCCCTGGTACACCAGGGTCACCGCCTGGGCGCCACTCGACTGAAAGACGTCTACCAGCCCACATGCCACCGCAGGCACCGTGAGGAGAACCGCGAGCACGAGCCGCAGCGCAGCACGAGAAGGTCGCATGGCACAATACCTTACGACGGCGGCTCCAAATTGGGAATCATCCGAGAGATTGCAAGGGAGGCGGTCACCCGCATGCCGCAATCTAGTGCCCACTCTATCGGAGCGGACCGGCCCGCTTGAGCGGGCACCGCTCGCCCCATAGCATTCGCGCTGTGACCATTCGCCTGGTCGTCTTGCTCACCTTTAGTACACTCGCCGGATGCCGGAGCAGCCCCGCCGCTTCGACCAACGGCGGTACGCCGCCCCCGGCCCCGCCCCCGCCCCCGCCCCCATCGTCCGGCGCCCCCACCGTGCACGTGCAGGGCACGCGACTGGTGGACTCCCTCGGACAGCCGGTCCGGCTGCGCGGCGTGAACCGCTCCGGGGCCGAGTACGCCTGCGCGCAGGGCTGGGGCATCTTCGACGGACCGGCGGACTCCGCGTCGGTGCAGGCGATCGCCTCCTGGAAGGCGAACGTGGTGCGCGTGCCCCTGAACGAAACGTGCTGGCTCGGCATCAACGGCGTGGCCCCCGCCTATTCGGGGGCCACCTACCAACGTGCCATCGCCAGCTACGTCGCGCTGTTGAACCGCGCTGGGCTCGTGGTCATTCTGGACCTGCACTGGACCGCCGACACGGGCAAGGCGCTCGGCCAGGCACCGATGCCGAACCGCGCTCACACCCCGGAGTTCTGGAGACAGGTCGGGACGGCGTTCAAGGGCAACGACCGCGTCGTCTTCGATCTTTTCAACGAGCCGTTTCCCGACAGCAACGCCGACACGCCGGAGGCGTGGCGCTGCTGGCGGGACGGCGGGACATGCCGCGGCATGAGCTTTCAGGCGGCCGGGATGCAGGAGTTAGTCGATGCGGTCCGCGGCACCGGAGCCACAAACGTGATCATCGTCGGTGGCGTCCAGTATGCTGCACGGCTGTCGCATTGGCTCGCGAACAAGCCGAGCGATCCGCTCAACAACCTCGCCGCCTCGTGGCACATCTACAACTTCAGCTGGTGTAATACGATCGCATGCTGGGATGCGGATGCGGCGCCGGTAGCACAGCAGGTGCCGCTCGTGCTTGGAGAGCTGGGCCAAAACGACGGCGCCAGTGCGTTCGTCACGGCTCTGATGGACTGGATGGACGCCCGGCAGGGGAGCTACCTCGCCTGGGTGTGGGACGTGTGGCACGATTGGTCGGACCTGATCACGAGCTACGATGGGACCCCGACGGGGTACGGCCAGACGTTCCGGACGCGTTTCGGGTCGTAGACCTATACCACGCACCAGGAGGTGAAGGCATGCACGCTCGGTACGGATTCGCGATGACCGCCGTCTTGCTCACCCTGTCGCCGGGAAGCGCCACCGTGAAGACTCGTGAGATCGAATACCGCCTGGGCGACACCGTGCTGCAGGGATTCATCGCCTGGGACGACGCCGCGCCGGGGAAGCGACCCGGCGTGCTGGTGGTGCACGAGTGGTGGGGGCACAACGAGCACGCGCGCAACCAGGCCCGGCGCCTTGCGGAAGCCGGGTATGTGGGGTTCGCGCTGGACATGTACGGCAAGGGCAAGGTCACGACCCATCCGCAGGACGCGCAGGCGTTCGCCAGCGAAGCCACCAAGGATCCGGCCGTGGTCGTGGCCCGGTTCAACGCCGCGCTCGAGCAGCTGAAGCGCGATCCCCACGTCGATACCACTCGTATCGCGGCGATCGGCTATTGCTTCGGGGGCGCGGTGGTGCTCGACATGGCGCGCGCGGGCGCGCCGCTGGCGGCGGTCGTGACGTTCCACGGCGCGCTCGCCACCAAGGCGCCGGCGCAGCCCGGCAAGGTCAAGGCCCGCATCCTCGTGCTGGCGGGCGGCGCCGATCCGTTCGTTCCGCCTGAGCAGATCGAGGCGTTCAAGCGCGAGATGCAGGGTGCGGGCGCACGCTTCGAGGTGATCGTCTACCCCGCAGCCAAGCACGGTTTCACCAATCCGACCGCGAGTCAGTACGGGATGGAGCAGCTCGCCTACAACGCGGAGGCGGACGGGCAGTCGTGGGCGGCGATGCTGAAGCTGTTCAAGGAGGTGTTGCGGTAACCGGCGGCGGCCGGCTCACTCGACGGGCTGGAGCTGCACCTCGGCGGCGCCCGTGGCGTCGTACCACAGTCGAACACGCCACGGGCGGCAGCACACCTCGCAGTCCTCGACGTAGTCCTGCGCCCGTCCGCCCGCCGGATCGAGCGTGAGGCTCACCGTCGCGCCGCAATGGGGGCAGGTAACGTCGGCCTCGGTGTCGAGCGCCGCCGGTTCCTCCGGGCCCTGATCCTCGTAGGCCTCGGTATCGTCATCCATCATGCGCCCTCCATTTGACTTCAAAGGTACACTCGACTAGCGTTCCGCGGCGTGAAGGGCGGGACTTGGCCAATGCGCTGGTCCCGCCCTTTGTATTGTGGCGCCCGCCCTGGACGGAGGTACCCGATGCCTAAGGAAGAAGCGATAGAAATCGACGGTATCGTGCAGGACGTGCTGCCCAATACCACGTTTCGTGTGCATTTGTCGAACGGTCACTACGTGCTCGCCACGATCGCCGGGAAGATGCGTCGCTTCCGCATCCGCGTGCTCGCGGGCGACCGGGTGACGCTCGCCGTCTCTCCCTACGACCTCACCCGCGGGCGTATCACCTTCCGGCACAAGTGAACCGGTCGCGCCAACGGCTGGGACGCGCCGGGATGGTGACGGACGGCGGTGCGCCGTGTTGTCAGGAATGCCGCGGGCCGCTCCAGTTCGGCAGCGACCGCCATGGCCGGACGACGGAATCGTGCGCCTGCGGATACCGTGGGTACGTGGGCACGCGGCCCGGGCAGGTGGATGCGCGACGGGGAGTGACGGCGAAGCCTCTAGGCTAGAGCGCCCGGAGCAGCTCGTCAACTTCCGCGTAGCCTGAGGGATACGGGACGCCGCTCGCCGAGGCACCCGCCTCCAGCAGCGCCCGAACCGACTCGGGCGAGCGCCGCTCGGTCCAGTACGAGTCCACGCACGCCCGGACGGCCAAAGCGAGCGGGGTCCGCCCGTTGCCGTCCTGCACGTTCACCGGCGCACCGCGCTCGATCAGCAGCTTCACCACCGCAGGCCGCGCGCGCCAGGCCGCGACGTGCAGCGCCGCGCTGTCCCTGGCGATATCGAAGTAGCCGTCGCCCAGGTACAGGGCCGTGACCGGCACCCCCAGGTCGAGCAGGTGGCGCACGCCGTCGGCGTTGCCGACGCCTGCGAACTCCGCGAGCACCCTGCCACCTTCCGCCACGACTTGGCGCACCAGCTCGGGCTCCCGCGCGGCGATGGTGCGGAGGGCCGTGACGTCATTTCTGGCGCACGCGGCGAGCAGCTGCTCGACTCCCTGAAGCGCGATCGTAAAGCCGCGCCGCGCGAACAGCTCGAGCACGTCGCCCCGACCCCGCCGCGCCGCCATCGCCACGGCCGATCTGCCGGAGAATGACCGGTCCCAGCGGTCGGGATGGTCCGCCAGCAGCAGCGGGTCGGCCCCGTGATCCAGCAGCACCGCGCAGATCTCGAGCGCGTTGTCGCGCAGCACGGCGTTATGCAGCGCCGTTTTCCCCCACCGGGTCCGTCGATTCGGATCGACGCCCCGCTCGAGCAGCCACTTGATTCCTTCATAGTCGTGCCAGTCCGTCTTGCGGAGCAGCATCGTGCCCAGGCTCTCGGCGTTCAGCTTGCCGCTCTCCACGAGGACCTTGAGCGCGGCATTGTCGCGGGTCTCGGGTGCGTGATAGGGAACCTCCTCGTCATTCGGATCCGCGCCCCGCTGGAGCAGCAGGCGCGTCAGCTCGGCATGGTGCGCGACCCCGGCGGCGCCGTACAGCGCGCTCTCCCACTCGGGGCTCGGCAGGTGGTTCATCTCGTACCAGCCGGTGTTGGCACTCGCGCCGGCATCGAGCAGCGCCGTCGCCGCCCCGACGAACCCCTCCGAGCGCGTGCCATCGAGCCGGAGGTACTTCGAAAAGCACAGGTACGTGAGCGCATCCCAGCCGTGCGGACCGCCCTTCGTGGTGGCGTTGGCGCGATCCAGCGCGAGGAGCCGCTGCACGGCGGCCGCATCGCCGAGAATCGCGGCCATGTAGATATCGCTGCCCGCGATCTCGGGGTGCGCTGCGAGGACCGCCTCGGCGCGCTCCAATGTTCCGTGCCAGACTGCGGCATCGAGGAAGGCCGCCTGAGGATCAGACGCGTCGTTCATCAGCGCAACACCGCTTCCGCGTCCCGGCCGTCGGACTCCATCTGCCGCAGCACCATGCCGTGGTAGGCACCACGGGCAGTCATGAGCTCCTCGTGGGTACCGCGCTCGGTGACGCGCCCGTCTTCCATCAACAGAATCATGTCGGCGCGGCGGATGGTGGAGAGACGATGGGCGATCACGAAGGTGGTGCGGCCGGCCAGGAGCGTGGCCATGGATGCTTGAATGAGCTGCTCGCTCTCCGTGTCCAGGTTGCTCGTCGCCTCGTCCAGGATGAGGATCTGCGGTGACGCGAGAATCGCCCGGGCGAT
>Ga0137382_10000625_pt1 | contig 14765 bp, 24 predicted proteins | sample SagtaG_15_FD_104816 | JGI IMG/M metagenome (GOLD analysis project Ga0137382, IMG submission 104816) | Vadose zone soil microbial communities from Sagehorn Ranch, Mendocino, California, USA - Sage2_R_20_16 metaG | ecosystem: Environmental > Terrestrial > Soil > Vadose zone | place: USA... | reverse complement strand
CCTGGGCGAATGGCAAACGATCCGCAGCCCGCAAGCGGAAGGAAACAGCGGCTCTCGGGAAGGAAGGTGTATACGTTCGGCGGCTCCGCGAAGCCATCGCCAAACTCACTCGGCAGCACGATAAGATTTATCTGCATAGGCCAGAGAACCCGCTGAGCCCCACACGTTGGAGAGAAGCCCAAGACTGCGGTCGCAATCAGACAATCGCGTGGGTTGAGGAAAAAACGATCCGCAAGATGTTGGCGAAGTTAACCGGGCAGAAGTTGATCCACGGGGAGCCAAAGACATGGGCTGATTTCTACCGGAGAGTGGAACAGATCACTGGGAAACCCGTTAGTGAAAGTCAAACGTACGCCCGTGTTCATGCAAGAAAACGCTACCGTCATGGGCTGCCGAATTATCCCCACCGCGAAGATTACCTCAAGAACCTGCCGCGCTATTTGGTGATGTCGGAAAAGCCGTGGGACTGGCGACCATACGATCTCTACCAAAAAGACGAGTACGGTGAGCAACTGAACGTGCTGCAGCGCCACGCAAGATCACGGCTGGAATACTGCGCGGCGCTGCGGGAGCGCAAGGCGATAGAGAGCCAGATCGAAGCGCACCTTGCCGAGATCACAACCCACGGTCGCGAGACCAAAGTATGTGGGGACTAATGACGACCGCGTGAAAGCTGACGAGGAGGGTGAATGGAATATCGAGTGACTTGGGAGATTGATGTCCGTGCGAAGTCGCCCCGTGCGGCGGCTCGGGAAGCATTACGCATCCAACGCGACCTGGAGTCCATAGCGACAGTGTTCAGTGTTCGGAAAATCAAGAATGCGAAAACAATGGACTCGGCCTTCGTTCGAATATTTCCCGACGACGAAGTAATAGACCTGTCGAAGTCTCGCAAGAGGAGAAAGCGATGAGCAAACTTCTCGGGAATGCAACGATCAGTCCTGATGAGGCTCTCAGGACGATGCGTGCCCGTGGTGGAGATTGGTTTTGTTATCAAAACCACGCCCTCGATTCTCGCAGCCTCGGAGATTATCAATTCCTTCAATGCGGCCCAGGCCGGACATATTCAGAACCACCTGTACGCATGCCGGACACGCAACACAGCATCGGCTGGCGGTACTTGCTGGTTGCTAAGGTCGGTCTCCAAACAGGTGAGATTCGAGAAATATCAACTTAGGGGGAAACATGTCGGACTACATCTGCGAAGAACAACGGCTTCGTGATCTTTTGAAAGTAAGTGACGAGGATTTAATGAGGATCATGGAAGACCGTGGCCTGCCGTATCGGTACGACGTGATTGACGGCAAGACCTTACTTCGGCACCACGTCGGCGTCCTTCAAATGCTTGTCCGGGCACAGGAGATCGAGCCGTTGAAGTTTGATCCGCAGCGAGCGGTTCCCGGCGAGCGCGGTCGGCGGGGCAAGGTTTTACAAAGCTAGGTGCTTCTGAGAAACCAAAAGGAGGCAACAGGAATGGCAGACCCCATCAACTCACGAATAGAGTGCAACAAACACGTTGCGCGTGATTTGCGCCGAAGGCTTGAGACGCGCTACGCAAAGGGCACGCACACACGCGAAACGATTGACCGGCTGTCCGACCAAAAACTGCTCGACATGTATATTCGAAATGAAAAACTGGGCCTCGAACACGCCGCAAAGCAGCGGGCAGAGAAAGAGGGGAGCGAATGAGCACGATGTTTACTAAAGCGGATTGCAACTTCCTTCGCGCCGTGGGAATCAGCGCGGAGCCCACGTTCGACGACGCGCGTCTCGCCTTGGCGCAGCGGATCGCCAAGCAACAGGCTCCGGTGCAAGCCCCCGTTGCGCCCGACGCTGCAAGACTGGCACTCGTCCGGCTGGCATTGGCGAGATTGCTGGCGGCGTCCGAGGAGCGCGAACAATAACATGGAACAAATTTCTCACCCTCGTTTGGAAATTTTGATCTTGGACATAATTCGTGCACAGCCACCCTGCACGGCTGAGCACATTCACCGGGCAGTCAACCGCCGGATGGAGTGCAGCCGAATATTGATAGGCAGAACTCTTTGGAATCTCGCAGGCGACGGCTATGTTGAGATCGTGCGCGACACCGTTCGGCTATTAAATCTCAACATAAGTCTGCGGTTGACTCTGTGAGCGGAACACTCAAGCAGATGGGGCAGCAAATGGCCCAGTCGTTTCAAAAACTGAGCCCGGAGCAACAGGAGCAGGCGCGGAAGGAAATGTACGAGCGGGCAACGGGAAAACCATATCGAGCGAGGGCACCGCAATGACGAAAGGAAATACAAACTCGCTTACCAAACGCCAGCCAGAACCACCCTCCGAGTTCGACCGATTTGTGCTCGCAATGTTCATATTGTACGGGACCCGCCCCTGCGATCCAAAGCCAGACGAAACGGGAGCGTATTTTATCGGAGAGGTGGGCAAGGCACGACTCGATGACCAACGGTTGCATCGAGACGCACCATACTCAACGTGCAGAGGACTTCGCGCGTGAGGCAGGAACTTGTCGACATCCCCGTTCGCCTGCGGGCAGGAGAAGCAGTGTCTGCGGATGAGATGAACGAATTTGTCTTTTTTCGCGGCTTGAGACCCTGCCCGCATTCATATCACTCACACGATGAGGAATTTGATGAATGCGTCAGAGAGAGTGATCTGGAGTTTCTGAAATCGGTTGGCATCAGTACGGAGGATACGTCACTCGACGCAGATCGAATGGCCTTAGCGCAGCGGATTGCCAAGCATCAGGTTCCTGGGCAGGTGAATGTGGACCCACAAGCAGCCAGCCGCCAGTTGATCCGTCTCAGCTTGGAGAAACTGCTCAACGCATCCGAGGAATAGTAAGCAAAAAGTTCACTTCCAGTTCCCATCGCGCATAGCCTCGCGTTCGTCTGCGGATGGAGACTGCTTCCATCCCACCGTTGATGTTTCGCCATCGGTCGAAGGGATTGGCAACACAATAGGCGTGCTAGACGTTCCCGCTGTTGCGGGGGTGGACCGATTAAGCCAGAACTCACTCCACGAAAATAAAATACTAGCTTTCGCCTCGGGAGACAGCATGTCCCATTCATGTTGCGAGCGAACAATTGGCAGGAGTGGCGCGGACAAGGGCAACTGTAAGGGCGACTTATCGGACGTATTCATTTTGTCTCTACTTCGAGTTTGAATCAGCAGTCACTCTTAGCGGTCAAACAACTGCCCGCCGTTTGAGTGCAGCCTGATGAATTCTTGATTCGCGGCTTCTGGATCGCCACCCTGTTGCGCTTCCTTCCACGCCTGCACAATTTCCTGCGGAGTCGCCGAGTCAGTCATCTCGTTTACTTGCTCAGCGGTATAATCCCCGTCAAACTCCAAACCCTTTTCTCGCATTTCGGCGGCCAGCGTACGCAGGGCCGCTACCTTGTCTGCGGCGTCCACAAGCCCATGCGATATGGCTAGATTTCCAATTATTGCGAGGTTCTTTTGGCCACCTTTCCAGGACTGACCTTCTGGTGTGTCATGTAGAAAAGTTTCGACGGCTTGCTGCCAGGCAAGTTCCGTTTGGTTGTTGGCAGCCGCTTCCACATCGAAACCCTTGGATTCGAGGAATTCGCCGATGGCATTCGTGCGATTTAGATATTCTGCCGTTGTCAACTGGCCCCGCCTGAATTGAAGATCGAGTTCTGTGCGATCACAGATATCGCGTTCAATTTCTGCCTGTGTCTTTGCCTGTGCCGCGCGAACCGACCGAGGTGTGACAGGTTGTGGTTCAGCAAGCTTTACCGCCTCCGCGATTTTGTAGGCGTTACCAATTTGCTGCTCAACTTCAAGCGCCGTCCCAGTGAATGTGAACTCGGTTCCGCCTATCGTCTCGACTTTGGTGATCTGTTCATCTTCAGGCGCAACAGTCTGTGCCACTGGATCACGTCGGACAAACTGACCCGTGACGGGATCGCGGTCAGCGATACCACTGCGTGAAGCTGCATTTTCAAGCAACGCGCGAAGGTCCTCGAAACTCGCCGCCTTGTTGATGTCTTTATCCAAGGTCTTATCTGATTTCATGAACTCCATAAAAATTCTCCTTTTGGTAACTCTAATTTCTCAAATCTTGGTTCTTCCCGTACCGCTCAACCAACTCCTGTTCGCCTTGCGGATTCTCGTACTCCCACCGAGGTGTCTCGGGCTGCCCAGTTGTATTTTCAAATTCAATCTGGCGCTCGGCCCGCGTTAGCTTTTTCAAACGCGCGTACAGTGCTGGGACCATCAGGCGGAAGCATGCGGTGCAACGGCCATACTGAACGAGGGGTGCCTTCTTGCAGTCACAACACAATCTCGTGGCCTTCTTTGCACGACGGCATCGCATAAAGCCCTCACTCTTTCACCATGGCCGCAACCAATGTTTGAAGAACTCGCGGGTGCGCCTCGGCGATATCAAGAACATTTTTATCGACTTTGGCGAGATGATTGATCGCTGCGGTCAGCTTCTCGGTTGGTGTGGGCTCGGGTTCGCTCAATTTCTTGGCTGCGATGAGCGATTCCGCAACATCACTGGGAATATCCATATTGGCAATCCGCGTCGAGAGTTCGTGTGCGTCACGAGCATCATGCCAGTGATCCCAAATGTCTGCTTTCGTCGAATCGTCCAACAGGGCGTTCGATAAAATATCTTTTGCATGATCGTGAAGCTGTAGGTCAATCTTCATTGCCTCGGCCCCCGAAATAATTTTTGGAACTGGGCTGCAGCAACAACAAACACAATGCCCAATTCTTTGTCCGTGACAAGAAAGTCTCCGACAGACGGCGTATGGTTATTTTTCTCTGCAACCCAGTTGTGTTTTGAATCATCTTCCAGCACGAGCACGAGTCCCGCATCTGGCGAAAGCATTTTCCCTGACGCCAGCAAGGGCTGAACGTTCACGATTTTGGAGCCTTCAACTTCGTGCGAATTTACTCGATATGTTTTTGACATGATCGTGATCTCCTATCAGCCCTTGACCGCGAGGACCTCGGAAGCCATTTTGTATTGGGGATGGGCTTCTGCTATGAAAGGCTTGCCACGCGGATTCTCGGCATCGGGCGCGCCGATTTGCCATTCACGCGGATTGATCCAAACACTACACAGCGCACACGTGAATCTCGGTTGGCGGTCAGGGTAATTCCGAACGACGTTGATGGAAAGCTGCCCTGTTGGATAGCGGTGAGGGCACGCGGCTTGATTTCGAAGCAGGTTGGCGCGGTTCTCTTCCTGCTCTTCTTGCATCAACTTCCGCTCGCGCAGTTCGCGGGCGACTGATGCTGGTTCGGGCGCGCGACGAAGCGCTTCGGCCTGTGCCAGTTTTTCAGGCGTCAGAGCAATCGATTCCAGGACGGGTCCTAGCTGAGCAAAGACCCCCTTGATCGCTTCGTTGATTAGGTTATTTGTGTAAGCCTGCGCCGCTGGTGTCAGTAGCTCCTTGGGCGTTTCGAACTTTTCTACTTTTTCCGTACTCATTTGTTGCTCCTCTTTGGCTGCGCGTGGCAGCGAAACTTTTTTTGTGCTGCGATTTACTTCGACTGCAAAATGTTTTCGACTTCGACGTGGTGCGGTTGCAGACTCTCTGCAAATTGCGCGAGCCCATCTGTCACGCCATCACAAAGCAGTTGAATCGCTTCGGCTCGCTGCTCGTCGGTGAAGGTCGCCATGTTCGCTGTTTCTATAGCGTTTTTGATAGCCCTGTTCGTTGCGGCGATCAGTCTCGCCAAGACTTCGGGACTCCAGGCGCTGCTACGGTTCCAAGTTTTGTTGATGCTCATCAGATTTTCCTCTTCTGCTTTTTAGACTTCTTACCGCCAAAAATCGTTTGCGCATACAGCGCAATCAGGCGTTCCCGAGCGGCGCTCCCTGGCCGAGCGGCGGCGATCTCAGCTTGCAGGTCATCGAGAAAGATACCGCGCTTGGACTTGCCGAAATTCCAAAAGACTCGGAGCGTAGCCTGAATCTTTCGATTACGTAGAAGCTGATAACTGAAGGTGCGCGCATTTTCGCCCTGAGTTTGATATGCGCTTTGAGTCGCAAGGATTGGGTCGAGGCCTCCGCAGTCGATGAAACTTTGGACATAGGTTTGCAACCACAGTTTTTGTTTCACAGACAGTGAACGAAATTCTGAAGTTCGCTCCAACTCCAGAATGGTCATTCTCGGTTTGATGATCGGTGCCATATTCGCTCACAGGGCTGAATGCTCGAAACGCTATACACTTATGACGTGATTAGTCCAAAACTCACAAACCGCTCACAGATTTGTCAGTAATTTGATTCTTAGGAGGGCACCTTCACAGCGCCTCGCTCGGAACGAAAAGTAAACTTTTAAGTCGTCAACAACACAAACCTGTCCCCCCACCTGAATCGTAATACGCATCCTCGGCAGGCGCAGACTGATTCAACTTTTGCAGCCAAGTCGGGGCGGTTGCCGCCTGGGGTCGCGTTTCATGTTGCCATGCTGTTGGTGCAGCCACCACGAGGCTCAATGCGTCGGCGAAGTCGTCATGCTTCAAATTCGGCCATTTCAGCAGTTGCTGCACGAGGTGGTCGTAGCCGTGCATTTTCGCATACAGAAACAATCGCTTGCCCTTCATCGCGGCCTCGATGTCGCCGATCCGAATATTTTTCGCGTCCTTGTGATTCGAGGTCGGTGTCCACTCGATGGGAATTTTGTACAAGCCAAACTCAGGTGCGCGAGACACAATGTTCAGGTGCAAGGAATCCGAATTTAGATTTTTCTCAAAATATGCGGTCTCGGGCCGTGCGATCTTCAAAATGTTTATGATGTTCTCAACCCGATCATTTGCGGACCAGCGCCCGAACCAGCAACCCCAGACGTACAATGCCCCTGCGTATTTTTGGAACGCAAATATGACCGATTCATCCCGCAAATTCGATGTAGAGTAAGCGAGGTCGCCCACGAGATAAGTTTTCGATGTGCCATGCGGAGGCAATTGGTTTTCATGAAATAGAGTGACCGCGCCAATCAAGGCTTCAGTGAAGGTCTGGGTACCGTCCGCCAATGGATTATTTTCATATTGGTTAGCAAAAAACTTCTCACCCTGCTCGGCCCGAGTCTTGTCGAGAAATTCGAGCGTATGACCAAACGGATTCCCGTCCTTTGTCGTGACCTGCGGAAATAGCACGCCTCGAATACCATCACTTGCGAAACCTATGCAGCTACAACCATCCGCCGTGCACGGAGGCTCGACAATGTTGACGCTGCGGTCATGGAAAACATCGGGATGTTCGCAGTTCTTACATCCCGTAGACCAGCAGTTGCGAATCGAAAATTTCCAAACCGATGCCTGACCCATTTCCAGCGCGTTCTCTTGGATTCGCTCGTAAGTATCCCCGACCGCGTATCTTGTCCCAGACATGATGATGTATCCGTTCGGGTCTAAAAGAGGGCAGATCGAAAGGTAGTCTTGGAAACACTTTTCCAGCAATGCGCCGCTCTGCCAGTTTCTGTCATGCACAAGATCGTCAATGAAGATCGCGTCAAAGTGGCTGCCCGAATTTATGGAGCGGGCCGTCGATATACAGAATGTCGGCTCGGCAAAAATCGTGTTGCCGCGCGCAGGCACGCTGAACTCGTGCGCGTTCCCAAAGTCAGGATCAACATCACTCCATTCACCTTTTTTGTTTTGCTTGCTGACCAAACAAAACTCAGGGAAGAGATACAGGAATCGCGGAGTCGGTTGTTTGAAAACTTTTTTCAACGCGGCCAATTGGCGCTTCGCCAGATCATCGCCGCCAGTCAAGAAGCAGATACGAATGTTCGGGTAATTCAAAATCAGTTGGGTCTCTTCGACGCGCACTGAAAAGGTTTTCGCGCAACCTCTCGGCCAGAGCACCTGTCTTTTTTTGATGGCCGTGTCCAACTGACTGAGAGGAACTCCAGGACGCTTTTTCAGGAAGAGATTAAAGAGCGCACGATGGGGATTTTCAACGAGGTCGTATCCCAAAATGTCGGACAAGAACAGCTGATCTGTTTTGCATCGGAGACGATCCGCATCCCACTGAGCCCTCGTGTCGGCGTCCATGGCACGAATGCGCTGCGATGCAATGCGTGGGCAAACCACATTATCAATTACAAGTGGCTCGAAATTTTCGCTGAGGTCTTCGCCAGGATCGTCGATCACGGCCAACACTGGGGGCTTACTTCGAATCCCAGGTCCCTCGATTGCGATGAAGTGATCTGACTTCTTGTTGGGATTGAAAGCCACGGCTTACTGAACCTCATCCGCTGTCAAGGGCTGGCCGTTGGCATCAATCGAAGTTACGCGGTATTTTTGGCCGTCCTGAAAACAGATGTCGCCAACCTGAAACCGCTCTGGCGATACCTCGCTCGTGGCTGTTGTTTCTATTTTGCTTTCGGCGTCAGGCTCATCATGCCCGTGCAAGTTAGGTAGGTTGGTGGAACTCCATCCGTTGAGGCGAGCCTGCAGTTCGAGTGCTCGAATCTGCGCGACCGAAAGGCTTTTGTTCCGAACTGCGCGTTCGACATCCTGTTTGAAGGCTTCGAATGGTGTCACTCCCCAGTAAGCGTTTAGCACCTGGATCACACCAGGGCGCGAAAAGGATTCATACGACATCTTGCGCGCTGTTTCTCGATCCTTTACGTGGTAAGCCGTCAACACCGAAAGCGTTTTATCTGCGCCTGAGGTGATGTACGTTTCGATCATGAGTTTCTGCCGCTCAGTCAGTCGAATGAAGCAGGGTTCCAGTCGCAGCAGTTCGATAGGCATCGTTCTTTTGATTTGTTCGTTCATCATAGTATTTCCCCGATGTCGGAAATTTCTCCGATTGCGCCGCCAATACCGCCCGCCGATCCTGCCGATCCGCTGCTCCCGTCAACCCTCACACCAGAGCCCCACGCAGCGGGATCGTCGCCAGCAAGGATTCCTTTGACCGCATCCAACACATCGTAAAAATAACTACGTTGTTCTTTTCCATGGTTACAGGAAAATGTGACCGTCACTCCCACGGGGAGGCCGAGAACCAAGACGGGCTCAATCGAAATTATGTTTCCTATGCTCATTCGTGCTCCCTTCAATTAATTCCCCGAACCTTTTGCTATATGGCAGCAACACAGACAAAATTTCATCCCGCCAACAACGTCAGCCTTTGTCCAGCCCAAACAATCATGCTTGTCGTACTCCTGGTTTTGACATGGCTGCAAAATCGTGGTCAAAACTTCTCGGCCCTCTCCTGGAAATTGGTGCCACTCTTTTGATTGCTGATCCACAGAATGCTCCGCAAAAATCGTTTCTACCTATGACTTGCGAAGTCTTAAAAACAGCCAGCGCGTGCAAGTTCCACGCAAGCATCCATGCAGGTGGATTATCTGCGGACAGTGAAAGCCTGGGCGGATCGCCGTGGCTGTGTGTACGCCACACGGGGCAAAGGATGTTGGGGCGACGGCGATATACCATGGATTCCAGGACGACTCAGTGCGAATGCTGGCAGCCTTGCAGAGGCTTGCGAAATGATTGTTGCGGTGAGAGCACTAGGCGTAGCAGCAGGGTATGGGGTTCTTGGCTTCCTATCCTAAGCATGCTTTCAAAAGGGTCCCCTAACGTATTTATAATCAAGCACTTGACGTGCATATGATCGTCGACGCGCGACGACGCGAAGTTGTCCCATCGATGATTCGCATCGGATGCTAGGGCGCATGATGGGTGCGTCGATAGAGCGAAAATAGGACTGAAGTACCATTGACTCTATGCAACATTACTTGCTATCGTTGCATTAGCGGAGGATAGAGCCCATGACACCATCAATCCAACGGAACGTGGTCAGGATGCCCAAGCAACGAGCAAAGCAAGTTCGAAGCCGCATCTCCTACCTATCCAATGAGCAACTCGAACGTTTCCTTCAGGCTGCAAAAGAATACGGCCCGCGCGAACACGCCGCATTCTTATTCGCGGTTGCCCACGGCGCACGAGCGCAAGAGATTGCGAATCTGCGGATTACGGACATCAATTTCAAGAACGATCAGATTCATATCGCGCGCCTGAAGGGCAGCCTGGACTCCACGCAAAACCTGCTGAAAGTGAAAGGCAATGCACTATTCAACGAGGCTGCTGCGTTGAAGACTTGGCTGGATGTTCGGGAGGCCGACGCGGACTCGTTCGTGTTCAACTCGCAGAAATCCACGCAATTGAATCGGGTAACGATTTTCAAGCTGTTCCGCGCCATCGCTCGTAAGGCTGGGCTGGGCCCGACCCTGCAACACCCACATGTCCTCAAGCATACGGCGGCCATGCTGATGGTCCAGCAAGGCGCGAATGCCTTCATGATCCGTCAGCACCTCGGGCACCGATCCTTCGATTCGACCCTGGCCTACGTCAATCCTTCGGACGCTGATGCCTCGGCTGCGTCCGCAAAAGCATTCTCCCAGGTCTTCTAGTAGGCAACAAAGTGCCGGTATTGTTGCATTCTGCCTGTTTTGTCCCTTCCAAGTGGATGAAACAGGCAGACTTATTTTGGGCTCGAAATATGCATCAATACTTTTCGGGATAGAAATCACCCAATTCAAGCCCGATCCGCCGACCCTACCGCGACCGAGCCTCAGTAATCGAATCCTTCCATGAGTCCTGACCGCTGGAGATGTTCGCGCAACGTGCTGTGGGAGACTCCTAGCGCCTTGGCAACGGATCGCAGCGACTCCCTGCCCTTCAATCGCTTCATTGCCAGTGCCAGATCGACGCTCTTCGAAGGCCGCCCGCGCCGCCGACGGTAATTTCCGACCACCGTGCTGAGACTTTCGGCGTCCAGTGCAACGTGTTCGCTTGAATTTCCGACCATTTCAGAACCCCCTCATTTTCATTTTCCGACCACTACGAATAGATTCAGAAGTCTCATTTCCGACCAATGATAGCCGATGAGTTGATTTACTCTACGGATAAGAAAAACGCTGTGGGAGCCAATATGACGCACGATCTCGCCTGCGACCCTGCAGAGTGACACCTGATGCCAAATCGTGCCGTGGCGCGTGCGTTCCGTCGCAGCACCTGCCTGTTAGAATGCCGCTCCAGCCGTTTTTTCGCAGCGCCAAGGAAAATCGAACAAATTTTGCGCGTTTGGGTGCAGTTTTGCCGAGCACCTATGCCTTCTGCGGGCATCAATCAACCGCCCCAGCACCGTGCAAGCACGGGGGACCTCGTCAAGATTGACCCCCGCCAGCGCATCAGGCCCGCTCACAATCGGCGACGTAAGCCAGTAGCCACCACTCCGCACGCAACGCCAGCGCCGCCCGAAAATGCTCATCAGCAGCACGTCGGCTCTATCGCGCTTCCTGTACGATCCATGGTCTCTTAACTGTTCTCTCATTCAGTGTTCTTCTGTACGACTGTCTCTACGGAGTTGATGTCTGCGGGCAATATTGGAAAGAACATGTAGCCCCGTTTGAAATGATCTTTCTCGACCCAAGCGATACTGCTGTACCCCTATCCAGGAGACACGATGCCGTTCCTTGCCTCGGGGGTCTCCAGCTATCGCAGCCCTAAACTCGGGGTCAATGACACACGCCAGCACACAGCCGTCGCGATCCGCCATGCACGTAGGCCAGAACATCGCTACCCCCTGCCTCGCCCTGGGCCACGCCGCATTCAAAACGCGCGAGGCGCACGCCATAAATGGTGACGCGATCCAGCCGTCAGCCAGTTTCTAGAGTTTTGGTGGTGCAGGTTGAGGGTCTGCGGAAGTGTCCCAAATTCTCTGAAAAGCCTCCGTCCGCCGCGCTATCTCGTCGCCCAGTCCTAACCCAAAGAACCGATCTTCCAAATCCACTAAACGGAGAATCATTCCATGCGCATAAAGAACGGCCTGTCGAGCATCAGACGCGGTCGTTTCTTTGAAAGACATCGCGCCACTCTCAGTCTCGTAAAGTCGAGCGTCGATGGCAAATGCCGTCGCGTGCAAATGGAATGTCGGAATCAGATAGCAGTAGGGATATGCGGCTTTGAGGTTCATGTCGGTTTTTTCGGCCATCGTGTCGAGCGCGCACCTCGTCCATGCATCCTGAGTGATGGGTTGGCCGCATTTACTACAGGTCGTGGCTTTCAGTTTTGCCCTCGCGTCTTCATACTCCCGCAGCATCTGTTGAATTTTCTCTGGCGGGTATCGTTTCGCGATCTCGGGCATGATCTCAATCAGTCTGTTCCATAACTGACCTCTTTGGTATGCGGAGTGTTCGAGAAAAATCCGAGCCTCCGAAGGATTTTTTGCAAGAAACGCCGCCGTTACGATCCGTTCGTACATGCCTCGTAGAATCTTGTACGCGCCGATACCCTTCCCATTTCCCGCAAGGATGAGCAATTCTCCAAAATCGTCAGCCGCAATCCTGCCCAAGTAAAACACCGAAAGTTGCGTCAGTTCGATATTCTCCCTTTCGATATCAGACTGGGCATCACTTATGCCGTGTCCTGGAAACGAAAGCGTACGAAGAAATATCTTTTCGAGGAGCGCGTGAAGATTCGGGTGCTCGCGGAGAAATGCAGCGTTGTTGCGGATGAATTGTTGCTGCGCTTGAAAGTTACCAATCGCTGTTGGAAGTTCGGACACGGTCTTCTGCCTGACTCGTCGGATCGCAGCGCGCCACGAGAGAAAACCTCCGATGAAGCCGATAAGGACGCCCACGCCGCCGAATAACCATTCAACGTGTTGTGAAATCCAATTCATTCGCAAATTGTATCACTCGCTTTCTGGGCAACCCATGGGTCAGTTTGAATCCTCAGAGCCCGAACCTGTGTTGAACGTCTTGTCCGCTCAACCATTGTTACCGTATGCTTCTGGAATAGTGTTCAAACCTCACCCGCAATCTGACGCGCGCAGACGCAGCGCAGTCGCTCTTATCAAATATCTGCTGGCGGAAAAGAAACCGGAGGTATTGTCCGCCCATTATCGAGAACTACTTGAGGTGTTGCTTTGGAAAATCACCGAAGCTGAGTCTCATAAACATAAGACTCGTCTTAAATCACAGGGAGCACTGGGCTGCAGCGACAAGGCCAAATTGCGGCATGAACATGTATTCCAGCGATCAAGGATGATCGCGGCTCTGGAGAAAGCCGCACCACACGAAGTAGATGACATCCTGAAAAGCGCAATTGGTTGCACGGTTACGGTCGAAGAACATACTCGCCTATCTAAGTTCGACAAGGAATACGGTTGGGAGCGCTATCGAAAAGCAGGGGTTGTAGTCATCGACACGAAAACGGGTGAACGAGTGATTTGACGCGCTTCTTGGTAGTTGGCTGGCATTCGAAGCGTACAGTTTTGCTCGCCCGATCATAAAATCAACCGAATCGTGTCTCCGTCATGCCTCGGCTTCTGCGGCCAGTCGCTTAGATTCTGCAATCGCCGCATCACGCTGTTTCTTTACAGCGGCCACCAATTCAATTAGTCTCTCGCCACTGAGACCCTTGACATCTGACTCTTTCAGATGCTTCTCCTGAATTAGTTCCGCCGCTCCGAACGCTTCGAGCGCATCATCGGAAATGTGACCAGCCCCCTCCATTGGATCACGCGGCTCGGCTCAAACGCAAAACCCCACAGGGAGGAAAAAGAAAGACCGACTTGACACTAACCGGCCTTCTCATGGAAGGGCCTATCCCAGATCCTCAATGCGCAGTAAAGGCATAGCGATCCTCTATCAACGAGGCCACTGCGATAGTAGTGGAAATTAAAGGTCTGCCTAGTTAAGCTCTTGTCCTCGATTTAAGACGTCTCTGATCACGCCCTGACGAGGTCCTCTAGAGGCCCAGATTAAGTTCATGAAGCAGCTCAACACATCCATCGTCCGCGCAGTCGCCGTGACTCTTTTTGCATTCGTTGTAGTGCCACTCGGAGGATGTGGCAGTGGTACTAACAGTTCGAATCCAGGTGTCCCCGGCAGCCCGACGCCAATAGGCAATCCGCCCCAGCCAGTTACGAGCGGCATTGTGTTAACGACCTACACGAGCCCTGCAGGAACAGTTTACGATCGTACACACAAATACCTTTTTGTTAGCGTGACAAAGTTAAACCGGGTTGATGTTTTTTCTACGCTGGACTACCACCTTGTTGCCAGCATCCCTGTCCCGGCACCGATGGGAATGGACATCTCTGCAGACAATACGCAGGTCATTGTCGGCAGTTCGATACCAAACTTTTTCATCCTGGACACGACTTCGCTGAAGATTGTACGGGAGGTTCCGATTCCCGTCCAAGGCGTGGGAAATGTGCAGGTTGTTGATCCTACTGGAGTCGCCCTATCGAGCAGCGGTAATCTTTTATTGATAATAAATTTTATTAACGCCAGCGATGGGGAAAAGCTCGCAGAATGGAATCCTACGACCGGCCAGCTTACTTACCGGCAGGATTTTCAATCGCTCCCAACGTGTATGGCTTCCAGCACGGATCACACAAAGATCTTGATTGGAGCGTGTGGAATCAATTTCTTGGGGGGACCCGGCCAGGAGGTCGGACTCTACGACGCTTCGTCTGATAGTTTCACGAATTTCCTCTATGGTTTCGGATATGTGGGAGGCATCGCTTCGAATCAAAACGCCACCCAGTTCGCTGTAAATGTGCGTGACTCATCGCTGGTTATTCTCGACAAAAATTTCAACATTCTGCAGGAGATTCCGAGTAGTGCACTGGGGCTGAATGTCATTCTCGGCAGCATGGTATACAGCCTTGATGGCCGATATCTGTATTTGATCCAAGCCAACCCCGGCGCAGGTGCCGCAGTTACCGTCCTGGATACGACAAGCTTTAAAGT
>Ga0137382_10000603_pt1 | contig 15006 bp, 15 predicted proteins | sample SagtaG_15_FD_104816 | JGI IMG/M metagenome (GOLD analysis project Ga0137382, IMG submission 104816) | Vadose zone soil microbial communities from Sagehorn Ranch, Mendocino, California, USA - Sage2_R_20_16 metaG | ecosystem: Environmental > Terrestrial > Soil > Vadose zone | place: USA... | reverse complement strand
CTGAATCAATCCTCGCATTTGTAGGACCGAACCGGCTCGCGCAAGCTCGACCGGCTGAATGGTCGCGGTGCCGTCATGCGCCGAAATTTGCATAGCCGCCGAATCAAACGTGACGCCACTTAATTCCAGATTCCGAATTATTCCGCCGCCTGACACGGCACAGGTTTTTGGCGCGCTCAGTAGACCAACGAAATCGAACGCGAAATTTTCTAGGTCTCCCTCGATCGGAGCATCGGAAAAGATTCCGAGTTTCTTGGCCGAAGCGAGTGCCAGGCCGCGGGCAGTCAGGTGCGATTTTATAAAGAGGGAACGCGCTTGCTCTGTCAGAGACGCTTCCAAATCGACCGGTGCATCATCCAGGTTCGCGCTCATGCGCAGCGTCATGGTATGCTCGCGAATGCGCGAGGCGTCCACATTTACGAGGCTAAATCGCGTGCGATCATTCAAAACAACATCGCGCAAGGTGAGATCGCGATTTTTGTAATCAGTCAAACCGGTGACACGCGTCCAGACTTCGCCCGTCGGAAGTTGCAGCGATGCCATATTCAGTGATCCGGCGGCGCGCGGATTGAGGTCGATCGAAACGTCCTCAGCAACAAAATCATGCGCCGGATTGCGAATGATGACCGTAACGTTCTCCAACCGCGCCCATTCCGGAAATACAGCCGGTAACGTCACTTTCTCACGCGGGCGAGGCGCGGCTTTCACGCGAACTTTCCCCGGATCGATTACGATACGGGCGTTCCGCAAGTCGATCGAATCGAGAAAATCAGAACGGCCCCGGATCAGGGAAATGAGATCGTATTCCACCCGAACGTACTCCACACCGGCAGATTCAATCGCAGCCGGACCGGTCGGTGAGACATGGAGATTTCGAATAGTGAGGGCGCTAAAGAGATTTCCTTCCGCGCGAAATTCCAGGCGCAGATTCTGTTTCGCGGCCGAACGAACGGCGAACCAATGGAGCGCACCAAGCAGAATAGGCCGGTGGAAGATGACGAGCAGCGCAAAGACGAGGAGGATCCAAACGCGGCGCCGACGCTTCCCCTTCGGCTGCGAGTTTTCGTGCTGATTATCTGCCACGAGCGATTTACCCTATGGATCGCTCTGGAAAGAGCAACCGGTTGGGTCATGTTTGTGCATTGCACGGGGCCGACCTTCGCCGCACGCTTCTCTCGTGAACCCCGACAAGCTGTTCGATTACCTCGATGGCAGACTGCCCGAGTCGGAGCGGCGCGAACTGGAGGAACGATTGATGGATGATCCTCAGTTGCGACGCGAACTCGAGGTTGCGCGGCGGATTCACGCCGGCATGCAAGCGAGGCACAGCGAACGGACGGAAGTCTTCGGCGAATTGTCGGAAGAAAGCGCCACGCGCGGGCGGCGACTGACGCGCCAGATCGGTCTGGCTTTCGGAGTGCTGGTCGCGATGAACGTGCTTTTTGGCTTGCTCTATATTGCACATCATGAATCGAAGAATCCGAATCGAGCGGCATTGGAAATTCAGGCGCGCGATCAATTGCGTCGGGCGCTGGAAAAAGCGGCCGCCACGTCATTAACGCCGCCACCGATCGGTATAAACGAGCTGAGCGTGGTTGCAGAAACCGGGCATGCCCAGGTGGTGGCGGATGAAATTACCAAACTGGCGGCCCGATTGAATGGAACCGGGACCAAAGGCGTTCCCGACAATGGGCGAATCCAGGTACTGACCGAGCTGCCGGCGAATCGAGTAACGGAATTCAAAAGCGTGTTGGCGCTTCTCGGGGGTGTGAAAAGCATCGGAGCAAGCGAAGGGATATCGGGAGACGCCGGATCCAACCAGAAAATCTCACTTCTGGTGCAGATCAAGGAAGCGAAATGATTGCGGTTACGTTCGCGTTGCCGGCAGAAAGCAGCGCGTTTGTTCGCTCACTCGAACAGCGCGAACGAAAAAGTTTTCTTGTTAATGGATCGATCGAGGGCAAGGAAATCATCGTCCTTCATACTGGCGTGGGGTCGCACAAGTGTGAGGAGCGATTGACAAAATTTCTTCTCCGCAACAAACCAAAAGTAATTGTGAGCAGTGGATTCTGCGGCGGAACAGACGATGAACTAAAACCATGTGATCTCATCATTGCCGAAAATTTTTCAGACAAAACGCTGATAAAACGTGCTCATGAAATTTTGGAGGAGGTTGTGATCGGCAGGATTTTCTCAGCTGATCGCGTGATTGATCCGGCTGCCGATCGCTATGCGATCGGGCGCGAACAAGGCGCGATTACAATCGATATGGAGACGGCAACAATCGCGCGCCTTTGCACCGATTTTGCTGTTCCGATGCTGGCCCTGCGCGTGGTCAGCGATTCACCAGCGGCGCCATTTCCCGCCCCGCCGGAGATTCTGTTCGATATCAAGGCGCAGCGCACGAAACTTACCAGTCTGTTCGGTCATCTTGCCCGAAATCCCAAAGCGGTCGCGCAATTGGCAGATTTTTCAAAGCGCATCGCTCTGGTGAAGACAAAATTAGCCGACGCCCTCTGCACGCTGTTAAGTCAGCTTTGAAGGAACTATCGGACGCGCGTCAGCGAGGCGGTGCTGGCTCGATGTGCACGAGCACATCGGCGATGCGCGAATCCGTCTGCTGAATGGCCTGCTTCACTTCGTGGGCGATGCGATGGCCGTCGCGCACGGAAATATCGCCGTCAACTTTGACGTGAAGATCCGCATAGAAACTCAGACCCATCTTGCGCACGAAAGATTTTTCGACGTCGCGCACTCCGGGGACTGATCGCGCCGCATCACGCACCAGATCGACAATTTGTCCGCGCGGCGCCGCGTCCATGATCTCGTAAAGCGCGGGTCGCAAAAGCCGAATGCCATTTGCGGCGATGACGGCGCAGGCGAAAAGCGCCGCCCAATCATCCGCGCTTTGCCAACCACTGCCGCCGATCAGGGCAACGGAGATGCCGATGAATGCGGCGGCGGACGTAAGCGCGTCGCTGCGATGATGCCAGGCATCGGTTTGCACGGCCGTGCTCTCGACGTGGCGCCCAATGCGGTTGACGTAACGAAACAGAATTTCTTTTACTACGATCACCACGATCAAGATCGCGAGCGTGAATGGCGCCGGGCCATGGTGCGGCGTCATAATTTCGCGGACGCTTTGAATGGTCAAACCGGCCGCCGCCGCCAGCACACCGAAGGCGACTACCACAGCAGCGATCGGTTCGGCTTTGCCGTGGCCGTAGGGATGGGTTTCGTCGGGCGGACGGGCGGCGAAACGAAGTCCACCCCAAATGACGAACGATCCCGCGATGTCGAGCGCTGATTCGATTCCGTCGGCGATGAGGACGTAGGCATTGCCAAGCAATCCGCCGAGAATTTTCGCCGCCGCGAAAATCAAGTTCACGATCATGCCAAAAAGGGCCACGCGCGCGCCGGTTTGCAGATTGCTCGCGGCAACGTCACCGGTAGGATGAGCGTTCATGGGGAAAGCAACGATTAACGCAGCGGTCTATGACACGCACGGAAATCCTGCGGAGGTCTTGCGGGTACAGACTCAGCCCTGGCCCATTTGTGGGCCGGATGAGGTGACCGTCGCGATGCGTGCGGCACCCATCAATCCCGCCGACCTGAATCAGATAGAAGGAAAATATCCGATACGATCTCCCCTCCCCGCAACGCCGGGGTTTGAGGGAGCAGGTGTCGTGGTAGAAACGAGGCCTGAGGCGCGACATGTCTCTACCGGCGCGCACGTCATCCTACCGCATAATCTCGGAACGTGGCGTGAAGCCTGTGCCGTGAAAGCGACTGAGTTGGTCGTCGTTCCTTCCGAAATCGATCTGGTGCAGGCGGCGATGCTGAAGATCAACCCTCTGACCGCCTGGCGTCTCCTGCATGGTTATGTGGAATTGAAACGCGAGAACTGGGTGATTCAAAACGCTGCGAATTCGGCGGCGGGGCGGGCGGTGATTCAGATCGCGCGCGAACTTGGGATCAAAACGGTCAACGTCGTGCGCCGGGAGGAACTGGTGGAAGAATTGCGGGTGCTAGGCGGCGATGTCGTGCTGATAGACGGGGAGGCATTACGCGATAACGTAAAAGAGTCGACTGGCGGTGCACCGATCCATCTCGGGCTGAATGCGGTCGGCGGAGACAGTGCGTTGCGCTTAATGAATTGCCTCGCTCCGGGCGGAACGCTCGTCACCTACGGCGCAATGAGTTTGCAGCCACTGAAAGTTCCGAACGGCCTGCTTATTTTCAAGGATCTTCGGTTCCGCGGGATTTGGATTAACAAATGGTACGACAACGCCACGATGGCTGAGCGGACGGAAGCGTTTCAACAGCTTTTCGATATGGTCAAACGGGGATTGTTGAAAACGAAAGTGGATAGAGCGTATCCCTTAACCGAGGCGAAAGCCGCCGTGACGCACGCGGCGCAGGGAAAACGGAGCGGCAAGATTATTTTCGAATTTAACAGTCCGGGCGACGCTTAAGACTCGCGTGAAAAACGAGCAGGCCAGCAGCACCGCTTTGCTCATAGCGACAAGTCTCGTATTGATGCACAGCGATCCTGAATATGCCGGACTTGTTTCCGCGAAAACTGCTGACTTAAGTGCCAGTTTTATCGAGGCGCGGTGGTCGCAATCGCCGCGCTCGCTGTTGAATCTTGTGCGTCGTCGTTGGTTCCAACGCGCTGCATCGCTGATCGAGCGACTGACGATTCCCGGGATTCTACGACATTATGCGTTGCGGAAAAGATGTCTCGCTCAACTGACCCGCGAAGCGCTTGAAAACGATATTGAGCAAATCGTTGTTCTGGGCGCGGGCTTCGATCCGCTGGCGCTCGAATTACACGACGAATTTCGACGAGCGCAATTTTGGGAAATCGATCATCCGGCCACGCAGCAATACAAATCACGCGCGGCTGGCAATATTTACATGAGGCGATTTCATTTTGTTGCCGCCGATTTAACCGACGATCAAATCGACGCGAAGCTGCTGGCGAGCGGCGGTTTTGATTCAAATCAACGCACTTTCTGGATCGCGGAAGGATTGTTGATGTATTTTCCGGAAACTGCGGTCTCAAATTTGTTGAGCTCCGTGGCGGCGACCAGTGCGCGCGGCAGCCGTTTCGTTTTTACTTTCATGGAACGGCAGCCCGATGGTCGAATTCGTTTTCAACGACAGACCAGGCTGGTCGATTGGTGGCTGCGACAACGCCGCGAACTGTTCGCATGGGGAATCGAGCGTGGTCACATGGCGGAATTTGTTCGACCTTGGAAGGTCGTACGAATTTTTGATGAGGTTGATCTGCGCGCGTTGGATTTGTCTTCAAATGATTTTCCCCTCGCGGCCGGGGAATTGATCTGTCTCGCAGAAATTTCATAGAAGATCTCGATGTTAACGCGACGCGAATTTCTCCGAACCGCCGGACTTCTGGCGCTCGCGCCTTATCTCAATGTCAGGGCCGAGCGGGAGATCTGGGTCAATGACGTTCATTCCCAGATGAATCGCACGCGCGTTCGCGCGTTGCTCGCACCACGAACCCAAGATGAGCTAGCGCAGGCCATCCGGCGCGCGACACGCGACAAGATGGCGATTTCTGTCTCCGGATGCCGCCACTCGATGGGAGGCCAGCAATTCGCAACCGACGGTATTTGCATCGATACCCGGGAACTGGCGAACGTTGTTGCCTTCGATCGCGAACGGGGATTGATCGAAGCTGACGCCGGAATTCAATGGCCAAAGCTGATCGATACTTACCTCGAAGCGCAGCACGAAAGTGCGCACCCCTGGGGTATCGCGCAAAAACAAACGGGCGCGGACACGTTTACCTTGGGAGGCAGTTTGTCATCAAACGTGCATGGGCGGGGTCTGGCGATGAAACCACTGATTTCCAATGTCGAGTCGTTTACGTTGCTCAATGCGGACGGAAAAACGGTCCGCTGCTCGCGCGAAGAAAATGCGGAATTGTTTCGGACGGCGATTGGGGGCTACGGACTCTTCGGCTTCATCAACCGCGTCACCTTGCGACTCGTTCCGCGCCGAAAACTCCGGCGCGTCGTCGAAATAATGCGCGCCGATGGAGCCGCAAAACGATTCGCCGAGCGGATCGCGAGTGGCTTTTTGTACGGTGATTTTCAATTTTCCGTCGACGAAAAGTCGCCCGATTTCCTGCGCCTTGGGGTCTTCTCCTGTTATGAGCCGATTGCCGATGATACGCCGATCACTGCGGCGAAACATCTTGGTAACGACGATTGGCTCGATCTTCTAGCGCTCGCTTACACTGATCGCGCAAAAGCCTTTCAGCGGTACGCCGATTATTATCTTTCGACAAACGGTCAGACGTATTGGTCGGATACAAATCAGCTCAGCGCCTACCTTCCGAACTACGCGCAGAAGCTGAAGGAAAAAATCCGCGACGGAAACGAATCGAGCCTCATTATTACCGAAATCTACGTTCCGCGACTGGCACTGGCTGATTTCCTCAGGCAGGCCGCCGATCTTCTACGAGACGCTGGCGTGCTCGTGATTTACGGCACCGTGCGGCTGATCGAAAAGGATGACGAAAGCTTTCTTCCGTGGGCGACGCAACCGTATGCCTGCATCATCTTCAATCTGCTCACAAATCATACTTCGGCAGGAATCGATAGATCAGCGCGCGCTTTTCGCGGGCTTATCGATGTAGCAATCGCGCTCGGTGGCAGTTACTATCTTACCTATCACCGGTTCGCGACCCGCGAGCAGGTGACGGCATGTTACCCGCAGTTCGGCAGCTTTCTTGCACTAAAAAAGAAATACGATCCTGGCGAGCGTTTTCAGAGCGATTGGTATCAGCATTACCGCGCAATGTTTGGGAAGAATTAGTGCTTCGGAATGTCAACCATAATTGTCGTTGGTGCCGGCATTAATGGCGTCACTGCCGCGATCGAATTAAAGAAGCGCGGCCATAAAGTTTCTTTAGTCGATCCCGGTCCGCTCCCCCATCCCCTGGCCGCTTCTACTGATGTCAGCAAAGCGGTGCGCGCCGCCTATGGTGCAGACCAAGATTACACGAGTCTAGCTGAGCGCTCGATTCAGCTCTGGCGCAAATGGAACCAAGAGTTTGGGGTCGAACTTTATCACGAGATCCACTTTTTATTTTTGCGCCAACGGGCGATGCAACCGGGCGACTTCGAGTACGAAAGTTTTAAGTTGCTCGAGAAAAGGGGTCACAAGGTTGAGCGCATCGATTCGAGAGTGCTGCACGAGCGCTTTCCGGCGTGGAATGCAGAACGGTATCCCGACGGCTTCCTCGACCTCGAAGCTGGTTACGCAGAAAGCGGACGGGTGGTGGCACAGCTCATCGAACATTCCAAATCGCTCGGCGTCGGGTTGTGCGAAGGCAGCCGATTTTATGCGCTCGTCGAACACGACGGCCGAGTGAGAGGTGTCGTGCTGCATGGCGGGCGATCTGTTGCAGCCGATGTTGTGATCATGGCAGTTTGTGCTCGGACGCCGTACCTCCTGCCGTTCACGAAAAACTTTTTCCGCGCGACCGGACATGCGGTATTTCACCTGAAACCGCGCCAAGAAAAGCTATTCCAACCGGAGCAGTTTCCGGTTTTTGGCGCCGACCTTTCCACAACGGGTTTCTATGGTTTTCCGATCGGTCGCGAAGGTGTTGTCAAGATCGCGCGGCACGGTCCGGGACGCGAAATGCCGCCCGATTCGCCGGATCGTGTCGTGACGGCCGAGGAGGAAAGTAGGCTGCGGGAATTTCTCGCGGAGACCTTTCCGGCGCTGGCTGACGCGCTGGTTGTTAACTCACGGATTTGCTTCTATTGCGATACTCACGACGGCGATTTTTGGATTGCCCGCGATCCAGAGCGAGCCGGTTTGATTGTGGCCGCGGGCGACAGCGGTCACGGATTCAAATTTGCGCCTGTGCTCGGCGAACTGATCGCGGATGCGGTCGAAGAGAAAAGCAATCCTTTGTTAAACAAATTTCGGTGGCGACCCGAGGTGCAGCCGGGCGACAAGAAGGAGGCCGCGCGATTCTTGCCGGCGAAATCGTAAGGCAGCGATTCCGCACTGGAGCGCATTCAGTACGGGTTGGCTTTCCGCTGAGGACAGCGGAAACTACAATGACCGCACGCGACGGCTACTTACGATCGAGGACGGCGGAAATTACAATACCGTGCGCCGTCCCCAGCGTATCCGCCTATTTCGGTTGCGTGGCCTCTTGCTTCTTTGGCTGTCGCCGCATCAAAGTGATTTGCTTTATTCGCGCGGAATCGCTTGGACTCCAGGTTGCGACATCGGGATCATCCTTGAAGGCGTTGTGAACGATACGCCGCTCGTAGGAATTCATCGGCTCGAGCTGAAGCGATCGGCCGGTAATGCGGACCCGCTCGGCCAGTTCACGGACGCGCTGGACGATACGGTCTTCGCGCATGGAACGATAATGTTCGCAATCGACGATAACCTTTTCAGCGTCCTTGTTTTTTGCCTGAAGCAAGCGATTGAGCAAAAATTGAATAGCTTCGAGCGTTTCGCCCTCGCGGCCGATCAAGCGCCGGCTTTCTTCCGTGTAGATTTGGAGGGTGAGATTACCGCCCTCATTTTGCATCTCGGCGATTTCCACCACAAAACCGAGGTAACCAAGAATGGTGTCGAGTAATTCCTTCGGCGTCATCTTCGTTTCTTCACCCGCGCCGACGGCGTCGCTCGCGTCGGGGCGGCCACCGGCTGCCGCTTGTTAACGTAGAGCTGAAGCACCGTCAGCAGGTTCTGAGTTGTATAATACAAAGCGAGCGCGGCTGCAAAATTGTAACAAAAGACGATGAAGATGATGGGGGTAAACATCATCATGCGCTGCTGAGTTGGGTCACCGCTTTTTGGAGTGAGATGTGTCATCCAGAAGCTGGTCGCTGCCATGATCAACGGCAGAACATTAACCGGCCAACCCAGCACCGGCAGATGCGCGACCGTGTCCGGCTGGGAAAGATCGTGAATCCAGAAGAAACTGGCGCCGCGTAGTTCGACGGCCTGGCGGAGCATGGTAAAAAGGCCAAAGAAAATCGGTATTTGAATCAGCATGGGCAAGCAACCGCCGACCGGGTTGACGCCGTGTTCCTTGTAAAGTTTCATCACCTCCTGGTTCATTCGCGTCGGATCATCCTTGTATTTTGTGCGAAGCTCCTGAATTTTAGGCGAGAGCGTTGACATTCGTCGCATCGAAGCGTTCGCTTTGTTTTGCAGGGGCCAGAGCGCGAGCTTTATGATCGTAGTGAGTGCGAGGATGGCAGCAGCGTAATTGCCAAGCACGCTGTGAAGAGCGTTGAGGGCGTTGAGCAGGGCCTGACTGATCAGTTTGAAAAACCCGAACTCCATCACCTCCGCTTCGTTGTGCTCCATACTCGCGAGGCGATGATAAAGTTTTGGCCCGGCGTAAATCTGGAAATGGGCGCTGTAGGTTTGGCCCGGCTTCAAGTCGAACCCGCGCATGTGCATGGCACCTTCGATGCCGAACAGTTTCTGCGCCGGATCGATGTCAAAATGCTGTGCCCAGACCGCGTCGGATTTTTCCGATAAGGGTACAATCAATGTCGTAAAAAATTGATTGCTGGCCGCCACCCATTCCGCGCCTTTGACGCTCTCAGTATAATACGGACGCGCGGCGCGTTGGCCGACGACCCCGAGAAAACCGCTGCTTGGCGCAAACCAACCGACGTCAATTCCTTTGGCAGCGCCATTCACGCACCACACCAGACGGGTGAAGCTCGCATAATCGGTGCGATGAACGGCGCGAGCCGAGCCAACCGAAAGGAAGTAGCCCGGGTCGCCCTGCCCCGTTGTCTCGCCGTTTACAAAATCGACGTCTAGGTGCGCCAGGTAATTGTCCTTCTCCTTCGCCGGCGCAAAAGAGAACGTCTTGCGAATAGTCATATTCGCGGGCGTTACATATTCAAACCGCACCGCGTCGCCGGTTCTGCTTAATTTGTATTCGGGCAGATTCGGCGTCGCCGGATCCTGAAGGATCGCGCCGATCGGCAGCCGATCCGGCAAGTTCAGAGTGACGCGCTTATTCTCTTCGGCGGCGTATCTCAGCAAAACGACCTCGCTAATTCCGCCGCCGCGACTCGTCAGGTGGAGCTCGATGTCGGAGTTTCGTAACGTCTCCGTCTTCTCTACGAATGCGACCGGCGCGGGACGCGGAGAAGCTTGTGGCAGGGCCGGCGCGCTTGCAGGGATGGGCGAACCGGTGGCAGTGGTTTCGCTAAGTGCCGGCGTTGGCGTCAAAATCGCATCTGCTGGTATCGGCCGCGACAGACGCTGTTTTGCGACGTAAATTTCCCAAGCGACCAGTCCTAGCACGCAGAGTGTAACTGCAATCCAGGCGGTGCGATCCATAAACTCAATCGCGCCTGATTAATCGCAGACGCAGTTACCGGCCAGTGAATCTGCGGGCGGCACGGGATCAAATCCACTGCCGCCCCAAGGATGACAACGCAGCAGCCTTTTTGCTCCCAAAAAGCCTCCGCGCAGCAGACCATGCACCTCGACCGCTTGCAGAAAATATTCTGAGCATGTCGGCGCAAAGCGGCAGCCCGAGTGCGGCCCGCTGAGGAAAGAAAGGGCGGGCGAGACAACAACTTGGTAGCTGCGAACGAAAATGCGAACGAGAGCGCGCATCAGGGCGCTAGAATAGAAGCGCGATGTGCGAGGCGCAACCACTCATCTTCCAATGCGCTATACGATGCGCGGGCGGCGCGAGCAGAGGCGATTGTGACGATCCAAATTCCGGGCTCGAGCTCGTGCTGATGTTTGCGGAAAATCTCGCGTAATCGCCTGCGGATCTGATTTCTCGATACTGCACTGCCGACACGCTTTGAAGTTATAAAGCCGGCCCGAGCGGCGGCAGACTGGGACGCATTTTTCAAAATACCCAGCGTGAGAATTTCACCGCGGGCCGACGAACCCTCACTCCGCACCCGCTGAAACTCTGCATTTAGAGTAAGCCGACGCGATTTGGGAAAGCGAAAGCGTCTTTCCACCATTCACAATCGTAGCCTCTTTGCCGCTAAACAAAAAGTCTTCCCGTCGCACACTGGCAACGGGAAGACTTCGCGAAAACGATTCTCCGCTCGCGCCTACGGTGTAGGTGAAGAGGCCGGCGAGGAAGTGGTGTTGATTGTCGTATTGGATTCTGTCTTCGTCGATGTTGTCGGCGAAGGATTCACCACGGTGGTGTTACTCTCCGTCTTCTTGTCGCCGGGCGGATTGACTGTCTCCGTTTTTTGCTCACAAGCCGCCAGCAAAGATGCGGCGCCAGCCAAAATGCAGATGTATTTCTTCATAAGTTGTGATGCCCATACTGGGTCACACAAATATTCGATGCAAGGAGGCATTTCGGCCTTGCCGGGATGCAATTATGTCGGGGCCGAGAAACTTCAATTCGCCGTCAAAACGCGGGCTCAAAGGGTAGCCCGTGGGCTTCGGCAACGGCCCGAATGGTGAGTTTGCCGCCGCGCGTGTTGAAGCCACCGACGAGGGCCGGCTGTTTTTTGCACGCGCCTTCGAGTCCAAGATCCGCGAGCAGCTCAACGTAACGCGCCGTGATATTAGTAAGTGCCTGTGTCGCGGTGCGGGCGTATGCTGCCGGCATATTTGCTACGCAATAATGAGTTACGCCTTCTTCGATGTAGACCGGATCAAGATGAGTTGTTGGCCGTGACGTTTCCGCGCATCCGCCCTGATCGATCGCGATATCCACCACCACACTGCCCGGTTTCGTTTTCCGCAACATCGCCCGCGTGATCAGTTTTGGCGCTTTAGCTCCTGGCACCAGGACCGCACCAATGAGCAAGTCCGTCGTCGCCATCAAATCGTGCAAGTGTGCTTCGCTCGAGTAAAGGGTGTGCGCATTGTCCATGGTGATGTCGAGAAAGCGCATCCGCTCTACGTCAACCTCAAGGATGGTGACATCGGCACCGAGGCCAGTCGCCATGCGCGCGGCGTTGACGCCAGCCGTTCCGCCACCCAGCACGACGACGCGCCCCGGCAAAACTCCAGGAACCCCGCCGAGTAATACGCCAGTCCCTCCGTTGTGTTTCGCCAGGTAATATGCGCCCATCACCGCAGACATGCGTCCAGCAATTTCGCTCATCGGTTCCAGTAGCGGCAGACGATTGCCGATCTGAATGGTTTCGTAGGCGACGCCAGTAACACCCGACTTTAGCAACGCCTCAGTGAGCTGCTTGCTCGCGGCGAGATGCAAATAAGTGAAAAGAATCTGATCTTTGCGCAGTAGTGGCCACTCCGCCGGCAATGGCTCCTTCACCTTCACAATCATGTCCGCGCGCTTGAAGATTTCTTCGGCCGTGTCAACGATCTCAGCACCGGCTTTCGCGTAATCTTCATCCGGATAACCCGAGCCAACGCCGGCATTTCTTTGGGTCAAAACAGTGTGCCCGCGACTCGTTAAAACGCGCGCACTTGAAGGTAGTAACCCGACGCGACCCTCCTGCTCTTTAATTTCTTTTGGAACGCCAACGATCATTGCCAAAAGTGATTAGTGACCAGTGAGGAGTGACGAGTCAATCGCGCCGTTGGAGCTTTCGTCGAAAGGAAATTGGGTGTCGCCTGGGTTCAAGTAATCATCCAAGCGCCGATGTTGTCGTTTCCAGTGATGGATACGTGCGAAGAGACTCATGCGAATGCCTTTCGCTCGTCAGCAATCAGTTGCCGCTAATTCAGCGACGGATCGTCCGGCGCTGCACTCAACATCTTGAACCACGGTCCGAGGCCACGCATAATATCGAACCAAAGCTTTGGCAGCTGCTCAATTTTCAGCGCGGCGCGACTTGCTTTTTGTGTAATCCAGGCGTTCTGCTTCATCTCAGCCTCGAGTTGGCCGGCGCTCCAGCCGGCATAACCGATGAAGGCACGAACCGAATTTGGATCTTTGCTGGCGCGCTCATTCGCGTCCTCAAGATTAACATTGGGATTCAGCTGCATTCCTTCGCCGCTTTTCCATTCGACTGCCGCAAACATCAGCCGGTCACGCTGGACTGGGCCGCCAAAAAAAACTGGGACGCTTTCCAAGCCGTCGAGGGGTGGTTCCGTCACCAGCTCGCTTACTTTCTTATCGAGGGGCCGATTCAAAATAATCCCGATTGCACCGTCATCCGAGCTGTGTGCCGAGATGAACAAGACCGCGCGCCGAAAATTCGGGTCGAGCATGGTGGGATGGGCAACGAGAAAAGAGCCGGCGTAGCTCTTTGAGTGTTCGCGGCCTAATTCGCGCACGTTTTTAAGTAAGAGCAGGCGCGCGACTACGCAAGTTGCCCTGCTCTCATGCAAGCCGCCAAAACAATATTAGTCCGGTCCGGCTCGATGTGCTTCCCGATTACTCGCACGCCGCGCAAACTAGATGTGGTCAACGCCGATGCTGGCGAGATGCCTGTCATTCGCTCGGGATGACACGCCGGGGCTGCTTACTTTTCGGCTCACGTCCTCCGCTCCCGCACCGGTTGCCGATCACGCAATTCGTAGATGGCATCTGCCGTAATCTCGGACCGCCACGGCATGGCTGTCGCCGTGATCAACTTCTGCGAATTGAGCGGCAAATGATCGAGCAGGGCATTTCGCCGTTCGGGATCGAGCTCGCCGAAAATGTCATCGATCAGAAGAAGCGGTGCCGTTTTATCGCTGAAACGGTGAAACGCTTCAGCTTGCGCGATTTTAAGAGCAAGCGCGGCACTGCGTTGCTGCCCTTCCGAGGCGTATTGCGGCGCCCGCATCCCATCAATCCGCAATTCGAAATCGTCCCGATGCGGACCGACAACCGTTTGGCGCAATCGCGCTTCTTCTTCTCGAGAATGCACCAGATCCCGCCGGAAATCCTCGCTGGCCCCGGGAAGAAACTGCAGCTCAAGTGTCTCGTGACCGCCGCTGATTCGCGCATAAGCCGCAGTGGCAGACGGCGCTAAAATCGCCGCGATTTCCTGACGCAGTCGAAGCAACTGCGCACCGTGGTGAAGGAGCATGGAGTCGTACGCGGCCCGTTCGCGGGTGCGTGGCATTAGAGATTTCAGGAGCGCATTCCGCGCGCGCAAAGCTCGTTCGTAAGCGCGCAGCGTTGGCCGATAAGTGACGTTGATTTGCGTGCCGAGAAAATCGAGATACCGGCGCCGGGCGTCGGATCCGCCGCGCACTAATTCAATGTCGGAATTGGCGAAGGAAACGACCCGGGCGATACGCAAATATTCCTGAAAAGTACGCTGCTCCACCCGGTCAAATGTGACCCGACGTTGCAATCTTCCATAGCGAAACTCCAATTCGTGGCCGTCGAAGATCCCGCGCAAGCCGAACGAATTTTTTCCGACCTGAATCGCGGGCGCGAGTGAAGAAACGCGCTGCGATTGCAGTCGCAACAAAACGCACGCCGCCTCGAGGATTGTCGTCTTGCCCTGCCCGTTCAGGCCAAGAAAAAAATTGGTGCCACGGGCAAGGTCGACAGCCAAATTTTCAAAGCAGCGGAAATCGCGCAGGCGCAGATCGGTCAACATCGAAATGACGGCACGTTGAACGTTGATGGCCAATCATTGACAGCGAGTTTCACCGTCCAGATTATGACATCAGCATGCGGAGGATGCATTCGGCTGTGAGAATTTTGTTGCGGCAGTTGGCAATAGCGCGTACTAGCACCGCAGCTTTCTAGGATTGTTCTGGGGGGAACAGCCGCCCTTCGCGCCCATTCGGGTACGGAGGGCGGTACTTCTTCGGTGAATGGACGATCGGCCTTCTTTGCGGCGACATTTCAGCTGGACGTTTGCTTTGATGATAATCGCCCTGACCGGGATCGCGGCCGGCGTTTTTGTCTTCGAGCGCTGCACCTCGCTCCCGGGCCGGGCGGCCAAGACGAGCGTCGATCAGCTGGAGCGGTTGGGCCGCGACGTGCGGAACACGATCGTGCAGATCGCGCAGATTCAGCCGCGGGTCACGATCAATGAACGGGTTTACTTTGAGCAAACCACG
>Ga0137382_10000591_pt1 | contig 15175 bp, 16 predicted proteins | sample SagtaG_15_FD_104816 | JGI IMG/M metagenome (GOLD analysis project Ga0137382, IMG submission 104816) | Vadose zone soil microbial communities from Sagehorn Ranch, Mendocino, California, USA - Sage2_R_20_16 metaG | ecosystem: Environmental > Terrestrial > Soil > Vadose zone | place: USA... | reverse complement strand
TACCGCAATGCGCAGCTCTCCCCGCAGGTAGCGCCCCGTGAGGGAGTCGGGGTGCTGAACCACGTCGTCGACCGTCCCCTCGACCACGACCTCGCCGCCATGGCGGCCGGCGCGGGGGCCCAGGTCCACGACATGGTCCGCCGCGCGGATCGTCTCCTCGTCGTGCTCGACGACCAGCACCGTGTTGCCGAGATCGCGCAGCTCTTTCAGCGTGCCCAGCAGCCGCGCGTTGTCGCGTTGATGCAGCCCGATCGACGGCTCGTCGAGGATGTACAGTACGCCGACCAGCCGGCTCCCGATCTGCGTCGCCAGACGGATCCGCTGCGCCTCTCCGCCCGACAGGGAGTCCGCGGACCGGCCCAGGGTCAGGTAGTCGAGACCCACGTTGCGCAGGAAGCGCAGGCGATCGGTCACCTCCTTGAGGATGGGCCGGGCGATCTCCGGATCGACACCGGGCCGTCCATTGCCGCGCATCGGGATGCTCTCGAAGAAGGCGAGTGTGTCCGTGACCGGCAGGTCGACCACGTCGCCGATGCTCTTGCCGTGCACCAGAACCGCCAGGCTCTCCGGGCGCAGCCGCTTGCCGCCGCACGCGGGGCACGGCTGCTCGATCATGTACTCCTCGAGCTGTTCGCGCACGCTGTCCGATGCCGTCTCGCGGTAACGCCGCTCGACGTGGCGGAGGACGCCGTCCCAGCCCGATTCGTACTCGCCGTGCCAGCGCTCGCTGTCGTACTGAAACGTCAGCGTCTTCCCGGGCGCTCCGGACAGAACCACTTTCTTCACCTGGGCCGGGAGGTCCTTCCAGGGACTGTTCAGGTCGAACTTGAACGCGCGCGCCAGGCTCGGCAGGATCACCTTGCGCACGTAGCCGGTCGGTTCGCCCCACGGCAGGATGACGCCCTCGAGGATCGAGAGGCTCGCATCGCCGAGCACCAGGTCCGGACTCACCTCGCGGCGCGTGCCCAGGCCGGAGCATTCGGGACATGCCCCGAACGGCGAGTTGAAGGAGAACTGCCGCGGCTCGAGCTCGGCGAGCGAGAGGCCGCAGCTGGGGCACGCGTAGCGCTCGGAGAAGAGCGTGGACTTGGGGGGGGGCCCCTGCGCGACCTCCACCGTCCCGTCCGCCGCCTTGAGGGCCGTCTCGATCGAGTCGGCGAGCCGCGCGCGGTCCGTCCGGCGGACCACCAGCCGGTCCACCACGACCGCGATATCGTGATTCTGGCGGCGGTTGAGCTTCGGCACCTGCGCGAGGTCGTAGGTCTCGCCGTCCACCCGCACGCGTACGAACCCCTGTTTTTTCGCGGCCTCGAACACATCGCGGAACTCGCCCTTGCGCCCGCGGACCAGCGGGGCGAGCACCTCGATCTTCGTCCCCTCCGGCCAGGCGAGCACCAGGTCCGTGATCTGCGACGCGCTCTGGCGCTCGATCGGCGAGCCGTCCTTGGGACAGCGCGGCGTGCCCACCCGGGCCCAGAGCAGGCGCAGGTAGTCGTACACTTCCGTAATCGTCCCGACCGTCGAGCGCGGGTTGTGGCCCGCGCTCTTCTGCTCGATCGAGATGGCGGGCGACAGCCCCTCGATGGCGTCCACGTCGGGCTTCTCCATCAGCCCGAGGAACTGCCGCGCGTAGGCCGAGAGCGACTCGACGTAGCGCCGCTGTCCCTCGGCGTAGATCGTGTCGAACGCGAGAGACGATTTTCCCGACCCCGAGAGCCCGGTGATCACCGTGAGGCTGTCGCGCGGGATCTGGACGGTGATGTTCTTGAGGTTGTGCTCGCGGGCGCCCCTGACGACGAGCGAATCGCTGGACATAGAACCGGAGGCTAGCCAGCACGGGGTTCGCCGGTCAACTCTCCGTGATCGGGCGGTGGAGGGCCACCGCCTTGCTTAACCCCCTTTCCCTCCCTACGTTAGCCTCCCCCATGGCTACCCACGCCCTCGTCGTCCTGACGACGCTCGCCAGTGATGCCGAGGCGCGGGCGTTGGTCACAGCCCTGATCGCGGCGCGCCTGGTAGCTTGTGGAACGCTGCTCCCGGGCGCCCGTTCGATCTACCGCTGGGAGGGGCAAGTGCGGGAGGAGGCCGAGGTGGTCGTGCTGCTCAAGACCGAAGCGTCGCGGTGGGAGGCGCTCTGCGCCGCGGTACGGGAGCGCCATCCGTATGACGTGCCCGAGTTGCTCGCGCTGCCCGTCGAGCGAGGGCTGGATCGCTACCTCTCGTGGCTCGCGAGCGAGGTCGTCACGTGATCCGCAAGCGCGAGCCGCGGTGGCAATCGGCGGCCGAGCGGGCCCGCGTGGCGGCGGAGCTCATCGAGGAGGCGGAGTCGCTCACCGAGACGAGCACGATCGCCTCTCCAGCGGACCTGTTGCGTGCCGCCTTGCCGCCCCCGGTCACGGCGCAGCTCCCGCAGGCCGAGCCGGCCGCCGGGGCTCTGCCTCCAACGCCCGCCCTGCCGTCAGCCGAGCCCACGCTCGACGACGCCATTGCGCTGGACCCGGACAACGTCACGCTGCTGGTGGAGCGAGCGGAGTTGCTCGCCGGCGCGGGCCATTACCGGGCGGCGCAACAGGACTACGAGCGGGTGTTGCGAATCAACCCAACGCACGGCGAGGCGCTCACCGGGTTCGGCATCGTGCTCTCGCGCCGCGGGTTGTGGAGCGACGCGGTGCCGCAGTTGCGGCGCGCGTCGGAGGTCGACCCCGGTCGGGCGTCCGCCTGGTACTACCTCGGCGAAGCCCTCAATCACGTGGACGAGCTGAGCGGTGCGCTGGTCGCGTACGAGCGGGCCGTGGAGCTGGAGCCCCGGAATGCCAAGGCGCTGTATGGTCTGGGAATTGTGCTCGACCGGCTCAATCGCCCGGATGCGGCCACGCGGATGTACCGTCGCTCGCGGGAGGCCACCGGGAGGTGATTCGCGTGGTCGTGGACGATCTCGCGTTCCTCGCGGCGGACGCCGTGGTCCGCCCGGCCACCACGCGCCTCGATCCGACGACGCCGGCCATCCGACGCCTGGAAACCGTGGGTGGCACAGCCTTCGCGCGTGGGCTCGACCTCCACAAGGAGCTCGCTGTGGGAGCGGCGGTGGTGACGGCCGGCGGCGGTGACCTTTCCGCGGAATTCGTGATCCACGCAGTGATCCAAAGTGACACGGAGCCGGTGACCCGCGATGGAGTGGCGCAGGCCTGGCGCTCGACGCTCCAGCAAGCGCAGGAGTGGGAGTTTGCGAGCCTGACGGTGCCGCCGATCGGGATCGGCGCGGGCAATCTCTCGGTCGAGGACGCCGCCGACGTCATGGTGCCCATTCTCAGGACCCACCTCGGGAACGCCGCGTTCCCGGCGAGCGTATCCATCGTCGTGGAAACCCCGGAGGAGCGCGACGCCTTTGAAGCGGCATTGCGCCGCAGCGGAGCGGCCGAATCGTGAATCGCCGGAGCTGGGCCGTCGCCATTCTGGTGGCGTGGGTGGGCTCGCTGGGCTGGCTCACGCGACGCCAGCTGTTTGCGCCTCCGGAAGCGCGGCTCATCGAGGCGGGCCTGCGCGTCGCACCGGGCGCGGCGTACTACCGGCTCGCGGTCGCCGGCGAGCAGGTCGGGTTCGCGTCGTCGACGATCGACACGACGGCGACGGGGCTCCGGGTCACGGACCTCCTGGTGTTGCGGGTGCCGGTGGCGGGGAGGATGCGTCGCACCGCTGCGATGAGCCAGGCCGAGGGCACTCGCGCGCTCCTCGTGCAGCGCCTGCTCGCCAGATTCGACGGCGATCCGGGAGGGTTCCTGGCGGTCGGTCAGATGAGCACTGACTCCGTGCTCACCCTGGACCTGGCCTCCCGCACGGACGCAGAAACAACCCACGTCAGCCTGCGGCATCCCATGACCCTGCCGTCGATGGTGGCCTTACGACTGGCGTTCGCCACCGACTTGAAGCCCGGGCGCACGTACCGCTTCGGCACGTTCGACCCGGTGACCCTGGCGGAGCGCGAGGTCACGATGACCGTGGGCACCGAGTCGACGTTCGTCGTGTCAGACAGCGCTGCCTACGACTCGACCGCCAAGACATGGGTGCCCCTGCGATTCGACACGATTCGCGCGGTGCGGATCGCCCAACGAACGACAGGAGGTCCGATAACGTTCGTCTGGATCGATCGCGAGGGGCGCGTCGTGAAGGCACAGGCGCCGTCCGGTTTCACGATGGAGCGCCAGGCGTTCGAGATGGCCTACGACGGATTCCGACGCCGCGACACGACCCGCCAGGCCGCGGCGACGAGGGTGTCCCACGCAGGCGACGTGGTCGGCGCCACAGCACTCGCGGCCGGCGCCGGACTCCCGCTCAAGGAGCGCGATAGCCTGCGGGTCCGGCTGACGGGCGCGACCCTGGCGGGGTTGCGTCTCACGGACGGGCGGCAGCGTGTCTCGGGAGACACCCTGACCGTACAGCGGGAGACGACGGCCGCGCTGACGGCGCGTTACACCCTGCCGGCAGGCGACTCGGGCACCGTGGCCGCCTTCCTGCGTCCGGAGCCGCTGATCCCAAGCGACCACCGGCGCGTGGTGGCACGGGCCCGGCGGATCGTCGGGAATGAACGTGACCCGGCGCGCGCGGCGCGCCTCATCAGCGACTGGGTGCACGAGCACCTCGACCGGCACGCCACCGCGACGCTGCCGAGCGCGCTCAAGGTGCTCCAGGAACGGCGTGGCGACTGCAACGAGCATACGCTCCTGTACGTCGCGTTGGCGCGCGCGGCCGGGCTCCCCGCCCGCACCGCCGCGGGCCTCCTCTATCTCAACGGCCGCTTTTACTATCATGCCTGGCCCGAGGTCTATCTCGCGGACTGGGTGGCGGTGGACCCGACCCTGGGCCAGTTCCCGGCGGATGCCGCCCACCTGCGCTTCAGCACGGGCGCGCTGGCGCGGCAGGCGGAGCTCCTCCCCCTGATCGGAGGCCTCAAGCTCGAGGTGCTATGATCCGACTGGAGCATCTCACCAAGCACTACGGCAGCTTCGTGGCGGTGGACGACCTGTCGCTCGAGGTGCCTCGCGGCGTGCTGTACGGCTTCCTCGGGCCGAACGGCGCGGGCAAGACCACCACGCTCCGCATCATCGCGGGCATTCTCCGCCCCACGAAGGGGCGGGTCTTCCTCGGTGGCGACGACGTGCACGACCGGCCGCTCTCCGCGAAGTCGCGCCTGGGATTCATTCCCGACCGGCCGTTCGTCTACGACAAGCTCACGGGGGCCGAATTCCTGCGCTTCGTGGCGGCATTGTACGGGCAGGAAGGCGACGCGGTCGAGCGCCGCATCAGCGAGCTGCTGGAGGTGTTCGAGCTGACGGCCTGGAAGGACGAGCTGGTCGAAGCCTACAGTCACGGGATGCGCCAGAAGCTGATCATCTCGAGCGCCCTGATCCATCGCCCGCAGTACATCGTGGTGGACGAACCGATGGTGGGCCTCGACCCCAAGGCGGCCCGCCTTCTCAAGGACATCTTCCGCCAGTTCGTGCACCGCGGCGGGACGGTGCTCATGAGCACCCACACGCTGGAAGTCGCGGAGGCGATGTGCGATCGCGTGGCGATCATCCAGCACGGCAAGATCGTCGCCGAGGGCACGGTGCGCGAGCTACGGGCGCAGCACCACGCGGGAGGGGGGGACGCGAGCCTCGAGGAGCTGTTCCTGAAGCTCACCGGAGGCGCCCAGGTGCGCGACCTGGTGGAGGTGCTGGGCGACGGCGGTGAGAGGGCATGATACAGCCGTCGCTGTGGCGCGTACTCGAGCCCAAGTGGCGGACGGCGCTGCAGAAGCTGCGGGAGGAGCGCTCCCGCGGCCCGGGCCGACTGCTCATCCTCGTGCTCGCCGCAAGCGGCTTCTGGCTCGGCGTGTTCGGCATCCTGTACCGCATCCTCAAGTACTTCCGCGGCGTGGAGGACGTGGGGCCGTTGCTCGCGGGCAAGATCCTGGGAGTCGTTCTCCTGGCGTTCGTCGGCATCCTCGTGCTGTCGAACGTGATCACGGCATTGTCGAGTTTTTTCCTCTCCAAGGACCTGGACCTGCTGCTGTCCGCGCCGGTGGACTGGCTGCGGCTCTATTGCGCCAAGCTGGGGGAGACGCTGCTGCATTCGTCGTGGATGGTCGCGCTCATGGCCGTGCCGATCTTCGTCGCCTACGGTGTGGTGTTCCGGGGTGGCCCGCTGTTCGTTCCCTACGCGGTCCTTACGGTGGCGCCGCTGCTCGTCCTGCCCGCGGTGGCGGGTTCGGCGCTCACGCTCGTGCTCGTGAACATCTTCCCGGCGCGCCGCACGCGCGATCTGTTATCCATCGTCGCCCTCGGCGCCGTCGGCGTCCTCATTCTCCTGTTCCGGTTGATCCGGCCGGAGCGCCTGGCATCGCCCGAAGGCTTCCGGAACCTCGTGGAGTTCATCGCCGTGCTGCGGACGCCCACCTCGCCCTACCTCCCCAGTGAGTGGGCCGCCCAGGCGGTGATGGGATTCCTCCGCGGCAAGATCGACCTGCTGCCGCTGGCGCTGCTCTGGAGCACCGCGGGTTCGTTCGTGGTCCTGGGCGCGACGCTGCACCGACAGCTGTTCGCGCCTGGCTTCACGAAGGCACAGGAGGCGGCAGAGCGGTTCGTGCGCGGAACGCTGTGGCGTCGCACCGTAGGCGTCATGCTCGCCTTCCTCCCCGTGGCGAAGCGCGAGTTCGTGATCAAGGACGTGAAGCTGTTCTTCCGCGACACGACGCAATGGAGCCAGCTCATTCTCCTCGCGGTGCTGGTGGTCGTGTATCTGTTCAACATCAAGACCCTGCCGCTGCATCGCGGCGAGTCTGTCGGCTTTTTCTACATCACCCTCGTTTCGTTCCTCAATCTGGGCCTGGCTGGTTTCGTGCTCGCCGCCATCGCGGCGCGGTTCGTTTTCCCCGCCGTGTCGCTCGAGGGACGCCACATGTGGCTGTTGCGCTCGAGCCCCCTCGACCTGCGGGCGCTGTTGTGGTCCAAGTACTGGGTGGGCACGATCCCCCTGCTCGCACTGGCCCTGCTGCTCACCGGGCTCACCAACGTGCTGCTGCAAGTCCAGCCGTTCATGATGGCGCTGTGCCTGGTGACCATCGTCGGCCTGACGTTCGCGATCGCCGCGCTGGCGCTTGGCTTCGGGGCATTGTTTCCGCAGTTCGAGACCGAGAATGCGGCGCAGATTCCCACCTCGTTCGGCGGCCTCGTCTACATGATGGCCGCGATCGCGGTGCTCGCCGCGGTGATCTTCTGTCTGTGGCAGGGGGTGTTCCAATACGTCCGGGCGGTGTATCTGGGACGGCCCGTCGTGATCGACGCCTGGATGATCTGGTGGTTCGCGGCGGCCGCGGGCCTGTGTGCGGGCGTCACCGCCGCCGCGCTGCGAGCCGGCCTGCGGCGGATGGAGCGCTTCGAGTTCTGATTACAGCGGGAAGTTCAGCCCCGCGAGGACATTGAAGGACGTGTTGTCGGCGAACACGAACTTCCCTTCGAGGAACGGCTTGAACGGCCGCGAACGGCGTCCCTCCCACCCGGCGAACACATTGGCACCGGCATCACCCTGTCCATTGGCGTGCCGGTAGGCGAACCCGCCGCCGAGGTAGAACAGCCCGTAGACCGTGGGGGGATGGTATTTCAGATCGGCGTTCAGCCGATAGGGCGTGCCGTCCGCGCCCGTGTAGAACTCCGCCGACGGCACCAGCACCCAACGACGCCCGACCGGGAGGTTGAGCTGGCCGCCGAGAAACCAGTGCTCGAACTCGAAGTCGTACCCAACGCGCGGGCCCACGCCCGGAGGATCCACCCGGACGGCCCGGCCACCGCGCACGCGGCGCTGGGCTTCGGCCGCCGTCGCTATCATGGCCAGACCCGCGATCACGATTGCGCCCCGCAGTGTGAGCCTCGTCACGCCGGCGCTCCCGCCTTGAAGGTCGGACAGTGATATGCAAGTGAGGTGGCAAAAGCAAGAGACTTCCACCGCCCTTATTCGATCCGGTACGGAATCCCTACCTCGTTCGTCCGATAGTTGTCCGCGGTGCCGAGCAGCAGCGTCGCCGCGTCGAGCGCGTCCACGATGAAGCGATCGATGCCCGTGCGGCGCGCGATCCAGGTGCGTTGATAGGTGCCGTCGCCGTTGTCGGTCATGGGAACGCGGCGCCAGCTCGTCCCCAGGCGATCGGCGAGCCGTTCAGACGCGACCCTGCAGACGATGTTAACGCGTGACGATCGTCACATCAGGCGGCCACGCGCGTTCCGCAGGCGTGGCAATACCGCGCCTCGTGCTCGAGGGACGCGCCGCACCGCGAGCAGTAGCCGGGCGCGGCGGCGAGCCGGCCGCCGCATTCGGAGCAGAAGGCTGCGTCGGGCTCGGGGCGGGGACCGTGGGTCGGACATGCGAGATGCGGGATGCGGGAAGCGGGATGCGCCGCGGCGTCGGGCACTACGCTTCCCGCATCCCGCATCCCGCTTCCCGGCCCCTCGGCGCGGAGAGCGGCGAGAGCTTCGGACGTGTACCGTGTCTTCAGGACGTCGTAATCCGCGTCCGACAGCTTACCCGTCGCGCGGTCGAACTCGATCTCCTTGAGCGCCCGCAGCGCGACAGCGCGAGGACTGAGATCATCGTCGGGATCCTCCCCTTCATCCCCCCGTCCCTCGTTCCCCGTCCCTCGTCCCTCGACTTCCGGATACAGAATCGGTCGCAGAACGAAGTACACCGCTCCCGTGGCGAGCAGGATGCCGGCGACGAGCTCGAGCACCGTGCTCAGGTTGGCAGCTGGTCGAGCTCGCGGCGCAGGCGCTCGAGCTCCTCCGGCGCGGCGGTGACGGTCGGGGCCGCCGGCGCGGCGGCCGGGACGCCGGATGCCGCTCGGGCCCAGCGGCGCAGCACGAAGGTCAGAACGGCGGCAGCGAGAACGATCACTATCGCGGGCGTGAAGTAGCCCGCCAGGTTGAAGCCGCGCTTGGGAGGCGCCATCAGGATGGTGAGGCCATGCTCGCGCACGAACTGATCGACGATCTGTTGCCCGGTCATCCCGCGCTCAGCCAGGGCGATCACTTGCCGGTGCATCTCCGGGCTCACGCCGCATGTGAAGTCGGTCGTGCGACACGTGTACACGTCGAGGTTGCAGCCGCAGGTACAGTGGAGCTGCTTTTCGATGGCCTGGATAGCAGCGTCGTTGTCGGCGGCGACGACAGGATCGAGCGGCCTGCCAGCGCGCGCCGGATCCCAGAGGCGGCCGGAGGGGCCGGTGGAAGGGAGCGTATCCTGAACGGGGACAAAACGACGGAACGACGGAACGACGGAGAGGAGTCCTGCAGCGGCGAACCCGAAGAACTCGCGGCGCCCACATTCCGTCGCTCCATCATTCCGTGGCCGCATCATTTCTCCTCCACCAGCCGCACCGCATACCCAGCCTGAGCCCGTTTGACGGCCGGGGAGCCGCCCGGCCACATCACGATCAGCCCGCCGAGGGCGACGATCATCCCGCCGTACCACACCCACCAGACGAGCGGGTTGATCGTGAAACGGAAGACGGCCTGCTCGGTCCCGTTGACCACGCCGCCCAGAACGACGTAGAGATCCTCCCGTAGGTCGCTCCGGATGCCGACTTCGGTGGATGGCTGGAACGTCGGGCGGCCGAGGGCGTCGACGTGCTGCCGTTTCTCGGTGGTGAGCACGCCCAGCGGAGTGCCGTCCCGGGTCACGTCGAGCGTCGCCGCCGTCACCTGGCGATTCAGCGCGTCGTACTGCGAGATCCCGAGATGCGTGAGCCGGTAGGTCCAGCCGTAGGGGCTCCGGATCGACGCGGACTCTCCCGGCTTGAGGGTCGCTTCGGTCTCGGTCTTGAACGCCATCCCGGCGAACGCCACGAACAGGATGACGATGCCGGTGTGAACGATGTAGCCGCCGTAGCGCCTGCGGTTGCGCGCCAGCAGCCGGCCGAGCGCCAGCGCATAGCCCTCGCCGTACTGGCGGTGCCGCGCATCGGTGCCGCGAGCGAATTCCTGGACGACGGTGCCCATTACGAACCCTCCGAGCGCCATCGCCATGAGGGCATAGAAGTCGCGGATGCCCGCGACGAGCAGGACCAGGCCAGTGAACACGCCGACCGTCACGGGTACCGCAAACTGGCGCTGCAGGTTCGGGAGGGAAGCCCGGCGCCAGGCGATGAGGGGCCCGATGCCCGTGAGGCCGAGGAGCGCCAGCCCGAGCGGAATGTTGACCTGGTTAAAGAACGGCGGACCCACCGTGACCTTGGTCCCCTGCACCAGCTCGGACAGGATCGGGAACAGCGTGCCCCACAGCACCGAAAAGGCGATCCCGATGAACAACAGATTGTTGAACAGGAAGCTCGCCTCACGGCTCACCATCGACTCGAGCCGCGCTTCGGCCTCGAGGAGCGGCAGCCGCGTGGCATACAGCGCGAAGCTCGACACGCCCGCGACGATCAGGAACGCGAGGAAGAAGTAGCCGACGCTCGACTGCGTGAAGGAGTGCACGCTCGAGATCACACCCGAGCGGGTGATGAACGTCCCGAAGATCGACAGCAGCCACGACCCGATGATCAGAGCGAGGTTCCATTTCTTCAGCATCCCCCGCTTCTCCTGGATCATCACGGAGTGCAGGAACGCGGTCATCGTGAGCCAGGGGAGCAGCGAGGCGTTTTCCACCGGGTCCCACGCCCAATAGCCGCCCCAGCCGAGCTCCACGTACGCCCACCACATGCCGAGGCAGATCCCGATCGACAGGAACAGCCACGACAGGAGCGTCCACTTGCGGATCGCGACGAGCCAGTCGGCGTCGAGCCGCTTCGAGAGCAGCGCGGCGAGCGCGAAGGCGAAGGGGATCGTGATGGAGATGTAGCCGAGGTACAGCATCGGCGGGTGGAACACCATCCCGGGGTTCTGCAGCTGCGGGTTCAGGCCGCTTCCGTCGAGGGGCGTGTACGGCAGACGCTGGAACGGGTTCGCGTGCCCGAACAGCATGACCGAGATGAAGAACGCGGCCACGACCGACACGACGCCGGCGACGTGGGGCAGGAGGTGGCGGTGGCGCTGTGAGGTGAGCGCCAGGGCGAGCGACCCGAACACGGATAGCACAGTCGCCCAGAACAGCAGGCTCCCCTTCTGCCCGGCGTAGAGCGCCGACCACGTGTAGAAGATGGGGAGGTTGCGGCTGGTGTACGCGGCAACGTACTCGACGTTGAAGTCGTGCTGGAACAGCGCCCACTCGAGTGACACGACCGCCACGAGCAGGGCGCCGCACATCGCGAACACCGCGTGCCGCGCACTGCGCGCCAGGTCGGGACGGGGAGGCGTGGCCAGACCGCCCATGAACCCCGCGAGCGCCCCCCAGAGGCCCAGCAGGAAGGCGAGCCACAGAGCCAGCGTGCCGAGCAGGGTCATCTAGGCTTTGGGAACCGCCTCATAGCGCGACCCGCACTTCGCGAGCACATTCGTCGCGTAGATCACACCGTCGTTCTGGAGGCGGCCCTCGACCACCACCTCGACGCTGTCGTTGAAGGTATCGGGCGGCAGGCCATGGTATACCACGGGATACCGGGCGCTCCCGTCGGTGACCTGGAAGCGCAGCGTCTGGGATGCCACGTCTTTGGATACGGTGCCCGGTACGACGCGGGCACCGACCTTCATGCCGACATTATAGAAGGAAGGGTCGACCGCGATTTTCTGCGTCAGCTCGGTCGGCGTGAGGAAATACTGGCCGGTTTGCTTCACGCCCGATGCCATGAGGTAGCCCACCGAACCGACGATCAGCACCGCGCCGATGGCGAACTTCGTTCCCGCGTTCATACGCCCAATTATACCTCCCTGCGTCCCGCGTGCTCCAATGCCCAGCGTACTGCCTCTTCGGGCAACTGCACGCGTGGGATATCGACGCCCGCCTTGAAGGAATCGTGAAGCCCCACGACGGGGGTCTCGATGCGCCGGGCGAGCGCGATCTCCGACAGCGTGCCCCATCCGCCGCCGATGGCAATCATCGCGCCCGCCGCTCGCACGATCAGGGCGTTTCGCATCTCGCCCATCCCCGTCGCCAGCGGCACGTCGATGTCGGGGTTGGCGTCGGCCGGATCGTTTCCCGGGAGGATCCCGACCGTGAGCCCGCCCGCCTGTTTCGCTCCGCGTGCCGCCGCCGCCATCACCCCACCCAGTCCCCCGCACAGCAGCACGGCCTGCCGCTCCGCCAGCAGGCGTCCCACCGCGGCCGCCCACTCGGCTTCCTGCGGCGTGCACGTGCTGCCGCCGACGACGGCGACGAGCGGTCCCCTCATTGGTGGTCACCGAAGGGTGGCTTGGCGAGGCCTCGGTCCGTCACGAATCCGGTCACGTAACGCGCCGGCGTAACGTCGAAGGCGGGATTGAGCACGGCGGCCGCCGCCGGCGCGATGCGTCGACCGGCGAGCATCGTCACTTCCTCCGGTCCCCGCTGCTCGATCGGAATGCGATCGCCGTCGGACAACGCAGGGTCGATGGTCGTGGACGGCGCCGCGCAGTAGAACGGCACACCATGATGCAATGCGAGCACGGCGAGCGCGTACGTGCCGATCTTGTTGGCGAAGTCGCCGTTCGCGGCGATGCGGTCGGCTCCGACGATCACCAGATCGATCTTGGCCTGCCGCATGAGCGAGCCCGCCGCCGCATCGGCGATCACCGTGCACGGGATCCCGGCGTGCCCGAGCTCCCACGCCGTGAGACGCGAGCCCTGCAACACGGGACGCGTCTCGTCCACGAACACTTCCACCCGCCGTCCCGCTTCGTGCGCCAGATAGATCGGCGCGAGCGCCGTGCCGATCCCTCCCGTGGCGAGGGCACCCGCGTTGCAGTGCGTGAGCACCGCGGCGCCGTCGGGGACGAGTGGCAGCCCCGCTTCGCCGATCCGGCGGCACATGGCGCGGTCCTCTTCCCAAATGGCCGTGGCGGTGGTCTTGAGGCGCTCCCAGATCGCCGCGCCGTCGCCAGGCGTTTCGCGACCGGCGCGCGCCATCCGGTCGAGCGCCCACCGGAGGTTCACGGCGGTGGGCCGGGTCGCGGCCAGCAGTGTGACGAGCTCGTCGAGCCGGGCGACAAAGCGCTCGCGGGGCGCGGCCCGGAGGTCCCGAGTGCCCGCCACGACTCCCATCGCCGCCGCGATACCGATCAGGGGTGCGCCACGAACCTGGAGCGTGCGAATCGCGTCCGCTACCGCCTCCGCGGTCTCCAGGTCGCGCTCGATCCGCGCATCGGGGAGCGCCCGCTGGTCGATGATGCGCACGGCGCCGGAGGGAGACCAGGCGATCGCTTGGACGGTCATGGAAAGAAGCTAATGCGGATTTCGGATTGCGAATTGCGGATTGGACGGGCACGCTTCGGAGGTCGAGTCGGGGCTCGAGGGTACTCCAGCAAATCCGCAATCCGCATTCCGCAATCCGCAATCACATGGTACCGTTCTCCCCATGACATACCAAACTCTCTTATTCGACGTGCGCGACGGCGTCGCCTTCATCACCATCAACCGCCCGGACAAGCTGAACGCGCTCAACGACCAGGTGGTCAACGAGCTCGCCGACGCGGCCGAGCGGGTCGCGACCGACGACGACATCAAGGGCGTGCTGCTGACCGGCGCAGGGCAGAAGGCGTTCGTCGCGGGAGCCGACATCGCGGACCTGGCGAACCAGGGCCCCTTCGACGGCAAGGCGCGGGCGCTCCGCGGGCAGGCGATGTTGCGACGCTTCGAGACGTGCGGCAAGCCGGTCGTGGCCGCGATCAACGGCTACGCCCTGGGCGGGGGATGCGAGCTCGCGATGGCGTGCCACCTGCGGATCGCGAGCGCGACCGCGAGGTTTGGGCAACCCGAGGTCAAGCTCGGCATCGCACCGGGCTACGGTGGAACGCAGCGCCTGCCGCGCATCGTGGGCAAGGGCAACGCGCTCTACCTCATCCTCACGGGCGAGATGATCGACGCCGCCGAGGCCCACCGGATCGGCCTCGTGAGCCAGGTGGTCCCCGCCGGCGAGCTGCTCGCCAAGGCGGAGCAGACGCTGCGGGGCATTCTCGCGATGGGCCCGCTCGCGGTGCGCCTGGCGATCGAGGCGGTGGACCAGGGGCTCGAGATGACCCTGGACGAGGGACTGCTGCTCGAGGCCAATCACTTCGGGCTGCTGGCGGCCACGCAGGACATGAGGGAGGGGCTGACGGCGTTCCTCGAGAAGCGGCCGGCACGATTCCGCGGCCGGTGAGAGTAAGTATTGCCACGACAATAACTTCTGGGTATTTTTAGTGGGTTGTCCGGGCCACTCGCGGACCCACCGCGCGGCGCCACGGGGTGAACCCGCGGCGCCTTGTTTGTAGGGGGACACCGATGGCCGAGCCGACGCGCGGAGGGAGAGGGGGGAGGGGGGCGAGATGGCCCACGCCGGTGGGCGAAGCGCTCCGGGCCTACCTCACGAAGTCGGGGCTCGGTACCCGGCTGGCGCAAGCGCAGGTGATTCCGGATTGGCCCACGCTCGTGGGTCCCCAGATCGCCGGGGTGACCGCGCCCGAAAGCGTCACGCCGGACGGCATCCTGTTCGTTCGCGTGGCCACGAGCGCCTGGATGACCGAGCTGCAGCTCATGACGCCCCAGATCATGGCGGCGCTCAACGTGGCGCGCCGTGGACGGATCCGGTCGATACGCTGGCTTCTCTCACAGTAGAGCGTTATGCCGAAGGCAAAACCCCGAGCCTCGAAGGGCAAAGCGAACAAGGGTAACGGCGACTACCAGGCCGACGCGATCCAGGTCCTGAAGGGTCTGGAGGCGGTACGGCGGCGGCCCGCGATGTATATCGGATCGGTCTCCGGACGGGGGCTCCACCACCTCGTGTACGAAGTGGTGGACAACTCGGTCGACGAGGCACTCGCCGGCTACAGCACGCAGATCGACGTCACCATCCACGCCGACAACGCAATCACCGTGGTGGACAACGGCCGCGGCATCCCGGTCGACATCCACAAGACGGAAAAGAAGCCCGGCGTCGAGGTGGCGCTCACGGTGCTCCACGCCGGCGGTAAGTTCGACGAGAGCACCGACAAAGTCGCGGGCGGGCTGCACGGCGTCGGAGTCTCGGTCGTGAACGCGCTGTCGGAGAAGCTCGAGGTATGGGTAGACCGCGACGGCAAGCGCCATCACATGGCGTTCG
>Ga0137382_10000582_pt1 | contig 15262 bp, 11 predicted proteins | sample SagtaG_15_FD_104816 | JGI IMG/M metagenome (GOLD analysis project Ga0137382, IMG submission 104816) | Vadose zone soil microbial communities from Sagehorn Ranch, Mendocino, California, USA - Sage2_R_20_16 metaG | ecosystem: Environmental > Terrestrial > Soil > Vadose zone | place: USA... | reverse complement strand
GGCAGCGATTACCCGCACCGCATCGGCAGCCTGCGCGCCATGCTCGACAGTCTGCGCCGCCTCGACATCAGCGACGAGGACCGCGGGATGATCCTGGGAGGAAACGCGACGCGCCTGCTCGATCTCTGAGCCGCAGAACGCGTTCGTTGCGCCCCCGCGACAGCGCCGGAAGCGGTCTCCGCGCCTGAGTTTCTGCGCCCGACCGACGCCCTCGTGACGCCAGTCACGATCCGCCCGCCGCCGGCTGTTCATGGTTGTTACCGGAATGGCCACCTTTCCTCTTATGTCTGTGCCGGGGGTGGACGTGGATCGAGCCGGGTCGGTGCGGAGAATCGCGACTGCCGTCGGCCTGGCGGTCGTGTACTTCGTCGGCGCCAAGCTGGGGTTGCAGCTCGCGTATCTCAACGCGAGCGCCACCGCGGTCTGGCCGCCGACAGGCATCGCGCTCGCCGCGTTCCTCATCTTCGGCGAGCGCGTGTGGCCAGCCGTGTTCATCGCCGCGTTCGTCGCCAATCTCACGACCGCCGGTTCCATCGCCACGTCCCTCGGCATTGCATCCGGCAACACGCTCGAGGGTGTGTTGGGCGCGTATTTGGTGACGCGCTTCGCCCACGGCCGCTCTGCCTGCGATCGCGCCGGCGACGTCTTCAAGTTGGTGGTCCTGGTCTTGCTCGCCACGACGGTCAGTGCGACAGTGGGCAGTACGTCCCTTGCGGCCGGCGGGTACGCCCCACGTGCGGACCTCGGCTCGATCTGGCTGACGTGGTGGCTGGGCGACAGCGTGGGCGCCGTGCTGTTCGCGCCTCCCGTGCTCCTCTGGAGTACTGATCTCCGCGTGCGCTGGCGGCCGCGCCGGGCTCTGGAAAGCGTGGCCCTGGGCGTCAGTCTGGTGGTGGTGGGATTGGGCGTGTTCGGCGGCTGGGCGCCCGAGGCACTGCACAACGCGCCGCTCGAGTTCCTCACGATTCCCGTGCTCGTGTGGGCGGCGTTCCGGTTCGGGCGGCGCGAGGCGGCCACGGCCATCCTGATCCTGTCGGCGATGGCGACGTGGGGCACGTTGCACGGCTTCGGCCCGTTCGTGCAGCCCACGCGCAACGCGTCGCTGCTCCTGTTGCAAGCATTCACCGGCGTGAGCGCGGTCATGACGCTGACGCTCGCGGCGGTGGTGGCCGAGCGGCGGACGGCGACGGAGGAATTGCGGCGCCTGGCCGTGAGCGATCCGCTCACCGGGCTCGCCAACTACCGGCAGCTGATTGCCGTCCTCGACGCCGAGATCAAGCGCTCGCAGCGTACCGAGCGGGGATTTTCGGTGCTGTTCTTCGACGTGGACAAGTTGAAGCGCATCAACGACAAGAACGGTCACCTCACCGGGAGCCGGGCGTTGTGCCGTGTGGCGGAGGCGCTGCGCCATTCGTGCCGCGTGATCGACACGGCGGCGCGCTACGGCGGCGACGAGTTCGCGGTCGTGCTGCCCGAAACGGACGAAACCGAGGCTCGCGGGGTCGCGCGGCGTGGGGTCGAGCATCTGGCGGCCGACGGTGAGAAGCCGCCGGTCTCGGTGAGTGTGGGCTTCGCCGTTTACCCCCGCGACGGTGACACCATCGAGACCCTCCTCGGTGCGGCCGACCGCGTGTTGTACGAGGCCAAAGCGAAGACACGGAGCCCCCGGCCAGGTTAGATTCCCGGCACATGGCCGACGCCGCTATCAAGCCGAAAAAGAAAGCGATCACGCCGGGCGCGTGGGAAGAAGCCCGCGGGCTGATCTACGCCCACCGCAAGCGCCTGTCGCTCGGCCTCGTGCTGCTGCTCGTCAACCGGGCCGCGGGATTCGTGATGCCCTCGTCGACGAAATGGCTGATCGACAAGGTCATCGGCCAGCACCGCCCGCAGCTGCTCGTGCCGCTGGCGCTGGCGGCGGGAGTGGCCACCATCGTCCAGGCGATCACGGGCTTCGGACTCTCGCAGATCCTCGGCGTGGCGGCGCAGCGCGCCATCACCGACATGCGCCGCACCGTCCAGGCGTACGTGCTGCGCCTGCCCGTCAGCTACTTCGATTCGACCAAGAGCGGCATCCTGATCTCGCGCATCATGACCGACGCCGAGGGCATCCGCAATCTCGTCGGCACGGGGTTGGTGCAGCTGGTCGGTGGGCTGCTCACGGGTGCGGTCGCCCTGGTGGTGCTGTTCGTCCTCAACTGGCGGCTCACCGCCATCGCCATCCTGCTGCTGGGGGGCTTCGGCGGCGGCATGGCGTACGCGTTCGCCAAACTGCGGCCGCTGTTTCGCGAGCGCGGCAAGCTCAACGCCGAGGTCACGGGGCGGCTGGGCGAGACGCTCGGTGGCATCCGCATCGTGAAGGCCTACCACGCCGAGCGCGGCGAGGAGCTTGTGTTCACGCGCGGCGCCAACACGCTGTTCCGCAACATTGCCGCCACCATGACCGGCATCTCGAGCGTCGGCTCCTTCGCCACGATCGTCATCGGCGCGATCGGCATTCTGATGATTCTCGAGGGCGGCCGCTCGGTGCTCGGCGGGCAGATGACGTTGGGCGATCTGTTCATGTACGGCATTTTCGTGGGTCTCGTGGCGCTGCCGCTGATCAACATCGCTTCGATCGGGACGCAGATCACCGAGGCCTTCGCCGGTCTCGACCGCATCCGCGATATCCGCAAGCTCGTCACCGAGGACGCCGAAGATTCGAGCCGCGCGGTGGTCGCGGACGTGAAGGGCGACATCGCGTTCGCGGACGTCAGCTTCGAGTACGTGCCGGGCCGGGAAGTCCTGAAGCACGTGTCGTTTCACGCTCCTCCCGGCTCGACCACCGCGCTGGTGGGCTCCTCCGGCGCGGGGAAAAGCACGCTGATCGGCCTGGTGCTGGCGTTCAGCCGCCCCAAAGCGGGCCGCATTCTGGTGGACGGTCAGGCGCTCGACGCGCTGCGCCTGGGCGACTACCGCCGCCAGCTGGGCGTGGTGTTGCAGGACAATTTCCTGTTCGACGGCACGGTGGCCGAGAACATCGCGTTCGCGCGGCCCCACGCCACGCGGACCGAGATCGAGGCCGCGGCGCGCATCGCGCACTGCGACGATTTCGTGCGGCGCTTCGACAAGGGATATGACACGATCGTGGGTGAGCGCGGCGTGAAGCTGTCGGGCGGCGAGCGCCAGCGCGTCTCGATCGCGCGCGCCATCCTCGCCGACCCCCGCATCTTGATCCTCGACGAAGCCACGTCGAGCCTGGACTCGGAGAGCGAGGCGGCGATCCAGGACGGCCTGCGCTCGCTGCGCCGCGGCCGCACCACGTTCGTGATCGCGCACCGCCTGTCCACCATTCGCAGCGCCGATCAGATCCTGGTGATGGAGGGCGGCGAGATCGTGGAGCGCGGCACCCACGCCGAGCTGCTCGCCAAACACGGCCGCTACCGCCAGCTGTACGACAAGCAGTACCGTTTCGAGCAGGACCTCTTCATCAACCCGGGCGAGGATTTCACGCCCGAGCCCGAAGGCCCGGCGGTCACCGCGCCCGTCACGCCACCGGACCGGCTGTGAGCGGCCCCTCGCGTCCGTTCCCGGACCACTTTTCCGACCGCGCCGCGGGCTACGCGGCGTACCGGCCGGTCTATCCGCCCGCCCTGGTGGACTCCCTGGCCGACCTGGCGCCGGGCCGGGCCCTCGCCTGGGACGCGGGTTGTGGCTCGGGCCAGCTGTCGCAACTCCTGGCCCAGCGTTTCGATCGCGTCATCGCGACCGACGCCAGCGCCGAGCAGATCGCTCGCGCCACCGCCCACCCCAAGATCGAGTATCGCTGCGCCCCGGCGGAGGCGAGCGGCTTGGCGGACGGGATCGCCGACCTCGCGGTGGCGGCGCAGGCCGCGCACTGGTTCGACCTGCCGGATTACTACGCCGAGGTGCGGCGGGTCGCGCGCCCCGGCGCGGTGCTGGCGCTCATCAGCTACGGCAACGTGCGCGCCGATGCGACCGTGGGGCCGCTGATCGACCAGTTCTACTCCGACGCGCTGGGGCCGCTCTGGCCGCCGGAGCGGCGACTGGTGGAAGACGGCTACCGCTCGCTGCCGTTCCCGTTCACGGAGCTGGAGACGCCGCCGTTCGAGATCCGCGTCGACTGGACGCTCGCCGAGATGATGGGATACGTCGAGACGTGGTCGGCGGTGCGCGCTATGGAGCGGGTGGAAGGACGCGGGCCGATCCTCGCGTTCGGGTCGACGCTGGCGCGGGCCTGGGGCGATCCGCGGAGCGCGCGACCAGTGCGGTGGCCGCTGTCGCTGCGCGTGGGACGCGTGTCGTAGGACACTGCCGTTGTTTCCCCGGAGGCTTCAGTTGAAACTGATCGCACTCTACGCAGTCGCTGCGCCGCTGCTGGCGCAACAACCCCAGGACACGGCATTCGCGCGGCTGGTGCGCGAATACACGACCGACCCGCGGTTCCTGCCGGCGTCGGTCGCCACGCTGCCCCTGTCCGCGACCATCCCGTCACCGCAACGCTATTTCGGCACCATCGCCGGCGCGCCGGGCGTGATGCACCACAGCGCTGAGGTGTACGGCTATTTCCGGGCGCTGGCGCGCGCCACGCCGCGCGTGCGCGTGGAGACGGTGGGGAAGAGCGAAGAGGGCCGGGACATCATCCTGGTCGAAATCGCCGACTCCGCGACCCTGCAACACGCCGACGGTTACCGCGCCGCGCTGGCGCGCCTCGCCGACCCGCGGACGGTCCCCGCTGCGGCGCGTGATTCCGTGGTGGCGGCCGCCAAGCCGGTCTATTACCTCAACGGGGCGCTGCACTCGGCTGAGATGGGTAGCCCCGAAATGTTGATGGAGCTGGCCTATCGCCTGGCCGCCGGCGACGATCCCGCGCTCGCCGCGATCCGCGACCACGTGATCACGCTGATCAATCCGGTGAGTGAGCCCGACGGGCGCGACCGCCAGGTGGACTGGTACCTGCATTACACCAAGCCCCGCGCCACCGCCGACGACGGCTTTCCGCGCTCCAGTCCCTTCTGGGGCGACTACGCGTTCCACGACAACAACCGCGACGGCCTGCAGATCTCGCAGGCGCTGACGCGGGCGATTTTCAAGGTCTATTACGACTGGCATCCCGTCGTGATGCACGACCTGCACGAGTCGGTGCCGCTGCTGTACGTCTCGACGGGCACGGGGCCGTACAACGAGCACAACGACCCCATCGCCATCAGCGAGTGGCAGCTGCTCGCCAACAACGACATCACTGCCCTCGACGCGCAGGGTCTGCCGGGCGTGTGGACGTGGGCGTTCTTCGACGGCTGGTGGCCGGGCTACGCGATGTGGGTGGCCAACAATCACAATGCCATCGGCCGCTTCTACGAGACGATGGGCAACGCCGGCGCCAATACGTACGTGCAAGACCTCTCCGACGACAGCTACGCCGGCGATCCGGTGACCAGCCGGCAGTGGTACCGGCCCTGGCCGCCTACCAAGAAGGTCCGCTGGTCGGCGCGCGACAACGTGAACTACCAGGAAGCGGGCGTGCTGGCGTCGCTCACGTTCACAGCCCAGAACGCAACCGTGTTACTGCGCAACTTCTGGCAGAAGGGCGTGAACAGCATCGCGCGCGGACGCAGCGAGAAGCCGTATGGCTACGTGATTCCGGCGCTCGCGCGCCAGCGCGATCCGGCGCGCGCCGCGTATCTGGTGAACCAGCTCGAGCGCCAGCGCGTCGAGATCTACCGGCGGTCGAGCGGCGACTCCGCCGGTGATTTCGTCGTGCCGCGCGACCAGCCCTACGGCGACCTCGTGGTGAATCTGCTGGGGACGCAGCATTTCCCCCAGACCGCCAAGTATCCGCCCTACGACGACATCGCCTGGACGCTGGGCTACCTGTATGGCGTAACGGTCACCGCCGTCAACGATACGAGCGTGCTGCGCCGCGACGGCCTCGACCGCGTGACGGACACCGTCGCGGCTGCGGGTGCGGTCACGGGCGGCGGACCGGTGTACTTGCTCGCGTATCGGGCGCAGGGCAACGTGCTGCCCGCCTTCTACCGGCTGGCCAAGAGCGAACCCAAGGCGCGAGCGTTCGCGGCGGAGTCGGCGTTCGTCGTCGGCAAGGACACGTTCCCCGCGGGTTCCGTCATAGTCGAAGGCACCTCGGCTGCCGGCGCGGCGGACTTCGCATCGCGCTACGCGCTACCGTTGGTGGGCGTCGCCGCCGCACCCACTGTGGCGCGCCACGCGCTCGATCTGCCGCGCGTCGCCATCTACCACAGCTGGTACTCGACGCAGGACGCCGGTTGGGCGCGCTACACGTTCGAGCAGTACGGCGTGCCGTACGCGTCGATCGACAAGGACGACTTGCGCCGCGGCGCGCTGCGCCAGCGCTTCGATGTGATTCTGGTGCCGAGCTTCGGCGGGTCGGCCGCGCAGATGATCCACGGCATCGACACGCGCTGGAGCCCGCTCGCCTACCAGAAAACGCAAGACACGCCCAACCTCGGCACGCCGTTCTCTTCACCCGACATCACCGGCGGCCCGGGATTCGCGGGGATGGCCGAGCTGCAGAAGTTCGTGCAGCAGGGCGGCACGCTCGTGACGCTCGGCGCCGCCACGACGCTCGCCGCGGAGACGGGCATCGCCCGCCAGCTCACGCCACTGCGCGCGGCGACGCTGTTCCACCCGGGCTCGATCGTCCGCGCACGGGCGCGGCAGCGCCGCTCGCCCATTCTGTACGGCTATCCCGACGTGACCACGATCTTTCGCGGCAACGGCCCGCTGTTTCAGGTGGGCGACCGCGACAGCGCGCTGGTCGTGCTGCAGTACGGCGCCACTCGCAAAGTCGAGCGGGACGAGGGCCCGATGCTCGGCATTCCCGACACGGCGGCGGCGCCCGCGAGTCACACGGACACCGCCCGCGCGCGTCCGTCCGCGGGGGACTCGAGCTACGTCGTCTCCGGCATGGTGCGGGGCGAGAGCGAGATCGTGGGGCAGGGGGCGATCTTCGACGTGCCGGTGGCTGCGGGGCGCGTGGTCGCCTTCAGCTTCGACCCGCTGCACCGCTTCCTCAATCACCACGAGTTTGCGCTGGTTTGGAACGTTCTGCTGAACTGGAACGACCGCTAAGGCCGCCCCGGCCTGCCATTTAGGGCGTTACCTGAGGCCCGGTTCGTGCTCTTTATTACGACCAAACTATGACACCCGTCACTCCGGACCGCGACCTGCTGCACCGCGTGGTGCACCTGAACGACCACAACTCGTTCGGGATGCTGGTGCATCGGTACGCCACGACCGTGTATGCGATCGCGTACGGCATTTTACTCGATCGCGCACGGGCCGAGGACGCGGTGGAAGAAGCCTTCCTCGAGGCACGTCGCACCGCTCCCGATTTCGATCCGCAGCGCAGCAGTGTGGCGGCGTGGCTACGGCAGCTGGCGCGCCTTCGCGCGCAGCGGCTCCTGCAGAACACCTGATCTAAGTCCCACCGCTGGCCCGGTGTCCGCCCCGGCGTAAGTTTCCCGCCGGGAGGATATCTCACATGCCATCACTTCGCTCGCTGAGTTGGGTCGTGCTCCTGCCACTCGTGTTGGCCGGGGGACGCGGACTGCGGCTGGTCGACAACGGGCTCGCCCGCACGCCGCCGATGGGGTGGAACAGCTGGAATCACTTCGGCTGCGACGTGAGCGCGCAGCTCATCAAGGAAACGGCCGACGCGATGGCCGCCAACGGCATGCGCGACGCCGGCTACCAGTACGTCGTGATCGACGATTGCTGGCAGGTGGCGCGCGACGCCCAGGGACGGCTCATCGCGGACACCGCGCGCTTTCCCGGCGGCATCAAACCGCTCGCCGACTACGTGCACGCCAAGGGACTGAAGTTCGGCATCTACACCGACGCGGGGCGTAAGACCTGCCAGGGCCGGCCCGGCACCTACGGACACGAGGAGCAGGACGCGCGGACGTTCGCCGAGTGGGGCGTCGATTACGTCAAGGAAGACTGGTGCTACGCCGAAGGGCTCGACGCGCCGGCGCAGTATGCCAAGTTCCGCGATGCCCTCGCGAAGGCCGGCCGCCCGATCGTCTTCAGCATCTGCGAGTGGGGCTCGCACGAGCCGTGGAGCTGGGGGCCCAAGACGGGAAACCTGTGGCGCACCACCGACGACATCGAGGACGGCTGGAACAGCATGCTGTCGAACCTCGACATCTCGGCGCAGCACGCGGCGGCCGCCGGGCCGGGCGCGTGGAACGACCCCGACATGCTCGAAGTGGGCAACGGCGGCATGACCGACGACGAGTACCGCGCGCATTTCAGTCTCTGGGCGCTCATGGCGGCCCCGCTCATCGCGGGGAACGACGTGCGCACGCTGTCGCCGGCCACGCGTGACATCCTCGAGAATCGCGAAGTGCTCGCCGTGGATCAGGACTCCCTGGGAGTGCAGGGGACGATCGTGTGGGAGCGCCCCGCGGAGCTGCAGGTCTGGATGAAGCCGCTGCAGGACGGGTCGCGCGCGGTAGTCCTCCTCAACCGCTCGGGATTACAGACGGTGATCAGGGCGTCGTGGTGGCGGCTGGGACGCCTCGCCGGGCCCGCCCGCGTGCGCGACCTCTGGGCTCACGCCGATCTCGGCACGTTTACAGGGCACTTCAGCGCCACGGTTCCGGCCCACGGCGCCGTGATGTTGCGCATCACGCCCGCGGCCAAACCGTGACGGCAGGCGGCGCCGACGACAGCAAGGATCTCGGGTTTGGCGCGGTCGTCACGCGCGAGAGCCGGCTGCGCCTGCTCAACCGCGACGGCACATTCAACGTGCGCCGCCGCGGACTGGGGTTCTTCGAATCGCTGAGCGCCTATCACACGCTGCTCACGCTGTCGTGGCCCCGCTTCCTGCTGCTCGTGGTGGCGGCGTATTTCGCGGCCAACCTGGTATTCGCCGCCGCCTACCTCCTGTGCGGGCCCGGCGCCTTGATGGGCCCGATGGTGGGCGACTCGCATCTGCTGCAGGCGTTTTTCTTCAGCGTCGAAACGATCGGCACGATCGGTTACGGCCAGATCGCGCCGGCGAGCACGGCGGCCAACATCGTGATGACCACCGAGTCGGTCTCGGGGCTCGTGGGACTGGCGATCGTGACGGGACTGCTGTTCGCGCGTTTCTCGCGCCCCGTCGCGGCCGTCCTGTTCAGCCGCTGGGCGCTGATCGCGCCGTACCGCGGCATCACCGCATTCGAGTTTCGGATTGCCAATCGTCACAAGAACGAGCTGGTGGAGCTCGAAGCGAAACTCCTCTACAGCCGCACGCGCGAGCGCGGCGGCCGGCGCATGCGCGAGTTCCTCGAGCTGGGCCTGGAGCGCCGCACGGTCGTGTTCTTCCCGTTGACGTGGACGGTGGTGCATCCGATCGACGAGACGAGCCCCCTGAAGGACGTCACGCTCGCGCAGCTCGAGGCGGAGGACGCGGAATTCCTGGTGCTGCTGCAGGGGACGGACGAGACCTTCGCCCAACGGGTCCACGCCCGCTCGTCGTACAAACCGCACGAAATCGTGTGGCAAGCTCGTTTCACCGATGTGTTCCAGCCGCCGGCGGCCGACGGCATGCTGGCGGTGGACGTAGGGCGGCTGCACGAATTCGAGCGGCTGGTTGCGCCCGGTGCGGAGCGGGGCGACCTTTAGGGCCTACCAGTCGCACCGGAACCAGGCACTCAATGACTGTTCGCGCCCGCAGTCTGCTGGTCCCGCTGGTCGTGGTCTGCGCCGTCGGCGCCGGCTGCCACCACGGGAAGCCCAAGACCACGCCTCCGCCGGTGCGCCACGCGCCCGCGGAGACGTTGACCGTGCGGGATCCCCAACTCGAGCAGCAAGTCGCCCGTCTGGAGCTGCGCCTGCTCGAGCGCGACGCGTTGATCGAACAGCTGCAATCCCGCTTAGACGACGCGCGCCAGGAGATCGTGCGCACGCTCGCCAAGCTGCAGACCACCGCGAGCCGGGCCGAAGCGGCCTCGGCCATGGCGGAGGCCGAAGTGTCGCTGCAAACGCTGCGCGGCACGACGGGCGCCCAGGGCGCGCCGGAGGTGGCGCAGGCGGGGAATCTGCTGCAGCTGGGCCAGGTCGAGTTCGACAAGCAGAACTACGGCGGCGCGCTCTACCTCGCGAACCAGTCCAAGGGTATTTCCGGTGCGGGACGCGACCGCCTCCTGGTGGGTGGCGCACAGGCCGACCTGCGACCCGGTGAGGTGCTGTTCGCATTGCCGCTCGACCTGAGGACCACCGGCCGGGCCAACGTGCGCGAAGGCCCCAGCTCGAGCGCGCGGGTGGTCTACTCCCTCGACACGGGGGCGCCGGTGACCGCCTACTCGTACTCCGATTTGTGGGTGCGGGTGAGCGACGCGACCGGGCGCACGGGCTGGGTGTTCCACAGCCTCGTCGACCGGCGCTAAGCTACTTCTTCCTGTCGGCCTGAGCCTTCCCGTCGGCGAGCACCACGCGATCCCGCCCCTCGCCTTTGGCGCGGTACAGGGCAGCGTCGGCGCTCGAGAGCATCGACTCCGGCGTCTCCCCGTCTTTCGGAAACTGCGCCACGCCCGCCGATAGCGTGATGCGCCCATTGGAGAATCCTTCCTTGGCCAGGCGCGCGCGAATCCGCTCCGCCACTTCGACGGCCCGATCCACGCCCGTCTCCGGCAGTACCAGCACGAACTCCTCACCGCCGTAGCGCGCCGAGCTGTCCACGCCGCGCGTGCACTCGCGCAGCAACGCGCCCACGCGCGTGAGGACCTCGTCGCCGGCGAGGTGGCCGTGCGAATCGTTGTAATTCTTGAAGTGGTCCACGTCCAGCATCACGACGGCGAAGCTGTGCCCGTGGCGGCGCGAGCGCTCGACTTCGGACTCGAGCGTCTGCATCAGCTGGCGTCGGTTGTCGAGGCCTGTGAGGCCGTCGGTCAGCGACAGGCGCTGCAGCTCTTCGTTCTTCACCCGCAGGGTCTCGTTGATAGCGTCCAGGGCTTCGCGTCCCTCGCGCAGCCGCTTGACCATGTCGTTGAACACTTCGGTCAGATACGTGACCTCGCCGCCGCCCACCACCGGCAGGTCGACCGACAGGTCGCCGGCGGCGACCTTGGCGGCGCCGGCGCTGAGGCGGTTCAGCGGCCGTACGATCAGCAGGCCGAGCAGGTAGGCGATCGACCCGACGCCGAGCAGCAGGGCGCCGAGCACGAGAATGGTCACGTTGCGCAGGTGGTTCACCTGGCGGTACGCCTCCGCCAGCGGCTCCTCGGCGAGCACCACCCAGTGGAACCGCGACATCGGGGTCAGGGTGCCGGCGACCTTGACGCCTTCGTGGTCGGTGAACTGCACCGTGTTCCCCGGCCGCGTCGTCAGGAGCTTGAGCGCGTTGCGGTCGATCCGCGACTGGAGCAGCGCGGCGCTCGATCCGGTCGAGCTGCTCACCAGGCCGCCGTCCTCGGTGGCGATATAGCTGTCGCCGACGTTGGGGGCGAAGCGCTTCAAGATCGTGTCGACGGTAGCGAGGTTCACCCGCGCCGTCAGCGCGCCCAGCGTCTGGCCGGAGCCGAGGTGGATGGGGACGGCGGCGATCATGATCGCCTTGCCGCGCGTGGAATCCCACGTGGCATCACTGAAGATCGACGTGCCGCTGCGGACCTCCTTCTGCCAGTCGCGCGGTAGATCGACGGTGCCGAGCGTGCCGCCGCTCGTGGCGATGACGTGGCCGTCCATCCCGACGACCATGAGCTCTTCGTAATAGTCCGTGTACTTCTGGCGAACCGACGTGAGGTAGCCGGCAGCGCGCGCCAGCGCGGCCCGACTGGTGCTCGCGCGTGTCACGTTGGACGCTTCGTCGGAGCTCGCGAAGACTTTGAGGTCGAGATCGCGCTCTTTGAGCCACAGGTCGAGCTCGCGCGTCGCTTCGCTGGAGAGCGTCGCGAGCTGCTCGCCGATCTTGTCGCTTTGGGCATGGCGATTCTGGATGTAAAACACCCACGTCGTGCTGACCGAGGGCACGAGCGTGGCAATGACGGCGAACACGAGCATCTTGCTGCGGATGCTCGCGAGCCGCATGGCTCCTAATTGCCCCGAAACCGTCTTTTCCCAGGAACCCGTTTGCCGCAAAGTCTCCTCCAGGTTCGCACAAGATTCACGTTTCTGACCCCTTCGCAAGGAGCATGCCCCCTGCGAGCGGGTCGTGTGAGTGTCGGGTTTTGCGTCAGGAGCCTAGGTGACGCGGGGCACAGCGCGCGCGGTCACACGGCGCCGTAGGTAATGCCGCGGCGCTCCCGCCCGAGCCACGCCACCAGCGCGCACAACACGAAAACGCTGCCTGCCGACACGGCCATCGCCCAGGAGTAACTCATGCGGGCGGCGACCCGGGCCTGCAGGTAGGGCAGGGTGCCGGCGAGACACGCGCCGCACTGGTAGGCGAAACCGGGGAGGAACCCGCGCACCGAGTCGGGCGACAGCTCGGTGATGTGCGCGGGAATCACGCCCCAGGCGCCCTGCACCATGAACTGCATGACGAACGCGCCGACCACGAGCAGCGCGAGGTTGGGCGCGAACGCCCACAGCGGAATCGCGGCGACCGCGCCGCCCAGCGCCACGACGATCGTGCGACGGCGGCCCCACCGGTCGGACAGGAAGCCGCTCAACACGCCGCCCGTGAGCGCACCGACCATGGAGATGGCGGTGAGCACCGCCCGGCGCTGCGGCGTGAAGCCCCAATCGCGCTGCAGGAACGCGGGGTAAAGATCCTGCGTCCCGTGCGAGACGGAGTTCATCATCGTCATCAACAGGACGAGGTAGAGAAACAGCGGCCAGTGGCGCACGATCGTCCGGCCGATGTCCGTCCAATTGTGGTGCCGGGTGCGGCGCCACACGTCGGACTCCGTCACGCGCGCCCGTACGAACAGCGCCAACAACGCCGGTAGACCGCCGATAAAGAAGAGCGGCCGCCACCCCCAGCGCGGAAACACGACGAAGTAGCACACCGCCGCGAGCAGGTAGCCCGCGGCATAGCCCTGTTGCAGCAGACCCGACAACACGCCCCGGAGCCGCGGCGGCACCTTCTCCATCACGAGCGACGCGCCCACGCCCCACTCGCCGCCCATCCCGATGCCGAACAGCGCGCGCAACACGAGGAACGTGGTGAAGCTGGGGGCGAGTCCGGTCAGCACCTCGACCAGGGAATAGAAGACCAGGTCGATCATCAGCGGCAGGCGGCGGCCGTAGCGGTCCGCCAGCAGGCCGAAGATGAACGCGCCCACCGGCCGGAAGATCAGGGTGAGCGTGAGTGAGAACGCGATCTGCGCGTCGGACTTGCCGAACTCCTTCGCGATCGCCGTCAGGCACATCACGACCAGGAAGAAATCGAACGCGTCGAGCGTCCAACCCAGGAACCCGGCGGTGACGGCGGCGCCGTGGTCGGAGCGCGGAGCGGGGGCGGCGGGGGCGGCGGGGGCGGTCATGGCGCGACCAAAGATACGGTATATTGCGCGCCATGCTCGCCGCAACACTCATGATGCTCGCATTGGTGCAGGGCCCCACACAGGATCCGGTTGACGCGGCGCTCGCGTGGGTGCGGCGGCTCGACGCCGGCGGCTTCGACTCGGCGGCCGCACAGATCGACGCCGCCGTGCCGGCGGGCGTGATGTCCGCCGACCGACTGCGCCTGATTTGGGGCGCGATCACCCAGCAATACGGCAAACTCGGGCGGCTCGATCGCGGCACCGTCGCCACGCGCGATACGCTCACGCTGGTGGAGCTGATCGCCGGGTTCGCGTCGCAGCCGATGGGCGTGCGGGTCGCCCTGACGCCGCATCTCAAGGTCACCGGATTCTACATCCACCCGCTGGAGACCGCGTACCAGCCGCCCGCGTATGTGGACACGACCCGGTTCACCGAGCGCGACATCCAGGTGGGCAAGGAGCCGTGGCTGTTGCCCGGAACCATCACCGTGCCCAAGGGCGGGGGGCCGTTTCCGGTCGTGGTGTTGGTGCACGGGTCGGGTCCCAACGACCGCGACGAGACGATCGGCGGCAACCGTCCGTTCAAGGATCTCGCGTGGGGGCTGGCGTCGCGCGGCATCGCCGTCGTGCGTTACGACAAGCGCACCCGCGTGTACGGCGTGCGCATGCAGTCGCGCTTCATCACGCTCGACGCCGAGGTGATCGATGACGCCCTGGCGGCTGTGTATCTGGCGCGTTCGGCGGTGGTGCTCGATTCCACGCGCGTGTTCCTGTTGGGGCATTCGCTCGGCGCGATGCTCGGCCCCAGCATCGCCGCGCGCGACGGCCATCTGGCGGGGCTGATCCTGCTCGCGGGCCCCGCCCGGCGTTTCGCGGACGTGCTGCACGACCAGATCCGCTACATCGATTCGCTGTCGGGCGGCGCGGATCCCGGGACCAAAGAAATCCTGGGCCAGCTGCCGGCGCTCGAAGCGCACACGCTGCCGCCCGATTCAGTCGTGCTCGGCGTCCCCGCGGCGTACTGGTATCAGCTCGATACGCTGCGCGTCACCGCACGCGCGCGGACTCTCAAGACGCGGATGCTGGTGCTGCAGGGGGGACGGGACTATCAGTCGACCATGGCCGACTTCGCCTTGTGGCAGCGAGCGCTCGCCGGGCGGAGCAACGCGACGCTCAAGGCCTATCCGGATCTCAATCATCTATTCGTGACGGGAACCGGCAAGGCCACGCCGCAGGAATACCAGGGGCCCGGCGGGCACGTGGCGCCCGCCGTGATCGACGACTTGATACGGTGGATCGGGGGAGCGCGCTAGCTACGCCAGCAGGTACGCCGGGTCCGCGTGCTTCTTGAGGGTGTTGTAGTGTGAGCGGATCGCCGACCACAGCGTCGGCTGGACGTGATACGCCACGCCGTACTTGCGCGCGACGTCGCGGACGATCGACGTGATCGCGGGGTAGTGCACGCTGCAGGTCCGCGGAAACAGGTGGTGCTCGACTTGATAGTTGAGGCCACCCACGTACCACGACAGCAACCGGTTTCCGGTGGCGAAGTTCGAAGTCGTCTGCAGCTGGTGCACCGCCCACGCATCGCACATGCAGCCGTGGCAATCGGGCGCCGGATGTTCGGGCCCCTCCACCACGTGCGCCAGCTGGAACACCACGCCCAAGATCAATCCGGCGGTCGCGTTCATCGCGACGTAGCCGATCAGCACCTGCCACCAGGGCACGACCGTGATGACCAGCAACGGCACGACGATCGCCCAGGAGTAGTAGAAGAGTTTTCCGACCACCAGAATCGCCCACTCCGACGC
>Ga0137382_10000580_pt1 | contig 15274 bp, 16 predicted proteins | sample SagtaG_15_FD_104816 | JGI IMG/M metagenome (GOLD analysis project Ga0137382, IMG submission 104816) | Vadose zone soil microbial communities from Sagehorn Ranch, Mendocino, California, USA - Sage2_R_20_16 metaG | ecosystem: Environmental > Terrestrial > Soil > Vadose zone | place: USA... | reverse complement strand
TGGAGCGGGCGCGCGCCGCCGAACAGGCGGCGGCCCCGACGCGCGAGCCGCAGGAAGCTGCCGGCTAGTCCACCGAGGCGGTGGCCGTGGCACCGCGCGGCTCGAGGATGAGCAGCTTGGTCTCGTCGACTGACGGCGTCGCCGAGATTTGCAACTTGGGCTGCGGCGTGAGGTCGGTTGCGCCCATCTCCTTGGCGAACTTCTCCACGCCTTCGAGGTTCTGCGCCAGCAGCGTCAGACCCGGCAGCTTGTAAGAAATCGGGACCACCAGCTTCGGCTCGATCTGGTTGACGATCTCGGTCGCCTGCGCGGAGTTGATGTGGCTGCCGCCGCCGATCGGCACGAAGAGCACGTCGATCTTGCTGCCGATCCCCTCGAGCTGGTCCTCACTGAGCCCGTGCCCGAGGTGACCGAGGTGACAGATACGAAGGTCGTCGATTTCGACGGTATAGATGAAGTTCTTTCCCCGTTCCGCGCCCTTCTTGGCGTCGTGGTAGGTCTGCGTACCGGTCATGGCGACCGCCTTGATCTCGAACTCGCCGGCGCCCGTGACGAGGTGGGGGTCCCCCGCCAATCCCTGCAGGCTGAAGTGGGTCGGGTCTTCGTGGGTGAAGATGACGATCTGGACGTTGAGCCGGACCGGGGCGAGACCGAGCTTCGGCTCGTAAGGGTCGATCATCACGGTCGCCTCGCGGCCCCGGAGCCGGACGGCGTTCAAGCCGAAATAGGTGATTTCCATCGGCCCGTAGTCTACATTCGGTCGGGTGCGGCGACGCCCATCAATCCGAGGGCGTTGCCGATCGTCGTTCGGGCCGCGCGCGAAAGCAGGAGCCGCCCCGCCGTCAATGGGCCATCTTCCGTGACTACCCGACAGTTCTTGTAGAAGCGGTGGATGGCGGCGGCGAGCTCATCGGTAAAGAAGGCCAGCCGGTGAGGTTCGCGCGCCTCCGCGGCTTCGCGCAGGACGTCCGGCCAGCGCAACATGACCCGCATCAACTCGAGCTCCCACTCGGAGTCGAGCCGGTCGAGCGCCGGTTCCGCTCTCACGCCGGCGCCGAAAGTCAGCACATTGGCGAGCCGCGCATGCGCGTATTGCGCGTAATAGACCGGGTTCTCGCTCGACTGGCGCCGCGCCAGGTCCACATCGAACTCCATCTGCGCATCGGCCGATCGCAGCAGAAAGAAGTAGCGCACGGCGTCAGGCCCGACTTCATCGAGCATCTCCTTCAGCGAGATGCCAACCCCGGCGCGGCGCGACATCCGCACCGTTTCCTCTCCCCGCTTGACGGACACCAGCTGGACCAGCAGGACGGCGAGTCGCCCGGGATCGATCCCGAGAACGCCCAGCGCCTCCCGCACGCGACCGACCTGGCCTTGATGGTCGGCGCCCCAGACATCGACCACGCGGTCGAAACCCCGCTTCTCGAACTTATCCCGGTGATAGAGGATGTCCGACCAGAAGTAAGTCGGGTAGCCGTCGCGCTTGATGATCACCTCGTCTTTTCCGCTGTCGGACTTGAACCAGGTGGCGCCATCACGCTGGGCTACCCGCCCGAGCGATGCCAGCTTCGCCATCGTCTCCTCGTCCCATCCCGCGTACAGGCTGCTCTCGAGAAAGAGCCGGTCATGACGGACGTCCAGCCGCGCCAGGTCTTCCTGGATGCGTTGCTGGACCCACTCGACGCCGAACTCGGACAACGCGACCGGCTCCGGCGATATCGCCCGGGCGGTGGCTTCCGTCGCGATCTCCGCGATGTAGTCCCCGCTGTATCCGCCCTCGGGCACGGGCCGGTCGAGCATGCGGGCCTGGATGGATTCGCCGAGGAGGCGGATCTGTCTCCCCCTGTCGTTGACGTAGTACTCGCGCTGGACGTCGAATCCCGCAGCGGCCAGAATTCGCGCCGTCACATCGCCAACGACCGCGCCACGGGCGTGGCTGAAGAGCAGCGGTCCGGTGGGATTGGCGCTGACGAACTCGACCTGGACTTTTGAGCCGTGCCCGATCTCGCTTCTCCCCCACCGGTCCCCGGCGTCCGCGATGGATGCCAGCTGTGCCCGCAACCAGGCCGGCGCGAGCGTGACGTTGATGAAGCCGGGCGCCGCCACCGTGGTGCGGCCGAACGATGGCGGGAGCGCCATCGCCGCCGCCAGCTCATTGGCGATGGTGATCGGCGGCCGCCGAAGTGTTCGGGCGAGCTTTAGCGGGAGCGTCACCGAGTAGTCGCCATGGGTGGGGTTCTGGGTCCGCTCCACCAACACCGCCGGTAGTTCTTTCGCGTCCGGCGGCCAGCCGGCGATCGAGCTGACAGCCTGGCGGACCGCCTGGTCGATGATCGACGACGGCGATTTCGGGGGCGCCGCGATCAGGGGTGCGTTCCGAGCGTGACCTGCAGCGTCTGGTTCTTGCCGCCACGGTAGATCGTGACCGAGACCTTGGTGCCGGGCGCGTACTGGCGCAGCACGTCCTTTAGCGGATGGGAATCGTCGATCGACTGGCCATTGACCTTGGTGATGACGTCCTGGACCTTGATCCCCGCGCGATCTGCCGGCGACCCGGGTGTGATCGCCGTGACCACGGCGCCGACCACGAGCCCGTTGGCGGCGGCGGCCGTCTCATCGATCTGGTTGTACGTGACGCCGAGGAAGGGACGGTTGACGTGTCCGGTCTGGATCAGCTGATTGGCGATATCCCGGGCGGCGTTGCCATCCAGGGCGAAACCGAGGCCAGGGCCGGCCTGCGCCTGCTCGATCGCAAAGTTCACGCCGATGACCTGGCCGGCGGAGTTCAAGAGTGGACCACCACTGTTGCCCGGATTGATCTGGGCGTCCGTCTGGATGGCATTGAGGATGTTTTCCACCTGGCCCGTAGTGGGATTCGGAATCGAGATGAAGCGGTGGAGCGCGCTGATGACGCCCTTGGTGACGCTGTTCTGCTGGCCGAGTGGGCTTCCGATCGCGATGGCGAGCTGCCCAACTTTGAGCGCGTTCGAGTCGCCCCAGCCCAGCGCCGGCAAGTCCTGCGCGTCGACCTTGATGACCGCGACGTCGTCCTCCGGACTGGTGCCGATGACACGGGCATCGAACTTCTTCGCCCCGTCACGCAGGATGACCTGGAGCTGCCTGGCGTTTTCGACGACGTGGTTGTTGGTCACGATGTAGCCGTCGGAGCGGACGATGAAGCCGGAGCCGATCCCATGCTGCTCCGACTGGAGGATCATGTCCGGCGACGAGATCGTGGTCTTGATTTCCACGACCGCCTTTCCATCCTGATCGGCGACGCTGATCACCGCCGACTCTTCGGTGACGTTGTTGGTGATGGGGGCCAGCGGCCCAATGCCGCCACCGCTGACACCGGTGGGCACCACTTTGATCAAGCGCGGGGCGACCAGAATTGCGGCTGCGGTCCCTGCCAGGGCGCCCACCAGCGCGCTGATCACGACGATGCCCAGGATGCCCATCCGGCGGCGCGGCGTGGCCGGCTTGATCACCGGCAGGGGCGACAGCGGCGCCGGTTCGGGAGGGGGTGGGAGGAATTGAGGTTCGCTCGCCATCGAACTCAACCCAATTCTACGCTGGCCTGTTTCAGCGACCGGGCAGCGGAAGCCACGTAAGGACCAACTGTTCGGTCCGCCGGAATCCTGCCTCCTCGTAGAGCCGCACCGCCTGCGGATTGTTCTCGCGCGTCCAGACGGCGGCGAAGGTGACGTTCCGCTGACGAAACAGTCGCACCGCCTCACGTAGCAGCTTTCCACCGATTCCCTGGGAGCGAAAGCCGGGATCGACGTAGACCTCCGCGACTTCCGCCTCGAGGCCGGTGCCGGGCTTGACGACCACGCACCAGCAGAGACCCAAGACCTTGCCCGCGGTGCGCGCCGCCAGGATGACGTTCTCGCCCGAGAATCGGGCGGCGGGGGCGGTCGCCACGTCGTGCTCGATCTCCGTCTCGGTGAGCTGTGGATGATCGTAGTGGCGCTGCTCCGCCAGCATCAGCTCGCGAAGCAGGGGCCGGACGAGGTCGTGCTGGGCCGGATCGAGAACCGCGATCGAGATCTCGGTCGCGCCGGGTCTCTCTATGGCTTTGCAGCCGTCGGCACGCCGTCGAGCACGCTGCGCAGGGCCTGGGCCGCGCCGAGCAAGCCGGCGGTTTCCACGGGTACAACAAGCTTGGCGTTCTCGCTGTTGGCGAACTTCGAGAGCGTGTCGAGTTGCAGGATGGAGACAAGGATCGGATCGGGGGCGGCATCCTTGATCGCCTTGTAGACCGTCTCTACCGCCTGGGCCCGGCCTTCCGCCTCGAGGATGGTCGCCTGCCGGAGCCCTTCGGCGCGCAGGATGGCCGACTGCTTATCGCCTTCCGCCGTCTTGATCTGCGCCTGCTTCTGGCCATCCGCGATGTTGATCTGGGATTGCTGCTGCCCTTCCGACTTGAGGATGAAGGCACGCTTCTCCTGGTCGGCTGTCTTCTGCAGCGCCAGCGCGTTCAGGATCATCTGCGGCGGTGTGATGTCGACGATCTCGATCCGATTGATCCGGATGCCCCACTTGTCGGTCACCGACTCCATCTGCGCTTGCAGCTGCGCGTTGATCCGCTCCCGCTGGCTGAGCGCGTCGTCCAGGCTCATCCCGCCGAAAATGGCGCGCAATGTCGTGCGCGAGAGCTGGTCGATGGCGATGAAATAATTGCTGACGCTGAACAGGGCAAGCTTGGGGTCGACGACCTGGCTGAAGATGGTGGCGTTGACGCTGACGGTCACGTTGTCGCGCGTGATCACGTCTTGCTTGTCGCCGGTTCGGGGCGTCTCGCGAATGTCGACCAGGACCATCGAGTCGACCAGGGGGACGAGGAACGTCAGACCCGGCTGCCGGACCGAGTGGAACTCGCCAACACGCTTCACGATGCCGACGTAACCCTGCTGGATGATGTTGACGGTGCGGGCGATGATGACGATGGCGAGCAGAACGACGACGGCGCCGACGATCAAGGGTGCGGACATGAACTCCACCTCTTCTCAGACGGTCGCGGTTGATGGGGACGATGCTGGGCGGACGATCAGCGTGGTGCTGCGGAGCGCGGTGACAACCACGAGGGTATTGGCCGGCACCGGGCTACCATCCTCGGTGAGAGCTGGCCAGAGCTCACCGGCGATCTTGACGTGGCCGGGCTGCCCAACGCCGAGGATCGGCTCCAGCAGCATCGCTTGATGACCGACCATGCTGTCGGCCCCTGAGCGTAGAGTCGGCCGGCCGATGTGCAGCCGCTCGACGAGAAAGGGGCGCGCGATCATGATCCCGGCCACCCCGAGGACGCCCAACACGATCGCCTGAACCAGCAGGCCAAAGCCGAGGAGACTGACGACCGCGGCGCCCAGCGCACCGATCGTGATGAAGACGGCGAAGAACGCGACCGTCATGACCTCGACGACCGCGAAGGCAATGGCGACGATCACCCAGAACCAGAACGCCGTCATCCGCGGCCATTCTACGGTGATTGCGCCTCCTGTGGCGCGTTATCAGGCGGCTTCGGCCTGTAAATGCCCACGGGCTCGCCGCTCGACGGCGATCGGGACGATGCCGGCCCCCTGGATCACTTCGAGGACCTTGGTCAGCCCAACTTCCTCGCGCCCAGCGGGGAAATCGATGCCGATCACCGACATCGTGGCGTCGCAGTCGGGGCAGCTCGTGGCGCTCACCGCTTCCGTGGGATCCCAGCTGCGCTGGGCACAGGCGCCGCAGCCACGGCAGATGAGGTCGAACGTCATCCCCTTCTGAGCACGCGCAGGCGTGGACTCCCCACCTCGCTCCACACCAGTACGACGTGGAATCTCCCTTCCCCCTTGCGGGCATCGGCATGCGGTAGCGTGGTGGTATGAACGCTGAATTGGCGGTGCTGCGGGAGACCATCGACGAAGCCGGCCGCGGTCTTGCCGAGCTCGAGAAGAGCGGATCGACCGTGGCGTCGGACGCTGCCCTCAAGGTGCTGCGCGCGCAACTCGGCGCATTGAAGGCCGCGCACGCGGCGCTGCAGGAATTGGACGCTCGCGTGATCGGCTTCCCGGAGGTCGTTCCCTGATCGCGGCTTAGGCGCTGAGCGTTCGACGCCAGCGAGCCGGCACCGGGCCGTCGTAATCAATGGCCTTGGCGCCCAGGAATGTCGCCAGGTCCGCGATGGCGTTGTGTGTCGCCCTCGCAGTCTCCGCGACATCGCACCCAGGTTCCACGCTGACCTTGCGGATCGAGAGCCGCCTCGTGTCCCGAAGCAGCGCCGGGTCGACCCGTGCCACGAGCCGGTCTCCATGGAGGACGGGCATGGCGAAGTAGCCGTAGCGGCGCTTCGCCGCCGGCACGTAAATCTCCATCGTGTAGTCGAAGCCAAACATCCGGCTGGTGCGCTTGCGGTCGATGATCAGGTTGTCGAAGGGTGACAGGAGCGTCGCGCGCGGCTTCCAGTCACCGGCCTCGATCCGATCGAGGAGCGCCACGTCATCCGCGTGCACGTACCAGGTTCCCGACCAGGACCGATCGCTATCCTGGACGGCGATCGGAAGAATTCGTCCATCTTTCTCTAGCGATGCCAGCACCGCTGGCAGATTTTCATACTTCCAGCGAATGAAGTTTTCGCGGACATCCGCCGGCGAGGCGACACCGAGCCCCCGCAGCGAGATCTCGGTGGCCCAGCGCACGATCGCCGGCTCGGCCAGCCTGGTCTTCGGCGTCCAGGCAGGCAGGCAGCGTTCCGAGAGATCCCAGAGTTTTTGATTCCCGCTTCGCCCCGCGACCATCAGCTGTCCGGTCATCTGCAGGTAGAAGAGCATCATGCCCACGTTGCGGCCGTTGTTCCACCCACTGCTCCGCCAGGCACCGCTCGACTGGTCCTCGAAGGCGCGCGAGGGCAGCGCGCCACACTCTCGGATCTGGCGCAGGATGCTGCGGCGCAGCGCGTCGTTTGCCTGCATCCAGGCCAGTACCCGTTGTGCCTGCCGTTCGCCGGACGTCGTGAACCCATGCCAGAACCCTTTGCCGGCCGCGATGCGGCGCATGATACCGTCGAAGATCGGGTAGTGCTCGGTGACAACGATGGACGCGGCATGCGCCCATGATTCGAAGAGACGGTGCTCGTCCCAGAGCAGCGTGTCAAGGTGTTTTGTTTGGTATGGCCCGACGCGGCTGAAGACGACCAGCTGATGGCTCGGTGCCACAACGTTCGTTGGATCAAGCTGCAGGAAACCGACGTCCTTGACAACATCGAGGATGCCGTCGGCGCTCGGCTTGCTGCGCTTCCCGGCCAATCGCTGGCGCGTGATCGCCAGTCGTCGCGCGGTCTCGGCGGAGATGGTGCGCACCGACGAAGCTTAGTAAAAGAGTTATGCGACCATTCAACGGATCAAGGCAGGAGGTAACCATGCCCAACACCGCCATTCGAGGCGCACTCGCGAACGCCATTGCCTATCTCAAATCACACCCCGATGAAGCCCGCTACACAGACAGCCCCGCAACCGCCGTCCTGGAGTCCGGGCTTGCCGTGACGGTCCATGGGCCGCAGGGCATGTCGATCCATACCGACATGCCGAAGTCCGTGGGGGGTAGCGACCAGTCGCCCTCCCCCGGGTGGCTACTTCGCGCCGCCCAGGCCAGTTGCCTGGCGACACTCATCGCCATGCGGGCTGCCCAGCAAGGTCTGGAACCAGGCCGGATCGAGGTGGTCGTCGACAGCGAATCGGATGACCGCGGAATTCTCGGCATCGACGATTCGGTCCCCGCCGGGCCAATGAGTTCGCGGGCACGAGTGCGGATCGGAGGGAATGGCGCCTCGCCTGAGCAGCTCGCCGCCCTCGTCCGCTGGGCCGACGCGCATTGTCCGGTACAGGATGCGGTCAGACGGGCGGTTCCGTGCACCGTCGAAGAGAATAGTTAGGAAAAGCCGCCTCGGGGATTCGAACCCCGGACCGATGGGGCGTTTACCTTACTTTCGGCTCGTCCGAGCTTGGCGTTGGCCAGCAGATGTAGGGGCCAAGGGGTGAACCGGACGCATAAAGAGGAGAGGCAGGCCTTCGTCACTACTAACGCGCACTGCTCCAGGTCAGGGCCACCAATGTCTAATCTCGGTCAAGGCTGCCTCTCTTGATGCCGGGTCTCTTTCGTGGTATGGGCGCCAAGGCCCCACTTCCGGCTCCAGCATGCGATAGCCAATTATTTCAATCGTTGGACCCCTGCGAATTAGGAAGTTGAGTTCGTTCGTCCGAACTACGTCGATCCCTTTGGACTCATATATGGCGTCGACGTCTTGGGGATTCCCATTCCATGCCCTCCCGGCCTCAGGAACTTCCATGTAGTCGGCCTCGTTCCAGTAGGTCACCCTAAGCTTGAACTGAACGGGGCCTCCTTTCCACATGTTTTCATCGGTACAGGTCCACAGTCCTATGCCGTACTGATCCCCGCTAGTACGCTGGAAACCGTCCGTTAGAATCGCCTTTGCCTTCGCCGCTGAACCGGCGCGATGATAGAGAAAGCGCTCCGGCATTATTTGCGGCGCAAGAACACCTGCGTTTACCCTGTCACCTGCTTCTCGGGCCGACCGCAAGTGTGACCACTGATCCTCATGGAGGGCTCCGCTGTACTTCCGCCACTTGGTTGCATATCCGCAGGTGCAGACTGCCCGGAACCGTGTCTGAGCGACCTTCCCTCCCTGCCCATGAGTAGTCGGGCCGACATGTTCCAACGAAAACTTGTGCTCGGGATGCTCGCGGTAACGGCTCACGTTCCGATGGTATGCCAGCCGCGACAACGGATTGCGCTTCACCAGGCGGACATATTGGACGGGGCAGAAAGGGGAAAGGGTCAGCCGCCTCGGGGATTCGAACCCCGGACCGATGGTTTACGAAACCATTGCTCTACCGCTGAGCTAAGGCGGCGCGCTAACGCTGGGCTATTCTACGGCTCCAACGCGCCCAAGCGTCTTAGCTGGCGGCGACGCCGGCGTGTTCCTTGGCGCCGGCCTTGCGCAGCACGAGCTCGCCCTTCTCGGCATCGACCAGGACGGTGTCACCTTCGTGGAACTTGCCGTCGAGAACGGCCATGGCGAGCGGGTCCTGGATGCGCCGCTGGATGACGCGCTTGAGAGGGCGCGCCCCATAGACCGGATCGTAGCCCTCGTTCGCGATCAGCTCGAGAGCGGCCGGTGTCAGCTGCAAGCTGATGCGTCGCTCGCCAAGGCGCTTGCGCAGCCGTTCCAGCTGGATGTTGACGATGTGCTTGATCTGCTCGCGGGTCAGCGGCTTGAAGATGATGATCTCGTCGACCCGGTTGAGGAACTCGGGACGGAAATTGTGCCGGACCGCCTCGAGGACCGCCTTCTCCTTGTCCGCCTCGGTCAAGTTCTGGTCCTGCAGGATGTGGCTGCCGAGGTTCGACGTCATGATGACCACGGTGTTGCGGAAGTCGACGGTGCGGCCCTGGCCGTCCGTGAGACGCCCGTCTTCGAGGAGCTGGAGCAGGATGTTGAACACGTCGGGGTGCGCCTTCTCGATCTCGTCGAACAGGATGACGGCGTAGGGGCGACGGCGCACGGCCTCGGTGAGCTGACCGCCTTCCTCGTACCCGACATAGCCGGGCGGCGCACCCACCAGCCGCGCCACCGTGTGCTTCTCCATGTATTCCGACATGTCGATGCGGGTCATGGCCTGCTCGTCGTCGAAAAGGAATTCCGCCAGCGCGCGAGCCAGCTCCGTCTTCCCCACCCCGGTCGGCCCGAGGAAGATGAACGATCCGATCGGTCGATTGGGATCGCTCAGTCCGGCGCGGCCCCGACGGACCGCGTTGGCGACCGCCGTGACGGCCTCCTCCTGGCCGACGACGCGCGCGTGCAGTCGCTCCTCCATCTGGATCAGCTTCTGGACCTCGCCCTCGAGCATCTTCTGCACCGGGATGCCGGTCCAGCGCGACACGATCCTGGCGATGTCCTCCTCGTCGACCTCTTCTTTCAGCAGGCGATGCTCTTTCTGGAGTGCGACCAACTCGGTGTTCTTGGCCTCGAGCTCTTTCTGGACCTTGGGCGTCTCTCCGTACTTGAGGCGGGCGGCGGCTTCGAAATCCGCCATGCGCTCGGCGCGCTCGGCATCGATCCGCAGCTGCTCCTGGCGCGCTTTCAGCTCACGGATTTGCTGGATCAGCGCCTTTTCCTGCTGCCACTGCGAGCGCATGACCTTGCTCTTCTCCTGCAGGTTGGCCAGCTCCCGCTCGATGGCGTTGAGGCGATCCTGCGAGGCGCGGTCCTGCTCTTTCTTGAGCGCCTGGCGTTCGATCTCGAGCTGCCGGATCTGGCGCTCGATCTCGTCGAGTTCCTGGGGCAGGCTGTCGATCTCCATGCGCAGGCTGGAAGCGGCCTCATCGATGAGGTCGATCGCCTTGTCTGGCAGGAAGCGGTCGGTGATGTAGCGCTGCGACAGCACCGCGGCCGCCACGATGGCGGAGTCGGTGATGCGCACCCCGTGATGAACCTCGTACTTTTCCTTCAGGCCGCGCAGAATCGAGATGGTGTCCTCGACCGAGGGCTCGGCCACGAAGATAGGCTGAAAGCGGCGTTCCAGCGCCGCATCCTTCTCGATGTGCTTGCGATACTCATCGAGCGTCGTCGCGCCGACGCACCGGAGCTGGCCGCGCGCCAGTGCCGGCTTGAGCAGGTTGGACGCGTCCATCGCCCCCTCGGCCGCCCCGGCGCCCACCAGTGTGTGAAGCTCGTCGATGAAGAGGATGACCTGGCCGTTCGATGACTCGATTTCCTTCAACAGCGCCTTCAGCCGGTCTTCGAACTCACCGCGATACTTGGTGCCCGCGATCAAAGAACCGAGATCGAGCGAGTGCACGCGTTTGTCTTTGAGTGACTCGGGTACATCGCCTTGCGCAATGCGCTGCGCGAGTCCTTCGGCGATCGCGGTTTTGCCCACGCCGGCCTCACCGATCAAGACCGGGTTGTTCTTGGTGCGGCGCGAAAGGACCTGGATGACGCGGCGGATCTCCTGCTCGCGACCAATGACCGGGTCGAGCTTTCCCTCGCGTGCCAGCGCGGTGAGATCTCGGGTGTACTTCTCCAGCGCCTGAAACTTCGATTCCGGCGTGGCATCGGTTACGCGAGACGAGCCCCGAACCTTGGTGAGCGCCTCGAGAACCTTCTCGCGCGTGACGCCAGCCCGCTGCAAAATCCGGGCGCCCTCGCTGTTCGCCTCGTCGACGATGGCGAGCAGCAGGTGCTCGGTCGATAGGTACTCGTCCTTGAGCCGCTCCATTTCCGTCGATGCGGCGTCGAGCAGCCGGCGAAGGCGGGAACCGAGATAGGTCTCGGCGCCGTATACCTTGGGCAACCGGTCCAGCTGGGCTTTGACGTCGGACGCGACGCGAGCCGGGTCGACGCCGACCTGCTGGAGGATGGGCGGAACCGTCCCGTCCGGCTGCTGGAGCAGGGCGAGGAGCAGATGTTCCGGCGTGATCTCCTGGTGCTGGGCTTCCTGCGCAAGCGTCTGCGCCTGCTGGATCGCCTCTTGCGTCTTCTCGGTTAACCGGTCAGGGCGAAACGGCATAGTGTGGGTCTACCCGGCTCAGAATATCCTTTAAACGATCCCGAGCGCCAACGACGGAGGCGGCTTGTTTAGACCTCTTTGAAGTCGGCGTCGACGACGTCGCCGTCGCCCGACTTCCCCGGCTGGCCGTCCGTGCCGGTGCCCGACTGGGCCCCCGCCGGAGCGCCCTGGGCCTGGCGGTAGACGGCCTCGCCGATCTTCTGCATGGCGGTCGCCAGCTCCTGACTGGTGGAACGCATGCGCTCGACGTCGTTTTCCTTGATCGCCTGCTTGACCGGCTCGATCTTGCTTTCGACCTCGGAACGGATAGCAGGCTCGAGCTTGTCTCCGTTCTCCTGCAGCTGCTTCTCGGCCTGGTAGACGAGACTGTCCGCCTGGTTGCGAGCTTCGACTTCCTCGCGGTGCTTGCGGTCTTCCTCGGCATGGGCCTCGGCGTCGCGCACCATTTTCGAGACCTCGTCCTTGTTGAGCGTGGTCGAGGCGGTGATCGTCACCTTCTGTTCCTTGCCGGTGCCAAGGTCCTTGGCGCGCACGTTGAGGATGCCGTTGGCGTCGATGTCGAAGGTCACCTCGACCTGCGGGACGCCGCGGGGTGCCGGGGCGATGCCGTCGAGGTGGAACTTGCCCAGCGTCTTGTTGGCGGACGCCATCTCGCGCTCGCCTTGCAGGACGTGGATCTCGACGGAAGGCTGGTTGTCCGACGCGGTCGAGAACACCTGGCTCTTGGACGTCGGGATCGTCGTGTTGCGCTCGATCAGCTTGGTATTGACCCCACCGAGGGTCTCCAGGCCGAGCGACAGCGGCGTGACGTCGAGTAAGAGGACGTCCTTGACCTCGCCCTTGAGCACGCCCGCCTGAATCGCGGCGCCTACGGCGACGACCTCATCCGGGTTGATGCCACGATGCGGCTCCTTCCCGTTGGTGAGCTTTTTGACCAGTTCCTGGATGGCGGGCATCCGGGTGGCGCCACCGACGAGGATCACCTCATTCAGGTCGCCGGGGGTGAGGCCCGCGTCCTTGAGGGCGGCATGGAAGGGGGCCACGCAGCGCTCGCTCAGGTCGGCCGTGAGCTGCTCGAACTTGGCCCGGGTGATTTTGATCTCGAGGTGCTTGGGGCCGTTCTGGTCGGCGGTGATGAACGGCAGGTTGACCTCGGTTTCCATGCGGCTGGAGAGCTCGATCTTGGCCTTCTCGGCAGCCTCCGTCAGACGCTGCAGAGCCTGGCGGTCCTGCCGAAGGTCGATGCCCTGTTGTTTCTTGAACTCGTCGGCGATGTAGTCCACCAGCCGGCGGTCGTAGTCGTCACCGCCGAGGTGGGTATCGCCGTTGGTCGCCTTGACCTCGAAGACGCCTTCGCCGATCTCCAGCACGGACACGTCATAGGTGCCGCCGCCGAGGTCGAAGACGAGGATCTTCTCGTTCTCCTTTTTGTCGAGGCCATAGGCGAGCGCCGCCGCGGTCGGCTCGTTGATGATGCGGACGACGTTGAGGCCGGCGATCTCGCCCGCGTTCTTGGTCGCCTGCCGCTGCGAGTCGTTGAAGTACGCCGGTACGGTGATCACCGCATCCGTCACCTTCTCGCCGAGGTAGGCTTCCGCGTCGGTCTTCAGCTTTTGCAGGATCATCGCGGAGAGCTGCTCGGGGGTATAGCGCGTCCCCTGGATCTCGACCTCGACCCGGCCATCTTTTCCGGTGACGACCTTGTAGGGAACCATCTTCCGCTCGGTCTCCACTTCGTCGTACTTGCGACCCATGAAGCGCTTGATCGAGAAGACCGTGTTCTCCGGATTGACGGCCGCCTGGCGCCGGGCCAGCTGGCCCACCAGGCGCTCGCCCGTCTTGGTAAAGGCGACGACCGACGGCGTGGTTCGTCCGCCTTCGGCGTTCGGAATAACAACCGGCTCGCCGGCTTCCATGACCGCGATTACCGAGTTCGTGGTCCCCAGGTCTATGCCTACGGTCTTTGCCATCTTTCGACTCCTTGAGTATGTGCGGGCCTCGGGCGCCCGGCGCCACAGGCAAGCTGGCCGGTATATACCCTCGCGATTTCGGCGCTAAACGAATCCCCTGCCTGCTTTAGGTTGGCGCGCGTGGGTAGAGTTAGTCTAGGAGCGAATGCGTACGGTGATCGTCGGCTGCGGGCGGGTCGGATCGAGCCTGGCCCGGCAGCTGAGTGAAGAGGGAGACGACGTCGCGGTCGTGGATTCCAGCGAGGCAGCCTTCAACCGGTTGGGCGAGGATTTTGCCGGCGAGATGGTTTTCGGGTCGGCGGTCGATGAGGACATCCTCCGCCGGGCCGGGACGGACCGCGCCGAGGCCTTCGTGGCGGTGACCAACGCTGATACCACGAACATCATGGCCGCTCAGCTGGCTCAGCACGAGTTCGGCGTCAAGAAGGTGATCTGCCGGATCTACGACCCGGCGCGCGCCGACCTCTACGCCGAGCTTGGCATCGAGACCATCTGCCCCACCACCGTCGGCGCGGACAAGGTCAAGCGCTTCTTCGAGAAGGGGTGAGCCCATATCGCGTCACCCGGATCATCGGCTTCGCATCCCTCGTAATCGGCGTGCTCATCCTGGCGCGTGACGTGATCGAGGTGCACTCGGTGCCCTACGGCATCGCCGGTGTCGGCTTGCTGGCTTTCGGTGCCTGGCGCTTGCAAGCGGCCAACCGGCTGCGCCCTTGAACCTCGTCCTCAGCCCGCTCGGGATCACGCTGGCGGTCGCCTTCACCGTCGGGCTGGCCGGCACGCTCGGCTGGATGCTGCGGGTGCCGCCCCCCGCCCCCCGGGGCGCCACGAGCAGCGTGCGGTCGGTCGAGTCGATCCGCAAAGTGCTGGTTCCGATCCTCGACCTTGGCGCCTCGGTTCGCGCGGTCGAGCTCGCCGCCCGGCTGAACCAGGGGCACAAAGCTGAGATGGTGATCGTCTACGTACACGAAATCCCGCTCCAGGCACCGCTGGCGATGCCGGAGAAGGACCCACGCATCCAGCGCGCACTGGACGCCGCCGCCTTCATCGCGACGCAGCATGCCATCACCCCGCGCACCAAGGTCAATGTCGCCCGACAGGCCGGCCACCGAATCGTCGAAATCGCGCGTGAAGAGAACGCCGACCTGATCGTGATGGGGATCAGCCATCAGAACCGGCCCAACGAAAGCCCGCTTGGGAAGGTCGCCGAGCACGTCGTTCGCAATGCCCCTTGCGAGGTCGTCGTTGATCGCGTCCCACGCCAGAAGGTCTCATTGATCCCGACCGAGTTCAGCTAGACGCCTGGTAGAAGACGAGTACGGTCGCGATCGCATTGCTCAGTCCATGGAGCAGGATGGTGTTGGTCAGCCAGCCGGTCCTGGCGTAGATGATGGCCAGCACCGTCCCCATGTACATGAAGGTCGGCAAGAGGGCCGCGCTCACCGCGGGGCTGGCGTGGGCGAGGCCGAAGGCAATCGCGCTCAGCAGGACCGCCGCCCACAGCGGGACGCGGGTCCGGAGCAGCCGAAAGAGCATGCCGCGGAAGAATACCTCCTCGCAGATGGGGGCGGCGACCGCGGTTACCAGCAGCGCCAGGAGCAGGACCCCGATGCCGCCGGGGTGCTGCACGAAGATCAGCCGGCTGTTGCTCGGAACGACGCGGCCACCGTTGAAGAGCAGCGCCGATCCAGCCGACACGATGATGATGCCCAGGTACCAGGGAATCAGCAGGAG
>Ga0137382_10000579_pt1 | contig 15290 bp, 30 predicted proteins | sample SagtaG_15_FD_104816 | JGI IMG/M metagenome (GOLD analysis project Ga0137382, IMG submission 104816) | Vadose zone soil microbial communities from Sagehorn Ranch, Mendocino, California, USA - Sage2_R_20_16 metaG | ecosystem: Environmental > Terrestrial > Soil > Vadose zone | place: USA... | reverse complement strand
GCCTCATGCATCTCGACACGCTGTTTCTCGACCAGCGCCATCAAAGCATCCGCGTGCCCATTGACCTTCTCCGCTGTTTGCTCAACCGTCGCCTTGGTGTCCTCAACTGTCGCCTTGGTGTTCTCGACCGTTGTCTTGGTGTTCTCGACCGTCGTACTGATGTTTCGCTTACGGATGAACGTCACGATGCTGTACACGGCAGCGATGATGACACCAAGTTCCGTTAACAGCTTGTTCAGGTCATCGATGGTCATGGTTGAGTCCTCTACTGTGGAGAGACGATGGTGCGGGCTCCCCAAAGGGGTTCGTCGTTGACAGTCGCGTTCAAATAGATGCGCGACGACGCGGGAATGCCAGTCACACCGGCAATCAACCGTTCACCGTTGCGAATCGTGATGACATTCGACGTGAACGTTGCCTCACCGGGAAGCGCGGTGAACTCCCATCGTTTCATGTTGAGCGGGAGCTGTCCGTTCGCACTACCGGGCATGACCTGTCCCACGTACCACGAAACCGTTGCGGCGTTGGCACCGACAGGGTCAGCAAACGCCGACAACAGCCGGACAATCCACTGGCGTCCGGGTTGCGGGCCCAAGAAATCCTTGATGTCAAACGCAGCGGCAGTGTTCACGATCTGTTGGAAGGGCATGTTGATTGACTGCGCGGCGAGCCGCGCTTGCTCCTGGTCGAACTGTCGTTTCAAGTTGCCGTTGAGGGTCTCGATGGCAACGCCGAGTTGTGCGAACAGGTGGAGCCCTGGACTGTCAGTGGGAATGTCCTGTGTGGACAGCGGGTCATCAGTCATCAGTGTCATCCCCTGTCTTCGCAAGCTGACGGTTACGCCTCAACACATCAAGGCTCATAGCGATGAACACGAGCCCCAACACGACACCAAACAGCGCCAGCGCGGTCTCTTTGTTGCAGAACGCGCACACCTTGGTTTCGCTGACTGGTACAGTGTCTTCTGTCTCGTCCATTGTGGACATCCCCTTTACGACTTGGTGAATTGTGTTTTCACGAACACGGATACTGTCGATGCAACACCTGACAGGTTACGGGGTGACACCAGCAATGCCCGCTTCGGAAGAGTGAACGGCTGCTCCTGCACTGTGGTATTCAACGCTAGGTTGACTGTCTCGATAGCACCGGCCATGCCCGCGTAGCGGAGAAAGAACGCCAGCGCTCCCGCTCCAGCAGTGAACCGGTAGAACGCCTGACCTTCACCGATGGCGCACGGATAGTTCTGTACAACTCCGTTCGCTATCGCATGGTTGGTAGCCGCTACGAGAATGCCATCAATACCTGACCCTTGACCTGAGTCATCGGTAGTGGTCAGTTGTCGCACATACGGACCGGTGAGAATGCGACTGGAGCTGAACAGTTGCCCGGTAATGCTGATGGTCTGTGCGTTGGAAGCTGGAGCGAAGAATCCGATTTGAATGTACGGGCCATGATGGTTGTCCTGTGCGTACAGGTACGTCGCAAGGCAATCGAACAACCCACCGGCGCTCAACTGATCGCACCAAATGGCTATGGTGTCCACATACAACGGATTGAACGCGCCAGCCGCGTCAGGGAACCACGTGATTTGTATCTCGCAAGCGTTCATCGCTGTGGCCAGGTTTGGGGTTAGTGCGTGCACCTGAAGGTAGTAGCTGGACAGGTTTCGTACGTCGAGGATGTTCGCCAGCGCGCCACTGTTCGGGCTCAGGGTGAATGATCCCTGCCCCGCGAACAGGTCTTGTGAAATGTTCAGTTGTGCTTGTGGATGACCAGCGAACCGGGTGCCAGGAATACCCGGTGGAACATCGACGTTTGGTGGTTGGTCAGACACCAGCCCATTGACAGTGATGCTGGCGATAGCGTTGTTGGGAGCGTTCGTAAACACCGCGATGATGGCTTCACCGAAACCCACCGACGTGCCACTGATGACTGACGAACTGTCGCCTGCCGCACTGGACGTGTCATCGATGTATTGACTCTGTTGTGCGGCGACTCCCGGTGAACCGTGGTACAGCGTGCATTGGGCGCTTGACGGAACGCCAGCAGCGGCAGGGTTTGTTACAGAAATCGTGGTCAGTGCTACGCGCACGATGAACGGTGCCCAGTACTGACCTACATCAGGTTTCAAAGTCAAAGTGACAGTGCCGCTATTCGGAACGGTAGCGGTGACTGTTTTCGTCAGTGTGGTAAAGCTCATCGCGCGAATTTCTGTACGACGCTGCCACCCGGTATGGCACTGACAACAGCGCTTCCCGCACCGGACTGACCGAGACCGTACACGATGAGAACCACCACACCGACCAGTCCGACAACAGTCCCACCGACCATGAGCCCTACGCCGATGATCCCACGCAACGCACCCTTACTGATAACACACGCATCAGGCATAGCAGGAAGCGCAAGTTTCCACGCACAGTTCTTATCGGCAACTGTGGTGATGTTCAAACCAGCAGGAGTCACGTTGCCCAAACCACTGATGGTGGAAGGGAGTACGGCAGCTCCACCGGGAGCCGTAGCGTTCACGGGCCAGTGTCGACCGTAGTCGTAATGACTGGCCGCCCATGGTGAGGCGATGAGTGCATTGCGAGCAGACACAGGGTCATTGTTCATCAGTCCGGCTAGCACGCCTTTGTAGTGTCCATAGTGGAGATAGTCATAGGCGCCTTGCAGTCCAGCTTCCCACGATGCGAAATCAGCAGCCCCACCACCGAACTGTGAACCGGTGGTGGTCAGCTCCGGATGTCCTTTCACCGGTCCCTGATTAAGTGGGTTGAACTTTCCGCCCCCACCCTCTGCCAGTTCCCACTGGTACACGAACTGAACGTTGCCAGGTGTGACCGGTGCGCCGAGTTTGGTAAGGAACTGTTCGGCCCACCCTTTAGCGACGAGTGGACCGCCACCCTGTTTGAATATCGACCATGCCATTGTGGACAGTCCTCATTAGACCGGTACGGGGCCCTTGATTGATGGTGTGGTACTGCTACCGCTGTTAGCAATAGTGTTCGCAGCGCTGGGAATGATGACATCCTGTGGAGCTTGCGCGGGCGGCCACTTGCCTACGGCGCTTCCAGCTTTCGGCCCACCGGTACCCCACAGATTCATTAAGGCTGCAATGTCGAAACCGTACGCGAGTGTGATAGCGAGCGGACGCGCCGACCGCGACTCTGCGAGAAGACCCAACATGACGAACAGACCGGATGACAGCAACAGTTGTCCTGGTCCCGGTGGAGCTTTCTGTTGCTTCACTGATCGGTACACGATGATGCCCTCGCCGATCAGCCAGGCCGCTAGGAACGGACCCATTAGAAACTCCCTCCTCCGCCACCGCCACCGCCGCCGCCAGCGTTACCGGACGGACCGAAACCCGATTCACCAGCGGCACTGTTAGGGGGCTCGGGAGCGGCTGGCTTTGCCGCTGTCGAGCCCGGTGGCCACGTTGGGGACAGCAGTTGTTTGGGGGTGATGTTGTATCCACGAAACAGGCAGTACCCATACAGCACAGTTGTGTAGCCTGCCCACACCAGACCGATGGCGAGTGCGGCCATTACCGGCTCCAGCCCGATGACCCAGCCGTAGCGCCACGTTTCAGCGCACGTTCGTACAACCACACCAGATACGCATTCGACACGACAGAGCCCACGACAGGCCACACGCTTTCAGCGATCACAGCGGCAGCAACGGAATAGCCGACCGACACGACAACGGCGTGCCGCACGTACTCACGACACGACTTGGCCTTATCAGGGTCCGCACCGAAGTTCTCTGACGTCCATGGAGAGCTATTCAGTGTGGAGTACGCGTCGAGTGTGGTCATGGCACTGGTCAGGAATAGGAGTGCACTGACCGCACGTCCCGACGCATTCCCGGTATCTGCCACGTCACGTTTCCCCTTTCATTGAACGTCCACTGTAGACACCCGCCCGTACGTCCTACCCGCAGCACAGGGTGTCTACAGTGGACAGCTTGTGTTCTACTCGTCGGTGTCGTCAAGGGTGGACGTATGCAGCTCCCGCGCCAGTGCGGCCACGTAGGCGAGTTCGTGACCAGGGTGAAGCGCGCGCAGATCCTCGATATACCGCACAAGCCTTGCAGCCTTACGTTCGGTCAGACCATCGGACGTGAGTGCGTCGGCGTAGTCCCGTACATCGGTGTAGGCAGCCGAGTGTGACGGGTTAGCATCGGCCTGCACGCGCAGGTGATCGCCGAGAGCCTGCAACGCTGCCTCAATCGGATCAGCCGGAATGCCACGCTCGGCCATGAGAGCGGCGATTTGTGCGTTGGCCTTGTCCTGCTGCGATTGCATGGTGGCGATGAGCTGGCGCAGGTCGGCTTCACTGATCTGAACCGGCTGTGCGCCAGCCGCGACGAGATCCTCTGCCGACAGCGTGTTGGGTTCCGCCTCTGGCGCGTCGGACTTCTGCGGGTTCGGGTTCTGCGGCACGGTACGCGTTGCCATCTAAGTACTCTCCTATTCGAAGCGGTATTGCCGTTGCCACGTACCGGAATCGGAAGGGTCCATTTGCACCCTGGGCCGTAGCGGTGTGAAGTTGAACGTATCAATGCCGTCCTGCGACCGTTCTATCTGCGCAGGTGGGTTGTACTTCGGCATCGGAGCGTTGACCGGACGCGCGATAGCCCACGTGGTAGAGATGTTGTTCACAGTGGACTGTCGCACGTAACCAGTACTCTCCTGCGGCTCATACCCCGCAGGTGTGTATTGGTGGTCATCCATTGATCGTGTGAGGGTCATCCGTACAGCCTTCCCGCCGCGTACAGGTGCCCCCATTGTTCGGGAGCTGTAGGCGGTATCGTCAACCCTTGTGGGTCAGACAGGTGCGTACTGTCCTCATAGGACACACGTCCCGGATTGATGAGCAGACGTGTCAACGGAATCACCCGAGGGAAGTACGGCCCCGTATACAAGTAGGACTTGTCAGGAAACGGCATTCCCGAGTCGACCACAGCGCCCGGTTCCAGGTACACGCTCCCGGTACGCGATAAAGGAACGTAAACGGACGTGGTCTGTGTCCGTCCACTGTGGGCGATGCGGTCTCTAAGCATCGACATTCGTAGTACCTCCTATCGCAACCGGTATTTAGCGTTGTGGATGAACGCGTCGTCAGAGCCGTTCGTGTTGTGGAACGTCTCAATATTCGCCAACGCCTGCGGGTTCATGGCAATGAAGTTTCTCCACGTAAGATGCAACGTAGGATCGTGCGCGTTCCACGCAGCAAAATACCCTTGCACGTTGCGGCCACCGATCACCGTTCCATCGTCCGGCGCGACTGGCACGGTACCCGGTGGACCGGCCGGACCGGTCGGACCGGCTGGACCTGGTGTGGACGGCATCCCTTGCACATCACGGATTTGCGACTCCACAGTGGCCAGTTCTGCCTGTAGATCCTGGATCTGAGAGTCACCCGCGTTGCTGGTGTCCATCGTCTGAACCGGTGCGGGAGCTGCGTTCTTACGGTTCTGCAACCACAGAAGCAACGCCACGCCACCCGCTCCCGCGAGCGCCACCCATCCCCACGTCGGGAGCCCGAATAGTTTTGCATTAAGCCCTGTCCCACCACTGTCCTTTGTGGTCGGTGGCCTGGACGGTTGTCCCGGTGGCATCGGTTCACTCATCGGTTACCCACCCACTTGGGGAAGTACTGGACAACCTGTGGTTGAACCACCTGCGCCTGCCCACCGTGACGAGCCCGGTACGGGTCAGCCGGATACTTGAACCCTGGTCGGCGCGCGGGTACAGGCATCTGGTCATCACTCATCAGCGAGCCGGGAAAGTGTTCCTTGTCCCGTGGCGCATCGTTCTCCCAATACAACGAAGGATAGATAACCTTGGGTGACTCGGCAGAGAACGTTCCGACAGAGGCCAGCGCGTTGACGTCGTGGCGCATGGCCGCTGGACTCGGGATGGGGATGCCCTGAGTTCCCGGTGCACCGTGAACACGGCCGGACGATGCCCACCCGACAGAGGTCCGGTTCATGTGTGGAGTGAGGACACTCCCCAATGGAGGGACACCACTGTCAGGTGCATGAAGGTAGTAGCGCATCCCGTCATCCTCTACTTGGTAGGCGAGCCCAGAAGCCCACTAATAGCAGGCTTCTCGATGGCGACGAAACCATTGGCAACGGCTTTCGTGCCCTCGGGGTGAATGGTGAGATTCGCGATGATGATGCCAACCACAACGAGACCGGCGAGCGCAAGCACGCTAGTGGGACGCATGGTTCACGCTGCCTTGTTGGACGCCATCGGCTTCACGAACCGGTGCCATGCCCACACACCAGCGATGCCGATACCGAGACCGACGAAAAACTGAGCCTTCATTGTTGCGTCTCCTAACGGGGAAGTGACCACCAGAGGTAGGCGAGCGCGGCGAGAGCGAACACACCGACAGCGACAGAACCGTATCCGGCGACAGACTTGTCGGACGGTTCACCGGTGCCGCTAATGCCGTACGCCATCTGACCGATACTGCCAGTGTTGCTGGTCGGCGATGCTGCCGATGCGGGAGTCATCGGCGAGTAGTTCCCACCGACGTTGAAACCACTACGGAGCTGTAGTCCTGCGGCCATGTTCTAGAGCCTCTCTAAACCTCTGGGAGCCCCTGAATCAGGGCACCCGATGGAACGACCTGTCCGACGATGGCGTTGAGCGTGTACGGGGCTGTGCCACCGGTGCCCCACGGCATACCGGAGATCTCCACCTGCGTACCAGGGTTCGTGGACAGGAACTCCTCACCAGTGTCCAGCAGACCGAAGTCACGCTGAGCCAGGGCAGTCTTCCGAGAGCCACCACTGGTTCCAGTCGGACGCGGCGCGCTGATCTGAGTGGGAGCCGCCACCTGCGAACCAGCGACACCGCCACCCACCTGAAACGCGATAGCCATGTCTTCGAAGATGGTGGCCTGGTCGCTGTCGATGAGTGGAACGCCATCCAGGTAGATACGCGGTCGAGCAGGCCAAGCATCAACGCGCAGGCCGGTGGAGTCACGCAGCTCCAGGATGATGACGGACAGGTAACCGCCCAGACGCGGGAGCTGAACGATAACGGAACCAGCCGAGGAGATCGTGGGGTTACACGGCTGATACACGTACTGACACGTCGTGCCGATACCCGGAGGCTCGACCGCGACACCTTCAGGCAGCCAATAGAAGTCAGCATCCACCTGGGTTGTCAGCGTCGGAGAGACCGAAGGGGGAGTAGAGAACAGGGTGCCCACAGCGGCCAGGTTGAGTTGCAGTGTCGGCAGAAGCGACGCGTTGGCACCAGAGATCACGCCGTACGCCTTGGCGAACTCGAACGGGAAGTAGGTGCCGAACGTGAACGCGCCGGACGCCGCAGTGATACCGGTCCATCCCGGAAGCGATTGGGGATCGCGCGTCTGATCGGTGCCGAACTGTCCACTGTAGAGCGGGACGAGCTTGGCGATCTCGTAACCCGGACCGGTGAGCAGTGGCGTGCCAAACGCGTCCTTGAGCTGAACAAGCTGATACAGCGACCAGGGAGCATCGACCCCACCGGCCGTAGCGGCGATCACGCCACCGGTACCGGCCGCTGTCGTCGCGGTCTGCTTGACACGGTAACCACGGTTGTATCCAGGAGACGCGACCATGGGACTCGCCACCACACCGCCGAACAGTGGGTTAGTCGAGTACATCGCGCGTCGACCCTCCTGCGTGTGACGGACGAACGGTCCGCCCGCAGGCTCCACAGTGGTCTGTGGGGATGGGCGACCAGCAGCAACACCAGAGGTTGCAGCATCGGTCGTAGGACTGGTCATACGAGAACCGTCACAATCTCGGCAACGCCGTGGAGGATTGAGTCTTCCTTGCTGGTGTGAAGGGTCTTCAAAGCCCAGAGGTGAACCAGACCGAACGCAGGACGCGCAAGGATGGCCACTACCACCGTGAGTTCGAAGATACGCCGCGTCGGCATATACACCGTCCTTTGTGGAGTGTGACCGGTGGCCCGTATGCGCTGGACCTCCCGACCATAGGGTGTTGATCTTGACACGATCGGACTAGGCTTTGAGCAAGGTCAAGCCCTGACCATCCGACCCTGACACGTTTCCCGTACGCCTAGCGTACCGACGCGTCCGGGCTCGGCGCTCGCCAAAACGAGAGGAACCGACAATGGTCGCCATCAAAACGTCCACGATGGACACTGAACCGAAAGCCGCTCCACAGTGGACTACCGTCAGCGAGGGTGCCGAAACCCTCCCCACCAAGGTCCTCCTGGACAGTTGGGGTGACGAGTTCACCGGTACCTACAAAGGTCCGCGCCAGGTCACCCCTGGTTCGGGTGACCCGTTCACCGTGTACATCTTCACGCAGGACGGCGCAACACTCCCGAACGGTAATGACGAAGAGTTCTCCGTGCCCGCGACAAACGCCATGCGCAGCGGCATGAAGAAGGTCCGCGCGGGCTCACTCACGCGACTCACGTACGTCGATGACATCGACGCTGGCAACGGTAACTTCATCAAGAACATTCGAATCGATGTTGCCAAGTAGGTGAAGCTGATTCGTCCACAGAGGATGACCACTCCGGCTGTCCGGAGTGGTCATTCTTCTCTGCGCGATTTCGCGTTGAACCCACCACAACGTGCAGCATGGTTGCAAGAATGGTGGTCGAACAAACCCGATTTCGTAATGCTCCACTGTGGACACAAAGAGGACTTGAAACAGAACGGTACAACGGTTCTGTTGGTCCGGGCCGACCGCGCCAAGCGACGCGTGACTGTCTACTGTGAACAGTGCGAGACCTTTTCACCCATCACACGTCATCTATCGCTACGGGAGTGGTGTGGTCTACCACCGGTCAGAACTCCCACGGATCCGCCGTACTGACAATCACCCGGTGCACCCGGTACGACAGTCTGACCAACTGAGTACCGGTGGAACGTCCCTTGTGGAGTGACAGCCTCACAAGTGGACAGTGCGCCAGCACAAAGAGAACCGGTCCCACTGCCATTGAAAACCACGCACACTCCAGGGCCGTGGGCGAGGCAGAGTAAAGACAGTGGGACCGGTTCTCACCCTCATAGCTGCATAGGGTGGGTGATATGGCATACGACGATAACGAGTATGGGGAGTACGGCTATGAGGATGTGTCCAGCTATACGAGAGAAGACCAACAGGAGTACCTGTATGAACTCGTCGGCTTTCATCATGGCGAGACACCAGGCGACAGCTACGTACACGACACGTTCTTTGACCTCATGTACAACGACGAACTGTCACAACAGGACCGACTCGACCTGTACAACGAACTAGGTGACTACCTGTATGAGGAATACGGATTGGAGTTTGACAATGTCTGGGACTGGGATGACTTCCGATCGTGGTACGACGCAGCGTGATAACTGTCCTGTGTGGACAGAGCCCTGTATCGGTTGCACAGCGCCAGGATGCAGAAGAGAAGAAATCATAGAATGGGTCCGCTGGTTCAGACTTACCATGCGTCCATCCACATTGGAAACACTGACTTCGGAGGTATACCCGCTATGAGATTCGTTGACACACCGAACTCTATGACAGGTTCCCGTATCCGGTCTGAAGGTAAGTTGTTGGAAGTCATGCCCATTATCTACACCGCTGACGGCTCCATGATGACGCTTCCCCCGGTGGTGTGGACTGTGCCTAATTGGCTTCTCGGGATGTCAGAGGAATACATCTCTGGAAACCCTAACCCGTTGTGGTTCAATCAACGGTTGGAACTGACAGGTTCCAACACGGCATGGAATCACCAGTTGTCATTCTTCGTGCGCGTGATGGAATACTCTCCCGATTCCACTCCGGTACCTACCGCTATCACCATGGAACAGGCTGAGATGTTGGCTTCTGTTCTCAGGGGCTTGTGACAGATACACAGTGGACAGTCGCGCCATCGGCTACACCCTTAGAGCCTTACCATCATGGGCGTACGGTCACACGCTCGCAGGCAGGACAGCGAACCGTCTCACACGAGGACAGGTCATTCATCGCGTGGGACGGAGAAGGTATCAACCTTCATGGCCCGAACAGACCACAAAGCTACATCCTGTTTGGCAGCTCCGTAGGTCACATCACCAGCCGGACCGGACTGTCCACATTCGAGTGTCTCGACCACATCATTGCCACCGGGCAGGCGTACCCGGATGCTGTCCACATAGGATTCGCGTTCGGATACGACTCCAATATGATCGTAGCGGCGTTGTCTCCGGTCACCCTGGAACGCTTACACCGCAACGGATGGATACGCGTCAAGCGAGAGAGCTACACGTACGTTCTGTCGTGGGCCAAGGGCAAATGGTTTCAGGTCACCAGATACAGCGATACCGAGAAGCGTAGAACTGTACGCATCTTCGATGTGTTCGGGTTCTTCATGTGTTCCGCTGTCGCAGCGTGGGAAGGGGTGGGTATCGATGTCCCGCAACATATCAAGGACGGTAAAGAGAAGCGTGCGCAGTTCACTGTCGCTGATTTTGACAGTGGGATGGTGTATGACTACTGGTCTGTCGAGATCCAACTTTATGCTCAATTGGCTGACGAACTCCGGAAACGTGTCTATAACGCAGGTCTTCGCATCACTCAATGGTATGGACCTGGAGCGCTTGCTAGCTACAAACTCCGGGAACGTGGCGTCAAGCGTCACATGTCAGTGTCCAATGAGGACATACGCATGGCCGCTCGCTACGCCTACGCGGGTGGGAGATTCGAACTCTACAAGATAGGTAGGATTATCAAGCCTATCTATGGGCTCGATTTGAACTCTGCCTATCCGCACGCTATCAGTCTCCTGCCGTCCCTTGTGGATGGTGAATGGAGACACGTAGAACATCCGTCCACATTGGAGCCGTTCGGTGTATATCGAATTGATTTGCAGCGACACACAGGATTCGAGCGTGCACCTGGACCTGTGTTTCATAGGGATAAGGCGCATAACATCAGCTATCCGTGGCGAACTGAGGGATGGTACTGGACGCCAGATGCTGAGAGTGCACAAAGGTACGGTGGCGTTGTTGTTGAGGGATGGGAGTACGTTGGCTCGACTGAACGACCATTTGACTGGGTGTCCGATGTGTACGCTACGCGTCGAGACTGGAAGCGTAGAGGTATCTCGGCGCAACTTGCACTGAAACTGTTGCTCAACAGCATTTACGGGAAGATGGCGCAACGTGTCGGATGGAATGAAACAACACGACGGCTCCCGCCGTTCCATCAATTGGAGTGGGCCGGGTGGGTTACCGCCCACGTGCGCGCACGGTTGTTCCGTCTCATGACACACATCAAGTGGGAGGATCTCGTCGCAGTCGAAACCGATGGTCTGTACACAACAGCGTCGCCTGAGTCATTGGGCATCGAGCACAGTGAGGAACTCGGCGCATGGGGTATCTCTGAGTACGACGAGATGATGTATCTCCAAAGTGGACTTGCATGGCTGCGCCACGGTGACGAGTGGGAGGTTAAACGTCGTGGGCTCGATAAAGACACGTTCACACTGGACGATTGTCGAACATACCTTTCCACACTCCACGCGAGACCGGACCGGACGCATCCGTGGCCTGTCTACAAAGGACTTACTACCCGCTTCGTTGGATTGGGACAGGCTCTCGCGAGCAAGACACCTGTGCTGGACAGACATTGTGTGTGGTCTACCGACGAACGCAGCATCAATACGGGCCAACAGGGAAAGCGCGTGCACGTACACGCGTACTGCCACGCCTGCCAACAGGGTCTATCAGCCATGGACTCCGCCCACGATTTGGTCATCAATTCTATGGCAATCCTTGACCCTCACTCCTATCCCCACTCCATACCTTGGGAACCAGAAGAAGGTCACGCCGAATGGCGTGACATGGCTGAATACGACGATGACCGGACTCTAAGGATGGTGTGAGTAATGAGTAACGTCATGACCACTGTCGAGTGTGGACATACACTGAAATTCGGTGGAGCCGCACCGGTGTATTGGGACCTGGTGTTCTGTGTTCGCTGTGACACGTGGAAGCGTGTCACGGGCTCCACTGTGGAATGGGCGTGGCGTTGCGACACGTGTCATCACAACCAGGGTTACGGCATCGACTCGCGTTCGGCACGGCGTGGAGCGCAACGGCACGCCAGCACTTTTCGACACGTGTTGGTACTTCGCCATGGTGACGACTTCTGGACCATTGCTCCGGAGCTGCCGGGACAGACCACATTGGACATTCCCGTGTCGGAGCGCTCCACTGTAGACAGCCCCATCCATCGACGCGCCTATAACGTCGGTCGACGTCCTTCATAAACGTTATCGAATCGTTATACATCAGTGTCCAGGTTTGTCCCGATTCACAGGACTAGGATTGTGCCGAAAGGCACAGCAAACGGAAGGGCTCCACACATACCCGCAGCCGGACATGGATTTGACGGCTCTTGACCTCGGTCAGCGCGGGACGTGAACCAGGGAACCCCAACACCGAATAGAAGGAGGAACGACATGAACACAATCATGTCTGAGCCCTGGGATTTCCTTCCCGTTGCGGAAACGCTGGACGAAGCGTTAACGCGCATTAGTACATGCGGAACGTGTGGTCACACGATTCGCCGAATAAGCGAGACATTGTGGATACACACAAGGGACGGTCGCTATACGTGCAACCTCCCGGTTCGGTACTACGGCGGCGAGCGATTGCCGTTACAATTTGCTAAGCCCTGAAAACAAACGGTCTAACGGAAAGGACCAAAAATCTCATGGCTCTCAACATCGCAGCCCCGGTTCTCAGCGATTCGAAGCTGACCCGGAACGCTCCGAACCGGACTCCCGCCGATCGGGGTCCGAACCTGTTCCTCGACAACGGTTGGCTCCAGCAGTCATACGAGCAGGAAGCGACGATGGACGTTGTTGCTGATGGCACGTTTGAGGAATACACGATGAAGAAAGGCGCCCACAAGGGGGAGCCTGCTACACGGCTCACCGGTGACGCGCAGGAGGTCACACGGCAGCTCCGCGAGGCTGCTAAGGCTCTCGGCATCGGCGTTGCCATCAAATACTTCCCTGTCGTGCACCGTGGCAAGGAGGTCAAGGGCAAGGTGCTGGTCAAGTACCTAGGCACCGTTCGCAAGGCTGAGCGCAAGCCTAAGGCGACCGCGACTGAGCCCACCGCGACGGAAGCAGTCGCGTAACAACCACACTAGAAAAGAACCGGGAGCCCGCTGCGGGTTCCCGGTTCTCTTTGTGTCGGATAAGGGGAAGCATTGAAACTGAGATGTACGTGCGGTAAATGGCACGAGCTTTCTCCTACCGCGCTTTGCATTGTTGTCAATGCTTTCGCAGAAGGGGATATGCAAAGAGTGGACGTCAAGGGAATACGACCACTGTGCTACCGGGAGGCTTTCACAGCTCCATCAATGGCAGATATGGCAAAGACCCTGAACGCTAAACAGTCCATTACTTTCGACGCTGATACGTGGTCACTGGCGAAGAAAGGATGGAATGACAATGGGACAGCACCGGCCCGGTAAACACAAAGACACAGATGACGGTTGCGGAACAATCATCATCCTCGCATTACTCGTCATTCTTCTACTCGCTGCGTTGGGGAGTTCGCATGTTGGACGCTTTTAAACTCGTCGCGAATAAGGACGCTGGTAGTTGGGCAGGTGCCACTCTCGGCATTCTATTCCTACTGCTGTTGTGGCTCACGAGTGGCGGTAAAGGAGGAGGTAAGAAGAAGTGAAAGACATCGCGCCTCTCGGCGTGATGGTACTGATTCTAGTAATTCTCTACATCCTGTTTGGGGATCACGGTGGCAAACGATGACATCGACAATGACCCGCTAATCTCCTTCATTGAAACGCTTCTCAACATTACCGATGATGGCTTAGGCAATGACGCGTACAACGAACGTCAGCCGATACGCGAGCATGTGTATCGGAGTAACGAAGAGAATGGTCCTTGCGTCTACCGGTGGCACAGTTCGGAATGTGGTCTACCGGAAAGTGAACATGAGATGAGCGGAAAAGGAGAGTAAGAACATGGCACAGGTAACAGTAACAAAGGCTCTGACGGCTTTCTTTAATCAGGAGCCTCGCAAGGTTCCCGCGAAGGAATGGCTGAATGAACTCAAAGCGTTTGAGTCCGACGATGAGAAGCGCAAGCTGGCTCAGGAGGTTTGCGACTTCACCGGTGACACGCTGGCGCCACCCGTAGCTAAGTGACTGGACTACTCCGCAAGGGCTCCCAGGTGGTCTCTGGGAGCCCTTGCGCTTGCCCTGTATGCATCGGCCCTGACTACCGTTCACCCTTCAGGAGAGACGCCATGGACGCGTACGAAATCACGTGGATTGAACCCACCGTTCCTAACCCTGAGACGCTTGACCAGTACCTCGTAACAACGTTCATCAAGTGGGCCGGTAAAGACGTGCGGATCACCCGTGATGGCCTGATTCAAATTCGGGTAGAAACGCAGGACGGTAGCGCGTGGTTTGAGCTGGACAAGCCCTTGCAGGATGGCGGGCGGTACATGCTCGTACGTGAAGTTTTCTTTGAGGGAGTGGAGACACAGTGACTCAGGTCGAGGCGCAAGCCATTCACAAGGGTGACACGATCGTGGAGAAAGATGACCACGGTTCTATCAGACGGTCTCAGGTTACAGCCGTTGTCGCCCCGTGTAAGGGTGATCGGCACAAGGTGCACGTAACGGTTGGAAGCAAGCGATGGTGTTACGACAGAAAGGCTTTGGTGGAAATCGCATGAAGGTTAAGGTTGAAGTCCAGCGTAAGATCACATTCGCGATGAACGAAGAGGAGTGGGACACGCTACTGACCGGTCTCAGTCGGTTGGCGCATGACCCTGACAACGGGAACGGTCGGATGCTGGCGGGCAGGATGTACGAACAATTGATGGACGCCACTGTGGTACAGCCGATCGATTGACGTGCGAGAAGAACTGGTCACGGCTTACGCGGGCTCTGCTATTGAGCCGTGGATATGGGAACGATGGATTTACAACGGTGAATTTAATTACATTCGTTGGCTCTCATTGAACCCAGGATGCGCAAGCAATATCAATTGGTCGAATAGGACGTTCATCAATACAATTGAATACCGAGTAAGATAGACTTTCTTCTTGAGATGATGAATGGTGCTCGTACACCATTCACAAACCATTCACCCTCCGTAATCAGCTACAGGGTTACGGAGGGTGAATGGCATTAATAGAGCTACATGAATAGGATGAATAATATGCAGAAGAATAGTAGAATTGACGTAGATAGATACGTAGATAAACATTTCGTTGGATCTTGTGCAGCTCG
>Ga0137382_10000574_pt1 | contig 15364 bp, 14 predicted proteins | sample SagtaG_15_FD_104816 | JGI IMG/M metagenome (GOLD analysis project Ga0137382, IMG submission 104816) | Vadose zone soil microbial communities from Sagehorn Ranch, Mendocino, California, USA - Sage2_R_20_16 metaG | ecosystem: Environmental > Terrestrial > Soil > Vadose zone | place: USA... | reverse complement strand
GCCGCTTCGCCGTACACATCGCCGGAGACGTGCAGCGTCACGGGCGGCACCGCTTCAGCGGCGAACTCGACGGGGATGTCCACCGATACCTGCACGACGTGGCCGCGCACCCGCGCGGGCCGGAACAGTGTCTTCAGGACGAGTGCGCGGGCCGCGGCGCTGGTGACGGAATCAGACCCTTGAACCACAACGAGCGTCGCCGGCTCCGGATTCCCCGCACTATCGATCACCAGCCGCACCAGGACGACGCCGTCGCTGCCTCCCGCCGGATAGTGCGACGGCGGCGTGAGCACGATCTCCGGGAGCTCGTCGACCTCGGAGGCCCCGTACACCCGCGTGGGGGACGGCGGCGGCGGGACGAACGCCGTCGGCCCACACGCCGCAACCGCCAGCCCCAGGAGCACCGCGCGTCTCATCGAGCCTCCGCTCAGAGCGCCGCAATCTGCCGGAGCAGCTCGGCGTCGTCTCGCTTGTGCCCGAGCTCCGTCTCGACGTGGGACCATCGCAGGATGCCTTCCCGATCGATCAGGAAGTACGCCCGCCTGGAGAAGAACCGGTCCTCGAGCAAGACCCCGTACGCGCGGCTGACCTCCCGTTTGAAATCACTCAGCAGCTGTTGTCGCATCGCATGCTTGGCCTGGTACTCCTTGAGCGTGGGCACCGAATCTACGCTGATCGGCAGCACCACCGTGCCGGCGCGGTCGAACGCGTCGTAGTCCTCGCTGAAGGCGCAGTTTTCGGCAGTGCAGGTGCTGGTGAACGCGAGCGGAAAGAAAGCGAGCAGCACGTTCCGGCGACCCTGGAACGACGAAAGCGTGACGTCGGCCCCCGCGGTGGACGGGAGCGTGAAATCGGGTGCCGCGGCCCCGACCCGCAGCGTCGTCGAGGCCGCGACCGCCACGTCAGACGACCTGCGAGCGCAGCACCGCCTGCGCGAGGTAGTACACGATGAACGTCGTGATCACGCCGGTGACGATCACCCCGCGCACCGTCTCGATCGGCTTCTTGGTCGGTCCCGTGGTGCCCACCAGCGCATTGATCTCGAGCAGCGCGAGGATCACGAGCAGCAACACGGCCCACAGCCCCCGGTTTCCGCCCGCGGGAAGCGTGAAATGGGAGGCGCTGCCCATGAAGAACAACATGGGGAACGAGAACACGACATTCGTGCGCGAGGCGAGGAAGGCCCGCCGCGCCGCGCCGGCGGCGGCCGGATTCGCCTGACCCCCACCCGCGACCGCCACCGCGCTCGCAATCACGATCTTCTGGTTCGGCCAGATCACCCGCCACACGTTAGCGAGCATCACGATGCCGAACGCGGCCCCGGTCAGGATCGTGAGTCCCCAGGGGTCGTTCCAGCTCGCGCGTCGCTGGGCGAGGATCGTCAGACCGGACAGGAAGGTGAGCGCCGCACTCCACCGGAACCACCACAGCGCGCGCGGCACCAGCTTCTGCGTGACACCGCTCTTGGCCGCCGCGTCGGCCTCCGCCATGAACGGACCCTGCACGAAGTTGAAGTAATAGAGGAGACCGATCCACGTGATCCCGGAAAGAAAATGAATCCAGCGGAGTAACAACTGGACGCCCGCGTCGGAAAACAGCGCCATCGGGAGCCTCCCAGGTGAGGGGACCGCGACGGAGATGTGGAGCTTCGGTTCGGGAAGATATCGGTGCTCCAAGGGGAATCAAGCGGGAACCTTCCGCTGGTGTCGCGGGTTGCACCGACAACCCCGTCATACAACCCGAGGAGAAATACGATGGCCGGAACGACTGCCGCCACGGAGAAACGGGCGAAGCACACTCTGCCGCCGCTCCCCTATGGCTTTGCCGCGCTCGAGCCTCACATCGATGCGCAGACGATGCAGATCCACCACGACAAGCATCATCAGGCGTACGTCAACAACTTGAACGCCGCGCTGGACAAGCACCCCGAGCTGTACAACAAGACCATTGAAAACCTGCTCCGCGACATCACCACCGTCCCCGAAGACATCCGCACCGCCGTCCGCAACAACGCCGGCGGTCACCACAATCACTCGCTGTTCTGGACGATCATGGCGCCGGCTGGGAAAGGCGGCGGCGGTGAGCCGGCCGGCGAGCTGGCCGCGGCGATCACGAAGGCCTTCGGCGGCCTTTCGACCGTCAAAGAGCAGCTGTCCACCGCGGCTGCCACACGGTTCGGTAGCGGCTGGGCCTGGCTCGCCATCAGCGGGGCTGGTCTCGAGGTGTTCAGTACTGCCAACCAGGACAGCCCGCTCATGGACGGCAAGATCCCCCTGCTCGGGCTCGATGTGTGGGAGCACGCGTACTATCTCAAGTATCAAAACCGGCGCCCCGACTACATCGCGGCGTGGTGGAATGTGGTCAACTGGCCTGAGGTGGGACGCAGGTTCGAGGACGCGAGGAAGTAGGACGGGCAACGGGGCCAGGACACTGCTTCCCGGCCCCTTGCGTCTAGAGGTGAAGGTTGAGGATCGGCAGGATCTTGAACGGTGCTCTGTTGTTTTTCGCGCGGTTGATCAAGCCGATCTGGACGCCGTGCAGCTCGTCCGTCGTATTGTATACGCCGATGGCGAGCCCGTACTGAGGTCCGCGGACGTGGTTGTAGGGACTGACCGACAGTCCCGCGATCCGGTGGCTGTCCACGCTGTACCCGGCGATCGCGAGGCCGCGGAGCTCTTGGTCCGCGACGACCGCCAAGCCTCCAATGCCGAGGCCAGTGAGCCGGCCGTCAGTGACGACGGCGAGGCCGCCGATGCCAGCGCCCGCGATCGAGCCGTTGGCCACGGTCGCCAGGCCGCCAACACCGACGCCGCGCAGCGCACCGTCCGTCACCACAGCCAATCCGCCGACGCCGACACCGGACAAGCGGCCGTTGGCGACCGTGGCTAGCCCGCCCAGCGCGACGCCGGCGACCTCCCCGTTCGCCACCGTCCCGAGTCCCGCGATCGCGATCCCGTGGATATTGCGGTTCGCGACGGTGCCGAGGCCGGCGACGGCCAGTCCTGCGATGTCGCGGTTGGCCACGGTCCCGAGCCCGCTCACGGCAACGCCTTCGATCGAGCGGTTCGACACGACGCCGAGGCCGCCCACCGACAGCCAGCGCTGGCGCCGCTCGGTGACGACGCCCGCGACGCCGAGCGCCACGCCGTTCACCGACTCCGAGCCAGGAAGCACACCAGCCTGAATGCCGTTCACGACGCCGCTCATGGGGTCTTGCGGCTTCCAAAGTGTGACGTTGATACCGTTGACGCGCTCGAGCTCCGCGTCCTGGACGTTCAGGCGGATCCCGCTGACGCGCGCGGCGTTCCCGAAGCTGACGCCGTAGTCGTGGACGGTGAGACCGAGATGGAAGTGACCCGCTTTGCGACGCGGCAGCGAGTCGACGACGGTGGTGTCCTGTGCGGGGAGCGGCTGCGGGGCTAACGCGACGGCGAGCCCGACACCGACGATGGCCCAGCGGACTCCGACGTGCATGGTGACGGCCCCAGAAAGAACCAGGCGCTCTACGGCGCCCCGCTCGGCCGCGTTTCAGATCAGGTCGCGGGTTTTCCACTTAGGGCGTGGAGCACGGCCTCGTGCAGCACTCCGTTCGAGCTCACCAGACTCGGAGCGCGGATGGAGCGCTCTCCCTGCAGGCTGGTCGCGCGGCCACCGGCTTCCTCCACGATCACCTGCAGGGCGGCGATGTCCCAGGGGTGCATGACGGGATCGACGGCGATATCCCCCGCGCCCTCGGCGACGAGCATGTGTTGATAAAAGTCTCCGAACCCCCGGGTATGGCCCACGTAGGGGAGGAGCGCGAGGAGCCCCGGGGGCGGACCGCCCTCCTGTGCGCCGAGGTTCCCGTGGAAGAGCAGCGCATCGGCGAGCGACGGTGCGGCCGAGACGTGGAGCCGGCGTCCGTCACGGAACGCACCCGCGCCCCGCGCGGCGTGCCAGCGGGCACTCAGGCCCGGGGCGCTCGCGACGCCGGCCACTATCTCATCGCCCGCCTCAATAGCGAGCAGCGTGGCGAAGACGGGGATCCCGCGCACGAAGTTGCGCGTGCCGTCGATGGGATCGATGACGAGGCGCGTTCCGGCCGACCCGGTGGCGTCGCCCTGCTCCTCGCCGAGCACGCCTACCTCGGGATACCGCTCGTGCACGAGCCGCCGTGCCATCGCTTCGATCGCCCGGTCCGCTTCCGTGACCGGACTGGCGTCGGGTTTTTGGTCGATGCGCAAGTCGCGAGTGCGGAACCACTGCAGCGCCAGCTCATCGGCGCGATCGGCGAGCTCAATGAGAAACAGCAGCCACTCGGTGGGGGACATGGGGATGGGGGGATGGGGGGATATGTGAATGGAGCGGATGGGATTCGAACCCACGACCCCCTGGTTGCAAACCAGGTGCTCTCCCAGCTGAGCTACCGCCCCAAGCGACTGGTAAGATAGCAAGGCTCTCGACGGATCACGAATACGACGCTATTGTCGCCCACTCGAACGGGAGGCTCCTATGAATCGACATAGCACGGTGAGACTCACGCGCCGAGAAGCATTGCAAGCGGGCGGCGCGTTCGCCGCCGGGGCGCTGCTCGAGCGATTCCGCGCCGCGACGCGCGGCTATGCGCAACAGCCCACCACGTCACCGGCGGAGCGAACCGCCGCGTTCCGCGCACAGATTGGGGCCACCCCGATCCAAACGGAAAAACTCGCCGACAACCTGATCATGCTCTCGGGGCCAGGCGGCAACGTCGTCGTGCTGACCGGACCCGACGGGATGCTGCTGGTCGACACCTTCGTCTCGCCCGCCTGGCCCAAGTTCCAGGAAGCGCTCCGGGGGCTCGGCACGGCGCCGGTGAGACACGTCATCAATACGCACTGGCATTTCGACCACACCGACAACAACGCGCCGCTCCATGCCCTCGGCGCGACGGTGCTGGCGCATGAGAACACGAAGACCAGGATGTCCCAACCGCACCACCTCGCCATTCTCGATCTGCAGTTCCCGCCGTCGCCGGCCGTCGCCCTGCCACAGCAGGTCTTCAAGGACAGTCAGGGACTGCAAGTGAACGGCGAGAGCCTGAAGTTGTCCCACGTCGCGCCCGCCCACACGGACACCGACATCTACGTGCACTTCGAGAAGGCCAACGTGCTCCACACGGGAGACGTCTTCTTCAACGGGAGATACCCCTACATCGACGGCAGCACCGGCGGACGGATGAGCGGCATGGTGGCCGGCGCCACCACGCTGTTGGGGCTGGCCGACGACCACACCAAGATCGTTCCGGGCCACGGCGCCCGGTGCACGAAAGCGGACCTCGCGCGATATCGCGACATGATGGCGACGGCGCACGACCGCGTGTCGAAGCTCAAGTCATCCTGAAAGTCGCTCGAGGAAGCCATCGCGGCCAAGCCGTTCACCGACCTCGACGACAAATGGGGCAAGGGTCGGTTCGACGGCGACGCGTTCGTTCGGATCGTGTATTCGACGCTGTGAAGTCGCTGGTTCTCGCATGTCTCGTAGCGCTCGGCTGTCGCGCCGGGCCAGCGGCGCTGCGCGTCGGGACCACCTATACCGTGCAGCAGTCCGGCGCGCTCGCGGTGCTCGAGGCGGGGTGGACCGGCCCGGCGTTCGCGACGGTGATCGGTCCGTCGGGTCAGATCCTGCGGGCGGCCGCCGCTGGCGACGTGGACGTGGTGATCACGCACGCTCCCGCGCTCGAGCAGCGCCTGCTCGTCGCGCCTGGACACGCCTTGCTCCGTTGCCCGCTGGTCGCCAGCCGCTTCGCGATCGTCGGACCCGACGCGGATCCCGCGCATGTCGCGGTCGCGGCCAGCGCGGTGGACGCATTCCGTCGCATCGCCGCCGCCGGGGGGCCGTTCGTCTCGCGCGGTGATTCCTCCGGCACGCACGTCAAGGAGCTCACCCTGTGGCAGTCGGCCGGCGTCAAGCCAGCAGGGCGCTGGTATCTAGAGTCCGGAACGGACCAGGCCGCCACCCTTCATTTGGCCGACGAGCGCCGGGCCTACGCGCTCGCCGACCTCCCCACGTACGCGACGCTCGGCGGCTTGGGCCTGCGTCTCCTCTTCAGCGCGGACACCGCGCTCACGAACCCCTACACGCTGTACGTGGTGCGCCGTCCCGCCCCGCATCCCGCGAGCCGGGATTTCGCGACATGGGCGACGACCCGCGGCCGTGAAGGGATCCTCGCCCTCCACCTCGCCGACGGCACGCCGGCGTTCGTCGCCCGGGCCGGCGGATGCGAGACTATTGCGAAACGGTGAGGGAGTACCCCGACAGCGAGCGCAGCTGGAAATCCGCCGCGGCCGCGACGCTCTGAATCGTCGCGGCGTACTGCGCCGCCTGGCGGGTGTCGGTGACGCCGAAGGTGAGGATCGCGCCGCTCGTGAGCGTCCCGGTGACCGCCACCTTCGTGGTCATCGACAGGGGCTGTGAGAATGCGCGGAGGCCGGCGCCGGCCGTGATCCTCGTGGGCGCTTGCGGGCCGGTCACGCTCAAGAGGATGGCTCCGTCGGCCCCCGAGTTGGGGGTCGTGAGCGATACGGTGAGCATGCCCGCGACCGGACCGCCGCCGTCGCTGCTGCAGCTGCCCGCGCCCGCAAGCGCCAGCGCCAAGAGCAGGAATCGTCCGTAGCGATTCATCGCGACGCTCCCTTCCGTTGCACTGCGCGTACCAGGGTCCGTTGCTCGGCCGTGAGGGGGGCGCCCGTCGCCTGCACCCAGGCGAGGAAGTCACCCAGGTCGAATCCCCCGTTGCCGTTCCCCAGCTGGTCCAGGTCCCCGAGCTGCGCGGCCGTGAGCGCGCTGGACCCGTTCAACAGCTGCGCCACGATCTCGGCCGTACTGAACGTCTCGAGGAACACCGCACGCACCGTATACGGCCGACCCATCGGGAGCGTGACGCTGGCGTTCTTGGAAATGGTGTCGCCGGCCCAGCCCAGGAACGTGCGCGTGGCGCTCGTGTCGATGGCGGTCAGAGTGACCGCGGTGCCCTCGACGACGAGAGTGTCGCTCGGCACCGAGCCGGTGATCTTGCCGCCGTTCGTCGTCGTGTAGATGACGCGGTGCGACCGCGCCAGGGTCACCGTGAGCGTCTCCGGCGCGGCGCTCGCCGCATACGTGAAGCTGCGCGGCTCGGGCGGGGACCACGAGATGAACACTTGCCGCGTCCGGTTCGCGTTGGTGAATTGCGTGTCCGCCACGCTCACGCTGTGCATCGAGTTCGGCGTGAGAACGCCGCGGAACACGTGATACGGCGTCCCATCGAACTCGATCACCGCCGCCGTGTCCGTCGCGCGCACCACCCAAACGGGGAAGACCAGATGGAACTGCATCGTCCCGTTCGGCACCACCTGCGTTATCTGGTCGATCGCCAGCGCCGCGGCCGTGCCGTCCGCGTTCCGCAGCGCGGCCGGCGTGCTGGTGGCGGTGAAGGCGGTGTTGCTGGTCAGTCCCGGGTAATGATCGCCCGCGTCGCCCCGATCGGAGCAGTTCGAGACGGGCGTGGACGAGCAGCTCGAGGTGGGGTTGGCATCGAGGTTGCCGAACGCGTCGGCCTGCACGACTTCCAGCCCGTGAATCGGCCCGCTGTCGACCTGGTTCGCCGGCAGGAAGTTGGTGATCTGCTCCGAGTCGACGTGATAAATGAGCAGCCCGCCTCCACAGGGCGGCGGGAACGCGGTATGGAACCACACCTGGCAGTGAAAGTGAATCATCGCGCTGTCGGACTGCACCGCCTGGCGGTTCTCGAGCAGGAAATACTCACCGCGCGGGTTCGCGCCCACCACGGGGATGTAGAACGCCGTGTCGCCGGTCGGCGCTGCGCCGAAGCTGTAGGTGTCGTTGGCCGAGAGCGGGACGACGGTCACCCATCCCAACTCGCTGAGCGACCACGCATCCATGCGCGAGGGGCTCAGCGGCGAGGTGTAGTTGCCGCTCCCCATCAGGCTGAACTCCCCCACGCCTTCGCTCTGGTTGCTCGTGTCGTACAGGTCGGGGAGCCCGAATCCGTGAGCCGTCTCGTGCGCGACGGTCCCGATCGGCATGATCTGCGTGGAATCGCAGCCCTCCTCGCCCCCGACGCCGCTCTGGAGCGTGTAATCCGAGACGACGATCCGCCGGCCGAGCGCGTCGCGCGAGTGCGTCGCGTAGGCCCCCGCCGTCAGGACATACCGGTGCGCCCAGAGGTGATTGTTGGTAACGCCGCCACACTCCCCCCCCTGCGGCGGGTGAATGAACACCACGAGGTCGACGATGCCGTCACCATCGGAGTCGTACTGCCTCCAGTCGACCAGGTTGTCGATCTTGCGCAGCGCTTCCACCAGCCCTGACTGCATCCGCGAAACAGCGTCGTCGCTGAACAGGCCGTTGCAGTTGGTGGTCCCGTACGGGTTCTCGTGACACGAGCCTGGGGCGCCGGCGTAGGTGACCTCGTTCGAGTCCAACGCGGCGTAGCCATAGGACTGGCCCTGCACGCTCAAGAGGCCGTTCGACAGTTGCTCGTAGTACGATCGAAACGTGTAGGGACGGCCGCTCGGTGGTGTGCTCCCAAACAGCACGTCGTTGTACGCCGCCGTCGTGCGCAGCTGGGAGCTGGGCGTGTTCTTGAACTTGAAGAGAATCACCGGGACCTTGAGGACGCCGGAGACCGCGGCCCCGGTGGCGAGCGGTGCCCCCGCCCCCGCCATCGGCGCGTTCAGCGCACCGAAGTTGTGCCGGGACAGGAGGCGCTTTCGCAGGGCGCGCACCGCGCGCGCTTGCCGGCGCCACACGCCGTCCTTGCGGAAGTCGAAGCCGGGAATCTCCCGGCGCACCCGCGCCACAGACGCGTGGGGCGCGGCCTGCTGGGCACGTCCCGCAGCGGGCAGGCCCAGGATCGAGAGCACGGCTATGTAGACCAGCGAGCGAGACGCCACGGCAACCCTCGGCGTGTGTGCAGGAACGATCGGCTGCGGCAATCTAGCTTAGGCCTGCGGCATCGAGGCAGGGGTGGGATGCCTCACACCACGGCCCGCAAGTATTACCCCGAGCGCCATGAATCCGATCACGCCGCCGACCACCTTCGCCTCGTACAGCCACGGGCGTGGTTCATCGGCGGGCGGGACGAAGCCGAGGACGATCGATAACAGCACGGCCGCCGAGCCGATCCATCCGACCAGCGCGCTGCCCACCGTGCGTTGGCGCCGCAGGCGCAGGTACGCCAGAAAGACGTAGAGGTAGGGGATAAAGAACAGCACGATCGTCGTCTGTGTGAGGACGAGGTAGGCATTCTTCACCGTGGTCCCCACCAGACTTGCGATCACGAACAGCGTCGCGATCCCCCCCTGGACGAGCAATCCGACATGCGGTGTGTGCCAACGCGGGTGGATGCGCCCGAACGCCCGCGGCAGGGCGCCGTCGAGGCCCGCGACGAAGGGCAAGCGCGCCGAGCCCGCGAGCCACGCACCCACGCCGCCCAGGTTACCGAGCACGAGCAGGATCGCGACGACGCTCGAGGCAGGTGCGACCCACCGAGTCCCCAGTCGGTCGGCCAGGGCGGCCGTCGCCTGCGGCATGCCGTTGGTGATGCTCACCGTTTCGGGGGGCAGCGCCACGAGCATGGCGGCGGTCCCGAGCACGTACATCGTCACGATCGCGATGCCCGACACCACGATGCCGCGCCGCAGCGTGGCCGCGGGGTCGTGGATCTCGTCGCCCAGCGTGGGCGCGAGCTCGAGCCCCGCGAACGCAAACGTCATCGTCGCGAACAGGTTGATGGACTGGAGGTCGAACGTCGCCGGCAGCAGCGGTGGCGCCGTAACCGGGGTCGCGCTGCCCCGGGTCACGAGCGCCCAGACCGCGAGCACCATGAAGATCAGGAACGGCAGCCAGGTGGCGTGTCCGCCGATGTTCTGCAACCGCTTCCCCACCCGCAGGCCGACGACGTTCATGCCCACCGCCAGCCACAGCCCCGCCAGGGACACGAGCGCGATGAACCGGGAGTCGTCACCCAGGTGAACGAACCTGAGCCCGCCGGCGTACGCGGCGATCGCCGCGGTCGTGACCAGGAGCGACGGAAAGTACAGCAGGTTGTTGACCCAGTAGCCCCAGGCCGCCACGAACCCGTTCACGGGCCCGAACGCGCTGCGCACCCACCGGTACAGCCCCCCGGCACCCGGATCGATCTCGGACAGCTCGCGCACCGCGACGGCCGACGGCAGGAAGAAAATCAGCATCGCCACGAGCCACACGCTCAGGCTCGCCGGACCGAACTGACTCGCGGCCGTCGTGAGCCAGCGGAGCCCGTCGATCGCGGAGATGTTGAACAGCACGACGTCGCGCAGTCCCATGACCCGCGGCAGCCGGGTCATGTCATCGCCGCGGCGACCCGTCACGGTTCCGTCGGATGGATCGTGGCGACGAGCCACCCAACCCCGCTGCCGAGCGCCGCGCCCCCAATGACGTCCGTCGGAAAGTGCTTGCCCGCTGCCACCCGCAGGGCAGAGACGCCGAGCGCGCCGGCGTAGAGCAGCGCTGCATTGCGGGCACGGTGGCGCAAGCGATGCCGCCCTGACATCACGAGATAGGACGTCGCCGCCGCGAACGCCAACGACGCGTGCCCGGAAGGAAACGATTTCCGGTTCTCGGGGCTCGACGCCGCCGCGGGCGCGTCCGCCGTGTACAAGACGGGCCGACTGCGATGCACCGCCACTTTGAGCCACTCGGTCGTCGCCAGAGTCCAGGTCAGTGCGTTCCCGAACACGACAACGTCGCCGCGGGCTCGCTTCGGGTCGGCACCCTCCAGCAACGCCGCAGCGGAACCCGCCGTCACACCGATCAGCAGAAAGTTGCTCGTCGTTGCTGCGCTTGAGGAAAACGTGTTCAGCGCGACGCGATCGAAGTCGGACAGCGTGGCGGGATCGCACGGAGCGCAGGGCGGCGGCCCGCTCGGCAAGCCGGCGGCGGTGGGGATCACGGCGAGCCCGCCGGCGACCGCGATGGACGCGGCGTCCCACCACGAGACACGATACAGCTGCTGCGCCACGGCGCCATGGGGCCGGGCGAAGCAGAGCACCAGCGGAACGGCGACAGCGGACGCGCGCATCGGAGTCTCACGGAGAGCGAGCGGCCTACAAGTTACGCGCCGGGCGCCGGTCGTGCCGACATGGCGCATCTCTCGTGGCCTTGCGGTTTTAGCCCCTCGCGGCTAAGCTCTAGGCTGATTTTTTCCTATCATCACCGACTGGGGGCCCCGTGAGCACCGAGACCCTGCAGCACATCGCGTTGTTCGAGAAGTGCAGGAACTTCCTTCCCAAGGCGCGCGAGGTCCAGGCGTCTGGGCTCCACGCCTGGTACAAGCCGATCTCCCAGTCCGAAGACACCGTGGTCATCATCGAGGGGAAGCAACGCATCATGATGGGCTCCAACAACTACCTGGGGCTCACGCACCACCCCGAGGTGCTCGCGGCGGCAAAGGCGGCGCTCGATCGCTACGGCTCGGGCTGCACGGGGAGCCGGTTGTTGAACGGCACGCTGGATCTGCACCAGCAGCTCGAAGGGGAGCTCGCGCAGTTCTTCGGCAAGGAGGCCTGCCTCGTGTTTTCGACCGGCTACCAGGCGAACCTGGGAGTCGTCTCCGGGCTGGTGGGCCGGGGGGACGTCGTCTTCCTCGACAAATTAGACCACGCCTCGATTGTGGACGGCGCCAAGATGTCGTACGGCCAAACCGAGCGGTTCGCCCACGGCGATCTGGCGGAACTCGAGCGCAAGCTGCAGCGCGCGGCGACGGGCGTCGGAAAGATGATCATTGTCGATGGCGTCTACTCGATGGAGGGCGACATCGCCGACGTGCCCAACCTGCTCAAGATCGCTCAGAAGCACGGAGCGGCGCTCGCGATCGACGACGCCCACGCGGTCGGGGTGCTCGGCCCGCAGGGCGACGGCACCGCCGCCCAATTCGGGCTCGGCGACGAGGTCGACCTGATCGTGGGCACGTTCTCGAAATCGCTCGCGTCGATCGGCGGCTTCGTGGCGGGGCCCGAAGGGGTGATCGAGTTCCTCCGCTACAATGCGCGACCCCTGGTGTTCACGGCCGCGCTCCCGCCGTCGAACACGGCCGGGGTGCTCGCTGCCCTGCACGTGATGCAACGCGAGCCCGAGCGCCGGGAGTGCCTCTGGACGAACGCGCGTCGGCTCCAGCGGGGGCTGCGCTCGATGGGGTTCGACATCGGGACGACCGAGACCCCCATCGTGCCATTCCTGATCGGGGAATTCGAGAAGACGCTGCTCTTCTGGCGCAAGCTCTTCGATGCCGGCGTGTTCACCAACCCCGTCGTGCCGCCGGCCTTGCCGCCGTCGCGCTGCCGGCTGCGGACGAGCGTGATGGCGACGCACACGGCGCAACAAATCGACTACGCCTTGGAGACCTTCGGAAGGATCGGCAAAGAGCTGGGGGTCATCTGAGCGCTCCGCAGATCGTGCCCGTAACCAGCGGGCGCGATCTGGAGCGGTTCATCGGTTTTCCGTACGAGCATTACCGCGGCGACCCGCTCTGGGTCCCGCCCCTGCGGATGGACGTCCGGACGTTGCTCACGGCCGGCAAGAATCCGTTCTTCGAGCACGCCGCAGCCCAGTATTACCTCGCCGTCCGGAACGGCCGCACGGTCGGCCGCATCGCCGCGATCAAGAACGACGCACACACGCGCGAGCACCAGGACCGCGTCGGATTCTACGGCTTCTTCGAGTGCGTCAACGAGCAGCCGGTGGCGAACGCGCTGTTCGACGCCGCCGGGCGGTGGCTCGCGGACAAGGGCTTCCTCGTGATGCGCGGGCCGATGAACCCTTCGATCAACGATGAATGTGGCCTACTGGTCGCAGGCTTCGACACGCCGCCGGCGCTGATGATGCCGCACAACGGCCCCTCGTACGTCGCCCTGCATGAAAGTTACGGGTTCACGAAGGCCAAGGACCTGCTGGCGTTCCAGAGCACGAGCTCGCAGGTGCCCGACCGCATCACGCGGGTCGCCAAACTGCTCGCCGAGCGCCAGGGGATCACGCTGCGCCCGCTCGACATGAAGCGGTTCAGGGAAGAGGTGGAGCTGGTGAAGACGCTGTACAACCAGGCATGGGAGCGTAACTGGGGCTTCGTGCCGCTCACCGGCGCGGAGATCGATCATCTCGCCAAGCAGCTGAGGCCGATCGTGGTCCCTGATCTGGTGTGCTTCGCCCAGCGCGCCGGGCAGGTGATCGGCTTCGCGGTTGCGTTGCCGGATCTGAACGTGGCCCTGAAGCACAATCCGTCCGGCCGGATCTGGGGCCTCCCCAAGGTCCTGTGGTATGCGCGCCGGATCCATCGCTGCCGCATCCCGCTCCTCGGAGCGCTGAAGGAGTACCGCCGCAGCGGCGTGGACGCCCTGATGTACCACTGGATCTGGTCCAAGGGCGCGCAGCACGGCTACACCTGGGGCGAGGGGGGGTGGATCCTCGAAGACAACCTGCCGATGGTCAATGCCGCGCTGCAGCTCGGCTTCCACCCTTACAAGACCTACCGGATCTACGACAAGCCCCTGTGAAGGCGTTCGTCACCGGCGGCACCGGGTTCGTCGGTGCGCACCTAGTGCAGGCCCTGCGCACCCGTGGCGACACCGTCACGTGTCTCGTGCGGAGCCCCCGCAAGGCGGCCGCCCTCGGCTGGACCGATGTACGGCTAGTTCACGGCGACCTGGACGATTCCGGCGCGCTGCGCGCAGGGTGCGCCGACGCGGATGTGATTTACCACGTAGCCGGACGGATCAGCGCGCGCGATCTCGGAGAATTCATGCGCGCCAACCGGGACGGCACGGCCAACCTGCTCGAGGCAATCGCACCTGGCTGGCAAGGGCGGCTCCTGTTGGTCTCGTCCATCGCGGCCGGTGGGCCGACCGTGCCGGGGCAGCCCATCGACGAGACCAAGCCGCCGTCGCCCGTCACGCCGTACGGCCAGAGCAAGCTCGCCGCCGAGGTGCTCGTGCGAGGCATGGCTCGGTCCTGGACCATCGTGCGGCCGCCCGCGGTGTATGGTGAGTGGGATCGGGAAGTGCTCAAAGCGTTCAAGCTGGCTCGCGCGGGGTTCGCCCCCGTGTTCGGTGACGGCTCGCAGGAGCTGTCGGTCATTTACGCCGGGGATCTCGCCGCCGCTCTCGTGGCGGCGGCCACGGCGCCGGGGGCGACCAACCGCGTCTATTACGCCGCCCACCCGGTCGTGACCACCAGCCGCGGGCTCGTGCAGGCGATCGGACGGGCCGTGGGGCGGGCGCCGTTGATCGTGCCCCTCCCCCGGCCGATCGCTCGTGGTCTCCTCTGGACGATCGGAACGATAGCGCATCTCGCGGGCCGGGCGACGGTCCTGTCGGGTGACAAAGCAGCGGAATTCCTCGCGCCCGCGTGGACGTGCCGTCCCGATACGCTGATGCGCGAGACGGGCTGGCGCGCGGAGGTCGACTTGGAGACGGGCTTGCACCGCACCGCGGCGTGGTATCGGAGCGAGGGGTGGCTGTGAGCCACTCGTTACACGACGGCACGACGGCACCTCTCTGGAGCGCGCTCGCCGTGTTCCGTCGCGTCGGCGTACAACGCTTCACCGCCGTAGACATCGTCACGCTCGTCTACGTCACGTTCGCGACTGCGGCCGTACTCGCGTTCGCGGGCGAGGACCACGCCAGCTGGGACTTGTTGCTCACGGCGCACGCACTGGTGGTCGTGCTCGTCCTCATCGCCCCGCGCGCCCGCGAGGCCGGGGCGGTCGGTCGCTTCCTGGGCGACTGGTACCCCATGGTCCTGCTCGCCGGGCTCTACGCGGAGGTCGGTGTGGTGAACGTGGATCTGGGAGTCCAGCACGACCAGATCATCCAGCGGCTCGAGCTCTGGGTCTTCGGGTCGCAGCTGTCGTACCGCTGGATCCGAGAGATGCCCAACCCGGGGCTGTCCTGGCTGCTGCACAGCTGCTATCTCGTCTACTACGCCATCCTGTGCGCGTCGCCGCTCGGGCTCTGGTTAAGGGGCCGGCGCGACGCGGCGCGGCGCACGATCCTCGCGGTGATGGTGACGTTCTACGTTTGTTACGTGGTGTTCCTCTTCTTCCCGGTGGCGGGACCGCGCTACATGTTCGACCTCGCGCATAATGCCGCCACGTCGGTCGGGCCGGCGCGGTGGGCGCAGTGGTTACTCGACCGCGGTGACTCGTGGGGCGCCGCATTCCCCTCGTCGCACGTCGCGGCCGCGATGGTCGCGGCCCTCTGCGCGTTGCGCTACTGGCGGCCGCTCGGCCTGACCCTCATGCCGCTGACGATCGGGCTGGTCCTGTCGGTGGTCTACGGGCAGTTCCACTATGCCGTGGATGCGCTGGCCG
>Ga0137382_10000553_pt1 | contig 15588 bp, 9 predicted proteins | sample SagtaG_15_FD_104816 | JGI IMG/M metagenome (GOLD analysis project Ga0137382, IMG submission 104816) | Vadose zone soil microbial communities from Sagehorn Ranch, Mendocino, California, USA - Sage2_R_20_16 metaG | ecosystem: Environmental > Terrestrial > Soil > Vadose zone | place: USA... | reverse complement strand
GTCGAGGGCTTCAGTACGATTGCGGAACGGAGCAGACGAGTTGGACGTACCAAGAGCGCCATCCAGCCGGCAAGGATGCGGTCCCACGCGGATAAATTGGGGGATCGTTGCCGGGAGCGATTCAAGATCAGGAGCTGATGCTTGAGGAGAAGCGACTCCGCAACTAGGGAACGGACGCCGCCAGGTCCAAGCAGGCGGGCCAGCGTGGCAATGAAATGGATAAATAGAACGACCAAATGGCGCATCGAAGAATGGTAGCAAGGCGGGGAATTCTGAGGAATCATGGGTGAAATAACAATTCGCCAGCCACAGGTTCATCCGATGGGGTCCTCACTGGCGCGTCGGCAAGTGGATATAACGGTGGCCCGTTATTTGAGTTTCAGGTGAGCCCAGCCGGTGCAACACTCCTTGCCGCTGGAACCGCGTCATTCAACATGGGCCAAATCCACTCGGACTTTGGGACGGGACTAATCTACAGCGATGATGGCGAGGTCGCTGATCCCAATACACAGGCGAGCGTTGGCACCTATAACGCGTCGGGCCTCGCCGCTCCGGACTCCTCACTGAATCGAGTATTCATCCTCGGACAGACATCCGCGCAGGCCGGCACCAACAACTACACCATCCAATCCTTCGACGAAAAGGCTTACACCCTTGTGTCTTCAATCACAGTCTCGAATCTAGTGGGCACCCCTATTGAACTTGTACGATGGGGAGCTACCGGCCTCGCTGTATCGACGATGAATCTGGGGGGCAACGGTTCGCCAGGCATGCTTTATTTAATTCAGGATATGACCTTTGTAAGCGCTGCTCAGGCCGCTACTTCTCTGTCGTTCCAGTCGCGGGAGTTGGTGCGGCGGCGCTGGAAACGCATCTCCAAGGCCGACATTGTGAAGATGGTGCAAGCGAGAGGAGCAGCAAAACCTCGAGCATGAAAAACAGTCTAGGTTCCTCCACTCACAGGGTTGGTCCAAGATCTACCTGGCTCGCTTCGCCTCCAACGACGTTTGATCTGGTGTCCTAGCTCCCGATAAGCCCCGACTGCGTCTTCGACGCGTCGAAGACGCAGTTAAAGCTTATCGGGACTTTGGACCATCAGGGACTCGGACGGCTGTCCACTGGCCATTTGTCCCGGCGGCATTCACAAATGTGCCAACAATTTTGTTTCCCGTCATTTTCCCGACAAAGAATGTCTTCACGTGCTGTCCGTCGGGTTGGCTAAGTGTGATGGTGAAGGCTAGAAAATCTCCTTCTCTGTGGCCAAAATCGCTTTCTTCACTCTCTCCCTTTGAGTTCAATGTTCTTGCGTTCAGCCAATCCCCCTCTGCGCCGGTATAGGTCAGCTCGAACAAGCGCGAATAATTACCGTGGGCGCTTTTTATCTGTGCTTTCCATGCTCCAAGCCCAAGGTTGGCGTAATAGATACTCATCTCTGGGGGAGACGCCAGTATCTCGACAATGGCCGCTAACTTCAGAAATTCTACCTCTACACTGCTCTCCATCAATTTATAGCGGAAAGTCACGTTGAAGGTGCTTGGAGTGTGGGAGACGAATTTCCACGTTTTAGCGTTGTCCTCAGCGGCCTTGCGTAGCAAAGGATGACCCGTCTGAGCGACAGCCTCACGGACCGATTCACCGTCGGTCGTGACCTTAACGCTCACTTCCCCTTGGATGCGTGTTTGGCGAGCGAGAGGCGGGTATATCGGCTCGCTGTGCTGCATCACCTTTGGCAAGGTTTCCGCAGACTCCTGTGCCAATGTGCTCGGTACCACCACGAGCAATACCGATAGCATCAGAATCGTGCAAGCAGGCCGCATGGATTTCTCCGTCTCAGAATCAGTCTAGCGCATAGCAAAAGCTGAATTTCTGCAAAGGAGTTTCTATGGCCTAAAAGTACTCTCGACCTTCAACTCCTGCGTAACGCCGAAATCGGAGAAGTTGAATCGGCCAAACGGACTTTACCGGTAAGGCGACAAATCGGGCATGTGGGGCCAGGGCGGGCTATGAGTCCTCGCAGCATTCACAATGACCGTGCACTTCACGTAGCGCTCACGATATTTAAGAAATATTTTTGGCCTTAAGTTGCCTAATGTTGGATGGTTTTGTTCTGTTCAGGATGGTCTTGCATGGTTTTGCTTCTTGCGTGGAAGAAGAAGTTGCAGCCGCCGTACGGTTTCAGCCATAGGTGGCTGAAGGACTTGGTGGACGAGAGCGTATTTGTATCCCCGGCCTCCTCGTTGCGAATACAGAATGCAAGATTGGATGGAGCGGAGTTGGTTGGGAAGTTGGGAAGGAATTGGAGGAAGGGGAAAAGGTCCATCGAATTCAGGCCATTCTGAGTGACCATACCAGTTTGGATGGATTGGGCCCGAGAAGTAGCGAATTGCTTCGGTGGACAGAACCGGGTTTTGGCACAAAGTACGGCACAAAACTGGGCACATTCGGCAGCGAGTGTGCAACCGAGTGGATTACGCTTGTCCGATCGGCGCGTTCATCAACAAGTGGATTTGGACCATCACGACAATTTCATGGGATCGTTATAGTGATTGTCCCCGGCGCTACGGTGACATTCGGGGATGTGGCTTGTACGGCAATCGTGACGGTAGTTGGAGTTGGGGGAGGGGGAGGAGGCGGTGGAGGCGGAGTGAACGAACTCCCTCCTCCGCCACAGGCAACCGCGCCTGCTACCAGAACGACAAATAGAAGAGCAAAGCTAATTCCGGATGCCGAGAGCATTGGCACAGTCCGCTTGAAGTGATCCTTCCAGATCAAGAACACGATCATCAGCCACAATGCAATGACTAAAGTATAGAAAGCAAAAGGCACAGGCCGGGGTGTTTGGCGCAGGGGCATCGGGGGAGCCGTGGCCGGACGTGATGCAACGCTGACCGTAAGTGTGGTGTTAAGCGCACCGCTCGCTGGCAAAGTTCCTGACTGCGGATTGAAGCTGCAAGAAAGGCCAGATGGCATCCCTGGGCAAGTGAAGTTGAACAGATCCGTGAATCCATTTTGTGAAGACAAGGAAACACTGAATGTTGCGGAACTCCCAACGGGTATCTTCGCAGTGCTTGGCGAGAGGGTTCCCGTCGCGCCTTGTAGATGCACAGTGATCGGTGCAGCCTGGTGCGTAACTCCATCTGCGGAGCCACTGACTTGGATCATGTAGTCTCCGGCGGGCGCATTTGTCGCCAGTTGTATGTTGTAGTTACCCAGCGAAAGAGAACCAGTATTCAAGCACTGCGGTCCGTTCTGGGGTGAAACACTACAGGTGATGGCAACCTGATCACTCCAACCGGGCGTTGCGCTAATCGTCAGACCAAAACTCGCCGGATTGCCTGGGAGTAGGGTTAAGGAGTTTGGCGAGACACTTACGGCAAAATCCGCAATGGTCAACTTCAGCAGAATCTGGTCAGTTGCTGCGCCATCGCTTGCAACCAATTGGAATGGGTACGTTCCTAACGGCGTATTCGCGCTTGTTTGGATCTTCAGCGAATCGACGAGCACCTGTCCTGCGGGAAGAAAAAGCGAATTTGCGCTCAACTGGCAAGTAGCACCTACTGGCAAACCCTGGCAAGAGAACTGAAACGTGCTCGTATAGCCACCCACAGATGCGACGTAGATGCCGTAATCGCTCGTCGTGGCTGATGGTGGCGTTTGTTCGTGCAAAAAGTCCGCAGTCAGTTTGATTCCCGCAAACGAAGAACTTGTCTGGTAGGAATAGATCGTCGTACTCACTCCGCTCACCGTGGCAGTGATCGCAAAGACATGCGAAGAGTTGAATCCGGTGCCGATTGTGAATGGCACGTTGGCGGTTAGATTGCCATCCGGAATGGTCACGGTCGAGGGAATACTGATATTGGGATCGCTAGCGGTAAGTTGGACAGCAGTAGCACCCACGGCGGGCAAACTCAAAGTAACCATCACTGTCCCGTGGTTACCGACAGTCGGATGCGTGGTCATTTGCAATTGTACCGTTGGTCCAGCCGCACCCGGGATTACATGATACGAGTCCGGTACGCCGTCGAGTTCAATCAAGTCGGCGCGCCCGTCGCCATTTAGATCTGCTGCCATTTGCGGGACGGACAGTTTTTCCATTGGAAAAATGGCATACGTAGGCGTGAAGGTGCCGTCGCCGTTCCCGGCCAAAAACTGTAGCGACGCAGTCGGGGCCACAATATTCGGTGTGTACAGAAAAGCTGCGATGTCCAGGTTGCCATCACCATTGAAATCGGCCAAGAAAGGAGCCGAACCTTGAAAGGGATCGGCCGTATTCGAATCGCCGCCTGCCAGGCTGGAAGGTCCGCCGGACGTCAGATAAGTCTGCAACAAATGAAACGTTCCATCCACTTGGCCAAGATATACCGAGAACTGGATCGGTCCATAGACTCCCGGAGAAATCTGCTGCGTCTGATAAGTTACCAGGTCGGGCAGGCCGTCGTGGTTCAGATCGGCAAGCGTAAACCCAGTGGGATCGGGAGTGATGAGTTTTGCTGGTGCAAACGTTCCGTCACCCTTGCCAAGAAGTTCGTAGGGCCCAATCAGAAGATCAAGCTTCCCATCGTGATTAAGATCCAGAGCCCGAATACTAGAGACCGTAATGAACTGTCTGTCGTTGCTGGTGACGCTCACGGACTGGCTTTTGGTAAAAGTACCGTCTCCGTTCCCATGATAGATGGTGAGAAGTGAGCCAGTCGGAGTGCTAGGCGGCGCGGCCACTGCCACATCAAGCTTGCCGTCGCCATCGAAGTCTCCCGCAGCCATAACGCCAAAGCCACCATCAGTGAGGGGAATCGTCTTGGCTGGTCCGAACTTCCCTCCACCGATGTTGGGAGCGAAAACAAAAGCCGGCTGCCCTTCAGTTTGGGCATTGAACTTCAAGATAAGCAGATCTGGATGACCCGTGTTGCGAAAATCGCCAAGCACAGCGTCCAGTAATGTATCGAACCCCTCCGCCACGGGAGTGCGGATGGGAGAACCAAATGTTCCACCGCCGTTGCCAACCAGGACGGTGAACTGCCATGCAGTAGAAGTTATTCCATCAGGGAACTCGAAAAGAGCAAGATCCGGCTTGCCGTCTCCATCAATGTCGCGAATAAAAAAATTAGTATGAGGGGCGCTGAACGCATTTGGCGGAGGATAGCCGATATAATTCCCGGTGGGGCCACCAAAACTTCCTTGACCATCATTCAGAAAAACGCTAACTGTATCTTCATCCTGACTCGCGCCAATTATGTCAAGTCGGCCATCGCCATTAAGATCTGCGAGCGCCATACCGATCATGGACCGGTCTCCACGAACGACCTGGGCCGTGCCCAGGTTTCCATGTCCGTCGCCCAGCGATACGCTGACGAGGTTGCCCGCCACCGCGCCGTACGGAGGGAACTCACCGAAATAGAGGCCGGTGGCAGCAACATCGAGATGTCCGTCACCATTCAGATCGGCCAATGCGATAGCGGCGATATTTTCACCTGCACCGGCTCTAAGGATCGTGCCGCTATTCTGAAACGAACCGTCGCAATTGCCCCAGAAAGCAAACACTGCTCCAGCCACGGTTTCGGCTGCAACAATATCGGGACAGCCATCTTCATTGAGATCCCCGACTTTGGCGTCAAAGAAAAATCCAGGATTGTCCTCGGCCACTACTTGGGCCTGCTTGAAAATCCCCCCGCCCTGATTCAAATAGGACAGGACCCCAGCGTTTGAGAATTGATCGATGACTACCAGGTCGGGAAGCCCATCCCCGTTTAGATCCGCGGCGACCAAAGAGGTGGTGGCGAATCCCGTGGGCACATTCACTTCGAACGGGCTGGTGATGGGGCTTCCAAAGTTTCCTTTGCCATCTCCAGGCAGGAACGCGACGGGGCCAGTGTTATTGTCACCCACAATTCCAACAACAAGATCAATGGCCCCATCGCCATTGAAATCCGCCGCAGAGACGGAAAGCGGAGCACCGGGAACGAAATAGTCGGCTTCGGGAGCGAAGGTGCCGTCGCCGTTGCCGAGTAGAACTCCGACGATCCCGTTATCAGCTTCTGCCACTACGAGATCCAGGACGCCCTTCTTCCGAAGATCTGCGCTGATAACCGCTACCGGCGTCTGTCCGGCTAGATGGAGAATGACAGGGAGCTGCGAGGTTCCATCGCCCTTGCCAAAGTAAAGCCACAAGTCGTTACTGCCACCATTGGCTACAACCCAATCCATCTTGCCGTCGTGATTGAAGTCGCCTGTCGCGACGGCTGTCGGGATGAATCCTGCAGGCAGCGTTGGATGAAGTGTAAGACCCGGCAGGCTACTTGGCTGCGTTAAGGTCGTGGCGTTGCTGGTCGCTTGCGCTTGCCCGGTTGGTGCGCTCACTAACCATGGGAACGGTGGCGGCCCTGCGCCGCCTGGGGAACGCGCAAACTTTTGCAAATATCCAGAGCCAAGCCTTTGCGCCTGATTCCAGCCTAGGAAACGGTGCGGCCTTGGTGGTAGCTTCGCTGGCAGCTTGGGACCCCGCAGATCGAATTCCTGCATTGTTGTTGTCCCAGCAGCAGCTAAGATCGGCGGCGCCGGGGTGACTGTAAAGGTCAGGGGATTGGAGACTCCACCACCGGGAGGCGTAGTGACGACTGTGATCTGAGCCGTGCCGGGATTCGCGACCAAGCTAGAAGGTATGTCGCCGAAGAGTTCGTTGTTATTGGCTGCGCCCGAATTGAGCGGCTGCCCGTTCCAGTAAACCGTAGCTCCTGTGAGATTGCTCCCGTTCACAAGCAGACCAAATCCAAATCCTCCAGCGCTTACGCTGGACGGGGAAAGCGATGTAATCGTCGGCGCGAGGTTGAAGATAGTGAAAGGAATCGAGTTCGAAGTCCCTCCGCCCGGGGGTGGATTCTGAACGGTGATCAAGGGAGCAGAAAATGATGAAAAGCGCGATGCAGGATCCAGATAAAAGGCGGGGACAATGGCCGTCAGCTGGGTACTGCTGAGGTAGGTAGTGGGAAGATTCGCGGAGTTCCACTGTGCAACCGACGAGCTGACAAATCCGGTACCGTTAACAGTGATGGTGGTGCTGGGTCCAAAGAGAGGAGCGCCAGTCGGTGAGATGGACGAAATGGTCGGGACCGGACTGATGGGAGGCGAAGATGGCGGACTCTGCCACAAAAGCGCCATCCCTCCGGCAATACTACCGATTTCAAAACTCCACTGCGACGCTTGTGAACGCGACGATTGAACACCGACGGTCGCCGCAATTCCAAAGTCTTGTGAAACACAAGCGTTGCCGAACACCGTGTCGCCGTATTCGAACAAAAACTCACTGCTGCCTTCTTGAAAGACAACCTCGAACGTAACTGTCGCGTTGGAGTCTGAGCGGCACAAGAAGCTTCGAACGTTCCTCCATTCGACAATCAATTTGCGGTTAGGCGCTGCGCCGGTTACGGCCCAAAAAACGTTCTGCGCCGTCCCTTTTAATGGATAAAGATCCTGCCAGAACGGAGCCACAAGCGTTGCCGGCTGATACGCAAACGGAGGAAAACCGCCGGGGCGAAGATCCTGATTTGCATAGCTGGAGTACGCATCGGTGAAGCTGATCGTCCCGTTGCTGCTGACGTACAGCTGAGTGAAGTTCCCTCCGCCAAATGGAATCGTGAATGGTGAAGCGATCGCCGCTACTGAGTCATCCCCCAGATTTAAGTTGGTTCCAGCGATGGATTGGTAGTTAGGTTGCGTTTGCGTGAAACTGTAGGCGCTGAGCACTTCTGCGTTTACTTTGCTGCCGTCGGGGTATTGCAGAACGTAGCTGCCGATCGCCGAGGGGATCCACTGACCGGTGTAAACGCCATCACCAGCAGCTTGGTCCGCCCCGCTCCCATCGTCAGTGAGCGTTACGCTTTGGCCGCCGGGGGAAACCTGCACCACTACTGCGCCGGCCGGTTGTGCGCAATTGATGTTCAGCACCGAAAGGGTAATCGCGCCTCCTACGCTGCCAGAGACAGTGTCCGGTACTGGTTGCAGTCGCGCGTTCACGGTGGAATTGGTGCATGTCAATGCGCCGAATGCGTTTAGACGCTTTTGGGTGATCGAATCAGTGAGTGCGGAAACGCTGTCCCCTCCCGCGAGAATCAGATTCTTGATGGCGCGCCAATCTCGACTCGGGTCCTGCGCTTTGAGAAGCGCCGTCACACCCGTCACGTGCGGCGCGGCCATGGACGTTCCGCTAAACACGCTGTAGGTATTGTTCGGCGTCGTGCTGAGAATCTCAGCTCCGGGCGCACCCAAATGCACCGTGCGTCTTCCCGTATTCGAGAATGGCACCACCGCGTCGTTCCGATCGGTCGCCGCAACTGAAATCACGTTGGGGAGAGCCATACTTGCGGGGAACGCTGGCATTAAATCATTGTCGGAGAAATCGTTTCCCGCCGCCGCCACGAATAAAATTCCGTCCTGCATCTGTGCGGAAATCGCATCCATCAGCGCCTGAGAGAAATCACCGCCGCCCCAACTATTGTTCGTTGCGACGATGTTTACCCCAGAGTCTCTAAGCTGCTTGACGACATCAAGGCACCTGATCGCCCATGACGTGTCTCCTCCGCCGTCCGCGTTGAGGAATTTGCACGGCAAAATCTGCACGCCCCAATTCACACCAGAAACTCCTCCTCCGTTATTTCCAACTGCGCCGATAATCCCTGCCACGTGACTCCCGTGGCCGTTGTCATCGAAGGGATCGCAGTTGCCATACACCACGTTTAGTCCATGGCTTCCGGCTCCGCATTGGATTGGATTTCCGTTTTGATCGGTGCCAGAGAATCCGGAGGAGGAGGTCCACACATTCGCTGCTAAATCGGAGTGCGTGTAATCAATCCCGGTGTCCAGAACTGCAACTACCACACTTGGGCTTCCAGTCGTCAACGCCCAAGCTTGGGTGGCATGAATGTCCGCACCAGGTGTTCCGCCGTTTTGCCCAGTGTTGTGGAGACTCCACTGCGCACCGAACTGGGGGTCGTTCGGTGTCGTGAATGCCCTGACGATGTAATCTGGCTCAGCGTAGAGTACACTCGGATTCTGCCGATAGTGGAGCAATGCATCCTGAACACTCACCCCTTGTTCTAACTGGACGACATGGAGTCGCTCCACGATGGCTGGCTCCGCCAGGATTCTTGCCCCTACACTTTGGTGCGCCCTCTCCATGGCCGCTCGTGTCGCGTCGCCCCGAAATCTCACTAGCACCCGATCAGTTCTGTATTTGGGCTCCTGTGAGCGATCGACCGCACCATTCTGGAGATGTGGCTCTTGCCCTTCAGAATGTGCCAACAGCGAAACTATTCCGGACGCAACCAGGGCAACGAGAACGAGGCCCAATAGAAAGAGGGGACCCCGAGTTGCTTTTCTACGGAGACCCGAGAACATCCAGCGCATTAGTGAGGCGAGAGGGATATTGCTCCTGCTCGGAGGGAACTCGGGGATATTACCTTAGATGTAAATCACTGTAAATAGCCACTGAATGCGAAGTCAAAACCTGCACGCTTCAATAACCGAAGCGTGCGGCACCCCCTCTCATTTCAGCGTTCTATAGAGCCCGCCACCCGTCTTAGGATTTAACGTCCGGACCACACGCCCCTCTGTTAAGTCTTGTCCCTTCCTTAATTTGGCGCACCAACCTCGAAGGTCAGCTTGAGCGGATGCTGATTGCATTCGTAATCTGTGCAGGAGAAGCCGAGCGGCTTATTCGCTCGGGAATCGGATACGTTGATAAATGCTGAGATGCCGGAGCTTGCATGTGCCCCGTAGTTTAGACGGGTAACAATCGGCCTGAAATACCAATAGAGCAGCGAGCGCTTAATGGTCCTCGCAGGAAACGCGGCGATTCCAGCCTCATTCGTCCAACTGTCCTCCTTTCCAGATAAGTCATAACACTTTAGTAGTGGTGGTCGGTTGGGAAGTAACGGTAGTTTTCCCAGGGGACGGAAGTGAGGTCCGCTCCAGCGATTCGTTACATTCCAGCCGTTCGAGAAACATCTGTTTTCGTGACAGCTTGGGCAACGACACTAACTGGCAGCAAATGCAACACCGCCAGAGTCGGCATTCGTTAGGGTTTTGTGGACAAGGCCTTCACATCAAAAAGATGTTGCAGAAATTATCCAGAAGTAGAGCTGGAGACCCTCCCGTGAGCTGCTTCGATTCGGGCGAGCCCACGTGATCTCGTGGGCCGGCTTATCACTATTTGGAATGTTTTTTTCATGAAGCCTCGGCGGTTGCCACGTCGCTAGGTAAGGCAAGCGAATTCCGACGGGCTGATAAAGTCGGGTCCAAAGTGGGTCCGATAAGCTCCGAAAACCACCTAAAACCATGGTACATGAGATACGCAGAGCCAAGACAAATCAACGAGATAGCAAATCAGAATTTAACTACGAACCAGAAGGTCGGGAGTTCGAGTCCCCCCGGGCGCACCACTTATCTCCAGTTGCTATAACAATATATATTCATTATTGTAGTATTGTAGTATTCAGGGTCTGCGCTCGGGCCCTTCGGGCCGGGCTTCCGAAGGCGATTCGGTGAGAACAGGTTGCGGTACTTTCGCTTGCTCATGGCTTTGTGAAAGGCTAGCAGCGTCGAGGGCTTCAGCACGATTGCGGAACGGAGCAGACGAGTTGGTGGTATCAAGAGTGCCATCCAGCCGGCAAGAATACGGTCCCACGCGCAGAGATGGGGGGATCGTTGCCGGGAGCGATTCACGATCAGGAGTTGGTGCTTGAGGAGAAGGGACTCAGCAACGATGGAACGGACGCCGCCAGGTGCGAGCAGGCGGACCAGGGTAGAAAGGAAATGGATGAAGAGAACCACCAGATGGCGCATCGAAGAATGGTAGCAAGACGGGGAATCCTGAGGAATAGTGGGTGAAATAACAATTCGCCAGCCACAGGTACGACGGAAGATCTCGAACGGCATTCTGAGTGGAATGCCTTCTCGCCCGTAGAGCTCGCGACACCGTGGCCATCACACTGGCGATCCGACTTGAAAGCCTTCAAAACATGGCTGCCCCTTAACCGTTTGTGTCCCGCTTTGAGCCCCCGAAGATGAGTGGCCCGCCGAAGCGGGCCACTCGAACTGAGGTCAAATGGTTTTTAGGGGAGAGGCACTCCTTGGCACTGGCCATGGAACGAGCTCGCCGTGTTGGCTACGTTCACTGGCGCCGGATCATTGCTTTCGCAGACGAGCACGCCGCCAATCTGATTGTCGTGTATGTTCTCCGCCCCGCGATTGTTGTTGACGATGACGTTTCCGAGAACCGTGTTATTGTTGAAGTCAAAGTTAACCGATCCTCCGTTGTTGTTCAGAATAACATCGTGAAAAAACGTATTCCCGGCTGTACAGACGTCAGCCGGAAATCCGATGCCGATCGTCTCGAACCCGGTGTTCTCATCCCAATGGAGATCGCCACCGATCGTGCTTCGGCAGATCGCCCCTAAGGTACCCTCATGAGTCTTGCTGATGTTCACGTTGCCGCCCACATGGCTATCGAGAATTCGTATATCGAAGATAATGTCTCCCGGCGAGTCGACGTTTCCCCCGATTGTCGAGCCGTGAGCGTGGAAGCCTGCCGCACCTGGCTCAACTCGGACGCTGCCGGTGATTGTCGCGCCCAGGGACAGGCAGAAGCCTCCGGGACTGGGTACAACGACATTCGCGTCGACAAACCCAGTTAATGTACCATTGCACTCGACGGTCTTTCCGAATGCCGTCGACGCTCCGAGAACGGTAAAAATGATCAACGTCATCAGGTAAGTTTTTTTCATTGGCGTACTCCTCCTCGAAAGTTGGCCATAGGCCTCAGATCGACCGCAAAGCGCCTAACAACAAGCACTATCAGCGGTGACCCTCACTCCGAGAGTGCAAGCGATGTACCGAAGCGAACGCTTGCGAGTCATGCATAGTTATGCGCGCGAAATAGTGTCGTGCGGTCGGAGTTCGCTGGCGCCGATCTCTTGTGACTTGCATAACTTAGCGCTGGAGCCGTGAGGCAAGCCGCGGCGCAACTTACCTTTTGGCGATCGCCCCACGACCCGGACGGATCAGGTGCCGACGCAAGAACTATGGCGAAGAGACCATGGTGCCGCCGCCAACAAGGCCGCGGACAAAGACGAACTCAGGTCAAACCGCGCTCCTACGGGCGAGTCACATCGCTCAAGACTCCTTGAACTGCCGTTCAGGTATGCCGTACTGCTTCATCTTGAGGTGCAGGGTTTTGTAGTCGGTTCGGGGGAGCCGCGCTGCCTCGCTCTTGTTCCCCTTTGTGTCCTGAAGGAGCCGGCGGATCGCCTGCCGCTCCGCGGCCGACTCGGCGATCTCCTTCAGCGAGGTGTAGATCCGCGCTGGCTCTTCTCCGACCGGAGTCGCCATGGACGTCTGCGGCGGAAAGCGCGAACGCCGATGCCAGATCCGGCAAGACTATGTCCGCCGAGCACGGCGATCCCTCGCAACCGCCCTTCGTCGCATCGGCTTGCTTCTTGAATGATGGGATAAGGGAGGTTAGATCGGTGATTACGGAATCGTGTCCCACCGTTCCAGTCGCGCAACGGGCCGTACTGGTGAACACCGTGCCGCGCGGAATTGAAATGCTGGCGGACTGTTGGGACTAGGGCCACTACGATTGGTTCCTCGTCGAAGGCACTGACACGGCATACGCTCGCTCAGGCCTGACCTTGTCGTGCTGCTCATGCCCATCAACGGTCAGAATGGGTGCCGGCTGATGTCGGTGCTGCGGCTCGACGCTGCGACTGCCTGCATTCCTATTGTGATCCATACCGAGGCGGTCAAAGATTCCAAGAGTGGGCTCTCGTCTCAGGAAGAAGCGTTGCCGCCTCTAAATTACCGGACCCCGAATCCTCAATAACGTGGGGCTCCGCCACACACCCCGGCTCGGTCGCTCGCGGGGACCCCGCCAGCCCCGCGCCGCTCCCTCGCGGGCGCGCCGTGCGCGCCGGCCGTTATGCGGTTCGGGTCATGAGTCGAGTCGCTGCGGGAAACGAGTACAAAATTCTCGCTTCGAACCGCACAACGGGCTAAATAATTGGATACGGAAAGACGATAGGAAACATAAGGGCCATCTCGCGGTTAGCATAACGCTCGTTCTCAGCCCCTCAGCAACCCCTCCCCCTCACGACAGCGCCACGGGATCGTAACTGACCCGCGGAGGCCGCGAGTTGCTGATACTCGTGGACCTGACGGCGCTGCTCGGTCAAGCCATTTGCTGGTTGTAAGTCTTTGAGCGCCTGAGATTCAGGCGCCACTGAAAGCATCCGAGTCGCTGGCGCGCGCACGAGAGGAGAAAGCCATGGCCGTCAACTTCATGCCGCAAGGGTACCACACTATCATGCCGTATCTGGCGGTGAACGGCGCGGCAACGCTGTTCGAGTTTCTGAAGCGGACTTTCGACGCGCAGGAAAAGGAAATGATGAAGCGGCCCGTCGGCACGATTGGCCACGCCGAGGTGACCATTGGCGATTCGGTTGTGATGCTCGGTGAGGCGTCCGGCGACTTCAAGGCGATGCTGTACGTGTACGTCAGGGACGCGGACGCGACGTATCGGCGCGCGCTGCAGGCTGGTGGCAAATCGCTGCGCGAGCCCGCGACCCAATTCTACGGCGATCGTCACGGCGCGGTGACCGATCCGGTCGGCAACGCCTGGTGGATCGCCACGCACGTCGAGGACGTCTCGCCGGACGAGATGATGCGGCGCGCCGAAGCAGCGATGAAATAAACGCTGGTGATCAAATGGGTGACGCAGCGGCAGAGTTACGCTGGGAAGGCAGACGCACGTGACTGGATCATCCGGATCGGATGGCTACGGTCCTACGAGGGACGAGACTCTCCGAACGCTCTGAACTGCGCTGCAGGTATGCCGTACTGCTTCATCTTGATGTGCAAGGTCTTGTAATCGGTTCGGAGGAGCCGCGCCGCCTCGCTCTTGTTCCCACTGGTGAACTGGAGGGCCCGGCGGATGGCCTGCTGCTCGGCATACGCCGCAGCCCCTCCGGCGATTTCCCTCAGAGAGGACCCGGTCGGCGCCGACTCTCCGCGGAGTGCAGTGTCCACCGTTGTCAGAGGCTGGTCGACGGGGAGGACCGCGAGATGCTCGGGCTCAATCACGTCGGAAGCGAGGAGAATGGCCCGGCGAATCACGTTCCGGAGCTCCCGCACGTTTCCCGGCCAGTTGTAGCACAGTAAGATTTCGGCCGCCGCTTCTGAGATTTTGCGGCAGGGCCGACCGAGTTCCATGCTGCCTTCGCAGAGAAACTCGTTCGCCAGGTGGAGGATGTCGTCTCGCTCCCTCAGCGGGGGCAGGGTAATCCCGAATTCGTTCAGACGGTAATAGACATCTTGGCGGAACCGGCCCGCCCGGACCTCTAGCTCGAGGGGAACATTAGAGGCGGCGACGATCCGCGCGGCCACGCGGACCGGCTGCTTGCCGCCGAGCGGCAGCACCTGTCGTTCCTGCAACGCGCGCAAGAGCTTTGCCTGAGTGGGGAGGGGAAGGTTGACAATCTCATCGAGGAAGAGGCTTCCGCCCTCTGCAAGCTGGAACTGCCCCGCCTTTCGCTGATGTGCTCCTGTGAACGCGCCCTTCTCATGGCCAAAGAGCTCCGACTCGATTAGTGTGTCCGGCATCGCGCCGCAGTCGACAGCAACAAACGGTTTCTCGCGTCGGTCACTGAGCTGATGGATCGCCCGAGCGACAAGCTCCTTGCCAGTGCCGGTCTCGCCCTGGACGAGGACAGTGAGCGGGGAGTTGGCCACCTGCTTAATCTGCTGGAAAATCTTCTCCATCTGCCCACTTGGGCCTTCTAAAGACCGCAAAGGGCTCTCGACGACCTTGTTTGTCTCCCGCAGATCGCGCGTGCGCTCCTCGACGATGGCCTCAAGCTTGTTGAGGTGGCGTTCCAGTGCGACCTGCTGCTCTTTCGCTCGGCGACTCAGCTCGTGCATCTGAGTCGCTCGGAGCAACGACGCGACGAAGTAATCCCGGTCGATTGGCTTCTGGATGAAGTCGAAGGCCCCGCTGCGGAGGGCATGCACTACTAGGTCGTGCTCTCCGTAGCCGCTGATCATCAATGTGGGTGTGTCGGGGCGGTGCACCCGGATCTCTGTCAAAAGCTGGAGACCGTCCATCCCCGGCATTTTGATATCGGTGACAATCGCGTCGTAGTCCCATGCGCCGATCAGGTCGAGCGCGGCTACCGCCGAGTCAGCTGTGTCCACTGTTAGGCCGTCCATTCGGAGCCGCAGGGCCTGGGGAAGCGCATGCAGCAGGTCTTGATCGTCGTCGACAATTAGAACGCGAGCCTGGCTCATGGCTTTCCCTTCACCGACGTGGGGCGAAGTTCGCGCCCTGCCTTCCCCACGATCCACTCCAATTTACTGGCACAGCGCCCCAGGGCCGACTGCCGCTCCTTCACGCGGCGAATTAGCGCGTGCGCTCGAATTGCGCGGTACAGCGACGCCACGAAGGAATCCCGATCGATCGGCTTTTGCACGAAGTCGTAAGCGCCCCCGCGCAAGGCCTGAACCGCGAGGTCATGCTCGCCGTGGCCTGTGATCATGAGGGTAGGC
>Ga0137382_10000538_pt1 | contig 15769 bp, 14 predicted proteins | sample SagtaG_15_FD_104816 | JGI IMG/M metagenome (GOLD analysis project Ga0137382, IMG submission 104816) | Vadose zone soil microbial communities from Sagehorn Ranch, Mendocino, California, USA - Sage2_R_20_16 metaG | ecosystem: Environmental > Terrestrial > Soil > Vadose zone | place: USA... | reverse complement strand
GGTTGCCGGAATTACCGAAGCAAAAGAGAGCGCGATTCGTCAAGGACTATGAAGTCACTGCTTACGACGCCGGGGTATTGGCGGATAATCTTGATCTCGCGAAATATTTTGAGACCGCAGCGCACGGTTCAAAGAAGCCGAAAGCAATCGCCAATTGGATTCTGAACGATTTACAGAGCGCATTGACTGCTGCTGGTAAGACAATCACGGACTGTCCGATTCCAGCGACGGCACTCGACGAGCTAGTGACACTGATCGATTCCGGAAAAATCAGTGGGAAGCAGGGCAAAGAAGTTTTTAGGGAGATGTTTGCAAGTGGCGAGAGTGCCGGTGTGATCGTGAAGGAAAAAGGGATCGAGCAGCTGAGCGACACGCGCGCCATCGAGCAATTGGCCGATCAAGTGATCGCGGCCAATCCGAAACCGGCCGCCGACTTCAAAGCCGGCAACGCGGCTTCATTGAATTTCCTTAAGGGTCAGGTGATGAAGCTATCGAGAGGAAAAGCGAACCCGCAGTTGGCCGGAGAGATTCTGGAACAAAAACTGAAGTAGTCGGTGCGTCGCAATTGTCTCTTTGTCATTCCGAGCGTTTTCCTTGTCACATCGAGCGGAGTCGAGATGTGAGGAATCTCGTATCGCCAAAGAGACAATGATAAGAGATGTCTCGGTCCGAGCCGGACTGGCCTATCGCTCGACATGACAAAAGGCTGCTGTAGCGTACGCTGTCTCAGCGCAAATTAATCGGTTCCGCTGAGACAGGCGGACACTACAGCACTCGAGCCTGCACTCGCCTGATTCTCACCGCGCCTTCAAAACCTCGATGAGCGCTGCTGTTCTGTTGTCCTGTCGTGCGGGCGGTTCACTGAACTGCCCGTCCATCCTCGGCGAGGAAAAAGAGATGTCTCGGCGTCGCTCGACATGACAAGGGCAGGCTAGGCGATGAAGCTATCGAGAGGAAAAGCGAACCCGCAGTTGGCCGGAGAGATTCTGGGACGAAAGCTAAAGGACTAGCGACACCAATCCCGATTTCGCTGCACCCCCGTACTCCCGAGTCGCGTAGACGACGAAGGTCTCACGAAGCTTCGATCAACGAAGACCAACTGCGAGATCCCTCGCTGCGCTCGGGATGACAGCGACGCGAATGCGTTTAATCGTGCGTCATGCGCATCTTGATCGCCCCAGATAAATTCAAGGGTTCGCTCAGCGCGCGCGAGGTCGCGGAAAATATCAAGGCGGGTTTTCGGAGAGTTCTACCCGAGGCCACGATCGACATGGTGCCGATGGCGGATGGCGGCGAGGGAACGGCGGAAGTAATTGCCCATGCCCTGGGCGGTTCGTGGTTGAAATGCCAGGCGCGTGGGCCGCTCGGTTGCGAAATCGAACCGTGCTACGCCTACATCGAGAGCAAGAAACTTGCGGTAATGGAAATGAGCGAAGCCGCGGGATTGCGGCGGCTGACGAGCGATGTCCGTGATCCATTGCGCACGAATACCTTCGGTATTGGCGAAATGTTGCTCGACGCCACCCGACACGGTGCGCGCCAGGTTATCATCGGTCTTGGCGGAAGCGTGACCAATGATGGCGGATTTGGAATGGCGCGTGCCCTCGGATTCAGATTCTTCGCTAATCAGATCGAGTTGACGAACGGGCCGGCAGAGCTGATCGGGCTGACGAAAATTTCGCGACCGGAGGATTCACATTTGCCAAGAATATGTGCGGCAGCGGACGTCCGAAATCCGCTTCTCGGTGAACGCGGCGCAACTCGTGTATTCGGCCCACAAAAGGGGGCGATACCGGAACAAATCGCCATTCTTGAGCAAGCACTCACGAAACTGGCGGATGTTGTTGCCCGCGATCTCGGCTGCGAATTTCGGAGTACGCCTGGCGCGGGGGCCGCTGGCGGTCTTGGTTTTGGATTGATGAGCTTCTGTGACGCAGAGTTGCGCTCGGGCTTTGACGTCGTTGCAGAAATCGTTCAACTCGAACGAAAAGTGAGCCAGGCGGACATTGTTGTGACCGGCGAAGGCCGACTTGACGGGCAGACAGTGGAAGGCAAAACGCCAGCTGGCGTGGCACAAATCGCGCGGAAGCATGGCAAGCCGATTTGCGCTATTGTGGGTGAGGTCGATCGAAAAACTGATTACTCTCAACTCTTCGATGCGATCTATGAGCTAGCGCGTCCGCCGGTTAGTGAAGCGGAGGCAATCAAATTAGCGGCCGAGCTACTCCGCGAACGCGCGCAGGAGGCGGCTCTCTTTTTTCGCGACTCGAAACCAGGTACGGCAGAAACTAACTAACCGAAAACGACGCGGGGTCGCGCGCAGAATCGCGCAAAACCGAGAACGGTCGACTGAGGCATGGATTGGCCAAAATGACTCTGAACAAAACTCGATGATTAAGCGTCAAAGAGCCGGTATTTGAGGTTCAACTTTTAAACGCGACGTTACCTGCTCGCAGTTTGGAGCGGAGCAAGGCAAATTAGCGTCCGATGCCCGAAGATATTCCGCCAGGTCTAACACCCTTTGTGTTTTCCGACCCCCGCGGAAAGCGCTGGCCTCGTCTACGCCTGTTTTTACTGATCGGCAGCGTCGTCAGTTTCTTCGCCACGGTGTTGTTCGTGCAGACGCTGTTCATTGCACCCCGTATGACCGTGCCGTTTTCCCTTCGGCAATTAAAGGGGCAATTAAAATCGCTCGCGAAAATCAATCCAGCTGGCAAGCCACCCAACGCAAATTCGTTGCTCTGGCAAAAGTTTGAAGCGGCGAAGCAAGCAGCAAAGAAGGTGGCAGTGCCGATTCCGTCATTCTCGCCTAGTCCGACGCCAACGCGGTCACGTCGAAAAACGCCCGGCAACGAAGTCCGGCTAGCGTTTTATACAAATGGCGATCCCTACAGTTATTCCTCGCTCGAGCAACACGCGGGCCAGATTACCCACGTCTGTCCGGAATGGATGTCGATGGTAAATGGAGTAGGTGACTTGCAGATTGACGCCGATATTCGCATTCCGAAGCTGGCGCAGAATAAAGGTATCGCGCTCATGCCGCTGTTGACGAATCTCGTCGGCGATACTTGGCAGCCGGAAGCAGTGGAGAACGTCGCGCATGGTCCGCCGGAGCGGCAGGAAAATTTCATTCGTCATGTTCTCGCTGTCCTACGCGATGCGAAAGCCTCGGGTGTCGTGGTCGATTGGGAACAGCTCGATCCGGCTTACAAAAAGGATTTCACCCTCTTGATTGAGAAGTTTGCCGACGCCCTTCATCGGGAAGGCCGGCAGTTATGGCTCTGTGTTTCACCCGGACAGGAACTCGACTACATCGACTTCGATCAGCTGTCGGATTACATCGATCGATTTGTTGCGCTGCTGTTCGACGAGACGTCGGACGTCGACCCGCCCGGTCCGCTCGCTTCGCGAATGTGGTTCGAGGGCTGGCTTCATGTGTTGCTGGAAGATTCCGATCCCCGCCAGTGGATCATCGCGCTAGGTAGCTACGGCTATGACTGGACGATTGGCGGGAAAAAGGCAGAGCTGATCAGTTTTCCGGAAGCGATGAGTCGGGCCAGCAATGCCGAGATTGCATCGGCGGAGGTAAGCGCCCCCGGTTATAACCCCTACTTTTATTATGAGGACAACGACAAAGAGCACGCTGTTTGGTTTCTCGATGTCGTCACTTTTCTGAACGAGGTGCGCGAGGTGCGGAAGCAAAAGGCCGGCGGGTTTGCGCTTTATCGACTCGGCACGGAGGACACCGCGATTTGGGACTCATTGAGCGTGCCAGCGGACTTTTCTATCGACGCCGCGACAAGACCACTGTTGGAGGTTCTTCGTGGCACCGACACCATTACGGACGTGGGGGAAGGCGAGATCGTAACCGTTGATCAAAGCCGGGCTGATGGGATGCGAACCGTCGAGATCGATACGGACAGGTATTTAATTGCGAGATATACGAAATTTCCGGAATTCCCAACCCTCTACCATCAGGGGACAGGTGGCGCTCACGAAGTTGCCTTAACATTCGACGACGGACCCGACCCGGAGTGGACCCCTAAGATCCTCGATATTTTAAAAGCAGCTAAGGTGAGGGCCGCGTTCTTTCTCGTTGGAGTAAATGCTGAGCGCTATCCAAAACTGGTTCGACGAATTGTCGACGAAGGTCATGAAATCGGGAACCACACCTATTATCACCCAAACCTTGCGCTTTGTTGGCCGGAGCATATTCGCGTCGAGTTAAACGCCACTCAGCTACTCATTCAGTCGCTGACCGGCCGAGCGAGTACTTTGTTCAGGCCGCCCTATGCCGCCGACACCCAGCCGTCGCGATTGGCAGAACTGATCCCGCTCCAGATTGCACAGGATCAGAATTACATGGTCGTGCTCGAGAATATCGATCCACAGGACTGGGCCAAACCGGGCGCCGATGTCATCTTGCAGCGAGTGAAGCAACAACGCCACGACGGCAGCATTATCTTACTGCACGATGCCGGCGGTAATCGGACTCAAACCGTACAAGCTTTGCCGCGAATCATCGATTGGCTGCAAACGCGCGGCGACACAATCGTGCCGCTGAGCACGCTGCTTGGCACCACCCGCGATGCACTCATGCCTCTGCTGCCAGGTGGACAAGGTATGTCACATTATATTAGCAGCACGGGCTTTCGCGTGTTTCATGCGTTTGAAGAATTTCTCTGGGCCTTCATGATCGTCGCGACCGCCCTCGTTGTGATTCGCACCCTGATCGTGATTTATCTGGCCTACCGGTTTCGTCGCCTGCCGAAGACAAATTTCGCCGTGTCAGCGACGGTTATTATCGCGGCCTACAATGAAGGAAAGGTAATTGCAGGCACGTTGCGATCCCTGCTCAAAACAGAATACCCCGGCGGCCTGGAAGTGATCGTAATTGACGACGGCTCCAGCGACGATACTTCGCCCCAGGTTGAGACTATAGCGCGGGATGATCAGCGGGTTCGGCTAATCCAGCAGGAGAATCGAGGGAAAGCGCGGGCGCTGCAACGCGGTCTGGCTGCGGCGCGCAACGAGTTAATCGTGTTTATTGATGCCGATACCCATTGTCAGTGCGATACCCTTTCACGATTGCTCGCGCCGTTTAGCGATACCAACATCGGCGCCGTCTCCGGCCATGCTAAGGTTGGCAACTTGCGCAGCTTCATCGCGCGTTGTCAGTCGCTTGAGTACACCGTCGGTTTCAATCTCGATCGACGCGCTTACACCCGCTGGAACTGCATTACCGTTGTTCCCGGAGCCATCAGTGCGATCCGTCGACGCGAGATTGAACGTGCCGGGGGAATTAGTTTGGAAACTCTCGCCGAAGATACCGACCTCACACTGACATTGCACAAGCAGCATATGCGCATCGTCTACGTTCCCGATGCCATCGCCTGGACAGAGGCGCCTGAAACGGTGCGCGCTTTGTCACGGCAGCGTTTCCGCTGGGCTTATGGAACGCTGCAATGTCTCTGGAAACATCGCGATATGGTCTTTAACTGGAACTACCGAGCCCTCGGTTGGTTCAGTTTGCCGAGTGTTTGGTTTTTTCAAATCATCCTCGTCGCTATCACGCCGGCGGTGGATTTGTTTTTGATTCTGTCTCTGCCGTTTGGGGCCTGGCGGGATGTGCTGCCATTCGTCATCGTCTTTCTTGCGATGGACGTCATTCTGGCGACGCTCGCCTGTATTTTGGAACGCGAAAACCTGCTTAATGCCTGGCGGATCATTCCAATGCGGTTGATTTATCGACCGATGCTCAGCTATGTGATTTGGAAAGCGATCCTGCGCGCGATCAAAGGGGCATGGGTGAGTTGGGGTAAGCTTGAGCGCACCGCGAGCGTGCCCGTTCGCGTGTAATGCGATTGTCGAGAGGTAAAGCTTTCTCGTGTTTGGTCGTTGCGCTGTTGGTCACGTGCGCCTCATGCAACCAACACAAGGCGGTATCGGTAACGATCGATCGAAACGGCCCGCTCGAAGTCAAAATTCCCGACCGTGGCGTTTACACTGGCGCATTCATCGACTTCGGCGACGCTGAGGACGAGGTTGCGCTGGAAATGATCGAAGATTTTGAGCAAATGGTCGGGAAACATCAAGCGATCGTTGCCTCATCAAGTTACTGGGGCGAGCAAAGCTTTCCCACGGCCAACCTAAAAATGATCTGGCGACACGGTGCGATGCCGCTGGTCTACTGGTCACCCTGGGATAAGCCCTACGAACAAAATCGGGGGCCGGATAAGTTCAACCTCAATTCAATTATTGATGGCGTGTGGGATAGTTATATCGATAACTGGGCGGAGGCCGCGCGCGAGTTCGGCCATCCGCTGATCGTGGCTTTCGGGGTCGAAATGAATGGCGATTGGTTTCCTTGGTCTGGTTGGTATTATGGAGGTGAAGAGTGGGTGGATGACAAGCCAGACCAATGGGAAGGACCGGAGCGATTCAAAGCCGCATATCGTCATGTGGTTGATCGGGCGAGGGCTCGCGGCGCAAAAAATATCAAGTGGATGTTTCACACCAATAACTATTCCTATCCGCTTGATACGTGGAATTTTGCCCCGGCCTATTATCCCGGCTCGGACTACGTCGACTGGCTAGGGCTGAGCGTTTATGGTCAGCAGTTCAAAGATGAACCGTGGGCGGACATGCCGTCGCTGCTTGACTGGCCTTACAAAGAAATAAGTGGATTAGACCCGAATAAGCCAATCATGGTCGCGGAGTGGGCCACAGGAGAGTTCCCTCATTCCGGAAATAAAGGGGATTGGATCAAGCAGGGACTGGAGCTATTTCGCACGCGCTATCCTCGAATTAAAGCCGCGGTTTATTGGCATGAGCGTTGGCAAAACCCAGACGGTTCCTACAGTAACTTGCGCGTGAATTCGTCTGTTGAATCGCTTCAAGCCTATCGCGAGGGTGTCGCGGATCCGGATTGGCTGGGAGAGCTTTTACTCGAACCAGTCTCTACAAAATAGTTAGTGAGCCGGAGTTGGCGCAACCTTCTTCTGGAGATCGAGAGCCAATTTCCAATCGCCGTTCATGTCTATGCGCCAAATCATGACATAGATGCCGCGTTCGCCGACATTGCCGCGAACGTCGGAGTAATTGCCGTAGGAAACGCACAGATCACCTGATTTACTCAATCTACTTGCGCCGAGTTCACGGGACACCGTTCCATTCTCCGAACCGAGTATTAGGCGTGCGGCGTCCAGACCTACAGCCGGAAAGGCCTGTTCACGAAAGACGCGAATATCATCGCTGGCATGAGCAAGGAGCGCTTTGCCGATGTTTCTTTGGGCTGATTCAACAAAGTCACGCATTGTCTTTCCCAAAGTTCGCTTCGTCGCTTCCAGTGGGCGTTCTCCAGCCGTTGGATCGGGCGGAAGAATTTGCAGCGCCGGCGGGGAATCGATGGGCTGGGCATGGTCGACTCCGACATCCAGCACTATCCTCCAAATCTCTCCAGCCTGTTTCTTCCAGACGGTGACATAGTGACCGTAGGCGAGCGAGATTTCCTCGTCTTTCTTCTTCAATTCCCATGGACCAGTCGTATAGGCGAGATCGGTCGCACGTGCTGCGGCGGCGAAAGTCGGCTGCCAAATAAGGCTGCCCGGGAAATCCTTCCGCGAGGCCCAGTATTTCTTTCCATTTACGGCGAACGGAGCGAAGGCAACGCCATCATCGGCAAAATAGTCGACGGACGCCGCCGGCATTCCCTTGTCCAGCGCGACGGCGGCGTATTCGGTATCGGTCGCGGCGGCACTACGGGCTGCGGCCGTGTCTGCGGCAGGCTGTGCCATCGAATCGACCGCGAGTACGCAAATCCCGATCGCGCAAAAAATGCTTTGCATGACAGACAAATTCACCAGTTGGCGGCGTCTCAAAAGTAAAGACCGTGAAGGGGTCATGGAGAATGTCGCCACTCATGAAGATTGGAAAGTTTGTTTTTCGCAGCTCGCGCCAGGGTTGGTACTTTTTGCCCGGCAATGGGTGCGCTCCCCAGCAGACGCAGAAGATGTTGTTCAGGAGGCGTTTGTGCGCTTTTGGCGCCGCAATCATCGTATCGACAATCGCGCTCTGCTTTATTCTGCCGTCCGCTCGGCTGCCCTCGATCTCATTCGACGCGACCAGCGGCGCTCTCGACGTGAAATCGAAGTCTTCGCAGATGCTAGCCGATCGGTCGAACCTGAGTTTGAACCCGGCGACGATTCGCAGCGCGAACTTGCCGCGGCCGTCGATGACTTGCCGCGCGATCAACGCGAAGTTCTGGTCATGAAAGTTTGGAATGAACTGACTTTCGCGGAGATCGCCGAAACACTCGGCATCTCGCAAAACACAGCCGCGTCGCGCTATCGCTATGCGCTCGCGACGCTGAAGAAAAAGGTGCAGCCGCAATGAACGATTTTTCTGAGCTGGAACGCGAGCTGAAGAGTCTGCAACTGGTAAAACCATCGGCGAGGCTGATGGAGCGGATCGAGCAGGCGCTGACCCATGTCACTGAAATTCCTCCGAATGTAATCGCGCCGAAACGATTCACGATTAACTGGGTGGGCCTGGGTTTTGGACTTGCCGCGGCCGCGGCATTCTTGATTTTGGCGCGGATCGATTTTCGTCCAGCAGCGAGAACGCAATCGCGGATCGCAACTGCTGCGCCACAAAGCACCGCACCTTTGCCGAATTTTCTACCAGCCGCGGTGACGCGGGTAGTTTACAATACGCGCGACGAGGGACTCGTTTTCCCAGGCGGGCAGGAGCTACCGGCCCGCCGGGTCCGAACCGCGCAACGCGAAACACTGCAATGGCGTGATCCGCAAAGCGGTGCCTCCCTCCGCGTTTCGTATCCAACGGAGGAGGTCACGCTCATTCCGGTTTCCGGTCAATGATTAATCCAAACAGCAAATACAACATGAAAGCCAAAGTCATCACTACCCTTGTGGTAATCGGAATGATTCCGGTCATTGCGTTCTCTCAGCCGCCCACTCCCCCGACACCGCCGGCGCCACCCGCTCCGCCGACCGTTCCCGGTGGGCGCGACGAGCGAATGCCGAAAGTGCCGGTGACTTACCTCGGTGTCGAAACCTCGGAAGTGCCGAGCGTATTGTGCGATCAACTCGGAATTCAAAAAGGCTTTGGCTTGGTCGTCGATTACGTGGTGCCGGATGGGCCCGCGGCTGCTGCCGGAGTGCAGCAAAACGACATCATCAAGATGTTAAACGACCAAATCCTGACTGATCCAAGCCAGCTCTCGAAACTGGTTCGCAATTTCCAGGAAGGCACAAACGTTACCCTCACTCTCATGCGCAAAGGACAGGAGCAAAAAGTAACGGTGAAGCTCGGGAAAAAAGAGGTGCCACGCCGCCATGCCATGGGTGGTATGCGCCAGGATGGGAATTTCGATTTCGGCGATCTCGGTGATATCAAGGAGCAAATTCACGAACATATGGCGGAGTTGAAGGAGCGTTTGGGCGATCAAGATCGGGGCATGATTCACGATGCTGTCATGAGAGCGCGAGCGGAAGCACAACGCGCTCGAGAGGAAGCGCGCCGTGTGGCTGATGAAGCACGGCAGAACGCGGAACGCATTCGCACCATCACGCGGAGGAACGGTGGGCTCCAGCAAACGACGATCGACTTGAAGAACGCACAGATCGTCTTCTCCGATGATAAAGGCGAGCTGCGGATTGAGAACAAGGACGGCAAGAAGATGCTGACTGCGAAGGATCGACAAGGGAAATTGCTCTTCGGCGGTCCGATCGAGACAAAGGAAGATCTCGACAAAGTGCCCGCGGAAGTGCGGCAGCGTTACGAGAAATTGCAACAGCGCGATTTACCTGCGGTCTCGCCAGGTGATCTACGCGCAGAGAACGATGCCGATGAAGACGACGATGACATAGGCAACGAGGATGAGGACACGAGAAAAGCGAGCAGCGCTTCCTACGAACAGATCTCTTTCCAGCAGATGGGCCATCGAACCTGGGAGATTCACACCGTTCTAATCTAGCGGAAAACTCCACCGGAGCCTTAACCTTCGCGCCTCCCGGTGGAGTTTCTCTGCCTGGAAATCGAAGCCACGACGGACTCGAGATTTAATGCCTGCGCAGCTAAAGGAGGCGCGGCCATGCTTTCTGGCGGCCATCGCGAATCGGACAGCGAGGGTTTGGCAACGAAACTCAATAAAGGAGAAATCGAGTGGCGGCTAATTAGTTCCTGACCAAGCCGAGCGGCAGAATGGTTTTGCCGGACAACTCGTTGAGGACCTGGGCAAGCCCAGTGTAAATGGCGGAAAAGCCGCAAAAGATTCCTTCGTAACCGGCGGCGTGTTTAAATCCGGCGCTCGCCCCCGCGAAATAGCCGTAGGAGAGCAGAAAGAACAAGATCGTGAGCGTGGCGAAAACAACCTGCAAGGCGACGCTTAGTCGCAGCGTTCCGAAAAACATTACGGCTGTGAACAAACCCCACATGGCGAGATAAGCCGCCATGGCTATGTCGTTCGAGGCCGTGCCCCATCCCAGTTTCGGCAGGACCACAAGAGCGACAAGCGTGAGCCAGAAGAGGCCGTAGGAGCTGAAAGCGGTACAGGCAAATGTATTGCCTTTTTTCCATTCCATAATGCCGGCGATGATTTGCGCAGCGCCCCCATAGAAAATGCCCATCGCCAGGATCATGGCATTGAGCTCGTAGTAACCGGCATTGTGGAGGTTGAGCAAAACTGTGGTCATACCAAAACCCAGGAGCCCGAGTGGAGCCGGATTCCCCGTGGTATCCTTGATTTGAGTAATCGATTCGTTCATAAGCAGTCTGCTAAACGTTAGCCCATCAGGGATAAATCAGACTCCATTCTTGCAATCCCAAGCAAGACCGATCTTATGAGATGCTCGATTTTAATGCGCGCACTTCTGCTCTTCGCCCTCGTTTGCACAGCAGGGAACCTTCGCGCGCAAACGCCAACTCCTTCTCCATCGCTGGAACAGCGCGTCGCTAATCTTGAGGCGAAAGCAGCCAACGCCGAGCGCAGCGCGGAACCGCCAAAAACACACGCGACACCAAACAATTCTGGTCCTGGTTACAATGGCTGGCTCATGACTTCCACACTGCTCGTCTTGTTCATGACGCTGCCCGGCCTTGCGCTCTTCTATGGCGGACTCGTTAGACAAAAGAATGTGCTTTCGGTGTTTGCGCAATGTCTTGGCATTGCCGGGCTGGTCACGATTCTTTGGTGGGCCGCCGGCTACTCGCTCGTTTTTTCCGCGGGCTCGCCTTTCATCGGCAGTCTGCGATTCGCATTTTTGCGCGGAGTCGATTCCCAGCCGAACACCGATTATTCTCCCTGGGTCTCGCAGAATGTTTTCGCGATGTTTCAGCTCATGTTCGCGATCATCACGCCGGCGCTCATTATGGGATCGATTGCTGAACGAATGAAATTTGCCGCTGTCCTCTGTTTTGTCGCGCTCTGGATGTTTCTCGTTTATTTTCCGCTTGCCCACATGATCTGGGGAATCGACGGGTGGATGGATGGCGTCTCAAATCCCGCCGCGAAGATTCGCGCGATTGATTTCGCCGGCGGCACCGTCGTGCACATGTCTTCGGGCTGGTCCGCGCTAGTGCTTTGTCTCTTGCTCGGACCGCGTCTGGGTTTTCGCAAGGATATCATGGCGCCCCACAGCATGGTGCTTTGCATGGTGGGAACGGGAATCCTTTGGGTCGGCTGGTATGGATTTAACGCCGGCAGCGCGCTTACAGGAGACGGTATTGCCGCGACCGCGTTTACGAGCACCACACTCGCTACTGCGGTCGCGTCGTTCACCTGGGCGATGCTCGAATACACCTTGCGCGGCAAACCAAGCGTCCTCGGATTTTGTTCGGGCGCAGTCGGCGGTCTTGTCGTCATCACACCGGCTTGCGGTTTTGTTGACGCGACCGGCGCAGTAATCATCGGGGTGCTGGCAGGTATAGTTCCATTCTTCGCCTGCACGAAATTAAAATCATGGTTTCATTACGATGACGCACTCGATGCCTTCGGCATTCACGCCGTCGGCGGAACGCTGGGAGCGTTTCTGACGGGAATTTTTGCGACTGCCGTGGTAAACCCAAATTTGTTAGGGTCAGTCGCGACGCGGAATGGTCTGGCAACAGTCGTCGGTCACACCCTTTGGCTGGAGCAGCTGAAGGCAATGGGAATTACCATTGTGTTAGCTGTCACCGGAACCGCCGTGATTGCCGCGGTCGTGCGCGCGATGATCGGGCTGCGCATCGCACCAGAAATCGAGCGTCAGGGCCTCGACATTAACATTCACGGCGAAGAAGGGTACATTCCGTCGGGGTAATGTCGCGCCGTAATCGGCGGGTCACGTTTATTCGACGCTCAAAGAAGCGGCTAACACCCAGTGCTACCCTGAGCGCCGTTTTAACCAATATGAAGACGTATCGACTGATAACGTTATCCGCATTGATGGCCCTGATCGCAGGCTTAGTGGGATGTGGGACATCGGCCGGGAAGGGGGCTGCTGCTGGCGCGGCCACTGGGGCAGTTGTTGGCGGACCAGGTGGGGCCGCCGCGGGGGCGGCTGGCGGCGCGATCATCGGTGCAGCTGTTGGGGAAGCGGAAGCCACGAATTACGGTCCGATCCCGAAAATCGGTTACCCGATCGCGACTCCGGTTGGCCAACCGGGAATGGTGCGCAGTCCGTACACCGGGCGGCTATATGATGTCCGAGCCGTGCCCCATGGCGCGCTTGTGCGCGATGTGGACGCGAACAAATTATTCCGTCGTCCCTGAGAGATGGGCGAGACGTGCCGGCGGAGGGGATCGAACCCACACGATCTTGCGATCACTGGATTTTGAGTCCAGCGCGTCTGCCAATTCCGCCACGCCGGCGGAGCGTGAAGCTACGAGCTCAGGAGCCGAAGCTCAACCACGAGCCGAGAAGGTTCTGGTACGTCGCGGTCGAAAACGCTTTTAACGAACCTCCGCTGGTAACATAGCTACAGGCGATCGCCGTTCTTTGTTCCTAAATCGGACTAACCGAGGTAGAGAACGCCATTAGGGCCCGGTCGTCGTCGATCCCGATGATGACGGCGGCAGTCCCCCTTGGGTCGAATTTAATTGTTCGCGCCGTAGTGCTTCGGCGCTGCCTCTCTTGACGTTCAAGGCGCCCGCGTCTGCGCTTCCGCTCTCGTCAACTTCCACCCAGCGGCCGCCTATATGGCTTCCTGTGCTCGACGGGACCCAGACCATGTGTTTTCCGCTCTTTGCGGCCGCGGTTGCTTGCGATGGCGGTACTGGTTTCAAATCAAAATTCAGTTGCGTCGGCCCGTCCGCCTTGGTTTTCGTGTTATTGATTGAAGCTTTGACAGCCCCATTTACTACCAGCGTAACCCGGTAAATGCCTGCTGGCAGACCATCTGAAACGTAGCGACCGTTTGCATCCGTCTTAACGGTTTTGACCACCTTACCGCCATCTCTCGATTCAATCCGAACATCTGCACCCTTTATCGGATGTCCCTTAGAATCTTTGACAATTCCTTGCAGGACCGATGTTGCAGCCCAGGCACTCGCAACACAAAAAATCAACCCAACAAAACCGAGTCGCATTGATTTGATGACCATCCATAGAGGGTACACGCAGGGACCGAGCCAAGCAAGTTTATGGATATCGCCTGCAAATTGCTTGCTCATTTTTGTTGGCTTGCAAACGGAGTCGCCCAAACTCAAGGCTGAACGTTCAACGCTCAGATTAAATTTGCCCGCCGAGGGACTCGAAACCGCACAATCTTGCGATCATTGGATTTTGAGTCCAGCGCGTCTGCCAGCTCCGCCTCCCCGGCTGATCCGAAGGTGAAACTGCAACATTGCCACGCAACCTTAAGCACTGCCGAAGTCGTGCATCGCCCGCGGTGGTCCGAGAATTTCCCGCAACACGATCGCTGCACGCATTCCGTCGAATGAGCGGAGCGCTGGCTTCCATATTATCTCGGCGGACGCGCGGACGCTTACCGTTTCATCCCCCGCTTTGATTAGGGGCGCGTTGGAAATCTCTGGCGGTGGCGCATTCCGGGCCTGCTCTTGGGCGATCCACCTGCCGGGCTCGTTTATATCAATCGACGCGCTCGACGTCGGCACGACCACGGCCGGCTCGGGCACCGAAGATTTGCTCCATTGGTGCGGCGGAATGGAGGCCGCCTTCTTTGCTCGTGGTCGCGGCTGGCCAAGTACAGGCGAGAAGGGACGCATTGCCGGAGGCGGTTGAATGGGCGCGACCGGTCGCGGCGGAAGATTTGTCCGTGGCTGAACTTTCGAAGGCGGCGCCGATCCGGTCGGCCGACCAAGAGCTTCCAAAAATTCTCGCACCCGTTGCTCGTCTGTTTTTTCTTCCCCCGCCATTGGTCGTGGCGGTCGATTCGGTTGGGGTATCCGCCGCTGGTTATCACTCTGTGATTGATTGAGCGTGTCCTTAATTCGCGCGATCAGGCGCCAAATTCCAATGATCGCGACAATGACGGCGAAAAGAATGTTCTGATCAATGTGCATCAGCTCGGCTGTATTCCCGGCGGTTTATCGCTGCCAGCGATGGACTCCCGCATCGAAGTGTCAGCCTGTACGTTTTTCATACGGACGTAGTCCATAATTCCGAGATTGCCCGAGCGAAAGGCATCTGCCATCGCTTGCGGGACGAGCGCTTCCGCTTCGACGACTTTTGCGCGCATCTCTTGGGTTTTGGCCCGCATCTCTTGCTCCACCGCCACGGCGGCGGCGCGGCGGACTTCTGCTTTTGCCTGGGCCACGCGTTTGTCCGCGTCGGCCTGTTCACTTTGGAGTTTGGCGCCAATGTTGTCGCCGACATCCACATCGGCGATATCGATTGATAAAATTTCGAAGGCCGTGTTGCTATCGAGACCTTTGGCCAGAACCGCCTTGGAAATCCGATCCGGATTCTCCAGCACGTCCTTGTAAGAATCAGCCGAACCGATTGCGCTGACGATACCCTCGCCCACGCGCGCGATAATCGTTTCCTCGGTAGCTCCCCCGACGAATCGATCCAGATGCGAGCGAACGGTGACGCGCGCTTTCACCTTGGCGCCAATGCCATCTTTGGCCACGCCATCGATGGTCGCCCGACCCATTGCCGGATTCGGTGCGTCGATCACCTTCGGGTTAATGCTGGTCCGAACCGCTTCCAGCACGGTTTTACCGGTGCCTTTGGTTGCGAGGTCGATCGCACAGGCGCGGTTGAAATCGAGGGCGATGCCGGCTTTGTCGGCAGCAATAAGAGCGAGGATCACCTGGCTGACGTCACCTCCAGCGAGGTAATGCGCCTCGAGCGGATCGCTCGAGATATCGATTCCCGCTTTTACGGCTGTGATGCGATTGTCTACGATTAATCCAACCGGCACTTTGCGTAGACTCATCCCGACCATTTTGCCGATGCTGACCGGTGCACTCGCAACACGTGCTCGCACCCAAGTCGTGAAGAATTTCAGGAGAATGATGACCAAGACGAAGGCAATGACGGCGAGCACGGCAAAGCCGACGACGTAAAGGGATTCCATGGTCGGACGTTACCGGAAAAATTTCGGCGCGGCGACAATGTTTCGTTGCGATCGCGCGCAGATGAATTCGGCATTCCGCCGATTGCTCAAAGCCATATTGGCACCTGAGAGGACAGCGGCCATCAAAGCCAAGGCAGCGCAACCTCAAGTCTCAACATGCGACAACCTCGATGGCCGTGGCGGAACATCTGCGCGCTTTCGACGACTGGGGCGTCCAAACCACTTC
>Ga0137382_10000529_pt1 | contig 15941 bp, 13 predicted proteins | sample SagtaG_15_FD_104816 | JGI IMG/M metagenome (GOLD analysis project Ga0137382, IMG submission 104816) | Vadose zone soil microbial communities from Sagehorn Ranch, Mendocino, California, USA - Sage2_R_20_16 metaG | ecosystem: Environmental > Terrestrial > Soil > Vadose zone | place: USA... | reverse complement strand
GCGCCGTGATCGAGCAGTTCCTGGAGGTCCGCGGGCTGAATCCCGGGCAAATGATTGGTGCCGGTCTCTTGCCAGTTCCATTCACGCGATCCGCCGGGAAAAAGCTTTGCATCCTTGTAAGGCTCGGCTTTTCCCTCGACCTCGAGGTGCCCCCAGGAAACGTGTTTGATTCGCGGCGAGCCGTGGTCATTTTTCACACTACAAATATCGTCCGCCGCCAGCCGCGCGGTTGACTTAATCTAGCTGGGAGCGTTTCCGTCCCGTCCGGCGCAGCTACCAGTATTGCTCCGAGAGGAATCCGCCAGGCCGATGGGCGGATCAGATTTCCCATCTCTTGCATTCTTTCTGGTAAATCGCACGGCACCCTAAAAAAAGACTAGGTTTTCGCCGGTGAAACTCACATTCCTCGGCACGCGCGGAGAGATTGAGGCACGGACGCGGCGGCATCGGATGCACACCGCCGTGCTCCTGTCCCACCGTGGCTACCGAATTATGGTTGACTGCGGCCTTGATTGGCTGGGCAAAGTCGAACGTCTGCATCCCGCCGCGATCGTACTCACCCATGCGCATCCGGACCACGCCTGGGGCCTGGAACAAGGCGCGCCATGCCCGGTGTTCGCGCCGCAGAAGACATGGCAGACACTGAAAAACTGCCCCATCGACGACCGCCGTCTGATCGAAGAACGTGTCCCGACGAAGATTTGCGGTATTACGTTTGAGGCCTTCGCGGTCGAGCACTCACTTCTCGCTCCCGCGGTCGCATATCGCATAACCGCGGGTCGTGCGCGGATTTTCTATGCGCCGGATCTCATCTTTATCCACGATCGGACGGCGGCATTAAAAGACGTGCAAATTTACATTGGCGACGGCGCGACACTCACGCGCTCATTCATTCGCAAGCGTGGCAAGAATCTTATCGGGCACGCGGCTATTGGGACGCAGCTTCGATGGTGCGCAAAAGAAGGGGTTCCGCGGGCCATCATTACCCATTGCGGTTCCGAGATTGTCAACGGCGATGAGCGCAAGCTCCTGATCAAGCTTCGCCTGATGCTCGCTCAGCGAGGTGTCGAAGTAAGCATTGCCCATGATGGGATGGAGCTTATTCTGCGATAACCAGCATTTAGTAGTCCGCGCTCGCGCCGACGCTCGGATCAAAAGCCGAATCGCATGGAGGGAGCCAACGCTGTCGGCGCCCTAAAAAAAATGGATTGGGGGACCAGGACGGCGGTCCCTCCGTTCCGGCGTAACGCTAACGGCGTCACGCCAACTCGAGGAAGAGATCGAGATACTGCTCGACATAGCGCGGCAGGAGAAACTTCTCCCGCACCGTTTCGCGAGCTCTTTTGCCCATTTCCTCGCGCAAATTTCTCTCCTCCAGTAGCCGCACGATGCGTTCCGCAGCTTCTTCAACTGATGAAACGAGAAAACCGTTCACGCCATCTTCAACCTGGTAGCGAATTCCGCCAACATTCCCACCGATTACCGGCGTTCCTTTCCACATTGCTTCCGCAACAGTCAGTCCAAATCCTTCCCGCAAAGATTTTTGCAAGATAACCGCTGCCCGCGTCTGCAAAGCGTTCACCAGCGCGCTGTCATCACCGCTGGTCAGAATGAGAATGCGCTCATCGCGGCACGCGCAGAGCGATTCGTAAATCTCTTCGCCTTCGGGATCGTCGGTCGCGAAATTCCCGAGGAGTACGAGCGTGGCATCGACTTTCTTGCGCGCGAGCTTGAACGCTTTCACAACTCCTACGGGATCTTTCCAGGGATCGAAGCGCGAGATTTGCGCGACGAGCGGGAGGTCAGTTGGGATTTTGTAATGAGCAAAGCGCTCGTCCATCTCTTGTTCGCTTAGCTCGCTGTTCTTTATGTTGAACGGATTTATCGCCGGCATAAAGAATCGCAGCGGCGGTTTCATCTCCTGCGCGTATTTCTCACAACTAAAAATTGCGGCGTCGTACTTGTCGATCCAACGCCGCAGATAACGCCACATCTCCGGGTTCGGCCGCGAAAGATCGATATGACAGCGCCAGAGCCACGGACATTTCTTTTCGTAATGCTCGATCAAGGCCAGTGGCTGTGGATCGTGCACGACGACGAAATCGTGCTCGATAAAATTGCGCATGCTGTTTTCGTAAATCACCTGCTCGAAGATTTCCTTTTTGATCTCGGAGAGATCGATTTCGCTCCCTTGCAGCGCGTTGTGCATCTTTTTGGTGATTGAGAAAAAATCGGGTGTGCCCTGAATGAGACGCCACTCCGTGCGCAGCCCGAGGCTGTTCATTAAAAGTGTGAGCGATGAGAGCGTCTCAGCGACGCCGCCGCCATAATAGGTCGAATTAAAATTCACCACTCGCAGGCCTCTCAACTTCGCGGCCTTGTCGCGAATACGCTGGACGTTTTCTACGCCGATGAACGGCTCGTAGTCTTCGATTTGCGGGGTTCGCTGCTGCGTCATGCCCATAGAAGTTCCTTTAGAGCAATGTATACGCCCGCTGCATCAATGAGCGGCGATAGTTTTTTACGCGGAATGATGGCCGAGCCGTTGTGAACAAGCCAAAAATAGATGATAAGCTGACGTTGCTGACCGACTTCGGCAAGACCGAGGCCATTTGCGCGGAGGTGCTCGATGATCCGACCAATTCGGACGGCGTGCTGCTCAAAGTGATGGCGCGCGGACCGTTTGAAGAAGGCCAGCAATGCTGGATCGTAGATCGCGATGGTTCGAAAATAGGTGCGACGGTCGAGGGTGTTTCCGAGCAAACCATTGATAGCGAAGTGACGCTTTCAACCGTGCTTCCGGCCTAGGGGATCTGAAAGCCCGTATGTGTTTAGGAGGTGGCGCCTGAACGCAGTGAGAGTAAACATCGAACGTCCAACAGCCTGCCCTGAGCGCAGCCGAATGGGCCCAACATCGAACGTCCAATTAGGATAGTTTCCGGTTCGACGTCGATGTTCGATGTTCGGCGTTCAGCGTTTGCTTCCGCTGAGCAGTCTAGGGCTATGCTCTTTGCTAGCAGAGACTGCGGCTTTCCAATAACGTCGCTCCAGACCGTTTCATTTCATCAAGCGCTCGATCGAGGTCCCCAGGATCAAGCGCGATACCGCGGCATGCGTCCACGATGACATGCGCATTGAAGCCGAGCTGTTGCGCATCGAGCACGCTGTATTTTACACAATAATCGAGGGCGAGGCCGACTAGGTAAATGTCGGTGATCGAGCGCTCTTTTAGGTATTCGCCGAGCCCGGTGGATCTGCGATGCGCATTATCAAAAAACGCACTGTAACTGTCGATCTTCGGGTCGGTTCCTTTTTGAAAAACGCGCCTGATCCGTTTTGTATCGAACGAAGCCGCGAACTCAGCGCCGGGTGTATTTTGAACGCAATGCACCGGCCAAAGAATTTGCTCAATTCCATTGAGCATAATGCGGTCGCCGGGTTTTTTGCCCGGATGATTGGCAGCAAAGCTGCCATGATCGGCCGGATGCCAGTCTTGCGTAGCGACAACCAGCTCAAAGTGCGGCTGCAATTCGTTGGCGAGCGGAACGACTTCATCACCATGGGGCACCGCCAAGGCACCGTCCGGCAAAAAATCGTTCTGAAGATCGACGATGATCAGCGTATTCATTGCGGCTGCTGCCCGGCTTCCGCGATCGATCTCGTTCTTAACTCATTCAGCGAACGTTCAAGACCGACTTCGTAATGGCTGGGATTGTGCAGCTTAATAACGCCGTCTGACGCGCAACCGAGCTGTGTGCGGGCGTGTTCCCGCGCCTTGTGAACTTCCGGTACCGAATAAACCAGTTCGCCCCGCCGAAAAATCGGTACGAGCAAATCGGAATATGCGGTCCGGTTGGGAATTTCTCTGTGCGCGCTTGATGCAAGATCGACCATCACACACGGTTCGCTGATCGCATGATGGATTTCGTAAATCGCGTCGGCGATGAATTTGCCATCTCTGTCGCAAAACCTGCGCACTTGTAGCAATCCCGGACACGAAGTCTTGTCCGGCTCATCGGAAAGTTTGATCCGGTACCGCCATTGCTCGCCCGGACGTCGAACCGCGCCAAGTTTGTAAATCCCGTCGAGGGCTGCATCCGGCTGTCCGGTGGCAAGGTTTGTTCCCACGCCCCAGATGTCGATTTTTGCTCCGCGCGATTTCATGTCCGCAATTGCGAATTCGTCCAGACCGCCCGAGCAAACAATTTTGGCCTCCGGAAATCCGGCTTCGTCGAGCATTTTTCTCGCTTCGAGGCTTAATGCGACACGATCACCGGAATCGAGGCGAACGCCGATCAATTCGTGCCCATCTCTCCGCAGTTGTTTGGCAACGTCGATCGCGCGTCCTACCCCGTCGAGCGAGTTGTAAGTGTCGACAAGGAACACGCAGTTGTTCGGCAAGGCTCTTGCGTAAGTTTGAAACGCCTCGGCTTCGCTTTCGAAAAACATGATCCAGCTGTGGGCTTGCGTGCCGCTGACCGGAATGTCGTAGCGCTCGCCGGCGAGCAAATTCGACGTGCCCGCGCAGCCGCCGATATAAGCGGCTCGGCTTGCGCTTAGGCCTCCGTCCGGACCTTGGGCGCGTCGCAAGCCGAACTCGATTACCGCATCATTCTGCGCGGCGAGACAGACGCGCGCCGCTTTGGTTGCAATCAGGCTTTGGAAATTCAAAAGATTCAACAAAGCCGTCTCCAGAAGTTGACATTGGATGATCGGGCCGCAAACGCGGATGAGTGGTTCGTATGGAAACACCATCGTCCCCTCCGGCATCGCGTCGATGTCACAGGTAAGCCGCAGTGCACGCAAATACTCAAGAAAGGCGCCCTCGAACAGCGGCTTGCCGTCGTTGCCGCGCTGCGACGCAAGATAAGCAATGTCAGTCTCGCGGAAGTAAAATTCCCGCACTAAACCAATTACTGAGGCGAGGCCGCACGTAATCGTGAATTCTCCTGCAAATGGATTTTGGCGAAAAGTGATGTGAAACGCCGCCTCATGGTCGCTCACGCCTGCCTTCCAATATCCGCAGGCCATTGTGACTTCATAAAGGTCCGTTGTTAGGGCAGAGAAGCTGTTTGCAGGCGAATTCATCGTGTGAAAGTCAATACGTACCTTGACAATTCGCACTCTAAACCCCGCACCCCATTGCGCGAATTTGGCGGCCCACATGGGCTTTGTCTGAACGTTGACAGGTAGATCGGCCGCTCCGCCGGGCGATGCTAATCAATACGCGGCTTCGCCGCCAAATTTTTAACATCGAGCAAGTGACTCTCGATCCACCTTGCGCTCCGAAGACAGCCAGAACGACTTCACGCGACGTTTTCACAATGAGGACCAATGAGAATCAAATCGAACAAAAGCGACCGTAGTTTTCCGTTCCTCCCGATTAACGAGCGCGACAGCAAGCCACGGCGACGCGGATTAACCGAAATCCGCGGACCGTATTACTCCGTTGTCGGACGACGCTATCTCGAGGATCTCTTTGAAACGATGGGTCGCTACGTCGACTCACTGAAATTCGCGGGCGGTTCGTTCACGCTCATGCCCGAGAAAGCGGTTCGCGAACTTATCGATCTTTGCCACCAGCACGATGTTTTGGTTTCTACCGGCGGCTTTATCGAGCGGGTGCTCGCTCAAGGCAGTGATGTGGTGCGGCGATACGTCACCGAATGCAAGGAGCTTGGTTTTGACATAGTTGAGATCTCAGCCGGTTTCATTTCCATCCCGACGGACGATTGGCTGCGCCTTATCGGGTTGGTCCGCAACTTCGGATTGAAAGCCAAACCTGAAGTTGGAATTCAATTCGGCGCCGGCGGCGCAACTGCCGCCACCGAATTGGTCGCGGAAGGTACGCGCGATCCGAGCTGGTCCATCGCTCAGGCAAAGCGGTTCCTCGAAGCGGGCGCCGATATCATCATGATCGAGAGCGAAGGGATCACCGAAAATGTCGAGCCGTGGCGAACTGAAGTGCCAGCACAATTCATTGCTGAGATCGGGATGGAGAAGCTCATGTTCGAAGCCGCTGATCCAGCTGTATTCGCCTGGTACATCAAAAACTATGGCGCAGACGTAAATCTTTTTGTCGATCATAGCCAGATCATTCAGCTCGAATGTCTGCGCGCCGGCATCTGGGGCACAAAAAGCCTTTGGGGGCGAGTGGTGACTTACAAGGAAGAGTGATCGGTGAACAGTGAATGGCCGTCGTCGAGCTACTAATCACTATTCACCGATCACCATTCACAGCCGTTATCAGTGCGGCCCGCTACTGCCGGCAGCATGAAGCAGGAACCAATCGCTCGCTAAGTCCGCTACCCGCTCGAGGGTGCCTGGTTCCTCGAAGAGATGAGTTGCCCCAGGAACGATTTCGATCTTCACCTCACAGCGCATTTGCGCACGCGCCTTTTCGTTGAGCTCAATCACGACGTCATCCTCGCCACCCACGATGAGCAACGTCGGTGCCTTCACCTTAGGCAAGAATTCGCCAGCCAAATCCGGCCGTCCGCCGCGTGACACAATGGCCCCGACATCATCTGGCAGCTGCGCTGCTGCAACCAGCGCGGCGGCGGCGCCCGTACTCGAGCCGAAATAACCAATCCGCAAATTGCGCGTCGGTTGCTGCTGCTTTGCCCAATCGGTCGCATGAACCAGCCGCTCGGCCAGCAACCCGATGTCGAATCGATGGTCCGCCGTGCGCGAGTCGACCAACTCCTCTTGTGGTGTAAGCAGATCGAAAAGCAGCGTCGCGAGTCCAGTCTTGTTCAGAGTGCGGGCCACGAATTGATTCCGTGGACTGTGTCGACTGCTGCCACTTCCGTGAACGAAGAGCACGAGCGCGGCGGCATCGTCGGGAATACTCAAATTGCCAGCGAGAGTCGCCGGTCCAGCCTGAATGAACACCTCTTCCATGACTAAACATTAAACGGATAAGTTTCCGGTAATTCGCCTTTGTCCCAAATGCTTGTTCGCTCGAGTGGCTCGACCGCGCGGGTTTCATCGAAATGAATAACGGCGTCAAACTGTTCCAAAAGACGCGCCTCAAAATAATGACTCAATCGTTCCGTTTCCGGGCGGTAGATCACACCAATGGCGCGTTCTAATCGTGGCTTTCGGAGCAGGTCCACTTCTTTGCGCATTCCGCGCAGATTAATCCAAAATTGCGGCAGCGTGACTGTGTGGAACAGCTCCTCGTAACTTTCGCGAAGGGCGGGACGCACCCGTTTACGTTCGGCGCGCGCACCCCAATCTGAAGCAGCGGTTACGGTGCCATAATACGTGGTGAAACCAATCAGCACCGCGTCTTTTGGAAAGCGCTCGCGGATGAGCTGTCCCACGTTGACTTCACCACGCTCCCCCATCTCAGTCGCCCGCGCGTCGCCCAGGTGAGAATTGTGCGCCCATACAATCGCTTTCGGTTGCCGGCTTCCATTAAAATGTGCGACCAAAGCTTCGATTGTTTCCACCATATGGCGGTCCCGCAGATTCCACGATGAGGCGCGGCCGCGAAACATCGAGCGATAATATTGCTCCGCATTTTTTACCAATCGCGCATTTTGCTCCGCGAAAAAAAGTTCATCGGCACCGGCCTGACCGTCGCGCGTCAAAAATGCCGCTGCGTTGCGCTGTATTTCTGTAAGCTGCGCCACGACCTCGTCTTCGCACGATTCAATAATGCCGGCGGTTGCCGCATATCCGTATTCTTGCGGTTCCTGGCTAAAATGCTCGAAGCACGAGTAACGGCGCCGTGCTCGCGTCGCCGCACCAGGGTCAACTTTATTGAGATAATTGAGCACGGCATCGATCGAGGCATGGAGACTGTAAAGATCCATACCGTAGAAACCGGCCAGCGCTTTTTTGGGATCAAGCTTTGCGTTGAACTCGCGCAACCATTCAACGAACTCCACCACAACCGTATTGCGCCACATCCACGTTGGAAAACGGCGAAAACCGGACAGTGCCTGGTCGGCATCCGAATCGTTTGTGGCGCCGCGAACATACTGGTGAACCCGATAAGCGTCCGGCCAATCGGCTTCAATCGCCAGGACGGTGAATCCTTTCTCCGCGATCAGCCGCTTGGTAAATTGTGCCCGCTCGAAATAAAATTCGTGCGTCCCGTGCGACGCCTCGCCCAGCAAGACGAATCGAGCATCGCCCAAAAGCGAGATGAGATCATCATAGTCCTTAGCGCTCCCGGTCAGTGGCTGCGCGACCTCACCAAGAGTGGCCGCGTCATTCACTTTGATTCCTCTGCGCAGCGCGAGCCAGCAGTTCCCGCACTTCATCATCGCTGGTTTGTGAAAAGTCTTCGTAAAACTGGCCGACGGCCTGGAACCATTCAGGGGCCATGGCGCAAACGGTTTCGTCCACTTCCTCTTCCAATTCCCGGCAGGTGTCAGCCGCGCCGACGGGAACAGCCACGACAATTTTGGCCGCACCCAGTTGTCGTAGCGCTGCGACGGCGGCTCGCATGGTTGCGCCAGTCGCGAGACCGTCGTCCACCAGGATGACGACGCGTCCGCGCAACTCCGGCGGCGGCCTGCCATCGCGATATGCTTGCTCGCGTCGCTGGAGTTCGGCCGTCTCTCGCGCCGTCACCGACTCAACCAGCTCGTTTGCGTTCGGCAAGGCGCGGACAACGTCGTCGTTTAAGACCCGAACTCCGCCGGAGGCGATGGCCCCGAGGGCAAGTTCTTCAAACCCCGGGACGCCGAGTTTGCGCACGATAAAAACATCGAGAGGAACACCCAGCCGTTGGGCCACCTGGTAAGCAACGGGAACGCCTCCCCGTGGCAAACCGAGAACAATGACATCGTCACGCCCGGCGTACTGTTCCAGCTTTTCCGCCAGGCGCCGGCCAGCTTCCGCGCGATTTGGAAATGTGGTCTCCATGCGCTCGGCAGCGCCGCTTAAGACGGCGTTACAATAGATATTTCGCCGGTGGATGGCGATGCGCGCGTTTTAAAGCTCCAACCAAACAGAGTTAATCCGGTGCGAGTGTGGCCGAAGTCGCTGGATCCACGCGCATCGGAACCAGACGAACCGCAGTTCCATGGGTGTCTTCAGCCGGAACAGTTCCACCCTCATGATATTCGGCGTCCCCATTCACCTGCCAAAGATCGTAAAGCTTTGTATCGGCGAGAATATTTTCCGTGCATAGCATGGCCGTCATCATGGCGTGGTCCTGATTATTGTATTTGTGCATTCCGTTGCGACCGACCAGATGCAGGTTTGGATAGCGATCTTCCAGTTCCTCCCGAATCGTCTCCACATGCCGCGCATAATCGTCGTCATAAACCGGATAGGCCTTTTTCTGTCGCACCACGCAGCCGTCAACGACGTCGCCTTCCCTGGCTAAACCGATTTTGATCAGTTCGCCTTTCGCCAATTCAATCAGCTCTTCATCCTTAGAACCCCAAAGCCCATCGTGTTCAAAACAGAAATACTCGAGGCCGTAGCAGGCTTTGTCTGGATCAGGCACCATTTCGGGCGACCACGAGCGGAAATTTTGGATCCGGCCGACTTTCACACTTGGATCGTGGATGTAGATCCAATTGTCATCGAACATGTTCCGCTCTTTTAGAATGAGCATGACGGTGAGGAAGTCCCGATACTTCAGGCTTTCAGCGGCGCGCAAGGTGCGATCTGAAACTGCCGGCTCCAGGCCCCGGACCAACTCCCGCATCGGCGCGGATGAAATCACATGTTCGGCTTGGAGCGTCTGTGCATTTCCCTGCTGATCCTTAAACTGTACTGTCCACCTGGAAGTTAACTCATCGTAGGCACAACCAGTCACCTTGCAGCCCATCTCGACCTTGCCGCCCATGGTTTTTGTTTTCTCCGCACAAACTTCCCACATCATCCCCGGCCCCCGGCGGGGGTAGCGGAATGAGTTGATCAGGGTCTTGATCACCTTCGCCCGGTCTTTCGGCTGGCGTTGCGGAAAGAGCGCGTTCCTGATCGCGCTACCCAGGGAAAGACCTTTGATTCGCTGTGCTGCCCAATCCGCGGAAATTTCCTTGCAACTCATCCCCCACACCTTCTCCGTGTAACTCTTGAAGAATGTATTAAAAAGCCGCCGGCCAAATTGATTGCTGACCCATTCTTCAAAGTTACGGGGATTGCGCACCGGAAAGAGACGCGCCTTGAGCCAGGAAAGGACACAAAGGATAGAGCGAAAAATCCCGAGTTTGACCAGCGCTTCGAATGGTTTGAGCGGATAGGCGAAAAATTTTCCAGCGTAGAAAATGCGGGAAGACCGTGGCCGGTCCAGCATATCGTCAGGCAGGATCTCGCTCCAAAGATTTTCCACCGCCTTGCACTTTGAAAAGAAACGGTGCCCGCCAATATCGAAGTGAAAGCCTTTATAAGTCGCGGTCCGGGAAATGCCGCCGACGTAAACGGGATCCGCTTCCAGAATGGTCACCTCGACCTGGTTCTTGGAGAGCAGATAGGCGGCCGTCAATCCCGCCGGTCCGGCGCCAATGATCGCAACATCTGTTTTCATGATTTTCTAGGCCACCCAGTTCCCCCTGGTAAAATTCCAGACATACCATCCCTGTACGCCTAACCCGGCGGCGCTGCCGAGCGCCACTCCCGCCATGCCGAGAGCCCGAACGAGCAGCGGCGGGTTCCGAAATTGGCGCAAAAAATTCAAAAAGGCCAGCACGATTAGAGCATGCACGCAGAATTGGTAGCGCAGCATGCTTTCCATCTCGACGCAGGCCACGCCGCTGACCGATACAAAGTAGACGACAGCGGCGCAGAAATAAAAACCCACCCGGCCCTGCCAATGCGTCCGGTGGCGAATCGCCACGATGGCTTCGCAAATCACGACCAGAACAAGAATCAGCCCGCCCACGGTCATAGCCATCTGGCTCGCTTCAGTTGGGTCGTTCAAAGCTGGAAGCAGCCAGCGATAGCTCGCGGGTTTGAAGATGGCGAGATAATCGGGCGTAATGCCCCAGCCAGCTGTCTGAGTAAGCATGTACATGTCCCAATGGCCCCACCGCAGCTGGCAAAATAGGAAAAAAAAGACGGCGCCCAAAGTTGCCGCCATCATCAAGCCAATCGCGGGCAGGTGCAGTCGAAGCCAAAGCAAAGGCTGACGCACGCGCTCGGCTCCTTTGGCGAAAACTGACTGTATAACTGGAAAAGCTGCGCATGGAATGCCGACAATCCGTGTCCCAGACATCGCAATTCCGTGCAAAACCGCCAAAACTTTTGCGGCCCGGCCATTCGCCGTGCTCCAATACATAAAACCAATCAGCCCCATGAGGAAGAGTGACTCCGAATATCCGGCAATTAGAAAGAAGGCGGCCGGATGGGCAGCAATAGACAATGCGCCGAGAACCTGAATTGCGGAGGACACGCCCCAGCGTTCGCAAAAAAGGAAAAAGTAAGTCCAAAAGCCGAAGGCGGCTGCTTCTGCCGTGATCAATAACGAATTATCAATATCGAGGCCGAAACCGTAATGGAGCGCAGCGGCGAGCGCGGGATAAGCGGGAAAGAATGCTACGTTGGACACTTCCATGACTTTGTGATCGATCGGCGGAACGGTCGTGGCATAGCCGCGGTCAACGATGTTCATGAACCAATAACCGTCGTGCTGGATGAGCCGCGAATATCGGTAAGAGAGCGGCCCCTCAGGGGCGAGAAGACAAACTGCAACCGCCAGCTGTGCGAAGGTTACAGATAGGCCCGCCAGTATCGGCCTTAATGAGGATCGCCAAGCTGACATGGTATGAACAAGAGGAAGGGCCGAGGAGATACCAAAGCTCTGGACATTGCAAGAACTTGTCCCTCTCTCGGCGGGTGCAGTGTCGAATCGCATTTCCTTTGGTTCGTGGACGTTGTTTTAAGTGCCAGTGTTGGACGACGTCCAACGCCGTTTATTCGGAGCAGCTGCGCAGCCGCTCTTAGGAGGCTCGAAAAGACGCCGCCAGCGGGACGGTGATATTACACCTTGCCAGCATCCAGCCTTTGCCGCGGCGAGTGCAAAATTAAGGAGGGCGCGCTCCGTGTGTGCCTAGCGGCTAGCGACGGAACGCTGTGAGAATAAACATCGAACGCCCAACAGCGAACGTCCAACTCGCACAATTTCTACTTCGACGTTCGATGTTCAATGTTGGGCGTTCGGCGTTTGCTTCGCTCCGCTTATGCAGCTGCTTCGTCTTCGGCCCCAACCAACTCACGGTAAAGTTGCTCGTAACGCTGCGCGGCCACGTCCCAGGAAAAGTTAAGCGACATGGCCCTCTTCATCAGGCGTTCCCAAAGTGGTAAATCGCGGAAATTTTCCCGCGCCCGTTTAATCGCATCCCAAAAAGCTTCACTGGAGTATTCATAGAACAGAAACCCGTATCCTCTGTCCATTGTCGGGTCGTAATCTTCTATGATCTCCTGAATTCCGCCGGTGGCGCGAGCCACTGGAAGCGCGCCGTATTTTAAGCTGTACATCGCGCTTAAGCCCGATGGCTCGAAGCGTGACGGAATGAGACTGATATCCATCCCCGCTTCGATAACGTGCGCGGTTTTCTCGTCATATTCTTTTCGATAAGCGAATCTCGTTGGGAACTTTCGCGCCGCGATGGCCAGCCCCGTCTCATAAGCCGGGTCGCCTTCGCCCAAAATGATTAAGCGGACATCATCCGTCAGTAGTCGATCGAGTATCGGCATCAGAAGCTCGAATCCTTTTTCCTGCACCACGCGTGTGACCATTCCGAAGACGGGGCCACTCGGCGCCCGTGCCAGTCCCAGTCCACTCAACAGCGCGTCCCGGCAATATTGCTTGCCCCAAAGCGTGGGCGAATCGTAACGCGCCGGCAAAAAGGGATCGGTTGCCGGATTCCAGCGCGTGTAATCAGCGCCGTGTAAAATCGCGCTTAGCTTGTAAGCGTTCTCGCGCAGCACCGCGTCGAGACCACAACCACCCTCAGGGGTGAGTATCTCACGCCGGTAGCGGTCGCTTACCGTCGTGATTTTGTCGGCGTAAAGAATGCCCCCCTTCAAAAAATTCATCCTCCCGAAAAATTCGATGCCGCGAAGGGTAAAGAACCGCTCGTGCAAGTTGGTCAGCTTGAAGTCGAGTCCCCAAAAGCTGCCTTGTTCAGCCAGATGATGGATGGTCAACACGTTGGCAAATGGCAAATGTTGGGCATGCGCCAGCACCGGGACGAGCGCCGCTGGCCAATCGTGTGCATGCAGGATTTGCACGGAAGGTGTTAACCGCCGCGCCAGCTCCACCGCCGCCTTGCAGAAGAAAATAAAACGCGCCGCATTGTCCTCATAAGGTTGGCCGTGCTCACCGTAAATTCCTGCTCGAGCGAAAAACTCGTCGCATCGAATGAAGAATACCTGGACGCCGCTGTCGCTGTGTCCTTCCAGAAACTCAGCGATGTAAGTCTTTTCACCGACCCGAACATCAACAGTAACGCCGGTATCTTCTTCTTTGAACGATGGGTTCTGGCCAATCTCGCGATAGAAAGGCAAAACCAAACTGACCTCGTGGCCGCGTTTGCGCAGTTCGTGCGGCAAAGCGTCCATGGTATCGACCAGCGCACCCGCGCGCTGTAAAGGCGGGCCCTCCGCGCTGATCATCAGAATTCTCATCGCAAAAAAAACAAAACGCCCACGTCAAACGTTCAACTTCCAACATCCAATAAAGCGAGGGCATGACGCAATGCTGCTTTTATTGGGTGTTAAGATCGAGGGTTGGACGTTGAGCATTTGCATCAGTCGCCTAATGGATACTCGCGCTTGACCCAATCGAGCGCGTCGTCACGGTCGCGCAGTGTTCCTTCGAGCTGACGGGTCTCAACTGCTTCCAGGATTTCGGCGAATTTTGGCCCCGGTTTCAGCCCCAGCGCGATCAAATCATCACCCCGAACCAACGGAGGCGGAACAATAGGTTCATTTGCAAATTCGTCGCGTTTGCGAAGCAGAAATTGGTAATTCTCCAGCATCCGATGGCTGCTTTCACAGTCGACCCGGTGGAGTTCCAGCTCGTCGACAAAAGTTGGCCGGGCCATAAAACGCTTCAATTTCGCCACGCGCATCTTCGGCACGTCTTTAAACACCATATGTTGACGAACCATCTCAACGGTGGCGTCGATGTCGGCCCGGGAAAATCGCAGACGTTCCATGATTTGCCCCGTCATCTCTGCGCCGATTCGATCATGCTCATTAAAACGGATCCGGCCAGTTTCATCGACCTTGGCGGTGATCGGTTTCGCCACGTCGTGAAGCAAAACGGCAAAAACGAGTGGTACAGACACTTCCGCCGGCAAAAACCCGAGCATTAAACGAGTGTGTTGAAACACGTCTCCCTCGGGATGAAATTGCTCAGGCTGGGCGCAGCCTTTCATCCCCTCGAGCTCAGGAAGAATCGCCCGCATCAATCCGCTGGAATCGAGCAAGTCCCAGCCGCGGACTCGGTTGGGCGAGAGAAAAATGCGCACGAGCTCTTCTCGGATTCTTTCCGCGCTGATCTGATTAATCACGGCTGCATTTGCCACCAGTGCCTCCCAGGTTTGCTGGTCGATCTCGTATTCCAGGACAGTCGCAAACCGCACCGCGCGCAACATGCGAAGGCGATCTTCCGCAAATCGATGTGCCGGCTCGCCGATCGCCCGGACTAGCTTCGCCTCCAGATCGGCGCGACCGCCCACAAAGTCGATGACCTGCTCCGTCCCCGGATCATAGAACAATCCGTTGATCGTAAAGTCGCGACGCTTTGCATCCTCCTCCGGTGAAGAAAAATGCACCGCACTCGGCCGCCTTCCGTCGACGTAAACATCGTCGGAACGAAAGGTCGCGACTTCAAATTGAAAACCGTTTTCCAGGACAACGATCACGCCAAAGTGTGCGCCAACCGCATATGTACGAGCAAAAATTTCCTGCACCGCCTCCGGCCGCGCGTCCGTCGCGATATCAAAATCTTTCGGCGTCTGATGGCGAGCGATGTCACGGACGCAGCCGCCCGCGAAATAGGCAATGTGTCCGGCAGCGCGCAGTCGAGCGACAATTTCGCGCGCCGTTTTTTCCATCATCGAAGGCTCTTTTTCGGTTGGTCGCATCGCGACTCTATAGTAACGGCAGTTAAAGAACGTCGCACATCAATAACATCCTGATTTTATGTCGCAGTCGGAACAGCTCGCGAAAAATAAAATTTCACGGATCATCCCGATGTTGTGAGCTTCAAGCCGTCGCTCAATTGGCTCGTGATTTTTGTCCCGATCGCGATTGCGCTTCGATTCTGGCCCGGCGGCGGTGATCCGACGGCCGTCTTCATTTGCTCGGGCCTTGGCATCATTCCCCTGGCCGGATGGATCGGCCACGCCACCGAATCACTCGCCGCTCGTGTCGGAGCGGGAGTCGGCGGATTATTAAACGCCACTTTCGGCAATGCCGCCGAATTAATTATCGCCATGATGGCGTTGTCCAAGGGCCTAACAGGCGTGGTCAAGGCATCGATCACCGGTTCGATCATCGGAAACGTCCTGCTGGTTCTCGGCCTCTCCATCTTGCTCGGCGGCACGAAATATCGCCAACAACGTTTCAACAAAACCGCCGCTCGAACTTCCGCTATCTCGCTCTCGCTCGCGGCCATCGCGCTGATTATCCCAAGCGTCTTTCACATCGCCGCCCGCAGCCGACCGGATGGCTGGAGTCCCGCCCGGGAGCAACGGCTTTCGTTAGGTATCGCCGCCGTTCTGTTCGTCACCTATGCTTGCGTCCTCGGCTTCACTTTAAAAACCCACAAGCAACTTTTTCTCGGCCACGGCAGCGAGGCGGAGGCCAACCCCAGCGATTGGTCACGCGCGAAGTCCTTGACGATGTTGCTGTTTGCGACTGCGCTGGTGGCGCTGCTTTCCGAATTCCTCGTCGGCACGATCGAATATGTTCGTGCTTCTCTCGGCATCACCGAGGTGTTCGTCGGAGTGATCATCGTC
>Ga0137382_10000525_pt1 | contig 15977 bp, 16 predicted proteins | sample SagtaG_15_FD_104816 | JGI IMG/M metagenome (GOLD analysis project Ga0137382, IMG submission 104816) | Vadose zone soil microbial communities from Sagehorn Ranch, Mendocino, California, USA - Sage2_R_20_16 metaG | ecosystem: Environmental > Terrestrial > Soil > Vadose zone | place: USA... | reverse complement strand
GTACCCCCTAACCTCTTCCTTGCAACCTTCTTCCGCCGCGGATTATAGATTGGTCGCACTCTGCCTAGAAGCCCGAGGTACGCACATTATCTTTTGGGTGCGGTGATACAAATCGGTCGTTTCGGGCTATATGACGATTTAGCCTCCGAGCCACTAACCACCAGCTACTCGTCACTCAAAACTGAAGTTTGTGTGCCACCTCAACCGGCCGCGCTCCTCCAATTACCGACACCGCGGTCCGAGCCATGGCACTCCCGTGCTGTACTCGCTCCAGATGGAGACTAACCATGGCTTCGGTCGGTGATGTCATCGTCAAGAACCCGAATATCCTTCATGGCACACCCGTATTCCGGGGCACGCGGTCCCCTTTCAGGCTCTCCTGGACTACCTCAAAGCAGGAGACACTCTGGACGGATTCCTCTAGGATTTTCCCTCGGGTCAGCCGCCAAGACGCCATTACCGCGCTTGAGGACGCCAAGGCCGCACTTGTCGGCCAGCGTGGATGAAGATCCTTCTTTGACGAATGTGTTTCCCAGCGTCTGCGAAATCACTTGCCCGGTCATGAGTGCCAATCCGCTCGATACGCTGGGTTAGGAGAACTCGAGAACGGCGATCTCCTGACTGCCGCCGAAGCCGCCAAATTCGATGTGTTGCTCACTGTGGATCGCGGCTTTGAATACGAGCAGAATTTCCAAACCAGCCGGGATTAGCTTCCTCGAAGAAAAAAGGAAAAATGACGATTGCGTTCAAGCAGGCGAGACGCGCCTAAAAGGAGGACAAGGAATGAGGCATACAAAGTGTTGGATCGTTGCCGTGGCGAGCCTGCTCGCTTTGGCACCTTTCTCTTCCTCAAAAAATCCGAGCGCAGTAGATGCTGAAAAGGGCCGTCTTCAGAATTCGGGCAAGGTGACGCAGGAAATTCTCAATGTCGTTGCGTTGTGGTGATGCCGTCGGTGTTGAAAGCTGCGTTTCTTGTGGGGGGCAGCTACGGTCGCGGCACCACGGTTTGCCGCACGGGCAAAAATTCACCGGTCCATGGGCGCGCCTGCTATGTATGCGCTCGAAGGCGGGAGCTTTGGCTTGCAGTTTGGCGGCGAGGCAACAGACTTCGTCTTTCTCGTGATAAACGATCGTGGCGCAGGCAGCCTGCTGCACAGCAAGGTAAAGCTGGGAGCGGACGCATCATTCGCCGCCGGACCAAAAGGACGTTCCGCGGCAGCAGATACTGACGCCTATATGCGAGCTGAGATTCTGAGCTACTCCCGTGCGCGCGGCGTGTTCATGAGAGGAGGCAAAAATGAGATCCGCAAGGTAGCGCAATTAGGACGATCTTCATGGGACGGCTCGAACACAACGATGACATTGATGACAGGATCATCAAAGAAATTAAAGAGTCCGATATCGTCATCGCTGACCTGACCTACGGGAGACAAAGACTCGCAACGAGTGGTGAAGGAAGAGTCAAGAGATAGGTAATCAAGAATAGAGCCGACTTTGCCTCACAGGAGGTTAAGAATGATGAGACGACTCATTTGTTCAGTCAGTTGCGTTGTGCTCCTGACATTCTTTTCAGCATCGAATGCACAGGGCCAGCAGCCTCACCGAACTGTGACCGAAGCCTCGATGAAGAACATAGTGGAAGGCGTACTGCTTGTCATCGCGATGGCTGGCGCAATTGGCGGAGTGTGGAATCGGCTCAAATTAGGCAAAGGTATTGGTCTCCGATTCATTCAGTACCTTGGGTTGACAGTCCTTGTCCCAATCATTGTGATTCTCTCGCTCGAAGGCCGTATAAGCCAAGAAATGACCGGAGCTATAGCCGCTGCAGCTGTGGGAGCCGTTTTGGCTGGTATCGGGAAGGATGAGCGAGAGTAGCCCATCAAATGAAACTTACGGTGGCGGGATACTGGTCGTGGTGGAAGGTGATGCTGCCATTCCTGGCGTTTCTGGGCCTATCGTGCCCGACAACCCTCGCCTTCTCGACTCCGAGCGATTTGGCAAGAGCATGAATGCGGACGGCGGCGGTTTTCATGTCCAGACCATCGGCAGGAATGGAAGACTCTCCGATCCCCGGCAGATCCAGCGCAATCACCGTAGATTGTTCGCCCAGCACAGGTAATATTGGCGTCCACATGCGAGACGTCTCCGCATAGCCATGCAGCAGGATGAGCGGTGTGCCATGGCCGCCCCTCGTGTAATAAGCTTGACGCCCGCAACCTCCACCACGCGCGAGACGAACTGCTTGTCTGCGGCCTCCGCTCGGGCCATCCCTGAAAACGAAAAACAAACCAGAAGCAAGCACAGCAGACAAACAAACCTGGCAAAACCAAGGCTATCCTTCATGAATCCTGCGAATGACTCTTCCCTCCTGGGTACGTCTATCCCGCCTCAACCGTCGTAGTAGTGACCGTTGACTTCCTCTCCGATGATCGCGACGTCGGGCCTTCGACATATTGAGCGGATCGGACTTCCACCAAAAACCGACTGAAGGCACCTCGACTTGCGCCCCTAGTTGGCACGTGGCCCGAGTCCCGGTAAATCGAAAGTGTTTGGAAGAGTCGTCATATCTCACAGGCTCTCCGGTTGATTTATGCACCCACCGCGCCGTCGCGATCCCAAGCCTGGGTGTGATCTGCCGTTGAAGAAAAACCAAATGCCTCTCGAGGCGATTCATTGCTTTCTTCGACTGCTATTGTTGCCAGCCACCGCCGAGGACCCTGTAAAGCTGCACAAGACTCTGGTACTCGGTGCCGCGCGCTTCCGCGAGTGTGAGTTCGGCGGAAAACAGCGATCGCTGCCCGTCCAGCACTTCGAGATAAGTTGTCGTCCCTCCCGTGTAGCGCAAGTTGGAAAGGCGCACGGATTCCTGCAAGTCCTTGACGGTATCTTCCTGGCGGACCCGCACCTGATGGAATTTTTCGTAGCCGATCAACGCATCGGACACGTCGCCGAACGCGCGTTGAATGGTTTGCCGGTACGAAATCAAAGCCTGCTGGTGTTGCGACTTGGCCACCTCCAGATTCCCGCGAAGAGCGCCCCCCGTGAAGATGGGTTGGCTCACTTGGGCGCCGTAGGACCAGATTCCGACTTGCGAGCTCATCAGGCTAGAGAAAGCGCTGCTTCGTCCGAAAGATCCGCCGCCGGAGCCCGTCAGCGAGATTTGCGGAAAGAACTGCGCCTTGGCGACTCCGATTTCGGCGTTCGCGGAAACCAGGACTTGTTCAGCCTCGCGAATATCAGGCCGGCGCTCAATCAATGAGGAAGGCAGGCCCGGCGGCACTTCGGGAGGAAGCGGCTGCTCCACCAGCGGGCGTCCCAGAGGCACGGCCTGCGGGTAGTTGCCAAGGAGGATGCTGATGGCGTTTTCTTCTTGGGCGATCTGCCGTTCCAAGTCAGGAATTTGGGCGTTCGCCGAATCGAGAACTTGCTGCGCCTGCAAAACATCAAGCCTCGTAGCGACACCATGCTCAACGCGAAGATTGGTGAGCTTCACAGAGTCTTGCTGCGTTTTGACGGTCTCGTGTGTGATTTGAAGTTGAAGATCAAGTTGCAAGAGAGCGAAATAAGCGCTCGCCACGTCGCTCACGAGCGTTAATATGACCGTCTGCCGCGCATTCTCGGTCGCCAGGAGCTCGGCTCGCGACGCCTCGGTCGCGCGCCGCAGCCCTCCGAAAAAGTCCAACTGGAACGCCGCGTCGGCAGTAAGGAGCAGAAAGTTCGATTTGGTTTGGAAGTTATGTTCTTTTCCGCCGCTGAAATCACCGTTCCCTTGCACTTGTGGGAAAAGACGAGAGCGCGAGATGGCCACCTGGGCACGCGCGGCGTTGATGCGCTCCGTGGCGAGCTGCAAATCGTAGTTCTGCTTGAGCGCTGTGCGGATGAGCTCCTGCAATTGGGGGTCCTGGAAAACCTGCCACCAGGGAAGATCGGCATAGGACGCTGCATGCGCTTGCGCCTGGGGGTTTTCGCTCAGATCACGGAAAGCCGTCGGAGGTTGAACGACGGGCCGATGGTAGTTCGGGCCCACCCTGCATCCAGCGGCGAGGCTCAAGGACATCATCGCCGCCATGAATGCTGCGACCTTCTTGATAGGCTTGCTCCGCTGCTCTTCCTTTGCACGGTTCTCGCTGTGCTCCATATCAATCCGCCTCCGCTGGAGTGGGAGCCGCCGGCAACGGACCCGAGGCATGCTCCTTGCCGGCGCCTGACCATTTTTCAACCATGTAGAAAATCGCAGGCACAAAGAAAATTCCGATCATGCTGGCGGCCAACATTCCGCCGATTACAGCCGTGCCCATGATTTGGCGGGCAACCGATCCGGCGCCAGTAGCCGTCCACAGGGGCACGCAGCCGAGAATGAACGCGAAAGACGTCATGAGGATGGGCCGCAGGCGAAGCCTGGCCCCTTCGAGGGCGGCATCGACCAGGGGTTTTCCATTCTCGTATTGCTCCTTGGCGAACTCGACGATCAAAATCGCGTTCTTTGCAGCCAACCCGATGAGCATGACCAGTCCGATCTGCGAGTAGATATCGTTCTCAATCTGGACCATGTAAGGCGGCAGGAAAATTCCTAGCAGCGTGCGACGCAGCCACAGAATTCCGAAGGCCCCAAAGATCGCGACCGGCGTGCTCAGCAGTACGCTGAACGGCAGCGACCAACTTTCATACAAGGCCGCCAAAATCAGGAAGACGAATAACAGGGAAAGTCCGAAGATCGCCGAAGCGGGCACGCCTTCCCGGGCTTTTTGCTCTTGATAGGACATTCCCGAATAGTCGAAGCCCATCTCTCGCGGCATCGTCTTTCTAAACACATCTTCGAGGGCCGCCGTGGCTTGGTCCGCGCTGTAGCCGGGCGCTGCGCTGCCGTTGATTTGCGCCGCACGATACTCGTTGAAACGCATCGTAAACTCCGGCCCGAGCCGCGGCTTAACGCTGGTTAGCGTGGACAGCGGGACGTCCTCACCTTTGCTGTTGCGAACGTAGAACTGTCCGACGTTTTCGGCCTTGGCGCGGTCTTCGCTTTCCGCTTCGATATAAACCTGCCATTGCCGGCCGAACCGGTTGAAATAGTTGATGAAGTATCCGCCCATGAATGCCTGGATCGTCCGGTAGACATCGTTGAGAGGCACGCCCTGCTTCAGCACTTTGTCACGGTCCACTTCGACAAACTCCTGTGGCACGCTGGGTAAGAACGTTGTGAACAGGCCCGCGATTTCGGCGCGCTTGCGGGCCGCTTCCAGAAATGTCCCCAGGTTTTTGGCCAGAAACTGCACATCATTTCCAGCGCGGTCCTCAAGAACGAAAGTGAAACCACCGGAGCTGCCGACACCTGGAATAGCCGGCGGTGAAAAGCTGAAGGCGATTCCGGCGGGAAGCCGGCTCAGTTCCATGTTTAAACGCGCTTTGATAGCTTGAAATTGTTCACCTCGTGTCTTCCGCTCATCCCAAGGTTTGAAGGTGACAAAAAAGAACGCATTGTAACTGGTACGCACAAAGCTCAGCAAACTGAAGCCGATAACGCTGGTCGTATATTGAACGCCCGGCGTATTTGTAATGATTTTTTCTACGGCCGCCGAGGCTGCTCTTGTGCGTTCCAGAGAAGCTCCGTTCGGTAGCTGCAGATTGACGAACGCATAGCCCTGATCTTCATCAGGAAGGAAGCTCGATGGCACCCGGTTGGCAAAAAAGCCCCCCGCCAAGCCAAATCCCACCAGCAGCACAACCACCACGACGGTCTTTCGGATGAGTACTGCGCTCCAACGCACATAGCCTTCGGTAGCACGTTCGAACAAGCGGTTGAACCCATCGAAAAACCGCCTCAGTAATCCCTGGCTCTGTGTCCTTGGCCGGAGCAGCAGCGCGGCAAGTGCCGGACTGAGCGTGAGCGCGTTGAACGCAGAGAGCAGAACCGAAATCGCGACAGTGACAGCGAATTGCTGGTAGAGCCGACCGGTAATGCCGGGGATAAAGGCGGTTGGCACAAAGACCGCCGAGAGAACCAGCGCGATCCCAACGACTGGTCCGGAGAGCTCTTCCATTGCTTTCAAAGCCGCGTTCTTGGGAGTCAAGCCATCCTCGATGTGCCGTTCCACGCCTTCCACGACGACGATGGCGTCGTCCACAACCAGGCCGATCGCCAGCACTAGACCAAAGAGAGAAAGAGTATTGATGGAGAAACCGAACACTGGGAAAAGAACGAATGTACCGATAAGCGAGACGGGCACCGCAAGGAGTGGAATCAGCGTGGCGCGCCAGCCCTGCAGGAAGAGGTAAACCACAAGGATCACAAGCGCGAGCGCGATTAGAAGTGTCACAACGATTTCCTTAATGCCTTGTGTGACCGCACGAGTCTGGTCCAGGGCCACGACATAGTCCATGTCTTCAGGAAACCGCTGCTTCATCTCGGCCATTAGTTTCGTAACGCTCGCGGCCGCTTCGACGGCGTTGGAACCGGGCAACTGATACGTGGCGATAATCGCGCTCGGCCTTCCGTTGAGGCGGCCTATAACGCTGTAGTCCTGCGAACCCAATTCGATCCGAGCCACATCCCGGACGCGAACGGTTCCGCCATCCGGGGTTTCACGCACTACGATCTGTCCGAATTCCTCCGGCGAAGCAAGGCGGCCCTGCGCAAGAACTGAATAGGTGAACTCCTGGCCTTTCGGTGCCGGTTCGCCGCCTGCCTTCCCCGCTGGATTTACTGTGTTTTGCGCCTGAATAGCGCTCACAATTTCGGGAACGGTGATGCCGAGCTTTGCCAATTGGTCGGGTTTTACCCACAGCCGCATCGCGTACTGGCCTGCGCCAAATACTTGAACGTTGCCGATGCCGGGCGCGCGCGTGATCGGATCCGTGATGTTGATGTATGCGTAGTTCGCCAGAAAGTTCGCGTCGTACGTCCCATGCGGCGAGTACAAGGCAAGCAACATGAGAGGAGCGGTTACCGACTTTCGGACAGTAATTCCGTAGTTGTTGACATCGGCGGGGAGTTGCGAGGCAGCCTGCGTCTCGCGCGCCTGCGTAAGAATCAAATCTGTATTCGGATCGGTCTTTACGTCGAAGTTCACGATCAGGGTCGTGTTCGAGTTGCCCGTGGCGTTCAGCGAATACATATAGTTCATGTTGTCCACGCCGCTCATCTGTTGTTCGATTGGAGTGGCGACCGCGTGCTCCAGCGTTTGGGCGTCGGCGCCAACGTACGTGGCCAGGACTTGAATTTCCGGCGGAGCGATGTTGGGGAACTGCGCGACCGGCAGACTGAAGATCGTGATGGCGCCTACTATCACCATAACGATAGAAATCACCATCGCGACGATGGGGCGGTTGATAAAAAACTTTGACATCGGATTACCTTCCCTGGCTTTCCCCGGCAAACGGCATGGGGTTCACCTGCATGCCCGGACGAACCTTCTGCACGCCTTCGGCAACCACGCGGTCGCCTCGCTTCAGCCCCTCGGTGATAATCCAATGGGTGCCGACGCGCTCGCCAACCTTTACCGAGCGGACGCTCACCTTGTTCTCGCTGTCGATCGCCGCTACTTGATAGCCGCCTTGCAGCTCGGAGACAGCGCGCTGAGGGACAAGCAGTGCGTCCTGCTGGATTCGGACGGCCGCGCGAACTTTGCCGTAACCGCCGGGACGCAAAATATTCCCGGGATTGGAGAATAGTCCGGCGATTCGAATTGCGCCGGTGCCCTGATTGACTTGGCGGTCGGCAAAATAGATTGTCCCTTCGTGCCCATAGGTAGAGCCGTCGGCCAAAATCAGTTCGAGGCGCACGCGCCTGTTCGCAGCCTCGCGCGTGGCGTCGGTTGGGAACCGCCTATTCCAGTCGAGATACTCCCGCTCGCTGACCGTGAAATAGACTTTGATGGGGTCGACCGTGGACACCGCAGTCACGGGCCCGCTGTTCGGATTGACCAGGGCGCCCACTTGAAGCTGGGCCTGCCCCGCTATGCCGTCAATGGGCGCAACGAGCCGGGTGAATTCGTGGTTGATTCTGGCCGTTTCCACTGCCGCCTGCGCCGTCTTGATCTGCGCTTCGGCCGTGGCTACCGTTGCCTTCGCCGCCATGTTGTTCTGGACGGCGTTGTCTAGATCCTGCTGGCTTGCGGCCTGTTCTTTCGCCAAAGGCGCGTAGCGGTTGACGTCGAGTTCGGTCCTGCCTTGCACGGCTTGAGCGTTGGCAAGCGCGGCCTTCGCCTGCGCCAACTGCCCTTCAGCTTGATCGAGCGCCGCTTGAAACGGACGGGGGTCGATCTCAAAGAGCAGTTGCCCCTTCTTGACGAATGAGCCCTCCTGGTAGCCCTGCCTCTGCAGGTAACCCGTCACCTCCGCCCGGACGTCGGCATTCGTGAATCCGTCGAGCGTGCCGATCCACTCGCCATAAATGGGAACATCCTTTTGCTCAACCTGGACGACCTCAACGTCCGGCGCAGCGCCCGGCGCTCCCGATACGTGCTTTGGGCGTATTGTCCCAATGATCAGGCCGATGACGAACAAGCAAAATGCTCCGCCTATCCAGAACTTATATTTTGAAAGTGTGTTCATAGTCCCTCCCGCAGTGCGTCCTTCCCTTGGGATCGAGATTCTCTATTCTCGCAGAATTGAATATCTTGATGCTCCGGGTGTCAAGGAGGGTAGATCAATCCTTCAAAATGATGAGCGCTCAGGCTACCTGGATGGCTTCCGCTCGGAAGCGCTTGACCGGGAGAACGCCAAGGGGAATGAAAATCAACATGATCACGACCTGCATCCCAAGGAACGCTGGTTCTGATTGCGTGGGCGCCAGAGATTTGAGCGCGGGGATCTTCGCGAAAAGCTGGGCGGTCAAAACAAAAGCGTTGAGATAAAGAGCCACAACGGCGCCGATAACATAAGTACGGCGGCAGGGACCCGCGAGATGAAAGAAGTATAGCGCCGGAATCGTCACCGCCAAAACGAGCAAGGAGACGATGCCGGTGGCGTGCGAAGGTAAGAATTTGTGGAACGGAAAGAGGAATCCCGTCACGCTCGTCAATACCATAGAAGCTAAGAAACAGCTAAGAAAAGTGCCGTCCAGCCGTTACGTTGTTTCGCGGTGAGGAACCCGCCCACGACGACGAGGCCCGAAAGGATTCCTACAAGACTCAACACAGCGTGAAATAGGGTGAATGCTGCCAGACCTGTACTGATGAGAGGCCTCCTTAGTTGTGATTTGTTTTGCCTTAATCATCCCGCACTGTAGAGCTTGCCATCTGAGTCATTCCGGCGGCTTCGCCGCTCTTCATTATTCCGTGTCAAGCCGACGCTGAAGCCGTGCCTTTGATGAAGGCGAGTAGGTCGGCGTTGATGTGGTCCGCGTTCGTCGTGGGCATGCCTTGCGGGAAGCCCTTGTAGGTTTTCAATGTGCTATTCCTCAGCAACCTTGCCGAAAGCGGCGCGGAATCTGCATAAGGCACGATCTGGTCGTCATCGCCATGCATCACGAGGACCGGCACCGTGATCCTCTTCAGGTCTTCGGTGAAGTCCGTCTGGGAGAAGGCGACGATGCCGTCATAGTGCGCCTTGGCGCCTCCCATCATGCCCTGGCGCCACCAATTCCAGATCACTCCCTGAGAGGGTTTTGCACCAGGCCGGTTGTAACCATAGAACGGTCCAGCCGGCACATCGTAATAGAACTGGGCCCGGTTGGCGGCGAGCTGCGCCTGAAACCCGTCAAACACTTCTTTCGACAGTCCTCCCGGATTGGCCGCCGTCTTCACCATTAAGGGCGGCACCGCGCTGATGATCACCGCTTTTGTCACTCGGCTTTCGCCGTGGCGCGCTAGATAGTGCACGACTTCGCCGCCGCCGGTCGAGTGGCCGACATGCACCGCTTCCTTCAGGTCAAGATGTGCGGTCAGCGCCGCCAAATCGTCCGCGTAATGATCCATGTCATGCCCATCACCGGGCTGGGAGGAACGGCCATGTCCGCGCCGGTCGTGGGCTATGACGCGATAGCCTTGCTTGAGGAAGAACAGCATCTGCGCGTCCCAGTCGTCGGCGCTCAGCGGCCAGCCGTGGCTAAACGCGATGGGCTGACCTTTGCCCCAGTCCTTGTAGTAGATCTGCGTCCCATCTTTCGTTGTGATCGTTGGCATGTTTTCTCCTCTTTCGCAGCTGTTTGTCTCTGAGCGAGAATGGCCCGATTAAAGATCGCGTACTATTTCCGACAAAAACCACGTCCGCTGCTCGGTCTCGTCGATCCAGTTTTCGATCAGGCTGGTCGTGGCGACATCGTTGTGCTTTGCACAGACTTCATGTGTCCGGCGCAAGAAACGCCTCAATTCCCGATTGTCCGCGCGGAGTTCAGCCAGCATCTCCTCGGGAAGGATGGACTCTCGGTTGTTGTCTTTCAGGCGTTGATGTTTGGAGATATCGCTGATGGAATGCAGGGTGTTTCCGCCAATCTTGCGGGCTCGCTCCGCAATGTCATCGGTCATGGCGAAAACTTGTTCGGCCTGTTCGTCGAGGAGCCGATGATAGTCGCGAAAATGGCGGCCGCTCATGTGCCAGTGGAAATTCTTCGTTTTGAGATAGAGCGCAAACACGTCGGCAAGCAGTCGGCGCAGATCGCTGGAGATTTCCTCGACACCATTTCGACTGAGATCGGCTGTGGGTTCGAAATCGCCAATTGCCGCTATGCCGGAATCATTTCCCTTACTGCTCATTGCTACTTCTCCTTTGCATGAAATCGGTTCGAGTGAACGGAACTCTAAATTCATCTACGCCGCCATGCCAAGCCGTGCCGCTCGCCTCTTGGATTCCGCCCTACACACGGTTCTTAAGGCTTTGGAATTACGGAGGGCTCGTCTGCCATGAAACAAGCGGGCCTTTGCTGCGGCGACTGAGAGACCCATAATCCCTGCGGCTTGCCTGATGCGGTGTTCTTGCAGCTGGCCCAACTCAATCACCTCGCGAATGCCGGGCCGCAGTTGGCCTATTGCCCGCTCGAGAGCTTCCTTACGCTCGCGCTGATGGCAGACGTTTTCGGGGTCTGGAGAGGGGTCGGGCACATCCCAGAATGTCTGGTTCCCGTGCGGGTCGATGGAATCATCAACGTAAATTTCACGCCAGCTGCGTCTCTTCCGGAGTCGCATCAGCGCTGAATTGATTCCGATGCGTGTGAGCCAAGTTGCGAAGCTTGACCTGCCGTCAAAGTCTCTCAGGTGAATAAACGCACTAAGCAGTGCGTCTTGAACTGCGTCTTCCGCGTCTTCACGGCTTCTCGTTATGCGATGCGCAGCGCGAAGAAGCTGCTGAGCGTATCGCTCGCAGAGTGTGTCAAAGGCCGTCGAGTGCCCGCCCTTGGCGGCCTCGACTAGCGTTCTCTCAGCAGGCTCTTGAAGACCGAGAGCGACAGAGCGAGCCTTCCGCTGCCCGTTCGAAGTTGCTGGGTCCCCCAACACCATGTTGTCCCCCCCCGTGCTGCTGGTTGTCGTGCTGCACTGTGAGGGCCCCAGGCTGCGAATACATCACGAGATGGAATGGTTTTTAAGTACCACTCTACGGTTCATTCGAAATACCACTTTCGGCTTGTACAAGAGTCGTCTTAACAAGCGGATGTCGGATTTAGCGAGGAAACACCACTCGAACCGCGGGAATCACGAGCCTGGCGGGCGCGAGGGAGGAATTACAATTTCGCGACGTCCGAACAAGCGTCCATCGAGGGAAAAGGCTCCCGGCCCGAGTAAGGCCATCGCGGCGGCCGTGATGACCATTCCAAAAGCCACGAGTTTGGCGTCGTCCATACGCGAAGGCGCTGGAAACCATGAAAGTGCGATTCCCAAGCAGCACAGCCCCACCAAGAGCCCGGCGATCGGCGTGAGGAATCCGGAGGCTAGGGCCACACCGCTCGCAACCAAGGTAGTGCCAAGGAACCACGTACTCGAAAAGGCGTTGGACGATCCAAGGAGGTAGAGAACGCCATCGGTGGTCGCAGTGAGGCCAACCGCCACACGCAACAGCAACAGGCCTATGCCAGGCCCGCCGCCGGGAAACGTGGAATATAGTCTTTGCAGTGCGTATCTCCCTGGCGCGCCCTCACAAACGCACAACGACTCAAGATATAAGAGCCTGTAGGCAGGTTGAAACCCCACATCGCGGCATCTTTCTGTACCACATCTGCGGTATATGTCCTGATTGGATTCCAAATGCTACAGGTGGATGATCCCGCGGCGCAGACCAATCGCGACGGCTTGGGTGCGATCACTTGCCCCGAGTTTCTCCATGATGTGCTTGATGTGGACCTTTACAGTCTCTTCTGTGATGAAGAGCTTTTCAGCGATGTCCCGATTCCGGTTTCCCCCAGCAATCTGACCGAGCACTTCTATCTCGCGGTCCGTCAGAGCCTCGTCGCTGATGTGCTCGGCTAGCTGCGCTGCGACCTGTGAAGGAATCCGTTTTTTCCCAGCATGAACCTGGCGGATCAACTCGACCAATTCCTTTGGAGGCGTGCTCTTCAGGACGTATCCGCGAGCTCCGGCTTCCAGCGCGCGTTGGATTTCCATGTCACCTTCGAACGTCGTTAGTATGACAACCCGGGCGTCGGGGAATTCTGTTCGGACGGCAATCATCGCGTCGATACCACTCTTGTCCGGAAGTCTAAGGCCCATGAGTGTTACGTCTGGGTTGTGCTTCCTGAATTGCTGGATGGCTTCCTGCGCGCTGGACGCCTGAGCTACCAGCACCATATCCGGCTGATTGTTGATGATTGCGGCGAGACCTTCGCGCAGCAAAGGATGATCATCCACACTGAGAACACGGATCTGAGTTCCTTTCGTCATCGAGGCTGCTCGCCTCCAGATTGCGATTCTTCATTCCTTCGCTTTCTACGATAGAGCCTGGACACCCATGCGCGAGGATGGTCGTTCGACCGTGACTCGAAGGCGATTGGGCCTGGTACAGATAGCTCGACCTCTGTTCCAGCGACAGCGCGACTTAATACTCTCAGCTTCCCGCCAATTCTTTCCGATCGTTCCTTCATGCCAGACAAGTCCCAATGTCCGTCGCGCCCGGAGGACAGAACCTGAGTGTCAATACCGATACCGTTGTCGCGTATGAGAACGCGCAAGTGGCTCGCCGCATATTCAAGCTCTACCTCGATATCGCTTGCGTGGGCGTGACGGAAGGCATTTGACAGCGCTTCGTGACCGATAAGATAGACTTCATCGCGGATGATGGAGCGCAATGGCCTTGGCGTACCTTCAACGATAAGTCGAAAACCAGTTTGAGCTTGCGCCGGGAATTCCTGTCGAATCAGTGAAAATGCCTGTTCGAGACCCGGAGAACGCAGCCTCGATGTGCGGAGGCCCCGGACTGCGTTACGGCCCTCTTCGATGACATGACCCATCAGTTCCAGAACCCGGTTCACAAGAGGTTTCTCGGGTGAATCAGCGGCAAGACGATCATTTACCACATGCAACTGCATGGAGGCGCTTAAGAATCCCTGCAATAAAGTGTCGTGTAGTTCCTGCGCAATGCGTGTCCGTTCCGCGAGTCGTTCTTCAAAGCGCATGTTCATCTGTTTCGTCAGCCTCAGCACGCGGAGCTGAAAGAACATCACCACTGCAAGTGCAATGATCAACACGATGGAAAGCCGGAACCACCATGTCTGCCAAAACAACGGATCGACATCGAATCCGATCACAGCCTCATCGCTGCTCCAGACTCCATCGGGGTTGCTGGCGACAACCCGAAAGCGATACGGGCCTGGAGCAAGGTTCGTGTAAACCGCTTCCCGCGCGGCGACTGGTTCGCTCCACACGTGATCGAACCCCTCCAACAGATATCGGAAACGGACCCGCTCCGGGACCGATAGACTCAAGCCGGCGAAGTCGAGTGTAATCCTTCGATGACCACCGGGGATGTGGACGGAGGCCCCCAGGCCGATCGGGTTACCATCCGCCAAAATGGCTTGAACATGAGCGATTGCAGGTGGAGAGTTTCTTGTCAACCGCGCTGGGTTCACCATCGAAATGCCGCGATTCAAGGAAAACCAGATTCGCCCCTCCGTATCCGTGACCACGGACTGATGACGTTTGACACCTTCCAAGCCTCGCAGGCCATCCGCAAGGCCATACTCTCGTACATCTCCTTCAGCCAGGGCGTCCCGTAAGGAGCTTGTCGCGATTCACGCGCAACACATGGTTCGATGTGGCTATCCATAGCCACCTGTATTTGTCTTCAGCGAGACCTAGTACCTGTTCACGTAAGGGGGCTGGAACTTCCCTAGGGACTCGGAAACTTCGGCGATCTCCGAACGAGATGCCCGATGCGGTCCCCACCCAAAGCACACCGGTCGAGTCCTCCATAAGGCAATTCACGTTCTCCGATGGCAAACCATTCTGGGCGGTGTAGCCTTGCCAGTGGCCCTTCGACAATGCGCTCAAGCCGCTCGGGGTCGCAAACCACATCGTTCCGTCGGCACTTTCAAGAATCGAGGCCACGGTGTTGGATGCCAAGCCATCTGCGGTTGTATAGTTCGTGAATCTGTTGTTGTTGAGCGCGCTCACACCGGCGCTTAGAGTTCCCGCCCATACCCTCCCATCGCGGGCCAAATAAACGGAGTAGACGCTGTCTTGAGCGAGTCCATCCGCTTGCCTGTAGGACCTGACATGGAAGGGACCACGTTCGGAGCGCAGCACGGTCAGACCTCCATGTCGTCTCCCGAGCCAGAGCTCACCGTTTCTGCCCGCGATCGAGTAAACCACGTCTTGGTCTAATCCTGCGTTGGTTGCGCGTCCGTGCCGCCCATCTTTCACCCACCACAGCCCACCCTCGACGGGAGGGACCCAAAGGCGGTTTTCTGAATCCACAAAGACCGGTTTGTTGCCGTCTGACGGCAGCCCTTCGGGAAGCGAATACGTCATGAATGCGGTGTCACGGAGACGCTCGATACCGCTGTCACTTCCTATCCACAGATTTCCTTCCCGGTCTTCAAACAGCGCCGTTACCGCTTCTTGTGACTGACCTTCTCCCTTCAGTGCGGAAACGCCTCGACCATTGAGCCGCACCAGGCCGCCAGAATCTGTACCCACCCAGATGTTGGCATCGCGATCCCTGACTAGTGTAAGAACCTGGAGGTGCTTGAAAAACGCGGGTATGCCGGCCGCAACGAGTCTGGTCCCGTTCCAACGCACGATACCGTTGTCCGTGCCGACCCACAAGTTCCCGTTAACATCAGCCAAGAGACAGTTGACCTTCGGATCAGGCAAGCCCTCCGCAACGGAGGAAATCTGTCCCTGGCGCACGCGGAAAAGGCCAGCGCCTCTCGTGCCTAGCCAAACGCTGCCATCGGGCGTCTGGGCCACTGAAAGCACAGGAGAACGAGGTAGAGCGCTTGCGTCCGCGACCATTTCAAATCTGCCTTGGCGATACACGATCACTCCGCGTTCCATGAAAGAAAGCAACAGATTGCCTTCGCTCGTTTGATTCATTGCGGTGATCAGCGAGTTCATCGATGAGAGGTCGGATGTGGGACTGTCGAACACACCGTCGCGGTATCGCAACAGTGTCGAACCCTCCAATCGAACCCAAAGATTTCCCTCGCGGTCCGGCCTTAAACCAAGAACGCTAGAGCCGTTCAGCGATGCCGGTGCGTCCCGGACCAGACGAAAATTCAAGCCATCGAAACGAATGAGTCCAGCCTGGGTACCGATCCAGAGATAGCCGTCGCTGGATTGGGCAATCGCGTAAACCGGTCCACGTGGGAATCCCTGTTCCGTCCCCCATCGCTCGTGGACATATTGCGACATCGCCCGATTTGGATCGATCGGATATGCTGGGCTGGCAAGCGCCGCGAGCCACGTCACAAGACCGAGCACCGCAAGAGTCGAAAGAAGTGTCCAGCATTGCTGTTTCCACCGATCAAGGGAGATATTCGAATTTCTCAATGATCACCTCGACCTCATGATGCAAAGGGCTCCGTTTGTTGTCAAAGACATACAGGTTCAAGC